>ULWC01052230.1_pt1 | contig 46781 bp, 44 predicted proteins | sample 1959931 | NCBI WGS metagenome assembly ULWC01 (sample SAMEA4835801, study PRJEB28245) | human gut metagenome | biome: gut microbiome; material: fecal sample | place: Denmark | collected 2008
TGGAGTGAGATCCGACACGAGCTCGCGGTTGGAGTGCAAGGAATTCTTGAAAAATTCCTGTGCTTAATCTTTCATTATTTATATAGACCTGTAGCTCAGTTGGTTAGAGCACTACACTGATAATGTAGGGGTCAGCAGTTCAAATCTGCTCAGGTCTACCGCTTAAAAGCAATGGGGATATAGCTCAGTTGGCTAGAGCATCTGCTTTGCAAGCAGAGGGTCGTCGGTTCGACTCCGTCTATCTCCACAAATTATGAAACAGATTCACTATTACGGTGAGTCTGTTTTTTGTTTTATTCCTGCTGGTAAACACTTTATCCGCATTCCCTACAGCCGCCATGATGCGGAGCCGCTGCCAAGATTCAAAATGGGCCATATTCTCAAAAAAAATACCTATATTTGCAAAAAATGCGTGCAAGTAAGCGGCAGATGTTATTCACGCTTACAGACTAAAACCTCCCCGAATTGTCGGGATAGAAACTTTATTGTTTATGGCAAAGGCCAATATGCCGGTATTGTACCGTTGGTTTAAGGCGTATGTTAGATTTTTGACAGAAAAAATCTACTACAAAAAAGTATATTATCTGAATACCGAGAATGTTCCAGAGGATGGAACTCCGCTTCTTGTCGTGTCAGATCACCAGAACGCGATGAATGACGCTTTGGGTGTTTTGCTGTCCATCAGAGACAGGCTGGTGCACCTGATAGTCAGGGCGGATGTCTTCGCTCTGAGTCCAATCGCTGATAAATTCCTTCGTTCCATAGGGTTGTTGCCGGCTTTCAGACTGAACTGGGAAGGTGAAAAGGCATTGGAAAACAACGGCGCCACTTTCCGTGATTCCGAAAAATCCCTTCTCGACGGTAATACAGTCGTGATTTTCCCTGAAGCCGGACATCAGGACAAACATTGGCTCGGAACTTTCTCTTACGGATATACGAAGATGGCATTCGATGCTGCTGAAATAGGTGGCTTTGAGAAGGAAATCTTCATCCTGCCGAGCTCCAACCACTATTCCGAATATAGATGGTTGCGTACCGAGACATTGATCAAATACGGCACTCCGATATCTCTGAAGCCGTTTTACGAATTGTACAAGACTAAGCCGAGAACTGCGCAGAGGCAGGTCAATGCACTTGTACGCGAGCAGATCAAGGGGATGATGCTGAGTATCGATGACGTGGAAAACTACGATGCCATCGACTTCATCAGACAGAGTTCATATGGAGAAAAATACGCATTGACACAGAATCTCGACCCGGCATTGCTCCCGCAGAAACTTGAGTCCGACAGGAATCTTGTAGCGGCGCTGGACGCGGCCAAGGCATCTGACGAAGCTGCTGTCAATGCTGTTTATGCAGAAGCATTGACCTTCGGCGCAGACTTGAAGAAGAGCGGGCTCTCCGAGAAGGAACTGGACAAGACTCCTTCTCTTGTGGATATGCTCGTGCAGGTGGCTGTCCTGATTATTCTTGCCCCGTTGGCAGTGTTCGCATTGTGGCCGGCGCTTCCTGCGTGGTTCATACCTAAATATTTTGCTGACAGGGCTGAGGACAAGATGTTCTCCGGAACTTTCCTCATCGCACTCAACGCATTGTTCATATTTCCGGTTTTCGGGCTCATCACGTTCATCATTACTTGGATGAAGGCGAGTCTCCTGGCCGGAATTGTCTATGTGGCGCTGTTCCCTGCGCTCTGCCTTTTCGAATGGGCTTATGCCGGATGGGTGAGTGAGCTGATCAGGGATATCAAGGCATTGAACGGAGAAAAATCCGGCCTTTTGGAGCGTCTGCGTTCAGACAGGAGGGAACTCTTCTCCCGTATTGACAATATATTGGGCAAGTAGTTCATTATAAGAGTATTACATAACAAGATAATTATTTGGAAATGGAACAACATAGAGTAGTAATTACCGGAATGGGAATATATTCCTGTCTCGGCAGTACATTGGATGAAGTGCGTGATGCGCTGTACAACGGCAAGTCAGGAATCATATTCGACCCGGAACGCAAGGCGATGGGATTCCGTTCTGCATTGACCGCAAAACTTGTGGAACCGGATTTGAGAAAAGAGCTCTCCCGTTCTCAGAGAGTGTTTATGCCGGAGCAGGCAAAATACGCTTACTGCGCGACAAGAGATGCATTGCGCAATGCGGGAATCGACCAGGATTACCTTAATTCGCACGAGGTGGGCCTCCTTTATGGAAATGACAGTTCTACCGTGCCTGTTGTCAATGCTGTTGATACTATGCGTGAGAAGAAGGACACGACTCTCTGCGGCTCGGGTGCTATCTTCCAGTCAATGAACAGTACTGTCACCATGAACCTCGGCTGTCTTTTCAAACTGAAAGGTATAAATCTCACAGTTTCAGGAGCTTGCGCCAGCGGTTCACATGCTATCGGTCTTGGTGCCCTGCTTATCCAGAACGGTCTTCAGGATATGGTTGTCTGCGGTGGTGCCCAGGAGGTGAATCCTTGGTCAGTAGGTTCTTTCGACGGTATTTCAGCATTCTCTACAAGAGAGAGCGAGCCGGAAAAGGCATGCCGTCCGTTCGACCGTGACCGTGACGGTCTGGTGCCGGGTGGCGGTGCAGCGACAGTCATCATTGAGAGTTATGAATCTGCTGTTCGCAGAGGCGCTCCTATCATCGCTGAGGTGCTTGGATACGGCTTCTCAGGCAACGGTGACCACATTTCATCTCCGAACGTGGAGGGCCCGAGCCGTTCGCTCGAGATGGCAATCCGTCGCGCCGGCATCAACAAGGCTGAAATCGGATATATCAATGCTCATGCTACATCTACTCACGTGGGTGATACCAATGAGGCAAAGGCTATTTTCAATGTCTTCGGCGACCAGAAGGTGGAGGTTACCAGTACCAAGTCGCAGACTGGCCACGAAATGTGGATGGCTGGTGCCAGTGAGGTCATCTATTCAATCCTGATGATGAAGAATGACTTTATCGCTGCCAACCTCAATTTCGAAAATCCGGATGAGGATTCTGCAAAACTGCTGATTCCTGCTAAGAGGATTGAAAAGCATTTCGACACATTCTTGTCCAACTCGTTCGGCTTCGGCGGAACCAATTCGACATTGATTGTGCGTAATCTGTAGGTAGTAATAATCGAATAAACATATTTTAGAAATGGAAAAACAGGAATTAATCGAAAAAATCAATTCTGCGCTCGCAGAGGAATTTGAAGTGGATGAGTCTGTCATTACACCTGACGCTCCTATCAAGGATACACTTGAGCTTGACAGCTTGAGCCTCGTGGACCTGGTTGCTCTGATCGAGTCCAACTTCGGTATCAAGATCCAGGGTTCAGAAGTGTCTAAGATCCAGACATTCGGTGCCCTCTATGATTTTGTCTATGACAGAATGTAATTAGATTTTCAATATGAATTCAGGTTCTATGGATGACAATGTGCTCGCGAGGGGCGAGGAGATTTTCCGCCTCATTCCGCAGCGGCCTCCGATGACGATGGTGGATACTCTTTTCTCGGCTGATGAAAATGGCGGGGAGACAGGGCTTACCGTATTGGAGGACAATGTTTTCTGCATTGACGGTCATCTGTTGGAACCTGGAATCATTGAACATTCGGCCCAGAGTGCTGCTGCGTTTGCCGGCTACAGGTATTTTCTTGCAGGGGAAGAGCCGCATATCGGGCTGATTGGTGAGATCAAGGCTTTCAGGATTATCAGAAGGCCTGCTGCAGGTGAGAACTTGCGGACGCGTGTTACCGTGACGGGGGAGGCGATGGGAATGTCGCTGGTCCATACGGAAACGTTCTCCGGCGGCGAGATGCTTGCCAATGGAGATATCAAGATCTTCATTGTCGATTAGTAAGTCCCGCCCCTGAACTGAACTTCAGCAAATAGAAACAGTTAGGATTATAAACTATAGCAACGATGGAATTGAGTGAAACGGTAAAAGTTGCCGTGCGATTCTCGGAAGTCGATCCTATCCGTGTCGTGTGGCACGGAAACTATCTGAAATATATGGAAGACGCCCGTGAAGCATTTGGCCGGAAATATGGCCTCAGCTATGTCACAATAGTGGAGAACGGATACTATTGCCCCATCTTCGACTACCACGTGCGCTTCATGCATTCAGCCTCTTATGATGACGTGCTGCTTGTGACGATAAAATACAAGCCGTCAAGAGGCGCGAAAATTTGTTTTGAATATGAGATAAGACGTGAGCGGGATGATAAAGTAGTGCTCACGGCTTCCACAATACAGCTTTTTACCACTTCCGATGGAGTTCTGGAACCATCAGAACCGGAATTCTACCGACAGTGGAAGTCCAAGTTCAAGGAATTGAAATAGTAAGATGACAAAGTTTTTTACTTCACTCTACAAGTTTTTCGAGAATCGTAAATCATTGATGTACACCATTCTCGGGGCGCTTGTAGTTTTTTCTGTCTATTTCGGACTGAAAGTCCAGTACGAAGAGGACATTACCAAGCTTCTTCCGTCAGCAGCGACATCTGACAGCGGCCTGGCTTTCGGCAATCTGAAAGTCAAGGACAAGATTTTCATCCAGATAACGTCCCGCGACACCACCCTGGACATCTATACATTGTCATCCTATGCAGACGAATTCGTGGACTCGCTGATGGTGAGAGATTCCGCGTCACACTGCATTGACAATGTCCTTTACAGAATCGACGACGACCTGCCGTTCATGGCGCTGGACTTCGCGATGGCGCACGTGCCTTCATTCGTGGACACATCCTGCTACAGCAAGTTCGAAAATCTGCTGACACCTCACGCGGTGGACAGCATGATGGCCGTGAACTATGAAACGGTGATGAATGACGAGACCGGTTCCGCCACGCAGATGGTTTCCACCGACCCTCTCGGCCTGCGCAACGTTCTTGCCGGCTCGCTCGGATTCGGAAAGAAAGATACCGGATCATCAGCGGGGTTCACCATCATTGACTCGCACCTTTTCTGCGCTGACAGCACAGTGGCGTTGGCTTTCGTCTCACCTGCATTGACCGCATTCGACACACGCGCGAGCTCGCAGCTGGTAGGCGAAATCGAGTCTCTTGTTGAGGAGTTTACCCAACTTCATCCTGATGCGCAGGTGTATTATCACGGGGCCACGGTCCGCAGCTTCGGCAACTCGAGAGTGATAAAGCGGGACTTGTTCATGACGGTAGGCATCTCATTGATAATCATACTGATAGTGCTGTGCATGTCGTTCAGGAGCTTTTCGTTTATACCGATGAACGTGCTCCCTGTAGCCTTCGGTGCGTTCGTGGCATTGGCCTTCATGTATTTCCTGAAAGGGATAATGTCGCTGATGGCACTCGGCATCGGGTCGATTATCCTCGGCGTGGCGATAAGCTATATCCTGCATATTCTGACGCATTTCAAGTATGTCGGCGATTCGGCGGCGGTGCTGAAAGACGAATCTGTGCCGGTCTGCCTCGGCTGTCTGACTACGGTAGGAGCCTTCCTTGGCCTGCTTTTCACGGAAAGTGACCTGCTCAGGGACTTCGGAATCTTCGCGTCCGTATCATTGATTGCCAGCACGCTTTTCGGCCTGATTTTCCTGCCTCACTTCCTGAAGAAGGGCGATACCCGCAAGAATGAGAAGGTCTTTGCGATGGTGGCCAGGTTCAATGATATGCCTTATGACAAGAACAAGTGGCTCATAGGCGGCGTGATAGCACTGATCGTCGTGGGCGTGGCGTTCTCCGGCAAGGTCACCTTCGATTCTGACCTGAAGAATATCGGCTATGTTTCACCGCAGACCAGGGCTTCGGAAGAGCTGTACGCCCAGAAGAACTTGGGCAATGACGTGCAGGTCTATTTCGCGGCAGCGGGAGAAAGCCTCGACGAGGCATTGGTGAACAATAAGGCTCTTGTCAATGTCTGCGATTCAATGCAGCAGGCGGGGATGCTCACGTCTTATTCCAAGATGGCATCCACATTGTTCGTGCCTGAGGCCGAGCAGCAGGAACGTATCGCCAAATGGAACTCGTGGTGGAATGGCGGAGATGGCGTAACACGTTCACAGAGAGCGGTTTCACTCGTGTCAGATGCTGCCCGGAAATACGGCCTGGACCCGTCGATGTTCGCTCCGTTTACGGCAATGCTGGAGGCGGACTACGAACCTGGCTCGCTCTATGAGGCGCAGATTCTGCCTGACGGACTGAGCACGACATTAGTGGAAAAGATGGATGACGGCAGGTTCCTAGTGTTCACGCCGGTCAAGCTGAAACAGGACCTGAGAATGAGGGTGAGCGACAGGCTTGCTGATCTTCCTCATATAATAGTGGCTGACCCGTTCTATTACACAGGAAACATGGTGTCCATCGTGCACGATGACTTCAATGTGATATTGCTCATATCCTCCATTTTCGTCCTCATCGTCCTCCTGATCTCATTCAGGAATATCCTGGTGGCGCTGATAGCGTTTATGCCGATGGCGTTCAGCTGGTATGTGGTCGAGGGACTTATGGCATTGTTCGGAATACAGTTCAATCTGATCAATATCATCATCTCCACATTCATCTTCGGAATCGGCGTGGACTACAGCATATTCGTGATGGAAGGACTTCTCGCGGAGGCCCGTTCCGGCCGCAAAAGCCTGCTGGAATGGCATAAGACAGCGATCTTCTTCTCTGCCTTCGTGCTGATAGTAGTGGTCTTGTCAATGTTCTTCGCGACCCATCCTGCAATCCGTTCCATCGGGTTCAGTACGCTCGTGGGAATGGTCACCACAATACTTATAACTTACACTCTCGAACCGTTCTTCTTCCGCCAGATGCTGAAGATCAGAAGGTTTGCGAAAAGAATCACAAAATAATGAAGGACAGCGCAATAATAATAGGAAGCGGAATCGGCGGACTGGAATGTGGAGTCATTCTCGCCAGGCATGGTTTCGACGTGACGGTGCTTGAACAGGAACGCCAGATAGGAGGGAATCTTCAGACATTCACCCGCAGGGGCTCAGATGGAAAGGCTCACAGTTTCGATACGGGATTCCACTACGTAGGGGGGCTCGAACCGGGACAGCCGCTCTATTCGCTGTTCAAGTATTTCGACCTGATGGACTTGCCGTGGAAATGCCTGGACAAGGACTGTTTCGATGAGATTTCCTTCGCGGACAAGGACCTTCAGGAAGTGGCCTCATATCCCGTGCCGTCCGGTCATCTGCGTTTTGCTGAACGGCTGACCGAATACTTCCCGACTCATGCGGAGGAACTCCATAAATATTCCAAGATACTGAAGGAAATCGGCGACAGGATGTTCGACTCGTTCAAGCCTGAGACCGACATGTTCGACATGTTCGGGCAGTCAGCGTATGAATTTCTGTGCAACTCAATAACTGACAAGAGGTTGCGTGATATCCTGTGCGGCTCGATGATGAAGATGGAACTGGACAGGGAGACGCTTCCTATGTATGTCTATGTTCAGGCGACCAACTCGTTCGTGGACAGCTCGTGGCGTCTGGGATATGACGAGAATCGCAAACTTGGCGGCGGCGCATTGATAGCGGCAAAACTTGCCGAGGAACTCCGCTCACGTGGCGGACGAATCCTTACCGGAATGAGAGCGGACACTATCCACATATCGGATGACGGACGTGTTTCCAGCGTGGATGCTGTCAATGCCGCAGGCGAGGTGGAACGCTTCACCGCTGACTGGGTCATCTCCGACATCCATCCTGCGCTTACCGTCGGGCTTATCGAAGAGTGCAAGCAGGTGAAGAAGGTCTTCCGTAACAGGATGTCCCATCTGAAGAACTCCTACGGCGTGTTCACGGCCAATGTCATCCTGAAGCCGGACACATTGCCGTATATGAACAAGAACCTGTTCGTGCATACCCACGACGTGGATTTATGGGGAACAGACTATAGCCATACAGACAGCATCATGGTGCATTTCTATCCTCCGAAGCAGGGCAGATATGCGGAATGCATTGACATACTCTCTCCTATGGACTGGAGCCTTGTCGGCGAGTGGGACGGGATGAATCCTGGCACGAGGGGCGCTGAGTATGAGGCGGTCAAGCAGAAGAAACTGAATGAGTGTCTGGACCTGCTCAATGCCCGTATCCATGGCATCAGGGACTGCATTGACAAGATTTATATAAGTTCGCCGCTCACCTGGCACAGTTATACGTCGTCTCCGAACGGAGCCGCTTTCGGTGTGGTGAAAGATTATCACAATCCGCTCACGACGTTCCTTTCGCCGCGCACTCCTGTTCAGAACCTGCTCCTGACCGGACAGAGCCTGAATCTGCACGGCATTCTCGGCGTTTCCAAGACGTCCGTAATCACCTGCGGCTTCATCTTGGATGCCGAATCACTTGAAAAAGAGATTTTGGATTACTAAATTAGCACTTTTGGAATAAAAAACATTGACAATGAAAATAGCATTGGTTACAGGCGGAAGCCGCGGAATCGGAAAGGCCGTGTGCCTCAAACTGGCATCTGAAGGATATCACGTGATAATAAATTATGTGTCGAACGACGAGGCTGCGCGCACGACATTGGAGCAGATTACTGCTGCCGGCGGTTCTGCCGAGCTGCTGAAATTCGACGTCAGCGACAATGAGGCGACAGTCTCTGCCCTGAAAGCATGGCAGCAGGCGCATCCGGACGAGTTTGTCGAGGTGCTTGTGAACAATGCCGGCATCCGTCGCGACAACCTTCTCCTGTGGATGGAGCAGGACGACTGGTACAAGGTGATGAAGACCAATCTGGACAGTTTCTACAATGTCACCCGTCCTCTTCTCCAGCCGATGGTAGTGCACAAGAGAGGCCGCATCGTGAACATGGCATCATTGTCCGGACAGAAAGGCCTGCCGGGCCAGACCAACTATTCAGCGGCCAAAGGCGGAATCATCGCTGCCACAAAGGCTCTCGCCCAGGAAGTTGCTGCAAGAAAGGTTACTGTCAATGCTGTTGCACCGGGATTTATCCGTACAGATATGGTAGAGGGGCTCGATGAGGCTGAACTCAAGAAGACCATTCCTGCCAAACGGTTCGGTGAGCCGGAAGAAGTGGCCGAGCTCGTGGCGTTCCTCGTTTCAGACAAGGCAGCCTACATCAACGGCCAGACTATCGGAATCAATGGCGGCCTTTATGAATAGAATCAATATGAGATGCATGTCCATTATAGCTGCTTTTGCAGCCGCAGCATTGTCCTGCCACACATCTGTTGTCTCTGCTGCTGAAGGTCAGGCGGTTGCCGCAGCTCCTGCGTCTTCGCCTGTGGTAGCCAAGATATTGAAGGCCAATGCTTCTGTAAAAAATATCGAGAGCAAATTCACTCAGGTAAAGACCATCAAGGCGTCAGGCCGTAAGATCGCATCTGAGGGAACATTGTACTTCACTCCTGACGGACATCTTACAATGCGTTATTCCAAGCCTGCCGGCGAACTGCTGGTGGTGAACGGAAACAAGTTCCATATGAACAAGGGCGGAAAGGCCATGACCTTCGACACCTCCAAGAACGCGCTGATGGGGAGTCTTGCAAATACACTTGTGAACTGCATCAAAGGCGATCCCGAGACTGTGGCTGCGGCCAACAACGCGAAACTTACCGCTTCTGAAACGGCTGAAGGCTACGTGGTTACGCTCACTGCTTCGGCTGCGGGACACAGGGGCTATTCCAAGATTGTCCTGACCTACCGCAAATCCGACTGCGTGTTGGTGAAGATGATTATGGAAGAGACCGTGGGCATCACCAATACCTATGAGATGAAAGAGGTGAAGAAGAACACCTCGCTTCCGTCTGACGCCTTCCGCATTCCTACAAAGTAGAATCCTTGGCATCCTCAGAAACTTTATCTCCGCGAAGCTGATACTTTCGCGGGGTCGTTCCTGTTGCAGCCTTGAAATACTTGCAGAAGAAGGACGGGTTAGGGAAGTTAAGCTTGTCGCTGACCTGCTGGATGGAGTATGACTTGGCGATAAGCAGGACCTTTGCCTCAAGTATCACATTGTCCTTGATGATGTCGCCCGGCTTCCTGCCCATCGCGTCAGTGATGATCTTGGCGAAGTACTTGGGTGACAGACAGCACCGTTCGGCGTAGAAACTCACGCTTCTTTCCTTGTTGCAGAATTCGTGTACATCATTGAGGAACTTCATCACGAGGTCCTTCTTTCTCGGAATCGAGAGTCCGTGCTCTGTTTCGCCCGTCTGTTTCAGCCAAGATGAGAACAGTGCCAATGCCGTGTGCAGGAAGCAGATAAGTATCTCGTTCCTGTAATCCTGATGAGCCAAATCGTAAGTCTGTCTGAAGCATTTGTATCCTGACAGGAATGAACTGCAGATTTCATCAGGGAAATGTATCACGGAAGGTTCCCCTTTCTGTATCATCCACTTGCTGGCAGTCTCAGTGCCTTTCATCGGAGATTTCCCCAGAAAATCCTGAGCGGCCGCGATGACGATCATTTTGCATTCTCCCGACATTGAAATATGCTCCGCAATGAAGCCCGGCATTCCGAGAAGACAGTCATTCTTCTCCATATGGTACTCTGTCTGATTCAGTTTCAGGTCAATGCTCCCGTCAATGCACATCAGGCAGATGCCTACCAATATCTTTGTCGGAAGCGGCTTGTTGACAGGTGCGCCGATCCGCTTGTCCTTCTGTTCAGAGTCCAGATTGTCATCTATTATGGCTATCTTGTCGAATATGATGGCGTGGTCCGATGCCTGAAGCATACCGAGCTTGATCTGAGGCAGGGTTGAATTATGTATTTCCATTCTGTTTCAATTTTTTACCATTAGACTCCGATTGTAAAGGTAGATATTTTTAGTAAATTTACCAGTCGATTCAAAGAAGTCGTTATTGTTATGTAATTTTCTTCGTTTTAGGTGGTTACAAAATGGAAAAATCTGCATATAATATATGAGAACCGTTCAATGCTGATCCGGCTTCATGCGCAGGAGTGACTTATGCAGGCTTTTTCCCTCGTGAAAAACCAGAATTTGCAGTCGTATGTGCCATGTTCGGAGCACGGAATGTCCCGGCTGATGCCCTCGGCGATGTTGCAGCGGTGGCCTCCCGTATAGCAGGAAGGATTGTTTCTGAAAAGAAGCAGGAATAAGCTGCTTCAATAACAAATGATGTCAGACGTTCACCACGTCTATTTTCCAGTCCTCCAATGTCCGTGATGCAGTTGATATGTTCACGCCGACCTTTTCATAATTCTTGGCCACCTCAGCCTCGATGGCCTTCCGGGACATATTCACAATCTGCGGAACCGGAAGGTTGTGCTTCGGAGGGTCTCCTGCATGCACTTCCCCACAGAAGGTTTTGGGGTGTATCTTTTGGTCGTAGTTGTCGGCCACATATCCGCAGAAGGAGCCTTGGGACAGGGCTTCAATCTTATTGGGCGGCAGTACGTCACGCAGTTGATAAGAGTAGGCCACATGGTCCGATGAATCGCTCTCCTGGTAAGAGCGCATTTCACGCTCTACTTTACCGAAGGACTTGCTCAGACCCTCAGCCGTGGAGCCTTTGCACAGGCTCAGGACACCCTTTTCATCTCCGCCTCCCAGACCGTCCACATTCGCTTCGGCTCTGAACTCAAGTACGTCAACCTGGGCGACCGCGTCATACTCGCCAAGATTGTGGACGGCAGCAAACACTTCGTCGACGTCAAGGCCCGCGAAGCCTTCCAACACTGCACCACCATGTCCTGTCTGGAGGCCACCGGCGCCATGCACACCTTCCGCGTCGCGTACCGCGAGCACCCCGCCTGCCTGGACGTGGATACGCGCATCCCCGAAGGGCAGGATGCCCTTCCTTTTTCACTCTCTCCTACCGCCGACGTCGGCCTCTTTCACTCTTGAAGAATTCGCCTCGATGAAGCAGGAACTCTACCACATAGGCACCAAAGACTATGGTATAGAAATCCTCTGCGAAAACGTCTTCTACAAGGATGATGTGCTATTCCTGCTGGTTTCTCTCTGAAACTACTCCGCAGTTAGTTATGAGATGTCGGGACCACGTTTTGCCGTAGAGAGTAAGCGCCGCACCAAACGCGGCCTCCAGTACGAGAAAGCCCAGTTTCCCAAACAGGTCTATGACCTTGGAACCGTAGCCCCGGAAACCACCGGCAAACTCGTCTTCACCTTCGACAAGATCTCCCTTACCCGCGGGCAGGTATTCCGCATCTATTTCTATGAAAAAGGAGGGACCAGGAATCTGACCCTCACCTTTGCGCCAAAGGACATCAACGGAGCCAGGCGCCTTAACTGATTGCCCTATGAATTACGTCCTAGACCAGCTGGAGCAGGAACAGAACTTAAATCGCATCCGCCGTGCCGGAGTCAACAACTTCCGCCTCACCTGCAAGGTGGGCATGGAAACCGGGGTGCTTCCGGAAAACGCTGTGAAGGAGGCGCTGGAGGGGGGGGAGATGAAGCCATTTCCGGTAACGGGCTGTAATTTGTATTCAAAAGGGCACTATAGCAACAGCTATTCACAATTCATATCTTTCACTAATTTAATAATTTAACGCAAAAACAAGCATTATTGTATGCGTTTTCAATACCGAGGAGACAGGATGCTTGTTCATAGTGCTTCTCTTTGTTTATGAACAGCATTATTTCGAGAATGTAATGTCTCCATATTGTCAATCACTAACCTAGTTTGCATTATGCAAAGTTGATTAAGCAAAAAATGCTCCGGAGTTTTATTGGATCTCAAGGTCCTTGTTAAGCAATTTCCCCTACAAGAACGTTCCGCAATGCAGAATTTACATTCAGGATTCTTTTTATGTCCCTTTTCTTGTATCCTTCTTACTCTTTCTTCATCAATAAGGACTTTTCCATCCTTAATCTGACCAATAAGGAATAAATCAGAAAGGGAATCTGCTTCATCAGAGACCTCTACACATGTAGATATTCTTCCATCGGGTGTTAATACGCAATTATCCCGGGATGCACCACAAAAAGTTCCCTCCCGGAATAAGGCATCGCCGCTAGATTTTACCTTAATCTTCAATTCATTACCAAGTTTCTTACATTTAGCGAATTCATCTGAGAAGCGAACAATATTCGGAGCAACGATTGTCCCAGTATTTTCCAATGCTCGGCCGACTTCCAACAAAGGCTCAAAGACTATGGTCTTTGCACCAAGTCTGGCAAAGAGCCTGACACTATCTTGCATCTCGTCGATACTCTTTTGACTAACTGTACTACGAATAGAAAATGGAAGATTCGGGAAATCCTTGTGAATTTGATTAATATTATCTATGACGGTTTGATAGGAACTGCGCTCGTTTGCAAATGGTCGATGTAAATCTTGTACTTTTTTCGTCCCGTCAAATGAAAACTGAATAGAGGAACAATGTGCCAAAAAAAACTTAACTTCTTCATTGTAATTGGTCGCATTAGTTGAACCTGAAATTTCAACTTTTAAACCTTCCCTTTCTGCTCTTTGAGTACAATACGCAATTACATCGTTTACTAATTTTATGTTAACTGTCGGCTCTCCACCTCCGTGAAATGTGATAGAAATCGTCTTAGAGCACCGTTGCAAAGCATTATTTATGATAAAATCGATGCCGCATTTTGCATTAGATAGCGACAAGTTATCCTTCAGCGGGGAGGCCTCCGAATAGCAATAACGGCATCGCAGATTACATGCGAATGTCGGGAAAATAAACAAGTCTATAGGGGCATATCTTGGCAATTCTTTCTTCTTCTCTTGAAAAGATAGCCCATGTGCTGGACCCTGTAATTGCTCCTTCAAAAAAGGGTGTAATAATTCCTCTATAGAACCTTTATAAATGTATTCAAAAATGCCATTACTCGCGTGAACTGATTGGTCAAAGTTTTTGAAGTAGAAACCGTTATCCGAATATTGAATCACATCAGTTAAATTGGAAAGCGAATTGTTAATATAGCATAATTCGCCTGATATGATGAGCTCCTGGAAATACTGATGCTCAAGATTAATAACGAAACGATTGTAGAAATCTCTGAATATGTTGATTAGGGTGCTGATCTGAGTTTTATACTTCCTCCTTCTAGTTAGATCAGAACTAACTTCCGTCATACCTGCTTTGGTACAAAGGAAAAGCATTTCTTTATTGTCATCGAGGACATAGAATGACAATGTATCTAAGGCATGGTTCAGAATCAAATACATGCAGTACCCTATGGCATAGACCAAAGATACTTTCATGTTGCCCACTAGTAGTCGACATGCCAAGTCTTTTTCTTTATAGTTGATAGAACAAGACACATATAATTCTATTTCGGAATAGTTGGCATCCTTGAAAATAACCAGTGCTCTGTCAGCATTGAATAGTTCACCAGCCATGAATTCAGCAGAAAAAACACGATTATAGGTGTAATTTCTAAGGATAAAATCCGAAAGAGAAGAACAAAAATACCGCAAAGAAATGTCATCTTTACGGTATAGGGAAGTCTCTAGCAACATAATATTTTAATCGCTATCACTATTACATCCGCATGTGGTATTACATGAACAATGAGATTCAAACCTTTCCGTATCACAAGTACATTCACCCCCATTATAGTGGCTGCGTTCAGACTCAATGCAAGATGAATGCTCACAAGGTGTAGTATCTGCCCAGAGTTTAGATTTTTTCATGTCAATCATGGATGTGATGACGCCCCCAAAGGGATTACTTTGCGGATTGTTGCGTAACATATTAACGACTATTAGTGTTTATTTATGCAAATTTAACAATTATTTGTTTTTCAACAAATAAATATCTAACATAGTTTATCCGAATGATAATTTTATTTAACAAGAAAGACTACAATATAAGTCGCCCCTCAGAGATTATTAAAATCAAATTAATCTTATAAATGGTTTATAGTATCACTTAAAAATCATATCTTTGTTTTTTTATAAGGACTAAAACCAACATAGTTAAATAAACAAGTCCAGATACTATTACAAAAACCAGCTTTGCTAAGCATAATATGGATACACTCAATCTCTTGAATACACTCTTAGAGACACCAAGTCCTAGTGGCTATGAAAATAGCCTCCAAAGGAGGATTTTAGATATTATTTCCCCTATTGTTGATAAGGTGGATTATGACATCCATGGTAATCTTATAGCATACAAGTATTCAATAAAGGAAAATGCAAAAACCGTAATGTTGATGGCTCATGCTGATGAAATTGGTCTAATGGTCCAATACATTGAGGATGGCGGTTTCATTAGGGTTTCAAAGATTGGGGGCATTGACGTATCACTCTTAAAAGGAAGAAAGGTCGTCATTCTTCATAACGGGGAAAAGATTTCGGGTGTCATTGGAGCGCGACCAGAGCATATGAACAAGGAAGACATGAAGTCGAGCATAGATGTTTCAGAACTATGGGTAGATATTGGGGCGTGCTCAAGATTCGAATCGGAATCTTTGGTCGCCATTGGCGATCCCGTTATTCTTGATTCCGAGTGTTTCTCTCTCAGCAATAATTTAGTTTCAGGGAGAGCGTGTGATGATAAAGCTGGGATAGGTTCACTTATAAAAGCCTTGGATATAATTAATGCACGGAATTCAGAGAATCAATACAACATTGTAGTTGTAATTTCTGTTCAAGAAGAGGTGGGGTCTCGTGGTGCTACTACAGCCACTTATAAGATTAAGCCAGACATAGGGATTGCAATTGATGTTACTCATGCTTCTGATTACCCAACCATCAACAAGGCGAAATACGGTGATGTCCGCCTCGGGAATGGAGTCGCCATACCCATCGGTACAGATTTGTCTATTTGCATTCAACGACAGTTAATGGAAACGGCAAAACATCATAACATTCCCTATCAAGCACTAGCCCTCCCTGGTCATTCATGGACAGACGCCCATGCAATCCAAGTTACCAGAGGCGGATGCCTTGTTGGTTTGTTAAGTATTCCGTGCCGTTACATGCATTCGCCTGTTGAAGTTGTTTCTACCGAGGATGTTGAGTATACAGCACAATTGATAGCTGAGTATTGCCTTTTACCTCAATAAGATGATACCAGATAATACATACATAATCCAGTCGGAGAATGGGGATATACTGTATGCCCCGTTAAGTCGACATGTGTGTAGAATTCCTTGCGATATTTCTAAAGTTACAATTCCCGCTCCAGTAATCAATATAGACAAATCCAACTCGGATTTTTCCTTTCTTTGGGGACATGTAATTATTCTCCCCACTCAAGTGTGTAACCTGGCGTGCACATACTGTTATGCGCGCCTTGCTCATTCAAAACAGTTCATAAAAAAAGAAACTTTACAAGTCGTATATGATTATGTTTTAGCTCAACGGCAGGTAAAGAACAAATCAGTTTCCTTTATTGGAGGCGGCGAGCCGCTTGTTGTTTGGGATATTTTAAAGTGGTCTATTGAATATTTAGAAAACCATAAAGAGTCATCTGATAGTATAGATATCTTTTTAACAACAAATGGCACCCTTCTAAACCCTGAAAGAATAGATTTCTTACTACAACACAATGTCCATATTGAGGTGTCTTTTGATATTATCAAGGACCTTCAAGATAGTCAGCGTCCATTTTTATCGGACAAGTCGAGCTCATATGAGAGTGTTATCCGTCAAATCTCCATTTTAGAAGAGAAAGGCGCATCGTATCGAATTAGAACAACAATAACTCCTAAATCTGTTTCATTAATGCCAGAAATGGTAAAGCAACTAATAGGTCTTAAAGGAATAAGGAAAATACAGTTAGAGCCAGTCACACAAGATAAAGCCCATCCATTAGCGTTCTACAGAAAGTATATTGAGTATTTTTGGTCTGCGCGTAACTTAGGAAGACAAAACAACATCAATGTCTCCAACTCAATAGTCGCATCTGTTAATACTATACGGAATCAGTTTTGTACAGGAGAATTCTGTATTACCCCTAATGGGATGATTGTCGCTTGCCACAGAAATTCATCTCCGGAGGATTCTTTATACACATTGAGTCTAGTGGGGAAAGTTACCGATAAATTAAAGATTCAACATCAGCAGTTTGACGCATTTCGGACGAGAAATGCGCTTCCCTCTCGTTGTGAACACTGTTTTGCAAGGTGGCATTGTGCTGGTTTTTGCCCCCTTGAATGGGAGAATACGACATCGTCAGACATTAAAAACAAGTGCTGGTTTATCCAAGAGAATGTTAAAAGAGCACTGGAAGAAATAATAGAGGGGACCAATTATAATTAGTCTAATATGTAACATAGCCATTATGTACTACCACTTAAATAAGGAAGTTTATATCGTTAAAGGTGCTGCGAATAATTGCATTTACGACTTACTCCATAACAGACTTCACAAAATTGGGCGAGATGCTTATGAGGTGCTCTCCAATGTGATTTGTGGAAAGAACATTACCGATCTTCAGGAACTCAAGTTCTTGAATACTTTGGCTAATTTAGGCTTGGTTAGTATTATGGACAGGCCTCAAAATGATTATGAGGATATTGAGAACACCTATTCATATAAACGCGAACTGGATTTTGCATGGATTGAAATAACAAACCGATGCAATTTGCGTTGTATCCATTGTTACAACGAGCACGCCACGATGCCCAAGACAGCGCTTTCCTTGGATGCCTTCAAACATATTGTTGACCAATTGTGCTCTATCGATATAAAGAAAATCCAATTGATTGGCGGGGAACCATTCTTGCTGAAAAAGGAAACTCTTTTTACTATGATGGACTACCTTTCACCCAGAGTTAAAGGATTTGAGTTGTTTACAAATGGAACTATCGCGACACGTGATGATTGGATTGAAATCAAAAATCGCTATCCGAATGTTAGCGTTGCCACATCGCTTCATTCATATCTTCAACATGAACACGAGAAAGTTACCCAAGTCGAGGAATCATTCAATAAAACAGAGAAAACTATAGAAACACTGAAAGAACTCAATATTCCACATCGATTTGTAGGCACATATATCGGTGGAGTTAAAATTGGAACTGATTGTGGAATCGGAGAGCCCTCCAGACGAGATTTTGTCAGATTATCTGGTCGAGCTAATTTATCATTATATGATGATGATTTGCTACGAAAACGGATAATAACCGAAAAAATGGTTCATTCCGGGAACCTTCGAGAGAAGCTGAAAACGATTTACGAAGAGAGTTGTTTTGCCATTCACTTATATATAGGCAGTGATCTTCAAGTTTATCCCTGCCCTATGGAAAGACGTCTCAGTCATGGCAATATTATGGAAGGTGAATTAAAAGATCTTCTTGATTCAACCATCCTGAATTACTCGAAAAATAGCGTTAAAGGCTGCAAAGATTGTGAGTATAGATATATATGTCGAGATTGCCGACCAGACTCATTAACTGGTGAGATTATGGAAAAGCCATGGTATTGCACATACGATCCCTATCGAGGAAAATGGGAGTCATTTGAGGAATTCAAGCAAAGAATCTCGTTCTCAAAAGAATAGACACCTATCATGAAAAAGAATTACGGTATTAATTTGCGAGCATTTGATGAGGTCAAAGACATTCGCTTTTTCCACATGGCTCATTCTGATCCTGCTTCCATGAAGTATTATGGGATGATAGAGTTTGAAAATATAGAGCAATCTCGAGGTTTGATGAGAGATTATATTAAGTCAGAGTCTAACAAACAGTCTTTTCACAGGGTTATTTGCAACCCTGTCAACAATGAATACATGGGAGAGATTGGATTGTTTAACATTAATAAAACGCATTGTCGGGCCAATGCATACTGTATTCTTTTGCCGGAGCATAGAAAAAAAGGTGTTTCTATTGACGCATCCGATTTGTTCTATCATGAGGTTTTCCATAACTTGGGAATAAACCGTATTCAGGCATTGGTTGATTATCGCAATGAGAATGCAAAGAAGTCCTTGCTTGGAATTGGCTATGTGTACGAAGGACGTTTATCTCAATACGAATTCTTTAATGGAGAATACATTGATATAGATGTATTTGCCCTTCTGAAAGCACATTTTTATGAACTATATGGGGAATAATGTCTGCTCATCTCTAGTACCCTGGATAGCTTGGCATGAATATACCGTCAACGGGGAGGTAAAGACGCTCGTTTATGAGCAAAGAACTCATTGGTATTATTTATTGACAAATGGTGCGGCAGACTCATGGCGAAGTCTAATCAAAGAGAATCCAGGTAATTCTAAGTATTACGAATTGTTGCATACTATGTATGAAGACGGAGTCATTATTGCCTCCTCGCATATTGCTGTTTTAGGCTCATCTGACAAGGATTATGTAAAGAAGTTCCAAAGAATTCCCGAAGATTTTCATGCTGAGTTAAAAAAAGAAGGATATATCTTTGATGCCCACTGGGATATAACCAACAAATGCAATGAAAGATGCATTCACTGTTATAACACAGGCGCTCACACCGGTTTAAGAAATATTCAAACTAATGAGCTTTCGCTTGATGAAGCAAAAGAACTGGTTGACGAATTACACTTTCTCGGAGTCTTTCGCTTAGTTTTATCTGGTGGAGAAGTTCTGACCAAAGATTATTTTATCCCACTATGTGAACATATCCGTGAACATGGTCTCCAGTTGATTATCTACACAAACGGCCTTGCGTTTACAGATGCACTATTGAATAAACTCTCACGCATATATCCTGCGACTGTCTGTCTCAGTGTTTACGGTGACTCAGAGAATATCCATGATAGCATTACACGAGTTAAAGGTTCATATAAAAAGAGTCTCCACGTACTTTCGTATTTAAGAGAGCATAACATTGAGACTTGCCATAAGAACACGCTACTTACGCAAAACTATTCCTGCTGGAAAGAAACCTTGCGGAAAGGTGAAAGTTTGGCCAATAGATCCCTCATTAACTGCACTATTTACCCATCAATGGATAATGGTGCTTTATCAAAGTATTCCTTGACAGAATCCCAATTGATTGATTTGGCGCTTTCACCCGATAGTCCCATTTATTTCAAACGACGCACAAAAGGAGCCTGTAATATAGACAAAGATCCTTCGGAGACGCCTTGTTATAACAAAACGAACACTATTTATATTAATCCAACCGGAGAAGTCTGCCTCTGTATAGCTTTTCCCTGTGTGATTGCCAGATTGAGGGAAGGTAATATTCGCCAATTAAAGCGAAATGGTAAGTTTTCTATTTTCGAGACCGATTTCTCAAAGCTATCCGGAATAGAAAGGCTCGATAACTGGAGGTCACTGCGGATTACAGATCTAAAAGACTGTGGGCATCATGATTATTGTGAGTATTGCATAGATGTATGTCCCGGGGACGCTTTCCTGCTTAAGGGTGATATGCTTTCTGCTCCTGATAACCACTGTATTATTGCCAAAGCGAGACAAAAGGCATATCAGATGTCGGGGCAACTAAAAAATAACGGGCAATAAACTATCTAAGAAATCCTAGGCCAAAACGATTAGTGGCTTCTCTCTCAAGTTGCTCCCGATGCTCTGGCGCAGCTATAGAAATCAATGCACGTGCACGCTGTTGAAGCGATTTGTTACGCAGGTATACTATACCATACTCAGTAACTATGAATTCAACCTGAAAACGCGAAGTAGTTACCCCTGCTCCAGGCTTTAGCATTGACACTATTCTTGATTCACCGCCCGAAGTTTTTGCAGGCAAAGCGATAAAACATTTCCCGCCATCTGACAAACTGCCTCCATACATAAAATCATGCTGTCCTCCTATACCCGAATAAATGTTGGTACCTATACTGTCCGAACAAACCTGACCAGTAAGATCCACTTCGATTGCTGAATTTATGGCCATAACTGATGGATTCTGACGAATGTTATAGGGATTGTTCACCCAAGTTACATCTTTGAACAAAATCTCGTCGTTATTATTTAAATAACCATAAAAGGACTTGCTGCCAAATGCGAGGCTCGCAATAGTTTTACCGGGATACAGTTTTTTGCGCGAATTATCGATAGCGCCACATTGTATAAGCCTCATAATTCAATCACTGATTACCTCGGAATGTGCGCCCAAATGACGATGCCCTTTTAAAGCATTTATTATGGCATGGGGAATGCTTCCGACACCTATCTGAAGAGTAGCTCCATCCGGAATCTCGTTGGCAACATGCTTAGCAATTGATTGTTCAACGCAGCCATAGGAAGGATTGTCAATTTGCACAAGTGGTTCATCAATATAGGCAGCACGAGTAATTTGAGAAATGTGTATTCGGGCATCACCAAATGTATATGGCACCTTACTATTTACCTGAGCTATAATAATCTTTGCACATTCAACTGCCGCACAAGTGATGTCACTGGAAACACCATATGAACAATAGCCATCAGAATCAGGTTTGGAAACGCACAACAAAACAACATCAATGGGTATCAGCCCGCTTCGAAATAAAGAAGGAATTTCGCTTAAACAGGCCGGGATCGTTTCCGCCACCCCATCTCTGACCGCCTTCCTTATATTTCCTGACACAAAAAAAGTGAACGCCCTAAAGGAAGCCAAATACTCTTGTTTGGCATATGGAAGGGAGACACTGTCAACCGCAAATGATGTATAAATATTAACTCCCGTTAATTCGTCCTTTCGTTCAGTTAAAGCATCTATCAATGCATGAGGTATGCAGGCCCCTCCTTGAACGAAAACTGAAGTGCCAGACTCTATGCACTGAATGGATTCAAAGGCTGTGAACGATTTCATAGTCTTCTAAATTGAATGACCAAGGAGCCGGGAAGAAGAATCCCGCCCCCCCCCTTGGTTTGAAGATTAGTCTCTGCCGCAACCGATGTACTCACCAGGGCAGCAACGACTTTCGAGTTCTTTCTCTTGGGGTTCAAGAGGGATTGTAACAATCTCGAGCTCTTTCATGATAATGATAGTTTTAATACTATGTCCTACTCTTTCAAAGCTTTTCGGATTCTGCTTATACTACATGATGTCTGAATCGATAACAAGCGTGCTATAAAGATCTGATTGCACAATATTATCTATCATCTGCTCGCAAAGAGGCCGCTGATAAAGCTTTTCTAATAACAGCAACATAGCTCCAGCTACCGGCTCAAGTTTCGATAATGAGCAATCAATGTTATACTTATATTGGTTCAAACATTGTTCTATTTCCTTTAACCATAATTGCGGACAGTTTTTAAATACTCCACCCGCCAGATAGAGAGAAACAACTGTATGGGCTGTAAACCCAACTAAATGCGCCCCATTAATAACATATCTCGTCCATCTGTTAGCAAATTTACTAAAAATAATCTTAGCCACCATATCTTCTCTTTCAATAGCCTGAAAAAGAACAGAAGCAAAAGTGATAGGCTGGAATACAAGACTGTTACTCGTAAATTTCTCACAAATATCCTGTACGGAGTCAGCATCGTATTTCTCTAAAAGGATATTAGTCATTATGGTTGGTTCCTGGAACCCATTATAGGCGTCTATAATAGCGTTCCATACTTGCTTCCCAATTGCAAAGGCTCCATGATCGTCCGCATTAATCATCCGACCATAAGTGTACGACTTCCCCGAACTAGATTCAAGAGCACAATTGAACATTGTCCCAGCATAAATGACAGCACTATTCTGTTTCATTTCATTAATTGGCTGCCCTCCACGTAATGCCGCAACACAATCATTGACAATAGTTATTATCTCTTGAGGAATATGTAAACGGCGAGCCAGTTCTTCCTGCATTTGCCTATAATTCTTCTGCCAGTCTGCCCCGCATAAAGCAGCCACAATACCAGCAATATCAGATACCGATGCGTCCAACAATTCCAAAGCTCCTGTTATCAATTTCTCGATATAATACCACCGTTTTCCTTCAAAAGAGCCTATATGTTCTAAACGAATAAACTTGTCATTCGTTCGAAGAAGCAACTTGCCATCTATAGAGAAGATAACTAAATCTGTTTTGCTTCCACCTTGATCAATAGCGATTAATAACTCTTTCATCTAATTAACGTTGGAATGCCTTTTCTCATCACGTTGAAAATAAGGATAAATAGCCTATTCGAATGCACTTTCCATAATACACAGGATATGGCTCTTCTGCTTGCATTTCTAAACTTATTCTTCACCATCACACAATAATAGACTTCATACCACATTCTCCACATCCGGTCTGTTATCTCTCGGTACGAATAAGTGTAAAAAGCGTGAAAATACAAACGCTTCTCACATTCCTCAAAAAGAGCCTGTTTGTTATTTAAGGAGATGTCAGATTCTTGTATTGCAGACAAATACTCTTCAACTACTTTAACATAGCAAACAAAACGCTCAAATGGTTTTACGCTTGTCAATGAGTCAGTATTAAACATATAACCATATAACGTTTCTTGCATGTAGGCCATTGAATGCGATTTCAATGTGGCTCGCCATGTAAATTCGCTGTCTTCACTATATGAATACTCTGTATTGAAGCGTTGACAACCTATAAATGCCCTCTTAAAAACGCGGCTCCATACTGTTCCTGAATTCAGCAAAAACTTCAAATCCTCAATGCTTTGAGAATTCATATCTAATACACCTACAGATTCATTCGGGATTTCGTATGACTGAGGTACATTTGAAAACTTCTGTGTAGAAAAACGGATGATGTCATATTTTTCCGCGGTCAAAACCGGAAGAGTATTTCTAACGCGCCCTTAGCAATAAAATCATCTGAGTCAACAAACCAGATGTAATGTCCTGCCGATTCTTCAATTCCTTTGTTCCTTGCCGTTGCAGCTCCTTGATGACACTGTAGAGGAATAAGCCTAATCCGAGATCTAATCATAAATTCCGAGACGGAGTCAAGGGTAGTAAACACAGAAACAGTACAGGGTAACTCTTTAGCTAACGTTGACTCTGTTAACCGCTTATGATTATCGCCTATAATGGTCTTGACAAGTGAGCATGATTCGTCGGTAGAGGCATCATCAATAACAATAACTTCAATTGGGAACAAATGAGCCTGACATAAAATAGAATCCAGACAATAACAAATTGTCTTAGCTCTATTCCTCATAGGAATTACAAAGGAAATCAAATAATCCTGTTCTGCCATGCTTCCAAGCAAAAAATCTATTAGGCAAATATACTAAAAATACTCCATGCTATCATTCAGATAACAGACACTTGAGAGCCGTTACCAATATGGAAGAAATACAAACGGGCTATTTCATCAACGGGAATCAGTGTGTGTTTAGTAGACACTAATGGCATTATAAACGGTTTCCGCAATCAGCCTTGCTCCCATTTCGTTTGGGTGAATTCCGTCAGAAAAGAGATCTATCCGCGTCATGAAAGGCGCGTACAAGTCGATTAAAACGGCATCACAAGAGTTGGCCACCTCCTCAATCAAATCATTGATTTCAGGTACAACTTCAGCGAAGGTCGTATTCTCCTCACCGAAGATAGGAGGGATTTTACAGATATATGTCCTCCCTGTCGGTGAATTCTTTCTCAAATCTGAGATCAATCTGCAATAATCTTCCACGAATTGTTCTCTGAAAGTATTGGTAATCTGGTTTACTGTATCATTCGCCCCGAGGCATACGACCAACACATCTGCCTCCCAACTTATAGCTTTACTGTACTGCACGGTTGTTACATAGGGCAACGGACTGTTGCTCCATATTGCTGCGCCACTCACGCCCAACTCTGCGTTAACATCAAATCCGCTGCTGCCCAGGAGACAATTCAGTTGTATGGGGTAGCTATCCTCAAACGGATCGTCCACTCCTACTCCAGCGGTAATCGAGTCACCGACACAAGCTATTTTTATCTTTCTTTTTTCCATATGCAATCTCTTTCTGAATATATAGAGTCAGATGATACTGTGTATCGTGCATTATCAACGAACAACCTGTACCGCAATAGCCTTGGTATGGTGTTTGGCTTCTTCCATGTTTGCATCTCTCTCCCCCCCCCAGATACATTTGATAACATTGTAACGTTTATCCATATGATTCATCAGAACGCTAACATCCGGGTTAAAAATCATGGCTGTCATCGCGTCGCCAGCCTCAATGTAATAGATGACATTCTTGCTCTTATCTTCTAGCGAGTCAATAACATATTTCATCCTTTTGTAGACATCGTATGCTGATTATGATGCGGCTCCATGCGCAGGAGTGACTTATGCTGGCTTTTTCCCTCGTGAAAAACCAGAATATGCAGTCGTCTGTGCCATGTTCGGAGCATGGAATGCCCCGGCTGAAGCCCTCGGCGATGTTGCAGCGGTGGTCTCCCGTATAGCAGGAAGGATTGTTTCTGAAAAGAGGCAGGAATAAGCTGCTTCAGAAACAAATGATGTCAGACATTCACCACGTCTATTTTCCAGTCCTCCAATGTCCGTGATACAGTTGATATGTTCACGCCGACCTTGACAAGCCGCTTGCCATCCTCGCACCGGAAAGGAATCATATATCCCTTGTCATCAATCTGTTTCAATGCCGTCTCGGCGGAGCTGTCCACTTTGAATTCGAACACATATATTGAATTGTCAGTCCAGCAGACGGCATCGGCGCGTCCTATGGCGGATTTTTCCTCTGTCCTGATGTAATACCCGAGGAGAGAGAAAATCAGGTAGATGATTGTCTGATAATGCTTTTCTGTCTTATTCTCCAGGTCATTCGGCATTGCTGCAAGAAATGACTGCATGCGGGATAAGGCTTCTTCTACATTGCCTTTTCTTAATGCGGCATTGAACCTGATGACAAAAGACGCACCTGCAGGATCCTGATTGTTGTATCTGGCAAGCAGTGAGTTCAGAAAACCGTTGCGCACCTCTTTATTAGGGTATCCGAGTGTGTATGAGTCGGTCTCTTTGTCGTAGGACTTTATTGTAAGATATCCGGTCTGGTAAAGCAGAGGAATGGGGTTGTCGGTAACTTCCGGAGACACATTGAATTCGTTGGCTGAGATGTACTCCATCTTGTCGAATTCACGCTCATCTATAGGCTTCCTGTCCAGCCTCTCCAGCAGATAGGTCGGCGTTGCCGTCTCGAACCAATAACTCTTGAACTGCTTGTCCGCAAATGCATTAAGCAGACTGAACGGATTGTAGATGTCTTCAGACCCTTCGCAGAAATGATATCCGTCATAGTTTTCCTTGAGCAAATCGAAAGTCTTTTCTCTGCTGATGCCTTCAGCTTCTGAAAGAGATTTTATTTGAAAATCAAAGTTGTTCTCAAGCTCTGACTGGGAAATTCCGCAGATTGCAGAATATTCAGGAAGCATCGAGATATTCTTGAGGTTATTGAGCTCGCTGAATATGCTCAACTGCGCAAATTTATTGATGCCGGTGATGAATACAAAGCGCAGATATGGATCGAGGCTCTTTATCGGGCTGTAGAAATTGCGCATAATCTGGCGCATAGGCTGAATCTGCTCTCTGTCATTTATGACATCGAGAAGCGGAGCGTCATATTCATCAATTATGATAACAGCTTTTTCACCGGTCTGTTCGGTGGCTCTGTGCACGAGACCCTCCAGACGCTGGTTTATGTTTACATCTTTCACTCCTCTTCCATATGTCTGCTCATATTCATACAACTTCTTGTCCATCTCTTCAAGCAGAAGAGCTTCCGTCATGTGCTTTGCTGTGGACATGTCGAAATAGAGGACGGGATGCTGTTTCCATTCTTTTTCCAGGTTCCCGGCTTTCAGATTATTGAACAGGTCTTTTCTTCCTGAAAAATATGCCTGGAAAGTTGAGGAAAGCAGCGATTTCCCGAAGCGGCGTGGGCGGCTCAGGAACACATAATTATATTTATGTGCTATGTCGTAGATATATTCTGTCTTATCAACATAGATATACCCTCCTTCGATAATTTTGTCGAATGTCTGTATCCCAATAGGAATCTTATCGTCTCCTCCGTTCATGTCCAATAATATTATGTCAATGCCTAAAGGCAAAGATAATAAAAATCCAGATAATAGATACTTGCCTTATTGCCCGAAAAAGCTTGCCTGCGGTTCCGGGGCTTTTTGCGATGTGGAAGGTCGATATTTTTTAGTAAATTTACCGCTCGAACAATAATATCCGACATTTTTATGTGGAGAACGGTACTTGTCATATTCTCATTGCTTTCGACACTCTGCCAGGGTGCTGAGCGGCATGTCCAGGACAAAATCACATTGTCTGATCTGGACAATGTGATCCGCCACGCAAGTGAATATGACAGGGTTAGGGAAGATCGCCTGGATTCTTGCAGGACGGCCTTGACGCATAGTAAAACATTGGAGCAGAAGTACTTGCTGTATTTTACAATGCGCCAGACATTCGACAGGTACAGAACGGATTCCGCGACATTTTATGCTGTCAGGTCTCTTGACGCGGCCAAAGAACTCGGTCGTCAGGATTATATAAGCGCATCATCTCTGGCTCTGGCCAAGCAGTATATGACTTCGGGAATGAGTTATGATGCCCTCGCCACTCTGAATCGGGTGGACCGGAGTGCATTGTCCGAAAAAAGCAGGGAAGAGCTGTACCTTTTCCAGCGTTTTCTTTATTTTTTGTTAAATGCGGCAATATATTGCAATATTGCCAGATTTAACGTATTTTTGCCGTCTATATGAAAATTGCCGACATCATACTGAATTATGTTTACTCTCACGACAGAGCGCTTGTGAGAAGTGAGTTCATTTCATGGATGTCACAAAATTATCCTAGCATATCGGAAAGAAGCATTGATACGGCCATCCGGTCTCTTCTTAGATCTGATTTGCTGACCAGGAAAGGATATGGCACTATGGCTGCTACGGAAGGCCAAAATGTCTATATTCCGCAGGTTGGCGACGATGTCAGGAATATTTACAAAATTGTCAAGGAGAAATACCCATATACCAGGTTTTGCCTGTGGCAGCCAAATATTCTTTCTTCTTTCATGCAACATGTTCCGGATGTTGACATGATTATTCTGGAAACGGAAAAAGTGGCAGCAGAAGCTGTGTATGAAGATCTTAGGCAACTTGAACAGAAGAGAAAAGTGTTTCTGAAACCAACTATGAGAGAATACGAGCTGTATGCAGTTGGGGAATCTTGTCTTATCGTTAGGGACTTGATTACAGAATCTCCGACAATCGATATTGACGGCATTCCAATGGCATCTCTTGAAAAAATTTTGGTGGATGCTCAAGTGTTGCCGGAACTTGAGTTCGCACGAGGCTCTGAACTCTATACAATATATGAAAACGCCTCCGAAATGTATCGTATAAATTGCCGGGCAATGCTCCGCTATGCCTCAAGACGTGGCAGAAAAAAAGAAACGGAAAAATTGATTAAATCAACAATGAAATGATTGCATCGGTCAGCAGAACAAAAGAATGGATATTGGAGTCATGCGAGAAGAACGCAATAAAGGAATGAAATCGATAAATTATTCAACCAAAAGTGATGCCTTCCCTCCGCGTGACACAGATCAAATGCAAAGCTACGTAAGCCGGCAATGCCCCACGGAACGCCACAAACGACGGGGGCGGATCAGGCCTTTTTGCCCCCGTCGTCCTTCAAATTGATCATCACGGGTGCGGATCATGGGCTTTTGCCCCCGTCGCTGAAACCACGTGTGCAAATACGCGTCTTTTGCCCCCGCCGTGTGCTGATCTGGCCTGTTTGTCATCCCCCGCGATTACCTGCTGGAGGATTCGCCGATTTCGAGGCGGGGTTCCAGATAGACGTCGTGGCCCGGGGCGGAGTGGAGCATCATGTCAGTCAGCATGTTGAACGCCTGCTGGGCAGTTTCGAGCACATTCTGAGTGAGCTGCGTGATGGTCGGGGTGATGATGTGGTAAGTCTCACCTCCGTCAAAACCCATCAGAGCGAGCTTTTCAGGAATCGGAATGCCCAGGCGTTTGGCACTCTTGCAGACATAGAGCGCCAAGTAGCCACGCGGAACAAAAATGGCATCGGCCCCGCGGCTGACAGCTTCGGACAATGCCGCGTCCACTTCATTGTCATCCGCTTCATTTACAAAAGTCACGCGGCAGAACTGCTCCATCCCCATCTCACTCATAGCCTGCCTGTAACTGTCCTCCCTTATGTTCAATGTCGAGAGCTGGATATTGTTCGAAATCATCTCGATATGCCTGTAGCCATTGGCAAGCAGATGCTCCAGACCCATACGGATGGCCTTGTCATTGTCCAGCAGCACTCGCCCGGCGTTTTCCAGCTCTGGCAGATTTCGGTTCATCAGCACGACCTTGATGCCCAATGAGATAGCTCTTCGGAGCTCGTCTTCGCATCCGTCGCAGGGGCTTATGAGAATTCCCTTTACGCCGTCAGCGTGGAAAGCATCCACCAGCCGGCCGATTTTGTCAATGCGGTCGTCAGAACTGCCGAACAGGACGGTGTAGCCGTTGTCATACGCGATGTTTTCGATATTTCTGGAGACATTGGAAAAATAATGGTTGGCAAGGTCCGGCGTGATGACTCCGATGGTCTTCTGGAAACCGATTCTCAGAGACGACGCGGCCTTGTTCGGGGTATAGTTGAGGCGCTTTACCACTTCCATAATGGCATTGGCCGTCTTTGCATTGACCCCGCTCCTGCCGTTAAGCGTCATCGAAACCAGACCGACAGAAACGTTGGCCTTCCGCGCTATATCCTTGATTGTGATCTTTCCCATTGCTGCTTGTCTGTGTGGATTCACCCGATATGGAGTGAATCAGTATCGGGGCATTGTCCTAAGTTGTAGTGTTTTCGCCCGATTACACAAATGTAATAAACATTTTCCACACGTCAAACGTGGTCATGCCGAAAAAAAACACCCCCGCGAGTGTTGCGGAGGTGTATATGTCAGGTCCGGATTCATGCGGCCCGGTGACTACATCATCGGAGGAGGACCTCCCGGACCGGGGCCTCTGTGTCCACCCGGGCCACCTGGACCCCTGCGTCCTTTGGCGGCATTGTTCATGTTGCCGAATCTCCACGTGAGGGAGAGAATCACGTAGCGGCCGAGCGTGTTGTTCCAAGTCTCAGTGTGATAGTTGGCTGAATCGCTTACGGAGAGGTTCTTGGACTGGTTCAGCAGGTCGTAGGCCTTGAGCGAAAGCGTGAATCTGTTCTTGAAAAGCAGTTTCGTGAGCTCTGCATTGAGAATGTACTCATCATCCTGTGCACTCGCATAGCCTCGATACCAGTTGTAGTTGAACTCGGATACCAGACCAACGCCTCCAGGAATAGTCCAGTTCATAGATGCTGCGAACTGGTTATTCCTTGTGACATTCATCTTTATCGATGATATCGTGTACCAAGACTTGGCGATATTTGAGCGACCAGATGCAGTAAGTTCCACAAAATCATTTCTATATGTGAGTTTTAGCCTCTGCATAATACTCATTGTCTGAGTCGTGTTCTTCAAGAAGAGGTCGCTCTCGTCCAAGTTCGGAAAATCCGTGTGGAATTTCTCATAATCGAAGTCTCCGCCGGTTCCGTAAGCGCTCATGTCAAGCGAAGTCTTTCCTACATAAGAAGACGATTCAGACCAGCTTCCTCTGGTTACAGAAGAAATACTGAAATTGGATTTGCCGATAGGAGCATTGACAAAAGCCCTTGCGCTGGCGTTGCCGGAAGTCGGACCGTTCACAGGGATTGAATACGAAACACCGTTGGTATTGTACCAGCTCGCATATACAATCGGTGACTGCACGAAGCCACCAGCAATATGGCCATAGACAGAGAAGAATTTCTTCTTGTTCGAATATCCGATTCTGGTGCGTATGTCGTGAGAGAAATACGGCTTCAGGTAAGGGTTACCAAGCGAAACGTTCAGCGGATTGGTATTGTCCGGAACAGGCATGAGCTGTGTCGTAGTCGGCTGAGAAGAACGGCCGAAATAGAAACCGCGTATGTTCGTGTTGTCATTCACATCGTACCAGAGCATGGCGGATGGGGACCAGTTCACGACAGTATTGTCATAACTCTTGCCGTTTGTCTCATTGTGAGTAATCGTAGGAATTACAGAAGCGCCGACCTGGGCCCTGAATTTGTTCTTCTGGTACATGAAGTTGAAACCTGCGCGGTGAGTCTGGTACTGGTTCAGCACATCATTGGAATACTGGGCGTTCCTGGTCTCGCTCACGGTGATGTCCTTTCCGCTGCTGTCCTTCCCTGTTCCTGTGGTGAAGTACGGGTGGTTTGCAATGCTGAATTCCGCACCCGTATCAGCAGAATCGTAAGTGTCCTTGGTGGACTTGTTCTGGCTCCATCTATACTGGTAATTCGCCTCAAGATAGAACCCGGCACCCAGCGGCTCAGTATATACAAGCCTGCCGCTTATCGAAGAAGACTTGGAATTCTGGTCGTAGCGCTGATTGACTATTTCATTGACATCATCAGAGCCGTCACCTGCGGTTCCGAAGGATTTTGTCAATGACTGGTTCAGGCCCCGCAAGTCGTTGTTGCTGAAGTTATAGTCAATGTTGAGGGACAATGTCCTTCCAGGAAGTCCCAATTTCTGCCTGAACAGGAAGAATCCGTTCGCAGTCCAGTTGTTGTTGTCGCCCGTATTGTTGTTGAAACCTTCATTCTTGTTCACTGAAGCCGCATCGGCACTGCTTCTGCTGTCCGTGGAGAATTTCGAGAATTCGGTGAAGTCACCCTTTCCGAAGTTGAACTGAGGCTGGAAAAGGATGGATGTATTGTCCGAGAACTTGTGCTCCAGGCGCATACCGAAACGGTGCCCATAGGTGTTGTTCAGACTATAACCGTCATTGTTGTAAATGAGACTTGAACCATCATCCAGAAAAGTGGTTTTATTACTCTTCTCCTTGACGTCGGTCTTTGTCCCATTGAAAAGATAGTTGGCACCGAGGTCCATCTTGTCGCCGAAGAGGTCCCAAGAACCGTTTACGCCACCCATCCACGAGGTGGTGATACCATTGTTCTTGCCCCAGCCGCCCTGGCCACGGCCCATACCGCCGCTACGCATACCTCTCATCATTGACCCTGCAAGGTCATTGAATCCGCGGTTGTTCGTATTGTTGCCGTTCAGGATGATGCTGAGCTGGCTCTTGTCCGTGAATCTTCCTATGAATGCGGCACCCTGGTATCTCCAGTCCCCATCTCCATTAGCGGTGTTTTCTGGCCAGTCGTGTCCGCCGCCGGCCATCACATTGCCGAAAAGCCCGTTCATCATGCCTTTCTGCACAGTCAGGTCGATGACGGTCTCTTCCTGTCCGTCATCTATACCGGTGAACTGAGCCTGGTCGGATTTCTTCTGGACCACCTTGACCTTATCTACAATCTTCGCCGGGATGTTCTTGGAAGCCAACTGTGGATCGTCCAGGAAAAATGTCTTGCCATCGATTGTTATCTTGCTGATTGTCTGTCCGTTGGCTGTCACCGAGCCGTCAGTGCCCACTTCCACTCCCGGGAGTTTCTTCAGCAGGTCCTCAAGCATGTCATTGTCCGTGGTCTTGAACGAAGTGGCGTTGTACTCTATGGTGTCCTTCTTTATCACGATAGGATTGCCGGTTGCAGATACGCTCGCCGCATCCAGCACCTGCTTGTCCGGATCGAGTTTCACTATACCCAAGTTTACAGCGTCCTTCACCGTGATGTCCTTGGTAAAAGTCTTGTAGCCAAGCAATTCGGCTTTGAATGTGTAAGCCCCGGCCGGCACCTTCTCAAGTGTCGCCTTGCCCTTGTCGTCCGTGAGAGCGTATTTACTCGCGGAAGTAGCTCCCGGTTTGGTGAGAGATACTGTGGCATAGCCCACAGGCTCACCGTTTCCTGAGTCCTGCAGCACAACTGTCACAGTCCGTGTCTGCGCAGACGCTCCAAAAGAAAGCACGAGCATTGAAACCAGCCCGCACACCATAGCAATGATTCTCTTCATTGTTCGTTCATTTTATAAAATAGATGGGCACCAATCAGACCCAAACGACAATTTAGACGCGCCGGAGCCGCATAAGTTTAAGAGCCAGGCGAAAAAAAAATGGAATAAAATGCCGTTATTTTATCCGGTCGGGATTCTGGGCAATGAATTTCTCCCAGGAAGTGGAAGATTTTATTCCCGCCAATGGTGAAAGCAGCTGATAATGATGGCACATCGCGATAGCCAGCGCGTCAGTCGCGTCGAGATGTTTTTCCTCAATGTCGATTCCGAGCGTCCTCTGAAGTATGTTGTTCACCTGCTCCTTGGATGCTGCGCCATTGCCTGTAACTGCCTCCTTGGCCTTTCTCGGAGCATATTCGGTAACTGGGATGTTCCTGGTGGATGCTGCCAGCATTGCCGCGCCCTGCGCTCTGCCGAGCTTCAGAATCACCTGCGCGTTCTTTCCGTAGAAAGGCGACTCCAGGGCCATCTCATCTGGAGAGTGCCTGTCGCAGACTTCACCTATTTCATTGAAAATGCGCACGAGCTTCCGGTAAGGGTCTTTTTCCTTTCTCAGGTCAATGACCCCCATCTCCACGTACTCGGCCTTGCTGCCTTCTGTACGAATGACCCCGAAGCCAAGAATGTTGGTTCCGGGGTCTATTCCCAATATCGTCTTCACTTGTCTTAGTCAATGTAGTCGAACCCGGTATATGGGCGGAGAACTTCAGGGATGACGATTCTGTCCTCTTGCTGGTTGTCCTCAAGCATTGCCGCAACGACACGAGGCAGAGCCAATGAACTTCCGTTCAATGTGTGGCAGAGCTGCATCTTGCCGTTCTCGTCCTTGTATCTGAGGTGCAGACGGTTTGCCTGGTATGTCTCGAAGTTGGAAACTGAAGAAATCTCCAGCCATCTTCCCTGTGCTGCTGACCACAGCTCGAAGTCGTATGTGATGGCAGATGTGAAACTCAGGTCACCACCGCAAAGACGGAGAATCCTGTACTTGAGGCCAAGTTTGTTTACGAGGCTCTCCACGTGTGCAATCATCTCATCCAGAGCAGCATAAGAGTCTTCCGGCTTCTCGATTCTGACGATTTCCACCTTGTCGAACTGGTGAAGTCTGTTCAGGCCCCTCACGTCTTTTCCGTAAGAGCCTGCCTCACGACGGAAGCAAGGAGTGTAGGCTGTCAGCTTCTGCGGGAACTGGTCATTGTTCAGGATGACATCCCTGTAAATGTTGGTTACAGGCACTTCAGCTGTAGGAACCAGATAGAAGTCATCGAGACCTACGTAGTACATCTGGGCCTCCTTGTCAGGGAGCTGGCCTGTACCGAAACCTGAAGCTGCATTGACCATGACAGGAGGTTCGATCTCCTTGTAGCCAGCGGCAGTATTGTTGTCGAGGAAGAAACTGATCAATGCCCTCTGGAGTTTCGCGCCCTTGCCTTTATATACAGGGAAGCCCGCGCCTGTGAGCTTTACGCCGAGGTCGAAGTCGATGATGTCGAATTTCTTGGCGAGTTCCCAGTGCGGAAGCGCGTTCTCCGGCAGTTTGATTTCAGGGCCGCCCATCTTGACCACCTGATTGTCCTCGGCTCCTTTTCCAGGGACTACCAGGTCGCATGGAATATTAGGGAGGAGAACAAGCTGTGCCTCAAGTTCCTTCTCTGTAGCGTCAGCCTTTGCAAGAAGTTCGGTAGAACGTGCCTTGAGTTCGGCAACCTCTTTCTTGGCTTCTTCTGCTTCTGCCTTTTTGCCTTCTTTCATAAGTCCTCCGATGAGACCTGCCTTCTGCTTCTGCTGAGAAAGAAGACCGTCGCTCTCAGTCTGGAGAGCTCTTCTCTGTGTGTCAAGTTCGAGAACCTTATCGACGATTGCTTTTGCGTCGAAGTTTTTGACTGCAAGCTTCCTGACTACGAAATCCGGATCGTCACGAAGCATCTTAAGTGTCAACATGATATTTATGATTTAATTTTGTCTGCTATATGCTTTCCAATGAAAAAAGGAGGACCGCACACCGAAACTCGAAGTGCAATCCTCCAATGTCTTTCAAGACCCTTCGAGTTTAGTTCTCAAAAGGGACAACCGACACGTATGACTTGTTCTCTTTCTTTCTTGTAATGAGAACTGTTCCGTCAACGAGGGCGTAAAGAGTGTGGTCTTTACCCATACCTACGTTCTTGTCCGGGTTGTGGACTGTGCCTCTCTGGCGAAGGATGATGTTACCGGCCTTTACTACCTCACCACCGAATTTCTTGAATCCGAGACGTTTGCTCTGTGACTCACGACCGTTCTTAGAACTACTTTGACCTTTTTTATGTGCCATAATTCAAATTCTCCTTTAATTTAGCGATCTGTAAAAAATTAAGCGATAGAGTCGATGCGGATCTTTGTAAGCTTCTGACGGTGACCGTTTGATTTCTGGTATCCTTTACGACGGATCTTCTTGAAAACGATAACCTTCTTTGCCTTTACGTCATCTGCGAGAACTGTTGCCTTTACAACTGCACCCTCTACGTAAGGAACTCCGACCTTTACTGCTCCTTCGTTATCGAGGAGAAGAACCTTGTCGAACTCTACCGTCTCATCTTTCTTCGATGCGAGGCGGTTTACGAAAATCTCTGCACCAGCTTCTACTTTGAACTGCTGGCCTGCAATTTCAACGATTGCGTACATTATATAAAAACTTATTAAGTTTCGGCTGCAAGCGTCCGTTTCTGCACGGAACTTATAAGGCTTGTCAGTCATCTGATTTTATTTTTGGACTGCAAATTTAATGGATTTCTGCCATTCCGCAAAATTTTTTACTAATTTTGTTTTCCGGAAGTCGTTAGTGCAAAACCCGTTGGGCACTTTTTCGACGATTGCTTGGTAATCCTGCCAGGCAATCCTGCTTGTGCAACTCGAAAAATTTAAACGTATGGATACTCCATTCCAGTTTGCTGACTATGTGACCGGTAAGTATTTCATCGGGCGTCGTTCTGATTGCATTACATTGTCAAATCTCTTGACACAGGGCGAAAGCGTCGCCATCTGGAGTCCTCTGAAATCAGGCAAGATGTCCGCGGTCCAGCAGACTCTGCTCAATATGAGGACTTCCGGCAAGCAGTTTCTGATGTGCAGCTTGGACCTCACGAATATCCACGATGCCGAGCTGTTCATAAGACGGTTTGCAGGTGCCGTGATTTCATCCGTTTCCACAGTCCCGCAGGACTATCAGGACAATGCCTCCAAGTATCTGGCCGGCACATCTCTGGAGTTTGACGCGCAGTCGTTTTCTGTTACGGGAAGAGTCTTTTCTGACAATGCCCCGGTCGGTGCGGCTGAGATTTCCGCCGTGGCTGAGCTGCCTTTCCGCATTGCCGAAGAAAAGAATGTGCAGTTCATCATTGTCCTCAATGAGTTCGAAAACATTGACTCGGACGAAGGCGAGAAATTCTTCAGTGTGTTGGACGCGTCGATTTCTGCCCGCATCCAGGCCAGGACCCCTCGCTGCTCCTTCATTTTCCTGGGCTCCAGGGCCAATGCGATGGAGAGTATCTTCATGCGCCGGAAGTTTTTCTGGAGGAGCGTGGAAAAGTATTCATTGTCAATGATTTCCGACGCCGAAATAGCGGATCATGTGCTGAAAGGCTTTTCTGTGGGCGGCAAGGTCATCGAGCGCGACCTGATACAGGTGGTCTGCGGGCTGTTCCGCAACAACATTTGGTATATCAACAGCTTTTTCTTCATCTGCGATGCATTGTCCAAGGGCTATATAAGTGAAATCACTTTCAATGATGCGCTTTCCTGTATGGTTTCTGCCAATCTGCCGAGGTTCAAGGCCATTATGGACGACCTTACAGGATTCCAGGAGCGTTTCCTGAAGGCGGTGCTCGACGGCAATGTCAAGTTCAGCACGACGGAAGTCATTGAAAACTACAGACTTAATTCTTCGGCCAATGTCAAGAGACTCAAGGAAGCCCTTATGAAGAAAGAGGTGCTTTCGTTCAATGACAAGGACGAGCCGTCCGTGCAGGATCCTCTTTTCGAGTATTGGCTCAGAAAATATTACTTCGGGGAGGAAAAATAAGTGTAGATAATGTGATACTTAATAACTGTAGGACTTTATTTATATGAATGCCGCAAAATTTGAAATAACAAGAAAATACAGATTTACGGTGGCCATTCGTTGCAGAATCATTACGTCTTGGTTTTGCTAACTACGAAGTCTTAAAGTGGTATCTCCAAAAGTTCAAGAGCACCTCACGATTTCAGAAGTTTATTCAATGTTTGCGTTGATTTTCTGCATATTCTTCGATATTTACAGATATTTTATGTATTTTGCTTGTGGATTTGGTATACCATTTCCAGATAAATTAGGAATATAAGGAGCGTTATACTACTCTTGTAAGTGCAAAGCCTGAGAAACTGAAACACAAAAACAAAAAAACAACAAGAATTGGCATGGCAGTTTCCACGTTATAGCATGGGCTGCTTATTGTTTCTGTTGATTAAGGTTTTCTCTGGACATGTGCTTTTAAGACGTGGTTATAGCAGTGCCACGCTTTTCGTTTAACTAATATGTCCAATTGGCTACTGATGGATTAACTATTTGATATGGGAATATTCGATTTTTTCAACAATAAGAAGAAAGAGAATGCGCGACATGAACAAATGCGTCTTCAACAAGAAGAGAAACGTTGTGCAGAAGAACGTGAACGTATGGAACAAAAACAGCATGAAGAATCTATTTTGTCAAATTTCAATTTTGATTCAACTTGTCACCAACGTTATGAAAACAATCAACCAGTAAGAGGGTTACAAGAATGCCCAAGATATATTAAAATTAGAAAAAATATCAATGGGTGCTCTGGCTATCAACTTGAATCTGGAGATGGGTATATCTTGACAGCAACAAATGGAGATACTGGGAAACCACAATTTGCGCCAAAGCCAATGCGTGTAGTAAAATTTTCGGATACTGAGATTTTGCTTAAGGGATATTGTGTTTCTGCACAAACTCCTTTTGGATGGCAAGATGTCGATTTGTCGGATTATGGATTTTCTATCATTCTTGATAAAGGTTCTATTCAAAAATGTGTTTTGCATTTGTATGATAGAAACGTTGACTTGGAATACCAAAGAACAAGTCAATCAACAGCTTTATTCTCTAAGGATGAGTTGAAGTCGATAATTACTATTCTTTCCGACATTAGTTATATATTTTTGGAATCAGACCGTTTAGTTGGAGGTAGGAACGAGAAAATGAAGGATAGACTATTCTCATACGCAGGTATATTTGGCTATTATTATGAGGATGAATATGCTTATGGTAAAGTTTCAGATATAACCGATGAAAATATTGCCTCTCATTATATTTTGGTAAAAATAAGTCTGGCTGATAGCTTTCATAGAAAGCAAGTCGTTATGGAATTAGCAGATAACTGGTCTGATGTTTTACAGGTTATATTCAATTTGGAACTTGATGACAACGAAGCTGGTAATAGATTTAAAAAAATGGAAAGCCAGATACAGACTGTTACTAAGGCGATAGAGAAGGTTTCTGGTAATAAATGCAAACAGCCTTTTAATCCGCTCAAATTTGCCCGAGATAAAGTCTCATATAATCCATATAATATTACAGAAGACTTGAAACTATCTGAAGGACATTCAATTCCAGACATCTCAGATGTCTTTGCCAGAGAGCTTATACCTATGCTTGCGTCTAACCAACATTCTTTAGATGAGTCAAGAGATATTGTTGCGAATTATGCATTAAGTATGATAAAGTCATATTATAACAATGCTGGTTTTGTTCCTATGCTAATTGTCGATCAAATTACAGGACAAGTTAATCAAGTTGCAGAGATGGTGGTACATATATCATATGCTCCACAAAAAACTTTGAAAGATTATATTTTAAATAAAATATATAGATAGAAGTTATGGCAACATGGGCAAAACAAAAACTTCCACTCGAGAATGGGGAACTTGTAGATATGCAAGTTCCGATTCTTGTTTCTGCAAGTCGTAGTACTGATATTCCAGCTTTTTATGCGGACTGGTTCTTTTATCGTCTTGATAAGGCAGGTTATTCCGCATGGACGAACCCTTTTAATGGGGTGAAAAGTTATGTGTCTTACAAGGACACGCGGTTTATCGTTTTTTGGTCGAAAAATCCCAAGCCTTTGTTGCGTTATCTGCCAATCCTCAAACAACGTAAAATAGGGTGTTATATCCAATACACCTTAAATGATTATGAAGAAGAAGGGTTGGAAAAGAATGTGCCACAACTAAAACAACGTATAGAAACATTCAAACAACTTGTTGATGCTCTAGGCAAAGGACATGTTATTTGGCGCTTTGACCCTTTGGTTCTAACTGACAATATGGATATTGCCAGATTGATTGACAAGATTGAAAATATAGGAGACCAACTACTTGGATATACAGAGAAACTCGTGTTTAGTTTTGCCGATATACTCTCTTATCGCAAGGTGCAATTAAACCTCCAAAAAGCCAATATTAATTGCATAGATTGGCAAGAAGAACAAATGCGAGAATTTGCCCAGCGTTTATCTTTATTAAACAAGAAATGGGGCTATGACTTGGCAACGTGTGGAGAAAAAATAGATCTTACAAAATTTGGAGTTAAAAAGAATCTTTGTATTGATGATGATCTCATTATTAAGTTAGCCTATGATGACAAAATATTAATGGATTATCTGAAAGTCCATTTTTTCCAAATTCCTCAACCAAGTCTTTTTGGCGAAACTGAGGCTTTACCAGATGGAGCTATCATACTTTCTAACGGAATGTATGCACTTCATGGAGACAACAAGGACAAAGGACAACGAGTGTTTTGTGGCTGTATAAAAAGCAAGGATATAGGTGAATACAACACTTGTGTGCATGGTTGCGAATATTGCTATGCAAATGCAAGTAAGCAAGCCGCAGCAATGAACTATAAATATCACAAAGAAAATCCTTGGAGTGAAACAATTACTGGAAAATGAGTTATATTGATGATATTCATAGAATTGGCAATCTGACAATCAATGATATTATTAAGGTCTCTAACAAGTATGTACCTAATCCGTATAAATTAGAACCATGGAAATACATGGACGGCCAAGGACGCACGTTGGGGCGTGGCACTGCTGTATTAGAGACGGACGAGCAGTGTTGTGCCTATATGTCTGCATATGGACCAATGCATCGTCATAAACTTATGCGAGCGTTGGATGAAAAGGAGTTTCCTTATTCGGATTTAACTGATGGCATTGAAATATACGATTGGGGCTGTGGGCAAGGAATAGGGACAATGGCTGTAATCGAAGAACTCCGCCAACATAATATGCTCGGGAATCTCCATAAAATTGTTCTTGAAGAGCCTTCTGATGTCGCAAGAGATAGAGCGGTCCTTCATGTAAAAATAGCATTGGACACTTATCATGCCGATGTAATTGCTGTCTCGGAATATTTACCTTCGGATAATGGAGACAATAGCCATTGTATCACTTCCATAAGTGTGGGACAACCAACAGCTATCCACATATTTTCCAACATCCTTGACATCGAAACAGTGAGCTTGAAGGGTGTTTCAAAAATGATAACATCTTCAGGTCAAAAGCATATTGTGATTTGTATTGGTCCTGCAAATTGTAATGAAAGCCGAATTTATTCTTTTCGCAATTATTTTGTAGAAGAAAGTATTCATATCTTTACAGACTTTAGAGACACAAATTTCGGTCGCCATCCTAATCGAAATCGAAAAGCATATGGCTGCTTGATTAATAGTTTCAGTTATTGTCTTTCGCATACGTCTGAGATTCTGCATAAGTACAAATATTTTGCACCTATTCAGTATTTCGCATCATTTACAGACACGATAATAAAATCGTCCCTTGAAGAGAGTGCTTTTGAGATATTAGCTCCTTTTGATATGACTGCTCACAAAAAAATGTGTCCAGTCTATGCGTTAATGAGCAATCTCATTTCAAGAGGTTGCCCTACATTGGCAAGTAAAAAAGTGCTGGATTATGTATCTAATATGTCCGGCACTCAAAAAGCAAAGAGTCTTAAAGCCATTGCACGTATTCAGAAGACATTTATTGAGGCAATAATTTCCGAACGACTTGATATAAACAAACCGGAATGGACAATCCTTATAATAGAGGAAAACACTTCTGTTGCAAAGATTTCTATAGAGGATTTTTCAGAAACTTATCATAATCTCATAGCTATGACTAAAGACTATGATGATATGGTATTGCCAAAATTGTCAGTATGTGTCAAATACGATGCTTCGTCGGAAACGAAATACGATGCAGTTATTGATGTTTCAATAGATCAGATATGTGATGCACAAGAGGTTACTTTCTCTAAATTTAATGCCTTGAATGATTGCTATTTCATTGCGCGTTCATCGGAAAGAGTGTATGAAGATCGAATTCTTTATACGACAGAGCGTATTAACTATAAGCCATTTGTTGAAAAAGACGGTCGAGGAATATATCACAAAATTGAAGGCAACTGCTCAAGACTTAGGTATTTCTTAAACCTCATCTTTAGAAAAGATGATTTCAGACCAGGACAATTACCAATACTAAACAGGGCTCTCCAACTAAAGAGTGTGATTGGTTTGCTCCCGACAGGAGGTGGTAAGTCTTTGACTTATCAACTTGCAGCCATGTTGCAACCTGCTGTTACACTTGTTGTGGACCCATTAAAGGGGTTGATGAAAGACCAATATGATGGCTTGTTAAATATTGGCATAGACTGCATATCATATATCAACGGAGACATAAATAGAGTTTTTGAAGAAGGAAAGAGACGCGAACTTGCATTGACGGGTTCACAAGTGCAGATAATGTTCCTGTCATCAGAACGTTTAAGTATTCACAGATTCCGAGAGGTTTTGCGTTCTATGCGGGAATCTGGTGTCTATTTCGCTTATGGCGTAATAGACGAGGTGCATTGCGTCTCAGAATGGGGACATGATTTTCGACTTGCTTATCTTCATCTTGGCAGAAACTTGTTTAACTATGTTCTGCCAAAAGAGGTAGCAGGAAATGATAACCACATTTCACTATTTGGCCTTACTGCAACAGCTTCGTTTGACGTCCTCGCTGACGTACAACGCGAATTGTCAGGCGTCAATGCTTATACTTTAGAAGAAGACGCAACCGTAAGATATGAGAATACAAATCGTCTTGAACTTCAATATAACGTAATTGAGGTTGACGCAAAAGATGCAAATAAAGCATGGGATGTCGGAGACATAAAGGAAAAGAAACTACTTGAAGTAATAAACGAGGCTACTCAAAAAATAGTCGATATACAAGATAATAGTGCGGTAAAATACATCAAAGAACGATTTGTTGAACGGGAGAATTTGATGGATTCTGTTATTATTGATAAAATACTCAAGGCGAACCTTAGTGTTGATGTGGAAAAAGAGTGGTATGACCGCACAAATACCAACACTGCTGGTATCGTTTTTTGTCCACGAGCATCAGGTAGAACAAATCTTAGTGTCCCAACAGTAGGAGCAACTCTCCGTAATCGTGGTCTAAAGAGCATATCTACATATAAAGGAGGTGATGACACTTATTGTCAAGATGCATTTCTCAAAGGCAAAACCTGCATGATGGTTGCTACAAAAGCTTTTGGAATGGGTATAGACAAGCCTAACGTGCGAATGACATTTCACTTGAACTACCCTGGCTCTTTGGAGTCTTTTGTGCAGGAAGCAGGACGTGCCGGGCGTGATAAGAAAATGTCATTAGCCACAATCATGTATTCTCCGAAGAAATTTTGGGTAAAAAATGTAAAGACAGATAAATGGCAAGATTTTTCTGCGGATTACATAAATAATAAGTTCTTCTACGATAGCAACTTTCTTGGTGAAGAGTTTGAATTGTACGTGATGGAACTGCTTATGAATAATCTAAAAGTGAAAATTAGTAATGAGGAGTTTTATGACGTAGATACGCCACGTATTGCAGATTCTCAAGGTGTCGTCAAGTTTATAAAGCGATATGGAGAAGGACAAATATTAACTTATTATATATCTTATGAAGAAAACGAACAGGTCCTTGATGAATATAACCAGTATCTTTCGGCTAGGAATATGCCTGTATTTGACACGCGAAATGCCAAGAACCTGAAAAATTGTCGTGGATATAGTTATATTCATGACTATGGTTCCGCCACTTATAAAGATGCTATACAGAAAGCTATTTATAGAATGTGCGTTATAGGCCTGATTGATGATTTTACAGAAGACTATTCAAAACAAACTTTCCGTATCACGACTATCTGCCAAGATGAGTCAGGATATTATGAGCATCTCAGACTATACTATCGCAAATACTATTCCTCCGAGAGAGTAGAAAGCATGATGGCAGAGGTAAAGGCGCTTGCCAATACTGAAGGGGTTATTATGGCTTGCTTGAAGCACCTTACATCTTTTGTTTATAAAAGTATTGCCGATAAGCTGGCGAGAGGAATCCTTGATATGGAACAGTTCTGCAATATGGCAATTAGTTCAAAAAAGGATTGGAAGGAAACAAATGAGGAACTCAAAGACTTCATTTATTATTATTTCAATTCTAAATATGCACGTGAGGGTTTTGTTACATACGATTCTATATTACGACAAGATGTATCATTCTCATTGAAAGATGACACAAGTCACGATGTTCATTCTGAAGATGAGATTACAAGTTTTGATCTTGTGAGAAAATACATGAGGGTTGTAGATTCGGAAATTGTAAACAATGATTCACAAATGGACAACATAAAGCATCTTCAAGGTGCAGTTCGATTGATTCGCCGTGCCATTGCAGAAATGAATCCTGTATTAAACCTTCTCAATGTATTCTGCATCCTATATCTTGGACAGGAGACAAATGAAATGCTAGAGGGTGAGCTCTACAATGATTATAAAGTTGTATATGCGCAATATTTGAATAAAGGCAAGTCCGCCCTAATAGAGGAGTTTACACAACTTCTTGTTAAACATGCAGCTTTAAAAGATAAAGAGTACATAAACAAAATTCAGTTGGCAATACAATTGGAAGAACATGCAAAAGAGATTAGTAACATCAAAAATAAATATACAGAAATATGATTGACCAAAGAATCAATGACTCCCTAAAGGAGTTGGAGCAAGGTCTTAAAAATATCGACTCGGCTCGAAAGCAAGTGGAAAGGACTGTGAATTCATATGATGGATTACATAATTCAATGTCCGAATATGTGACTCAACTCGGAAACTTGACAACAAAAGTCAAAGAACTTGTTACAGCTATTGGAACCGATTACAATCAGAAAGTTGCAGCTTTCGATAAAGATCGAAAGGTGATTGTTGATTCGGCAAATTCTTCAATACAGGAACTTTCCAATTCAACAGAGACGTTCAAAAATTCTTTAAACAATGTTGAAAATAAATTGAAGTATAGTTTAATCGTAAATGTTGCCCTTTTTGTCATTTTGGGAATAATAGTATTTCTGACTTCCAAATAGAATTAAGGCATAATAAAGAAACAATATGACAGATAACAACAAATCATATTTTGTTACATCCAAAAACTTTCATGGAGACAACGATTATGTGGAATGGCTGAAAGAGATAAAGAGTCGCTATCAAGCTATCCGCAATCGTGTAGTGATGCAAAGCAATTATGGAGCATTGGAATTCAACTGGCTTTTAGGACGTGACATCGTACAGAAAAGGGCGGAGTCGAGATGGGGTTCTGGCGCGGTAAATCAATTGAGCCTTGACCTTAAAGCAGCATACCCTGACGTGAAAGGATTCTCTGTGAGAAACCTTTATTACATGAAGGAATGGTATGAGTTTTATATGGCGGATGATGAACATAAACGAATTTTGCACCAGTTAGGTGCAAAATTGCAAGAGTCTGAAAATCAGAATCCTATAAAATTGCACCAATTAGGTGCAGAAATTGTATCGCCCGGCAAGATATCTGATATTTTAGAAAACAATGGTATGCTGCCAATATTTGGAATCGTGCCGTGGAAACATCATATAGTCATCACGTCTAAATGTAAATCCATTAAAGAAGCATTCTATTATATAGCACGCATAATAGGCGAAGGACTCAGTAAACGTGAATTGGAAGACGTTATAGAGGCTGATGACTTCAGCAAGTATGGCAATGCCATGACTAATTTTTCGACCCAATTGTCTGCCCAACAGAGTCAACTTGCGATAAATGTTCTAAAGGATCCTTATCGCTTGGATTTCCTCACATTGGAAAAAGGCTATGATGAGCATGATTTGGAGTCTGCGATAGCGAAAGACATTACTCGTTTTTTGCTTGAGCTTGGAAGTGGCTTCACGTTCGTCGGACGGCAGCCTGAACTCGTGGTTGGCAACGAGGGTTACTTCCCTGATTTGCTGTTCTATCATATTCGTCTTCGCTGCTATGTCGTCATTGAATTGAAAGTGGTGGATTTCAAGCCTGAGTTTGCAGGAAAACTGAATTTTTATGTGACAGCATGTAACAAGTTGCTTCGCCAACCTGAAGACAATCCTACCATTGGCCTTTTGCTCTGTAAGTCAAAAGACCAAACGAAAGTGGAATGGGCATTTGACAGCATACAGAATCCTATGGGTGTAGCTACTTATGAAGGAATTAAGATTATTGATAAGCTTCCATCTGTTGAAGATTTAAGAAAACGTTTAGATATGGTGGAACGGGAACTTAGAGAGCATAAAGGGAATGAGGCATCTGCAAATGAAGAAACAGATGTCTCTGATCATAAAACAGAATAGCTGCTATTTTTTTTGTTTTGTTTATGTTATGTTTGTGCCATGTGCTTACAAAGCACTGACAATCAGTATTTTTTTAGGAGGAAAAATGAAAAAGCTTGTAGTTTTGACAGGCGCCGGTGTGAGCGCCGAGAGCGGAATCAGCACGTTCCGTGACAATGGCGGTCTGTGGGATAATTACGACCCGCAGCAAGTCGCGTCCATCGAGGGCTGGTACAAGAATCCGGGCCTGATGCTCGACTTCTATAATATAAGGAGGCATGAGCTCGAAGGGGTAAGACCCAATGACGCACACCGTGCCATCGCTTCGCTTCAGGATAATTTCAATGTCAATGTGATTACGCAGAATGTGGATAATCTTCATGAGAGGGCGGGCAGTTCCAATGTCCTCCATCTTCACGGGGAATTGACGAAAGTAAGGCCTGAGAACTGTTGCAATGAGGAAGACGGATTTTCGGAGAAGACTGTCTTCGATATCGGTTACTCGGAAGTGCATCTTGGCGACAAGGCCCCGAACGGCCACCAGCTGCGTCCGCACATCGTCTGGTTCGGCGAGCCGGTGCCGAAAATAGAAAAGGCTATCGACATAGTGTCCGACGCAGACATCCTTCTGATTGTCGGCACGTCTCTGAGTGTCTATCCTGCAGCGGGACTGTACCGCTACGCGTCGCTCGACACGCCGATTTATCTGATCGACCCGAGTCAGGTCAATGTTCGTGACAGCAGGATTCAGCATATCATGGCCAAGGCCACTGACGGAATGAAAATTTTTCAGGAAAAAATCGGTCAATGATTGTCGGAAATCCGGATAATTGTTGTAACTTTGCACCCGCTAATTCAGGATGGATACACGTAACTCATTCGGTTTTAGGAATTTATTAAAAAAAAGGAGGTGATTCAGATATGATTATTGTACCGCTTAAGGAAGGTGAGAACATCGAGAGAGCTCTCAAGAGATTCAAGAGGAAATTCGAAAAAACAGGTGCTATCCGCGAGCTTCGTGCCAGAAAGAACTTCGTGAAACCATCTGTCAGGAAGAGAGAGCAGCTTCAGAAGGCTATCTACGTACAGCATCTGCAGCTTGTGGACGAGCAGTAAACCTGCCTTGTACAGTTAATATATCTGAAAATGATATACGCCGGTTGGAAATCCGTTTTCCAGCCGGCTTTTTTCATTTTCCGCCTACCGGCGGATAATGGGTCAGGTGGAAAACCCTGTGTATTATGCCTTCCTCTACT
>ULWC01059395.1_pt1 | contig 43321 bp, 33 predicted proteins | sample 1959931 | NCBI WGS metagenome assembly ULWC01 (sample SAMEA4835801, study PRJEB28245) | human gut metagenome | biome: gut microbiome; material: fecal sample | place: Denmark | collected 2008
CGAAACGGTCTATTTTCGAACCGCATTCGTCAAAGAATTGGATGCTTTATATTCTTTGGCGTTGAGGTATGATATAAAAAAGAGGGGATAGAGTAGAGTGTCCGAATGCGGACACAGGGTTAAGTCTCAAAAACCGCCGATACCCTTAATATCTGCGATAGTGTCCTTTCACCCTTTCAATCTTGCCGAAGCGAAGCCGTATGTACGCCTTCACCCAAACAAGCCTGAAAACCTCCACTCCAATGGAGATTTTGACGATTGTGGAATATTGTCTTCTTTTCATTGTTGATAATTATTGTTGAGTGTGTGAAAGACAAATTCTCTTTTGTTCAAGCACCTCCCCTCTATACGACAAAAGCAGGTACCCATTTAAGGGATAGATACCTGCCTTGCTTTCTCAACAATGTTGTTTTACCAACAATGATATCGCAAAGATACGAATTATTTTGAATTTCGATGCTTATAATGTGTTGTTTTGAGATTGTGCTAATTTAATCATACTTGGCTAAGAGCATCAAATGGAAACAGAAATAAATATCACTACGCAGGCTTCTGTTGGAAGTTATTATCATAGTGATTCTGTTCCCGATGATAGGTTTAATGTCATTTTATATCTGTATCTTTAGAGTAGAAAACTGTATTTTATATGGAAAGAAGGAGCTATGAAAAAGACGGCTTTGTCTATCTGTTGGATGATAATCAAACGGCGTGGATAAGGGAAGGCTCGACTGATGGGCAGCGAAGCTATAGGCTGCCTGAATCAATTGATGTGGCAGGTAAGAGTTATGTGATTACCGATACTGATATTGGGGCGTTTTGCGATGAGCCGAATCTTGAAGAGCTAATTGTTCCTGACTGCTACAAATATATCGATGAAGATAGTTTCAGGGGATGTGCTAAACTTAGCCGTGTGCATCTTGGACGCGGAATCAAATGGTTCCACCAATGGACTTTTGCGGAAAGCCAGAATGTCAAAATTCTATTGGATCCGAACAATCCGTATCTAAAGACATCAGATGATGGGACGATGATTGTTTCGCCTGACGGAAAAACCCTGATAGCGGTTATCGACCGTAATGTCAGAGTTTTGGATGTTCCAGAGGGAATAGAAGCAATTGCTCCGATAGCTATTTCTTGTCTTACCGAACTTGAAGAATTGACCTTGCCATTATCCCTCAAAGAGATTGATGGGAATGGTATCATGGATTGCCACAAGCTGAAAGAGCTTGTTATTCCGGAGAATGTCACTGAAACAGGATTTCAATGTGTTGAATGGTGTGAAAAGCTCGAGACCATTACGATTCCGAGCCATTTGCAGTCTATTTCAGAGGCCTTGAAAGAAGATAATCCTTCGCTAAAGTATGTAATCTTGTCAGACTCTAAATCTCGCTAAATCATAATTGTATTCCGCGAATAACTTATCAATGTCTTTATAATTAATGCTTTCATTAAGAATAGATGCTATCTCTATAATCACATTGTAAGTTTGTAGTATTTCTCTTGGCATTAAACAGGGAACGTGGCGTTTATAATCATCCTGTTCATAAGGGAAGGATGGCGTATGAGATAATTCGAAATCAAGCAGTTCTAAAGCCCAGGTATAGTTTCCCGAGTGTATGGCATTGTGCAGTATTCCGTGGTCATGTAATATCCTTAGATTGTGAACAAGGATTTCTGCTGCAATCATATGCTTCTTGTTGTGGTGTTTTATGTTTGCTGTTTCCCATTTATTAACCTCAGACCTTATCATTCCTTCTGACATAAATCGTGCATCAGCGATTCTATAAGGACAGGCAACATCATATTGCAGTAGAATCGGTTTGAGCGTATTTCCATTTGGAAGAGCGACTCTTGTATTAAGTTCAAGGACATACTCCATCCTATTGGTTCGAATTCCTAGAGATGCAATCTCATTTCCTATATGAAAATCTCTAAGAGCATCCTTCTTCAGAAGAAGGCCTAATGTGTCATCACCGAGCTCACCTGTATTTAGAAATGTCCACTCTGTATAGCTTAATCCGTTCCCTTTGCTCACGATAAATCTGTCATCTGTTTTCGCAACGATAAAACTACGGCAATGTGTTGCAGGACAAATATTATAAAGTATACAATTCCCTGAATTACTCTTTAATAATGGGAATGGCTTAATGGATGTTATGTTATTACATGCGATATTATACTCAACCTCTTTTGCTCGGTATTTGTATGTTGTTAATATATCATTCATTATCTGATAAAGTGTCTTCTTCAAAAACTTGCGAGGTATAATCTTATTGTATGCTCAAATGAGTAAAGAGTTTCGAGTTTCCGTGTTGTGTTATTTCTTGTCAATGTCTCTCTTCCTTGCCTTCTTCTTGAGTTTCGCATAATCTCTCTCGAAGTCTTCCGACAATTTCATCAACCTGTCCGCCAGTTTCTGCCGTTTCAGTTCTTCTTCTTCTTCTTCCTTCTTCTCCCGTTTCCGCGTCTCAACTATCGTATCGACAATCACTGCCGTGAAGAAGAGACCGATTGCCCCGAGTATCCCGTACCCCAGACTGAAGCAGTCACCTCCGGAACGGTAGTCCAGATACCAGAAGAGGAACGGGGACAGGGAGATGGCTATTGTGAATGCCGCCAACAAGTCTGTGATTATGATGCCTATGATATCCAAGAAATCGCGGCGGCGTCTTGTCTTTTTCATGATGTCCGTTTATTTTGAGGAAACAAGATTTAAACTGTTTATTAAGACTTGCATATCCTCGATAATTGTATAATAGTTTTTCTAAAATGGCAGGCCTTATCACTTAAGACCTGCCGATACCTTGCACCTAATTACATGCTGCGGTAGTTGATTCCACAATCCGCCTCATACGATCTAGAGCAATGGCTCATATTGAGCACTTTAGATGCAGCAGTGATATTCAAAACAACTTTCATAATTGAAAATGTTTAATGGTTATAGCGATACTTCCATGGAGACCGCACTTATCCATTTATCTCCAGCTTTACGTCGCTGAAGTTATGTGACATTTCTTTGTGTATTCTGACAGGTGTGTAATCAGGAAGTTCTGACAGTCGTTCTCTCAGAGTCTTGCCGTTTAAAGGATCATATCCTTCATTCATCATCTTGTGAGCTAATTCAAACCTGATTTTCGCCATATGGCAATTGTTCTCGGATGCTTTCAATGGAGTCCCGTGCTCAACGAAATTGTTGCCGGGGCAGAGATTGCAGTAGGCGCAGTAGTCGTGTCTTCCGCATTCTTCATATTCGTTTAATGTCAGGTTGCGCCAATATGAGAGTTCTTTGCAATTATGATTAATATCAGCAACATCCTGAGCCTTTAAATATCCAAAAACAGTGTGGAATGCACAGCATGGAATCAAGTTGCCTTCAGGTGTTATACAGAATGAGTTATAACCTGCTCCGCAGGGATTCCGGGTCATTAGTTTTGTCTGACCGCCATAATTCGGAGCCTCTTTTCCTACATATAGAGGAATATTGTCATCCCGGAGCACAATCTCAAGTTCGTCATCTGTAAGCCGTAGAAATCTACTGACACACTTATCTCCTTCTATGGAGTCCGTTAGGCTGACTTCAAATTGCGGCACGGCACCCAGTTCTTGGGCAATATCTGCAACCATATAGTATGTTTTCACATTAGGACGCATAACGCAACATTTCAGGTTCATAGGTACAGCAAGCGCAGATAATTCACGTGCAACATTCATTGACTTGTCCCATGAGCCTTTTATTCGAGTTATGTAATCGTGGACTTCAGGAATGCCGCTGTATATTGAGATGCCTACTAGACGAGGATAATAGTTTGCCAGTTTTTTTGTTTTGTTGATAAGTCCCTGTCCATTTGTATAGACGTCAAAGGCAATCCCCTTATTGTACAGATATTCTATTATGTCCCACACGATAGGTTTAGAGAATGGGTCGCCTCCGGTCAAGCATACTTTGATAAGGCCCTGTTCATAGAGTTCATCAATGATTCTCTTATAATCATCCAATGTGAGTTCTGAACGATTTCCGCGTGTGCTTTTCTCATTATCGTTTCTCGTCGCACCAATATTGTAGCAGTGTATGCACTTTTCGCTGCAATTATAGGTCAATTCAAACATAACGCTTGTAATTCCGCCGACTTTATCGGTATAGAGCATCTCCGCATTTGAAGTTTCATATGGGAGCTTCTCTTGGGTGGATCGTGGTGTGGATAGTTGTTGGAGTCTGTTATATTCGCTGACGCGAGTTCGATATTCATCGACAATATTTTCAGTAACAGGAGTTGAGGATACTAGACCTAATTGATCCAATTGGGTGAAAAATGGGGATAGACTCTCCATTGAGATATTTAAGGAGGCGGATACGTCCTGCATTCTTATTTCTCCATTGCGTGGTACTCTCAGTAATTCTCCTATTACCATGGCGGAGAAGTCTTCGAAGTAGTAACTTATGCCGGTAATCAGATTGTAGTATATTGTCGCTTGCTTCTCTGCATTGCATCTTCCACAGGTCCATGTTGGCCTATAATAAATGTCGTTACTCATTCTGAGAATGTCATCTTTCCCGGCAGCAAAGAAAGGTTGGTTATAAAACAAGAAAGTGTGGAGCCGATTCTGTTTATCTAATAGAAGGTTCTGACAAAACCCAAGCAAAAATAAACCGAAACTATACTCCACACCCGTATCGGGATAGGTGTGGAGCACACCGAATGTCCGAATACAAGGCGAGAGTGTAATCAATGTTTATCCTTTTGCTTTTGAAAACTGTCAGATTCTCTATTAAGGATAAAGTGAAAACACTTTCATTAAATATGTTACTGAATACGCGCGTGCACGTGTTCGATGCAAATATAACAAAATATTTGACACCTTGATGTCTGCTGTCTGCAAATGATGAAATTATTCAATGGATTTGTCCCTGGTGAGCGACGATTAGACATGGGAGTGACATCGGATTTCCAATATCCTTTGTCATTGAAAATACAATATCAAAAGAGGGATAGAGTAGAGTGGCCGTTCTAGTTCTTCTTAAAAGGAAAAGGCAGGTACCCATTTAAGGGATAGATACCTGCCTTGTTTTCCTAACTATCATAATCACTTGTGATATTGCAAATTTACACTTTTTTTTGATTTCGCAATGCTGAAAATGTATTATTTCTGTATTCTGTAATTGATTGATATGATTTACTAATAAGATGTTGACCCGATTTTCCTTGTTTGTGGCACTTTCCTCCAGACAAAAAAGCCCCTCCGGTGTCTGGAGAGGCTTCTTGTGGTGCCCAAAGCCGGGCTCGAACCGGCACGTCTTTTAAAGGACATTGGATTTTGAGTCCAACGCGTCTACCAATTCCGCCATTCGGGCATCGATTGGAATCGGAATGGCAAAGTTAGGACTTTTTGGCGAAATACCAAATATTTCAGTGCCTGTCAGCATAATGTAGCATGGACTTTTTCGGGAATTATGATATTTTGCTATATTCGCGATGGCGGAAACTTAGTAGTTATGAAATGCAAGATATATAGCGGACAGAAGATTACGGACGTGACCGGATACCTGAAAGGATATCCAGCTGTTTTCGTGGTCGCAGACGGACAGGTAAAATCCAGTGCGGAGCAAGTCGTGAAAGCACATGAGGAGCAAAAGCTTGAAGGCACCTTGCCGCATCCGTCGAACCTGCTCCTGCTCGATGTCTCAGAGGAAAACAAGTCGATGTCCACTGTCCTGGAAATATGCAAGTGGCTGATGGACAATGACGCCGGCCGCAATGCACTGCTGCTTGCGATAGGCGGCGGCATAACCACGGACATGGCCGGATTCGCCGCATCCATATACAAGAGAGGAATCAGGTTCGCTTATGTTCCTACCACCTTTCTGTCGCAGGTCGATGCCGCAATCGGCGGAAAAACAGGGGTGAATTTCGACAACTACAAGAATATATTGGGCGTGATCAGGCAGCCGGAATTCACATATATCTGTCCGGAAGTGCTTGGTACATTGCCATATAGAGACTTCCTGTCAGGTGCCGCCGAACTCCTGAAGACCTTCATCATTGACAATACAGGCGACAACTACGAAAAGGCGGTCGAAGTTCTCTCCGAGGTACACGAAAGCATTGACCGGAAGCAGGCGATAGTCTTGCATCTGGCTGAGATTGAGGAACTTGCGGCGGCCGCTGCGAAAATCAAGGCCGGGATTGTCGAGCGTGATGAATTCGAGTGCGGAGAGAGGAGGAAACTGAACCTCGGGCATACTTTCGCGCATGCTATAGAGTCCGTGTCAATGTCGAGGCATAACTGTGCCGAATCCGGCATTTCACATGGCGAAGCTGTGGCAATGGGGATGATTATGGCGGCTAAAGCCTCCGAACGGTACTATAGTCTCGCTCCGGAGAATTCTATGCGGTCAGATGACATTGCCGGGCAGAATGATACTGCGACCAGCGAAGAAGGCAAATCACTGAAAGCAAGACTTGTACGCGATTTCAGCCGATGCGGCCTGCCGACCGAGTGCCCGTTCCCGCCGGAATCCCTGTCCGGGGCAATGAAAAAGGACAAAAAAGCCGAAAACGGTATAGTGCATTTCGTCCTGATCCGCGCCATTGGCGATGTCCGCATCGTGGACCTTCCGGTGGAGCGCGCGGTTAATCTTTAAAAAAGACATTTTTCAGCCAGTACTCGTATATCGGGTCTTCAAATGAATACTGTTTACCGAAGTCGTCCAGAATATCATTGGCTATCAATGCTTTCCTGGCTCTGGATACCTCGGTACTGGACTTGAGTCGGTACTCTTTCATAACTCTATGTGATGAAAGATTCTTCTCTCCTGCTGACATCGCATGAAGAAGATTCTGCTGGGAAATGGTCAGAGATAGCGTCAAGGCTCGGTTGAGTTCGCCCTGCTGCCTCAAAATATCTTCGAAAGCATCTGTTATATCCGAATCTGTGCAAGAATCGCTCTGGCAATGAAGCCATGTGGTTTGGGCAAGCTGTTGCACATAATACGGATTATTGTCTGCAAGCTGCACTATTCTTTCACATTGTCCTTCGGTAATCCGTTTGCCGGTGTTCAGAAACTCTCTGGAGATATAATCCGGCCAGAATAATCTGTCGATTTTTTCCAGAAAATATATTGCTCCGAATTTATAGAATGGCATGGATACTTTGCCGAACACTTCCATCATCATGTGCCTTCTGCTGCCATACAAACAGTACGAAACATGCTGTTGGAGCTGCCATTTGCTTCTAAGTGTCGCCTGGAACGCTTTAGGGGACTCGAACATGCCGATTTGCTGGAATTCATCGATGCATATGACAATTTTCATCTTTCTGTCAGCAGCAATCTTTTCAGGAAGATCCAGAATCTCGTCAATGCTCATCTTAGGCTCCCTTATCTGAAACTGAATGGATGTAGGAGCAGCGGCATCTCCGAAACTGAGTCCGGAAACAATTGCAGATGCGTATTTTTTAACGGCAGTCATAATATTGTCCAGGGAGGAAGCAGTCTGTTTGAGCACTTCTGACGCAAATTTGCTGTAAAACTCATTCTCAGTTCTGACATTGAAAATATCAATGAACACGATTTTCAGATTTGAGTCTTTGGCCATGGCTTCTTTTCCGGCTTTATGGACAAGAGAACTTTTACCCCATCTTCTTGGTGAAATGAGGATTGTATTCGTGAGGCTCATGAAATTTTCCGCCAGCCTCTTGGTATCATTCTCTCTATCAATGAAATTGTTGCCTTCTGCAATTTTTCCGAAAATAAATGGAGCTGCCATAATGTTTGAATTTTGATACAAAAATATGTACATTTTCTGATATATCAAAATTTGTACATTGTGTTCAAACCATAAAAACTTCAGGCAATAAGACATTGACCGAGGTGCTTATGTGCCGTAATAAAATTATCGGTGAAAAAATCACTATCTTTGTAGGTTGGAAAGATTGCAGATAATGATTTGTACTACAATACAGAATAAGACGATAGACGAGATATTGGGAATCCTGGAAAGCGGGACCGTGGAGATGGCTGAAATCAGACTGGACAGATGTCCGTTGTCGATGGAGGACATAGAGGAACTGTTTTCCACATCGGACGTGCCTCTTGTGGCCACTTGCCGCATCAGCGAGGTGCGCAAGCGTATTGTGGCAGCGAATCTAGACATGGATGACAGGAAAATCGACACCAGAGCCGTTCAGGAAGCCGAATCCAAACTCATCACTGCAATACATTCAGGAGCAGCGTTCGTGGACCTCGAAATCGAAGCGCCCGCGATGATGTCCAAGCGCCTGCGTCGGGAAACCCGTGAAAACGGAACCGTCTATGTCAGGTCCTACCACGATTATAACGGGACAGACTCGGTTGAGGCCCTTAAAGCATTGACAGAGAAATGCTTCGCCATCGGTGCCGACATCGCCAAGATCGTTACCACAGCCCAGGGGGACGATGAGCAGGTCAATGCTTCCGTCACCAGACTCCTGTCACTCTATGACACATTCGACCCAGCAAAACTCATAGCATTCGCAATGGGCGAGCAGGGACGAGATTCCAGGATACAATGCCTTGCCAAAGGTGCCCCATACACCTATGCAGCTCTGAATCAGAGCGAAGCGGCAGCGCCGGGCCAGATGACCACGGCCAGGATGAAGCAGCTCGTTTATGGCAACAGGTTACCGTCAATGCCGGCAGGCCGCGATATTATCCAGATGCCCTCATCCAAAAGCTTTGCGCAGCGTGCAATAATTGCAGCAGCATTGGCCGAAGGAACTACCACATTGAAAGGATATTCACCTTGCGGGGACAATGAATCGGCCATTTCCGTAGCCCGTTCGCTGGGCGCGGACATTACGGTAGGCTTGTCTTACGAGAAGGGTCAGGTAACCAAGGATACATCTGCATTGACAATCAAAGGAATCGGCGCGAAAGCGGGCGGATTGGCATTGACAAGACTGGAAACCGGCGAATCCGGTCTGCTGACGAGACTGATGATACCTCTTGTGGCGGCTCTTGGCGGGGGAGAGACGGAGATTGCGGGAGAAGGTACATTGACCCGAAGACCGCTGAAAGGCGCCCGCGAGATTATGGCATCATTCGGGGTGAGGCTGGAAAACCTTCCGCAGGAAGAAGCGGTGCAGCGAAGCACTGAAGAAGTTTTCGTGCCGTTGAAAGTTTCCGGAAAGCTTACAGGTAGAAAGGTAACCGTCTCAGGCTCAGGTGGTTCACAGATTATTTCGGGGCTGCTTATGGCATTGCCCCTGCTGGAAGAAGACTCGACAGTGAGGATTCTCAGCCCCAAGAGCATCCCGTATCTGTTTATCACAATGGATGTTATGAAAGCATTCGGCGTGAAGGTGCGCTGCGATATGGAAGGCGGTCCGGAATTCGCGGAGTCCCAGGACTGGAATGACTGTACAGAGATTGTTTTGCATATAAAAGGACGGCAGTCGTATAAGGCGTCGTCGATGGATATAGAAGGAGACTGGAGCTCGGCGGCATGTTTCCTCGTGGCGGGCGCGGTTTTCGGTAAAGCCGACCTCGCCGGACTTGACACGCGTTCCCTCCAGGCGGATTTGTCCGTTATGGACATTCTGATGGAAGCGGGAGCGAGTCTGTCTCAGGACGGGTACAATGACTCGAAGGGACTGGTGCATGTGCAGAGGGCGCCGCTCAATGCCTTCGAGGTGGATGCCAATAATTGCCCCGATTTGTTCCCGATAATCTCGGTTCTGGCCGCTTTCTGCCAAGGAACAAGCCGGATTGCAGGAGTCGGCCGCCTTGCCAATAAAGAGAGCGACAGAGGACAGGCGATATTGTCAATGCTGACGCAGATGGGTGTGAAGGCGAGGATTTCTGGCGACGAGATGATTATAGAAGGGCATTCGTTGGCCCAGAGATGTCTGACTGGGCGTCTTCTGAAGGGCGGAGAATACTCCTCCTTCCATGACCATAGGATGGTGATGGCGCTGAAGGTGGCCGGACTTGGGGCGGATTCGCCGGTGCTGATAGATGACATGGAATGCGTGGCGAAATCGTTCCCGGATTTTCAGAAGCTGTTTTCGCGCCTGACAGGCGTTGAATCTTAAATACTTGAAAGAATGGATTCTTTTGGCAGAAAATTCCGCGTCTCCATTTTTGGAGAGTCCCACGGCACTGCAATCGGTGTCGTTCTCGATGGCGTGCAGCCAGGCCTTCCTCTGACCGAAGACGATTTCATCGAGGATATCCTGAGACGTAAAAGCGGCCCGAAAGGCACCACGCCGAGGATAGAGACCGACGAACCGGAGATTTTGAGCGGAGTTTACAACGGACATACCACCGGAGCGCCCCTTGCTGTGATTTTCCACAACAGGAACACCCGTTCAGGCGACTATAAGCTGTTCAATGATGTCCCGCGCCCTGGGCACGCTGATTATACTGCAAGTGTCAAGTGGCTGGATTTCAATGATCCACGTGGCGGCGGACACTTTTCCGGCCGGCTCACATTGCCTGTTGTCGCAGCAGGAGTCGTGGCCAAGAAGATGTGCGTGTGCAGCATCAAGGCAAAACTGATAGAGGTAGGCGGAGTGAGCAGACAGGATGCTGTGGCGGCTTCCGGAGAGGGAAATGCTGCCGCTTCCGTCATATGGAAAGATGTGCTGGACCAGGCTATAAACGAAGGAGACTCGGTCGGCGGAATTGTGGAATGTACAGTCTCCGACGTCCCTGCAGGCATAGGAGAACCGTTTTTCGACTCTGTCGAGTCAATGATTTCTCACGCAATATTCTCGATACCGGGAGTTCGTGGCATAGAATTTGGAGACGGTTTCGAGGCAGCGAGAATGAAAGGTTCGCAGCACAATGACCCTTTCGTTCCGGCAGACGGAGAATTCAGGACCGGTCATCCGGCAAAGAATGGGGCAGGAGGAGTAAACGGAGGCATAACCAACGGCAATCCTCTGGTATTCAGGGTGGCGTTCAAGCCGACATCCAGTATTGGAAAGGCACAGAAAACACTGAATTTTACTACCGGACAGATGACAGAACTGGAAATTCCGGGCCGTCACGACGTATGTTTTGCGCTCAGGACGCCGCCAGTGGTCGAGGCGATGACTGCTGTAGTATTGGCAGACCTGATGGCGCTGTAAAAACTATAATTTCGAATTATGGATATAAACGAAGAAAAGGAACTGCTGAATGACATTACGAAATCCGAATATAAGGAAGGATTTGTAACGGACGTGGAGCAGGAATTTATACCGAAAGGACTGAACGAAGACATTGTCAGGATGATTTCCAAGAGGAAAGACGAACCGCAGTGGCTTCTGGATTTCAGACTGGATGCTTTCCGCAAATGGCAGAAGATGGAGATGCCGGAATGGGGGCATCTGGATATGCCTCACATTGATTATCAGGATATTATATATTATGCGGCTCCGAAGAAAGACTCTGACAGGCCGAAAGAGATCGACCCGAAACTGGCGGAGACTTTCGACAAGCTCGGCATACCTCTCAAGGAGCGTGAAGTGCTTGCCGGCGTGGCAGCAGTGGATGCCGTATTCGACTCAGTATCAGTCGCTACCACATTCCGTAAAGAGCTTGCAGAGCGTGGCATTATCTTCTGCTCGTTCAGCGAGGCCGTAAAGGAACACCCTGACCTGGTGCGCAAATATCTTGCGACCGTAGTCCCGTCCGGCGACAACTATTTCGCGGCATTGAACTCCGCCGTATTCAGCGACGGCTCATTCTGTTACATCCCGAAAGGAGTGCGCTGCCCGATGGAACTCTCCAGTTATTTCCGTATCAATGCAAAGGGCACGGGGCAGTTCGAGAGGACGCTAATCGTGGCTGACGAGGGCTCGACCGTAAGCTATATGGAGGGCTGTACCGCACCGATGCGTGACGAAAACCAGCTTCATGCGGCAGTAGTCGAGATAGTGGCGCTCAAGGACGCCGACGTGAAATACAGCACAGTCCAGAACTGGTATCCGGGCGATGAAAACGGTCGTGGAGGAATCCTTAACCTCGTGACCAAGAGGGGAATATGCTTGGAAGGCGCACACCTTTCATGGACACAGGTCGAGACAGGTTCTGCCATCACGTGGAAATATCCGAGCACCATACTAAAGGGCGATTACTCCTCATCAGAGTTCTATTCCGTAGCCGTGACGAACAACTATCAGCAGGCCGACACCGGTACGAAAATGATACATATCGGCAGAGGAACACGCAGCCGGATAGTCAGCAAGGGAATCTCCGCAGGACACAGCCAGAACAGTTATCGTGGTCTTGTGAGAATGCTTCCGGGGGCTGCCGGAGCCAGGAACTACTCCCAGTGCGACAGCCTTCTGATAGGTTCCGCCTGCGGTGCCCATACCTTCCCTGACGTGCGCAGCGCGAACCCTACAGCAGTCGTGGAGCATGAGGCTACCACATCCAAGATCAGTGAGGACCAGCTGTTCTACTGCAACCAGCGCGGCATCGGTCCGGAAGATGCTGTGGGACTGATTGTCAATGGCTATGCACGCGAAGTGCTGAGCAAACTGCCAATGGAGTTCGCAGTGGAGGCGCAGAAACTGCTTCAGGTATCACTCGAAGGCTCAGTGGGTTAGTCGCATGACCCCGCTGAAGAAAACTTAAATCTCAGACAATGAACTTTATCAACTATACTCTGTTCACGATAGGAGGCGACACTCCTGTCCTTCTCATTGACCTGCTCACATCTGTAGCAGGCCTTACATGCGTATTCCTTGCCGGACGCAACAGCAAATACAATTTCTGGGTGGGATACCTGTATTCCCTCCTCTTGCTCCTGATGTTCTGGAACAAGAACCTCTACGCCAACTTGCTCCTTCAGCCTATATCTTTAGGAATCAATGTCTTAGGGCATTACAGATGGACGCATCCGCGAAAGGACGAGCAGAGCTCTGCGGACAGCAGCGCACTTAAAGTGACCATGCTCAGCTGGAAACAGCGCATTCTCGCCATCGTTTCCGTTTTCGTCATTGCGGCAGGATGGGGCTGGTTCATCAGCCTTGCAGGAAATGCCATCTTCCCGGGCAAAATCCCGTCAGACCCTATACCGTATCTGGATGCATGCGTGACCGTGCTAATCCTAGTTGCACAGTTCCTCTCCGCTCTCAAGAAATGGGACTGCTGGATAGCCTGGCTTCTGGTCAATGTCTTCCAGCTTGCAATGCATATCTCTGTGGGACACGTGTTTATGCCGATTGTCTGCGGACTCTATCTCGTAAACGGAATCTGGTCACTCATCACCTGGTCAGGACTCTACAAGAAGAAAGCATAAACTTATTTCATTATGATTATGTTCGGAACCCGACGGGTGCCGGCGTGATCGAATTTCTTGTTGTCGGTCGGATGGTTCAGAACGCCGTCTTCAGCTGTCCAGATCGTCGTTGAACCGCCTCCGTCCAGATTTATGGCATTGTCCATACCGGCCCAGAGCGCAATCAGAGCGCTTTCGGTCAATGTAGCCCCGTCAGCGTGATTCTTTGCGCGTCCGTCTATGGTGACGAAATAATAGTTGCCGCGGCTGTCCTTTCCTATCAATGTCCTCGGATGACGTGCGTTGCTGAACTTCCTGTCAGTGGCGAAAGCAGGTATCTTGCCGTCCTGAATAAGCAGCGGGCCTGAAGCCAATGCCGCATGATAATGCTTTGTGTAGTATTCGTAACGAGTTGTGTCACACAGCATTATATCCATCTTGCGACCCTTCTTGTCCTTGAAGGCCACTAAAGCATTGGTCCTGAAGAACTCTGACTGGGCAGTGCGGCTTATCTCTTTGTGGGCCAATGCGAAGAAGGTACAAGGCTGAAGTGTCTTGACATTGAAATAACTGCCGTTTATCGCAGCGAGCGCCTCAGTCCTCTTGGCCAATGAATCGGTAGTCACGCACAAATCTCCAGCTGACTCCTCGATGGAAGTGCGGAACTTCCTGGCCGGGTATTTTACGATGGAGACAGTCTGGTCGCCTCCGAACATGGAGATGTGCGCAGAACCGGCCAATGCTCCCTTTCCGAGGTCTTTCCAGTTCCATTCAGCATTGACAAAAGCGGTGGAGTCTGCTGCTCTTGAGGTAGTCTGGCCGTGCACAGCACCGCAGATGAAAAGTGCCGCCAAGGCAATCTGTAGATGAATGTGTTTCATAATCAGTGGATAATAAAATTCTATTTTAAAATCAATGTTTCGCTTTGGAGTTTCGGGACATAGTGAACCCCCTCCTTGGTGTAGGGCGTGAGGTCTTCCCCGCCATTTACCGGCTTGAGAAATACGCTCTCCGCACTCTTGCCGACACAGAGCACCGCCACAGGTTCCAGGACATCATATCCGTTCTCAGCAATGATGCGCTCGTCATCCTCTTTAAAGAAGGCCCTAAGAGAGTCTCTGTCCAAGTTGCCTTTTATCAGGCAGTTGAGGCCGAGTTCCACCGTTTTCAGCGCCATGCTCTGAAGAGAAATGCCGAGGTCAATGTCGATGTATCTTTCTTCAGGAAGGATGCTGTAAACGATGATGAACGCACGTGCGGACTCTTCCCGCGCAGGATCGCGGAAAAGAATCTGCCTCAATGCATTGACCTTGTCTATATCGGACGAATCGACAGGTCTGAATCTGAGAAGCTGGCGGTTCATCGCGCTGGCGAGCGAGGAATTGACATTGACGATAGTGTGCAGCTGCTCAGCGTTTATGTCAATGTCCTGTCGGAAACGGCGGATCGTGCGGTTTTTGACCAGCAGCGTGTTCAGCGACGGATTGGTGCGTCTGATGATGCTTTTTCGTGCTCCCGAGCCGAAAACCTCCTCGTAACGGGACTCAAGATAATTGTCAGCCATAATTATTCGGAAGGAAGGAATCCTTTCTGGAGAAGCACTTCTGCAATCTGTACGGCATTTGTGGCGGCACCCTTGCGGATGTTGTCAGAAACGCACCAGAAATTCAGTCCTGATTTTACTGAGAAATCCCTGCGGAGACGTCCCACGAAAACGTCGTCGTGTCCGAGCGCAAAACGGCACATCGGATAGACGTTATGGGCCGTGTCGTCCTGAACCGTGATGCCTGGCGTCTCTTCCCATATTCTGCGTACGTCAGCAAGGTCGAATTCCTTCTCGAATTCCAGATTTATGGATTCGGAATGGCCTCCGATAACTGGTACACGAGCGGTTGTCGCCGTAACGCCTATAGTGTCGTCATTCAATATCTTGTGTGTCTCATTGACCATCTTCATCTCTTCCTTGGTGTAGCCGTTCTCGAGAAAATCGTCGATGTGCGGGATGATGTTCTGGTCGATAGGATGCGGGAACTTGGCAGGGTATTCACCCCATACTGCACCGCCGCGCTCGGCTTCCATCTGGGCCACAGCCTTGTTGCCGGCTCCTGTCACGCTCTGGTAGGTGGACACCACCACTCTCTTTATGCGGTACTTTTTGTGGAGCGGTGCGAGAGGAAGGAGCATCTGGATGGTGGAACAGTTAGGGTTGGCGATGATGTAGTCGTCTTTTGTGAGGACATCTGCATTGACCTCGGGAACGACAAGCTTCTTGGTCGGGTCCATACGCCAGCAGGATGAATTGTCCACGACGCGGCAACCGACGGCTGCAAATTTCGGGGCAAGCTCTTTGGACGGGCCGCCGCCTGCAGAGAATATTGCAAGGTTCGGTTTGGCTGCGATGGCGTCCTCGGCGCTTACTACGGAGTATGCTTTTCCATTGAACATCACCTTCTTGCCCACGGAACGCTCTGAGGCAACAGGAATGAATTCAGTTACAGGGAAATGCCTCTCTTCCAGCACTTCTGTCATCCTGGTTCCTACCAGTCCTGTAACACCTACAACTGCTACTTTCATAATATATGTTTTTTATTCTGTCAGACTGTTTACTATCGGGCGTATCAGCTCATCCAGCTGTGCGCATTCAAGGAAGAAGCCGTCGTGCCCGAAGTGGGATTTGATTTCGTGGAATTTCGAGCCTTTCACCTGCCCGGACATCCATTTCATCCTGTAAGGAGGGAATATGAGGTCTGAGTCAATGACGATGAATGTGGCTTCCGCACGTATCATGCCCAATGCCGCCGCTTCTCCGCCACGATTGCGTCCCAGATTGTTGCTGTCCACGCTCAGCGACAGGTAATAATACGAGTACGCGTCGAACTTCTCGGCGAACTTGTGTCCCTGATACCTGTGATATGAACCGGCTCTGTCTGCAAACAGCGTGTCGTCGGAAGTCTCCTGCTGCTTGAGATTGTAGCCGTCTTCGCATCTGTACGAAAGCAATGCGATGGTTCTGGCACATTCGAGGCCCTTCTTGCCGCCGTCCAGACTCTCACAGGCCCTGAAAGTAGGGTCAGCCTCCAATGCCATTCTCTGTGACTCCTCAAAGGCTGTAATCCACGGACTGATTCTCGAGCTGGTCGCAATATAGACCGCCTTGGTGAACAGGTCGGGGCATTTCACGGACCATTCAAGCGCCTGGAAGCCTCCGATGCTCGCTCCCACAAGCAAATCTATGTGCTCGATTCCGATATGTTCTCTGACCGCGTCCAGGGCGTTCACGATATCGCGCACGGTAACCTTCGGAAAACTGAAATAATAGGGTTTGCCGGTTTCCGGGTCAATGCTTGAAGGCCCGCTGGAGCCATAGCAGGAACCCAACATGTTGCCGCAGATGACGAAATACTTCTCAGTATCGAAAAGTTTTCCCGGCCCCACAAGTTCCGGCCACCACTCCTCGGCATCTGAATCGGATGTCAATGCATGGCATATCCATATAGTTTTCATCCCCTTATGGTAATCCATAGGGGATGTATGATAAGCAACCTCCAATGAGGAAACACTTCCTCCTGCCTCAAAATCGAATTTTCCTTCAATGCGGTAAGTATGTCGTTTCATCTTATATGCTTAGTTGTTCCCTCCCGGCATAAGTGCCTGATAATAAGCCTTGAACTCTGTCCATCTATAGAACGAAGGCGCAGCTTCCGGAAGCGGAAGGGAGGCCTCACGGCCATTGTACAGCACCTTGACAAGTATGTCGGCACTTTTCCTGCTGCGGTAGAATATCAACTGCAAATTGGCTGCCATAGGTATAAAATCGGAGCGCCAATAATTCTTCACCTCTTCCGGATCATCCACTACCGCCCCGAAATTGTCAAGTCGCATGAAGCACATCAGCGGAAGCAGGGCCGTGTCGTGGGAGAACCTCAGGCAGAGCTGGCGTTCTCCGGATGCGATGTCCGCATCGGCCTGTTCAATGATGGATTTCAGGATGGATGAATTGTTGATGCAGTTCTTGTTGTCCGAGAGGGGAGTGCGGCCCATGTAGATGTATCCGTTGTAATTCCTGACTTCCCAGATTCCGAAAAGTTCCTCTGTGGTGAACACATCGGAGAAAGTGTCTTCAGGAACGTCCTTCAGGCATCTGACATCACAGACGACGTTTCTCATGTCCGACTCGAATTTCCACATTCCGTAAGTGGCTTCGAGGTAGTCAGTATCATTGAAGAACTTGGAACAGAATGTCTTGGCGTCGATTTTGTCTGCAGCGAATTTCTCGGCAGACTTCACGGCCTCTTCAGGAAGAGGCACTTTTACCTTGATCGGGCTGATGGACTTGTTAGGCTCGAGAATAGGGAAATAGCACCTTCCCGCATCTACGGTGAAAGAGAAATCCTTGTCCAGGCCTCTGAGTTCATCCACGAAAGAGAACATTGTGAGCATCGTGCGCGGTATCGGGGTAGAGAGTATGGAAGCTACCGTGCGGCCTTTGAACACTTGCGGGAAATTCCGGTACATTATACCGGCGATGCGCCTGAGCTGTTCCTGACCTTTTGGAGTCAGGTCTCCACCCCTGTGCGCTACGGAAGGGTAGAATTCCTCATATTCTTTCCAAAGCCTCTCGCCTCGGTCATTGAGCTTTCCTGCATTGTGGGCGTTGAGCAGAACCTTGTGGATCTTCTCATATATGTCATCTGAGAGGGCAAACCTGGCCCCGTGCCTTCCGAAATAGCTGATATAGAACGGCTTGTATCCGGACGGCGCCGGGCTGATCTCGTGCTCCCCAAAGGAATACATGCAGTAGTCCGAGCAGAGTCCTGCCGGGTTTTCCATCAGTTCGGTCCTGGTGTCGTACCGGGTAACCGCCTCTTTTACGCCATATTCCGCCTCGATGGCTTTCCTCTTCTCGAGTCCGGAAACCTCCTGCGCCAGTCCAGCTATCTGGAATGACAGGCACAATGCGGTGATTGTCAATGTTTTCGCAACAGCGTTGCCGGATAGGTTCATACTTCTTTATTTTCCATATAATAGTTCAACGTCCTTTACAATACCTTCGCTCACGCCTTCAGGCACGAATTTCCACCTTCCGACAAGTTCCTTCTTGCCGGTGACCTCAGGGGCAATACTTCCGTTCTTCAGGAAGTATTCGTAGAGGATAGTCCTGAATTCCGGGCCTTTGAACAGCGTGCGTGCCTCGACATCTTCCGCGGAGAGGAGTCCTGCTGCCTTAAGCAGTCCGCCTGCACCGCTCGCCCTATATGAGGTGATGCCTACAGTGTACATCTTGTCCATATCGAACGCTCTGCCGTCTGCCATACTCAGAATGTTCACCCTTTCTCCATACGGTCTGGTGACATCCACAGTATAGTCAATGCCTGCAGCACTGTCGAAATTGGCCGGACTCTTGGCGAGTTTCCATGCCATCTGGCCTGTCTTCCAATCCTTTGCCTGTTTGATACGGAGAATGTGCTCCGCATCCGGTCCGCTTACGTTTTCTATCCATAAGTCATAACTCGCCTCAAGGTACTCTTTTATTTCCTTTCCGGCAAGTTTCAGCACCATCAGTTTGTTCCCGTAAGGGTAAATTGTCTTCAAATCATTGAAAGTGACATCTCCGCCAGGCACTTTTCCGTCGATGAGGAGAGTTGCCGTCAATGATATGTCCATCGGACAGTATGTGAGCGCCAGAGCGTGAAGGAAATTCAGATAATCACATTGGCCTGAATAGAATTCCCGAGAGACCATATCCTTTTTCACTGTGCCCAATTTGCTGTTGGAGAATGCTTTGACAGCATTGAACTCCTTCTCGAATGCCTCTTCCATCGCCGTGTCAATATTGTCGTATTTTATGCCGACGGACTTGGCGTCAAGCTCCCGACTGACTACTTTGCCGCCCTTGACGAGCAGTTTTATCTCGCCGAGGCCCACATATTGGCCCGACTTTCCGCAGCCGACAAGCACGATGCTGTCACGTTTGATCACTTTGCTCGAGTGGTCGTGGGCAGTCACGAGGAAATCCACTCCCTTCAGACTGTTGAGAAGGTCCAGACCCTGTTTCTCGGCATTGTTGCCCTCGCCTTTTCCGATGGCGGTGTGCGCTACCACCACGACCACCTGAGGCTTGTGCTTCTTGCGGAAAGCGTCCACGTCTTCCTGCACAAGCGGTGTAAGCGATTTGAACTCCAGCCCGCTGTAGGCGCTTTTGTCCATCAGTGCCGCATTGTCAGCATTGGTATAGCCGAGAATCGCCACCTTCACGCCGTTCTTTTTCACGATGGTGCCGGTCTGGAGATATCTCTTGCCGTTGTCAGTCCGGACCACATTTCCTGCGAGGAACGGAATGCCCTCTTTACGGAACGTCTCCGCAGCCCTGTCATAGACTCCGTGACCGGCCTCGAAATCGCAATGTCCTGCTGCCACGGCATCGTATTTCATATATGCTGCGAGGCGCGGGTAAAGGTACGGGGACAATGTATCGGCATAATCATAGTAGAACGTGGCGTTGCTCCCGAGGAAATTGTCGCCGGCATCCACGAGGATGACATTGTCCGCACCCTTTTCCGAGCGCAACTCATTGATATACTGGCTCTGGGCCATCAGAGAACTCCTTGCGGAGCCCTTCTCGGAGAATGGCTTGGAAAACCAGGAGCCGTGGCCGTCTCCGGTAGTGACAAGTGACAGGTTGTACTCTCCGTCTTTCAGAGATGAGCACCCTGCAAGCATAGTGGCGGCCGCAGCCGCAAGAATCAATCTGATATTCATAGTCAGTGGTTCAATGTGTTGTGGTTCAGTATGTTATTAAAATTTTTCCAATGCTGCGCAGCATCTTGCGTAAATGTATTCGTAATGGGCACGGTCATCTGACGGGGCAGAGGACTTTTTAGACTGAGCGAGTGATTTCACCTTGTTGAGGAAGGCCACCCGGTAACTGTCAGTCTCATCGATCGGGATAATGCTGACCGAAGCCTGGTAAGGTTTGTTGCCCTCTCCGAGGCCATCCTGTTCCCAGCCGCACCAGTCTTCATTGTCAATGCTGCCTTCTTCCTCTGTCAGCGTCTTGGTCATCGCACCCCTCACTTCCTTTGCGTTCAAGATGAGAATGTCACGCTGGAGTGTCTTCTCCTCGGAAGTAAGCCTCTTTCCGGCAATGGATGATGCGAAAAGCTCACGATAGAGGTCGTCATAGTAATCCTTGACGGTATAGACGTTCTTCGCACCTGCGACTGCAGCGGCCCTGACCACGTTTTCAGGGACGGTCGAGGCCAATGTCCTGGCAACCGAAGCACAGACTTTGTTCGACTGCGGAGTCGCGAGCGGGAAGTTGGATGTGACTGAAGGCTCATTCAGCCATGCGGAATTTCTGAGCTGGGAAATCACCCATTTCAGCGACGCTTTCTGTACATCTCTATCTACCGGAACGGCAGGCTTCTGGTTGAAACCTTCCTTGACATAGTTCAGGTAGATGCCGCCGACCTGCGACAGCACGTGGCCGATATATCTGTTGTATTGTGCAACCAGCTGTGTATAAAGGTTTTGTCTGTGAGAGAAGTCAGCATCTTCCGCCCCGATCCATTCGTTCATTTTAGGCAGGATGTATTTGAGGTTGCTGATGCCGTAGCTGCTGGACTTTATAGGATTGTCTCCGAGGTCCTCGGAACGTGAGCTCGGGTCGTAAACACCATATGCGGCATAGCCAGAAACCTGCTGTGCCCCATAGCGGTACATCGGGTCGCCGGCCTTCTCGTCCAGGATTTTCTCTGCCTGATGATACTCGTCCCAGATATCCTTGGCGCCGATTACCGGAGTGTAGAGCCATCTGATGGCATATTTGTCATACACACCCAGACTCGGAGGCACGAGTTTCACGCCCTTGTCGGAAGGCTGGGCGACATAGTTGAACCGCGCATAGTCCATAATGGACGGCGTAGTGCCGTATTCTGCGGTGAAAGCCTTGTCCCTCAGTGATTCGGTAGGATAGGCAGAAGAAGCGCCCATATTGTGCATCAGGCCCAATGTGTGCCCGATTTCATGGGAGATCACATAAACCAGCGACTCGTCAATGATTTCCTGCGGCATCTTGATGGCTCTGACGCTTTCATCCACCTGTGCGGTCTGGACGAAACGCCAGTTGTTGATGAGCTTGATGACATCGTTGTACACCAGGACTGAAGCATTGAGGATTTCACCTGTGACAGGGTCTGTCCAGCTCGGTCCTCTTGCATTCATGGTCGCATCAGGAACATAACGGAGGCAGCAGTAGCGCAGATTGTCCGGGTCGAATTCCGGGTCTTCTCCCTGCGTAGGGAAATCCCTTACCTGCATGACATCCTTCAGCCCGATGGCCTCAAATGCGGCATTCCAGGCGAGCACGCCCTTGCGGATCGGCTCTTTCCAGCTTTCAGGGAAAGTGTCGTCCACGTACCATACGATCGGGTTCTTTACCGTGACCGTCTTCCCGCCGAGCAGCCATGCTGTGGTGTCAGACAGTTCGAGTCTCCATCTGGAGGCCAGGACATAGCCTTTGTAACCGTCTTCTGCCGAAGAAACATCATATCTCATGCTGCCCTCGCCAGGACCCACAGGGAATACTCCGACTCTAAGGTCCTGTATTCTCGAAGGCATCGGCTTTTCCGGAAGCATCAGGAATGAAACCGTGTACTCGATGGAGCCTGAGCCGACTTTACCCTTGAAACCGAGGAAAGATTTGGTGAAGTCCACATTGGCATGAACCTTAATGGAAGCATTGTCCTTGAATGACTTGAGTTCTCCGAACCATGTGGTCTTCTCCTCGGTGGACTTGCTGATGGCGAAGTCGGAGCCTTTCGGTGCGGCGGCATTGACAAGTCCGGTGACGTCGAAGACTACTGAAGAGCTGTCTTTGCCCTGTGCTGAAACGGCGATGCGGCGGAGGATCTTCGGCATGAAACTGCGGGAAAGCGCCTCCTGCATATGCGGGTCTGACGTCGATGCGTTAGTGCCCGGCAGGCTCAGCACCACGAGGCTGTCCACGAGGTCAATCTGGAAATACTGCGGCTTGTTGTACTTGTATCCCACATTGACATAGGCAGGGTTGCTTCCTGCTGTGATGGTGCCGCCGACCATAATGCGTCTGCCCATATATTTCTTGGGCATCTCCATGTAGATTTTGTCCTTGGCGGTACGGTAAAGACTGAATGTCTCGCCTTTTGCTGAAACTTTCACGTCTTTCATCAGTTTGTCATACGGGGACACTTTCTTTTTGGGAGCCGGTTTGCTCTCCTGTGCCACCACTTCTGTCTTGGCCTTTTTCTTCTTCCTGGTCTTTGAAGCAGGCGATGCTGCCGCGCAGGTGACCGGCACCAGCATAACGGCAGCAAGCATTGGAATAATGATGTTTCTTAATCTCATTCGGTAAGTTAATTGATTCTGTATTTGTAGATTACGCTTGAGGGGTCATCGCAGATCCCTTCATAGGAAGCAACCAGAGTGTCGTCGGAGTATCTGTAAACATACAGGCTGCCTTTGTGGTCGCCGCTTCTCGAAGGATTGTAGGTGACCACATAGAGTCTGTCCTCTCCGTCAGACGCCTTTCTGCCCTTGAAGTTCGTGGCAATGTCCCTGATCTGCTCACCGGCAGGGAGCTTGATGGCAGGGTTGTTTCCCGGCGCGGACGTCAGACTCCACCTGTAAATCGCATTGTCATAAGTATAATAGACATCTGAAGAAACGCGGTTTCCCAAGATTTTGGAGTGGCTGTCCATCTTCAGGCTCGCAGTGGTGAACGGATATTCTACATCCATCTTCACGCTTTCCCCGTTGATTTCTTCTGTTTTTGTAGCCCATGCGGACAAGGATGAAGAGGTGACTTTTGTCTTATATGATGTCGGGTCTGACTTGCTGCGGAAAAGCACGTGGATATAAGCATTCGATGAAACCCGCTGCGCACCGGCATTGACGATTTCCCAACCTTCCTCAGAATTGGTCCGGATGCCGGCAGATGCGCTTTTCCTTATGCCGATGGTGCTGCTGTCATAGAATAGCGGGTATCTTGTTGACTTTGCGGTTGTTGAAGAGCCTTTAGTAGTGCCGTCGAAGATCCGGGTGATCTTGAAAGGAGCATCGGTTATCTCGCTTATGAAACCGCCGTTCATGTCATAGCGGAACAGTCTGCCGTCAGCGGATTTGAAGAAGCATCCGAATGAGGCCTTGTCTTCGGCATATTCCCCGCCGAATTCTTCGCAATATGAGCCGAAATCTTTCATCTTGGCAGTCATGTACAGCTCGAATGTCTTGCAGTCCATATGATAGATGGTGCCGTCCTCGTCATTGGTGCCGATCAGGAAACCGGAGTAGGTGATTTTGCTGTAGGTGTTGTCGCTGATGTAGAGGCTTGTGCCGTTTTTGAGCGTTTTCCCTTCCACGCTGAAGATGTTCGTGAACACCTGCTGCTCGCCTTTGGCCGCCTCTTCTGCTGTCAATGTCTTGACGAAGGTGAGTGAGCCGTTGCCGTCTCCGTCATTGGAAAGAATCGCCACGCCTTCATCGTAACCTGAATTGACATTGAGCGTAAAGTATTTGAATTCAATGCTTTCCCCGTTGTCAACTCTCAGCCTCAGAAGGAAGGAACCGACTTTGGAGAACGTATAGTTGATGGTCCTGCTCGTGGAGATTACCTCCATTTTCTCGAACTGGTGCTGTTCCGGCACCGTGCCCGTCTTGACTTGTCCGTAAGCCCACTGGAAGGTGGTTTCCTTGCTGCTGACGATGTCCAGGCCATTGTAAACCAGCTCTGTTCCGAGATTTACGTTTATGGTGTCGGAAGTGGCATTGATAGTTATCGGAGCGAGCTCTTTGTATCCGTGAGGGCTCACTTTGTAGCATCCCTGAAGCATGAATGCCGTCAGGATGCCCGCCAATGCCGATATGTAATATGTTCGTGTCATACTGTTCTTCATTTTAAAAATGTCAGACGGGATCAGTTCAGGAACCCGTAAGTGCCGCTCATCGGGTTGCCCCAACCCTTGCGGGCATTGATATTCACATTTTCGCTGCCCATGAGCTCGTAATTGGGGTCTTCCGGATGCTCAGCATACCATTTCTCATAGTATTCGTACAGCGGCAGTGCCACGTATTTCGCCCAGGCTGCCATATAGGACTTGCGCCAGAACTTCATCGGGGCGTCCGGATTGTCCAGATTCTTGCCGTAATTCGTGACCGCATATTCATAGAATGCAGGGCAGGACTCCTCCGTAGCGTGGAAATACTGAAGCATTCGGCGATATTTCTCAGGATAGAAATTTCCCCAGTCATAGTCCCATCCCGGAGCGGCCTTGGCATTGGCCTTCCACCAAGGAGGGCAGCTCGGTTCACCGTCCGACACGTAATAGATGAAGTCAGGAGTGAGAATCTTCTGTGTCGCGGAACTGTCTGCAGCGCAAGGTATGAAATTCTCATTGGCCACCAGACGGAATCTGACTTTCACGAAGGTGTCCTGCATCTCCTTCTGCCTGTGGAAGGTGAGTTTGACATTGCCGCTCACCTTTCCGGCAGGAATGAACAGCGAATCCAGTTCGAAGTCAATGCCTTCCCTCGCGGTTATGACAGGATAGGTGACTGTGCCGGCAGAGAAAGTCTCGCCCTCGGCAGCCGGCACGAATTCTATCGCGAAAGCGCGGTCATAAGAGACAGGTCTGCCCATGGTGAACACCTCCTGCGATACGGTGATGTCATTCTCCGGAATCAATGCGAATGAATGGGAATGTGTCTGGATACCCTCCATGAAATAGACCACAGGAGTCTGCTCCGTGTCATACATCAGCCATGTTCCCTTGCAGGAGAACAGAAGCGGGAGAGCCGCAAGTATCGTAATTGCCTTGTATATTCTGTTCATAATCTAAATCTCCATATCTTTTCTTGATTCATCCTCTTCGTCAGGTATCGGGACAATGTAGTTTCCCGGTACGCTTCCGCTCAATGTCTGTCCGGCGGCGGTCTTTATGTCTTTTCCGAGTTTCTTCATCTCGAACCAGGTGAAGCCTTCGCCGTAGAACTCCTTCCTGCGTTCATTGAAGAGCATGTCATAGGTGAGTTTGCCCTCTGCTACGGGTTCGAGTCCGCGTGTGGATGTCACTGCATTGAAAAACTCAGCGGCAAGTCGCGGATTGGAAGTCATATAGAACTCAGCCATAATGTAATACATCTCCGGAAGTCTCAGGACATTGATTCCGACAATCGATTTTCCGGAATAGCCTGCGCCATTGGCCACTGACGAGTTCACGGTCTTCTTGAGGCGGTTCTCTGTATTGTCGAACCATGAATTGATTCTGTAGTCGGCGACATCTCCGGCATTGTCCTCATAGAGATTCTTCCAATCGGAAGCGAGTGAGAATGTGGCGGATGTGCCTGTGATGCCGTAGCGCTTGCTGTTCGTCGATTGGGAACTTTCGGAATAGAATCCGAAGATGGTTTCGTTCAGGTCCAATGTCCCGCCGTCGCTCTGGACGAATGTGCTTAACGGCCTGAAAGAGAACTTCTTGCTGTCGATTACCTTCTGAGCGTAGATGGCAGCGTTGCCGAGATCCCCGCGTGTCCAGTAAACCCTTGCGAGCAGCGCCTGCACTGCATACAGGTTCAGATGAGTGATCCTCGCGTCGGTGAATCCGTAGGCCGAATTCGTCCTCACTGCGGGAATCAATGAACTGTCTTCCTCCAAGAGGCTTTCCGCTCTGGTGAGTTCCGCTGTTATCAGATCATACACTTCATCAAGAGATGAATAATCTGTGACTGAGAACGCATATCTGCTTACATACGGGATGGCTTTGGCTTTCAGGTCTTCTGATGCCCAGAGTGGGGCACCGAAATATCTCACCAGGTCGAAATGGATCATTGCCCTGAGCGCCAGCGCTTCACCCAGATACAGCTTGGAGTGCTTGAACTCGTTCTCCCCGCCTTTCTCTGCGTGCTGGATGATGTTGTTGAGGTGGTTTATCACCGTGTAGGCATTGCTCCAGACCTTTTTTCTGAGTGAAGTCGGGCCGTTGATTTTCCAGTTTGCGGTCGCCAGGTTGCCGAAAGTGTTGTCAGACAATGCAGTGGTGTTCTGGCTCATCACTTCTGCCATCCACACCAGATTGCCTCCGTAAAGGTCCTCCTTGGCGGACAACTCGCTGTAAATCCCGTACAGGGCATCTTCATAGCCCTCTGCCGAAGTGAACATGTCATTGTCGAATGTCTCACCTTTAGGATTGACATCCAGGAACTTGCTGCATCCGCATACTGACAGGGCGAGCAAGGCCGACATTATATATATTATGCTTCTTTTCATTGCTGTCAATGTTTAGAATGTTGGACGGAAAGTGATGTTTATGCCTCTGCAATAAGGGTAGGAAGTTCCTCTCTCGAAACGGACTGTGGACAGGTATCCGATATCCGAGAATCCGAAGCCGACAGCCAGTTTCCTCAAGCCGAGTTTCGTGATCCTCTTGACAGGCACGTCGTACATCACCTGGATATTGGAGAAATAGATTTCATTCCTCTTCTCCACGAACCTTTCCGAATAGTGGGTGGTCTCGCCGGAAGTGATGCTCAGATACCTCTTGAGGTCTCCCGGATTTTTCCATCTGTCTGTCAGTGCGCGTGCATCCACATTGTGGTATTTGTCGATGTTCTCCACCTTGTCCTGGATAGTCGAGTTGTAATAGTCTCCGCCGAATGTATAAGATGTTGACAATGAGAACGAAAGTCCTTTCCAGCGGACTGTGGTCATCATTGATCCTCTCAGGATAGGATTCGTGTTTCCGACGGCAACCTTCTCGGAAGAAGAGTAGTTGAAAGTGTATTCCCCGTTCTTCTTGATGAAGATTTCCTTGCCGGTGGCAGGGTCGATGCCCGCTGAGCGCATAGCGTAGATATCATACTGCGAGCCTCCTTCCTGGAACAGAATCTTCGGGAGAGAGGAGTCCATGGCATTGTCCTTCTCCACACCTTTCATGGAATTCGAGATGTGCCGGATCTGATCCATCACGTGTCCTCCTGTCAATGTCACGCTCCAGAACCAGTCTTTCGTGCGGAAAATCTGGGCGGACAGTGAAAGGTCTATACCCTTGTTGTTCAGTTCTCCGAAATTGACCTTCATCGAAGACGTACCCACTGACGGCGGAAGATTTATGCTCATCAGCATATCGTAGGTGGTGTTCGAATAGAAGTCGAGCGAGACGTTCAGCCTGCTGTCCAGGAATGCTCCAGTAAGACCGATATTGTTGTTCAATGTCCTCTGCCACTTCAGGTTAGGGTTGCCCATCTGCTTGGGCAGCGCACCGATACCTGTATAGTATCTGTTGTCGGACTTGTATTCATACACAGTCTTAGCCTGATAATAGTCGAATGAAACGCTTCCGGTATAACCTACCGAATATCTGAGCGACAGGGTGTTGATCCACTTGGCCCTCTTGATGAATGACTCGTTGTGGAGATTCCAAGCTGCACCTGCTGCCCAGAAAGGAGCGAAACTGTTGTTTGCGCCGAACTTGGACGAACCTGAAGTACGATAGGAGAAGTCCACTACATATCTGTTGCGGAAGCCTACATTGGCATTGGCGAAAAATCCCACCTCGGTCGAGATGTTGTCGGAGCCTGAAGGCCTGCCGTTCTTCTGGTAGTTCAGCGCGAATGACAAGTCGGACAGTTCATCCTTCAGGAAACCGATGCCGACACCCGATGCGGAACGGTTGCGGGAATACTGGATGTTCGAACCTCCGCTGACTCTGAACATTGACCCTTTGGAGTCCAGTGACCTTCCGTAGTTGATCACCATCTTTCCGGACATCGTGGTTCCGTTTCTGCTTGAGAATGAATACTTTCCGCGCTCGGTGACAGGCGTCTTCTCATACGTTACCCTGTCCGGGGAATCATAACTGTCAGACGAGCCCCAGCTCATATTGATGCTTCCCTGTCCTGTGACGTAGAGGTTCTTGGTGATGTTCCACCTTCCGTCCAGCGAGTTCTTCAATGCCTGCGTTCTGCTTTTCTTGAAACTCGACAGAGTGGCCTCGTAAAGCGGATTGACATCAGCATTGCCGCTCTGGGCGATAGGATTGAAATAATATGTCTTGATATAATTGCCCTCCTCATCGAACATCGGTTCGTAAGGATTCATCTTCGAGTACTGCGAGTATGAACCGTATGGCGAGTCCTTCGAGTCGTTCATCGAGAAACTCGACTTGAAGGTCAATGTCAGTTTGTCCCTGAGATGGTATCCGATAGTGAAATTGATGCCCTTGGAACTTCTCTTGTCGCCTCTCATGACGCCGTATGTGTCGTTCCAGTTGGCGCTGGCCCTGAAACTGAGCTTTTCGCCGCGCGAGGTCAATGAAAGGGAATGGCTGTAGCTGAACGGAAGCCTCAACGGAGCGTGAAGCCAGTCGTCATTGACTCCTTGACGGATTTTCTCCAATTTGTATGCGTAGGCCTCGTCGAGCGAGCCGTCTTCCGTATCATACAGACCTGCAAGCCTTTCCAGTTCAAGTTTCTGGGCCGGCGTACAGAGATTGAACGAACTCAGGTCCGGATAACTCACTTTCGGAACGAAGTTGTAGCTGAGCTTGACCTTTTCGTTGCCGATACGTTTTCTTTCCACGACAATGACTCCGTTGGCGCCTTTTTCACCGTAGAGAATCGTGGCGGAAGCATCTTTCAGCACGTCGATACGTTCAATGTCGAAGATGTCGAGGTCATAGAGTTCCTCCATGGAAATCTCCACGCCGTCCAGCACGATGAGCGGATTGTTTACGCCCTCCTCACTCTCATTGGTGATCAATGTGTTGGCTCCGCGGATGAGGATGGAAGGGATGGCGTTAGGGTTGGAACCTGCGGCATTGTTCTCGACCATCACCATACCCGGAGTCAGGGAGGTGATGCCGGCAATCAGGTTCGTAGGCGACAGTTGCGCCAGTTCCTCTCCGCTGATGGTGGTGGCCGAACCGGTAAACGTTTCCTTGGACTGGGTGTAGAAGCCGTTCACCACGACCGCATCCAGAGATGATACTTTCAGCGTAACGTTCAGTCTTGTGGAACTGCTGACATTGAATTCCTGAGGTTCAGTGCCGATGAATGAGAATACCAGCACGTCAGCTTTCCTGGTGCTCCGCTGGAATGTGAGGGAATAATTACCGTCAATGTCGGCTGAAGTACCGACTGATGTACCTTTTACAAGCACATTGGCCCCGGCGAGAGGCTCTCCGTGGTCATCTGTAATGGTACCCTTGATGGTGATTTTCTGTGTCCCGGGCAATGCTGAGGACGAACTGCTGTTCTGCTTGCTGTTCTGGGCATAAAGCACGCCGTCCGTGACACCTGCAGGGAGAAGAAGACATGTCAGAGCGATGAAGGCAAATTTCCGGCATCCTCGGCATAAAGAGAAACTGTCTGATCCCATAAGTCGTTATTTGTTAATTCGTTTAAGAGGATTTACCCCGACAACAAATTTATATTTTCTAAAAATTAAATCCTATACTTTCAGGAAAGTTTTTTTCTTGTACAGGAAATAAAGGAAATACCATGCTGCTGCAAAAGCACCGATTTGCAGTACAAGGCGGGACAGCCCTTCCGGGCACAAGCCGGCCACGCCGCCGAGGAAGAACTTGGAAATCAGCATGAAACTGATGAAACACTGGACCATGTAGATGGTTATGGAGTTCATGCCGATTACCTGAAAGAAGACCACGCCTTTTCGCCATCCCCTTACGTCTATCAGATAGTAGAAAACAGCGAACATTGCCAATGAATAGGCTCCGGCTGCGAGAACGAAAGTGCTTGTCCACAAGCTCTTTATGACCGGGAACCAGATGGACCAGACAAGTGCTGCCACAGCCATGACCGCAGCGGCAGCCAGCAGTTTCAATGTCTTTCGGGCTCCGCTGTCCCTGGAGTCCTTTACATATCTTCCGGTGAACATGCCAAGCAGCGCCGTGGTAATGGCAGGGATGGTGCTCAATAATCCTTCAGGGTCGCCGTAAGGCTTGTAGGCATGCTTGCCGAGAACCATCCTGTCGATGTAATAGGCGATGTTGCCGTCTCTCGAAAAGGAGTCGGCTCCGGCCGGGGCGTCAGGTGCCAATGTGAATTTCAGCAGCAGGAAGTAGCCGATGAGGATTACGGCGAGGATGGTCCACTGGGTCTTACGCCCTGTATAACAGTAAATCAGTGCCGCGCAGGCCCATGCGATACCGATCCGGGCAAGCACGCTCGGAAATCTCAATGTGGAGAAGTTGAACTGGAAGAGGCCCTGATATACCAAGCCCAGGAACACGAGAACCAGTCCTCTTCTGACGATGTCCAGTGTTATGTTCCCGTTTGAGAGTCCTTTGCTCTGTTTCTTGGCCAATGAGAAAGGAAACGTCATTCCTGAAATGAAGAGGAACAGCGCGAAAATGGTGTCGTGATGATGAAAACCTTCCCAGCTTACGTGTTTCATCTGCTGGGCGAGCCAGCAGTCTGCTCCGTCAGGGAAGAGGGCGCAGAGGCTTATGACGATTCCGCTGAATCCCATGATGAACATCATGTCGAAGCCTCGCAAGGCGTCCAGCGACAGGAGTCTGCCGTTGGATGAAGTCTCGTTTCCAGTCATTGATATTATATACTATTTGTTCAGTTTGCCTTCGGTCTTTGCCATGAACTTGGCTTCGTCGATGATGAATCTTTCGTGTTCTCCTTCACCGATGAGGCCGGCTTCGTCTGTGCACTCCACGTGGAAGACGAGTCTTCTCCTGTCAATGTCCACCAGCTCGCTCCTGCAGGTTACCTTCATTCCTACCGGGGTAGCTGACAGGTGCTTTATGTTTACCAATGTTCCTACTGTGCTCTGTCCTTCTTCGAGGTGTGGAGCCACGCTCAGTCTGGCGGTCTTCTCCATCAATGCTATCATTGCCGGCGTAGCAAGCACGGCCAATGAACCGCTTCCCAACGCCTCGGCGGTGTCGTTTGCGGTGACAGTGATTTCACCCTGCCCGATTATTCCTTTTTCCATGTTCTATTCTTTTCTATTATTTAGTCTGTCTGAGATATCAGCCCTTTCTCTCCGAGCAACCTTTTTTAGGCCCCCGCACGTTTTTTGGTCGTACGTTGGGCCCCTCTACTTTTGCATCGCTTTCTCGATGTCGTCAGGGAGGATCGGAAGCCGTTCCTTGCCGAGCCTGCGGGCACCGTCAGCGGTGACGAGCACATCGTCCTCCAAGCGGATACCTCCGAAATTGTAGTAGGACTCAAGCCTGTGATAATTGACGAATCCGTGGTCAGTCTTCTCCGATTTCCATTTTTCGATAAGCGCCGGAATGAAATAGATGCCAGGTTCATCAGTGATGACATTGCCCGGAACGAGCTTGCGCGCCATCCTCAGACTGCCGAGCCCGAGCTGCGCCGACCTCTTCTGGTCATCATCATAGCCCACGTAATCCTCGCCGTAGTCCTCCATATCGTGCACATCTAAGCCCATATTGTGTCCCAGTCCGTGAGGCATGAACAGACCTGCCACACCTGCCTCCACCATATTGTTCAGATTTCCCCTCACGATATCCAATGCGCGGAGCTCCTCCAGCATCAGATGCATGGTTTTCAGATGCACCTCACGGTACGTGATGCCCGGCCTTGTCAGTTTGAAAGCCAGTTCGTTACAGTCGCACACAATCTGATAGATGTCACGCTGCTTCGAGGTGAACTTTCCATTGACAGGATATGTTCTTGTGAAATCCGAAGCATAGTGCATATTGTTTTCCGCACCGGCGTCTATCACCATCAGCCTTCCTGATTCTATCACCTTGTCGTGCAGATGATTATGAAGCGTTTCGCCATGCTGCGTAAGGATAGTAGGGAACGAGACGCCCCAGCCTTTCGCAAGCGTGACCGCCTCCATCCTGCCCACGATTTCCTGCTCGACGCGGCCGAGGACGATATTGTTCCTCGCCACGGTATGCATCTCGTGACCGAGTGCGGAAGCATCATCCAGCTGCTCGATTTCGCAATCCTCCTTCACCAATCGCATCGAAATTATCGCCTTTGTCAATGCAAGCGAGAACTTGCCTGCCACCTCAGCATCGTTGCACTTGAGGAGAGAAGCGATCTTCATGGTATTGTAATACCTCGAAGGCGTCACGAAATGGACAGGCCTGCCTGCTGCCAATGCCTTGGAAACCACATTGTCCAGGGCTCCATAAGGAGAACTTTTCTCAACACCTGCAAGAGCGGCTTTGGAAGCGACGCTCGGCTGAGGACCCATCCAGATGATGTCCCCGATTTCCACATCGTCCGCGAAAATCTCCTCATCACCGTTGTCCAGGTCAATGACAGCCGCGAACAACGGTTCATCTATGCCGAAGAAATACAGCCAGGTGCTGTCCTGACGGAATTTGTAACAGTTGTCTTTATACTGTGCGGGGGCTTCAGCATTGCCTATGAACAGCGCAATACCTCTCTTGCCTTCAGCTGCGCTTTCTGCCATCTTGGCTACCAGCGTCTTACGTCTTCTTACATAAACACTCTTGTCAAACATTGTAATTTCCTCCTTTTTAACCGCTAATAACTGTATTTCTGTGTTCGGGACAGCTTCAGTGACCTCCGTAAAGGTACTCCTCCTGCTCTGCCGAAAGTTTGTCGATGGCGATGCCCCAGTCCGCCAGTTTTCTGTGGGCTACTTCATTGTCGATAGCCTTCGGGACAGCATTCAGCATCTTGCCGGTCTTCCTGACGATAGTCTTCTCATTGTCAACAAGATACTTGGCGCTGAGGGCCTGTATCGCGAACGACATGTCCATAATCTCGGCCGGGTGACCGTCTCCTGCAGCGAGGTTAACAAGCCTTCCCTCCGCGATTATGTAGATTGTGCGGCCGTTCTCCAGTTTGTATGCTTCGATATTGTTTCTTGCCGGCGCATGGCTGCCGGCCATTTTCTTCAATGCCGCCACAGCTACCTCCACGTCGAAATGCCCTGCATTGCAGCAGATGGCTCCGTCTTTCATTTTCAGGAAATGCTCAGATGTGATGACGTCACTGCACCCGGTAACCGTCACGAAAATGTCGCCGACCTGTGCCGCCTCCGACATTGACATGACCTTGAACCCGTCCATAACGGCTTCCATCGCGCGGATAGGGTCGATTTCTGTTACTATGACATCGGCTCCGAGACCTTTGGCACGCATTGCCACACCCTTTCCGCACCATCCGTAACCGGCTACCACCACATCCTTGCCTGCCACGATAAGGTTCGTGGTGCGGTTGATGCCGTCCCAGACTGACTGGCCGGTGCCGTAGCGGTTGTCGAACAAGTGCTTGCAGTCAGCATCATTGACCAGCATCATAGGGAACTCGAGCTTCTCGGCATTGTTCATGGCCTCCAGCCTGAGGATGCCTGTAGTGGTCTCCTCACATCCGCCTATGACATTGGGAATCAGATGCCTGTATTCGGTATGGATCATGTTTACCAGGTCGCCGCCGTCATCGATGATGATGTTCGGACCCGCTTCAATGACCTTGCGGATACCGTGCATGTATTCCTCTTCCGTAGCCCCGTGGACAGCAAAGACATTGAGACCCTCGTGGACGAGTGCGGCCGCGATATCATCCTGGGTGGAAAGAGGGTTGCTTCCGGTGATGAACATCTCCGCACCGCCTTCTGCCAAAATTTCACAAAGATGAGCGGTCTTGGCCTCCAGATGCACTGACAATGCGATTTTCTTGCCTTTGAACGGCTTGGTCTGTTTGAATTCCTTTTCCAGACCTGCCAGCAGCGGCATATGCCTTCTTACCCATTCGATCTTAAGTTCTCCGTCCCGCCAGAGTTCGGGATTACGTATTTCACTTGCCATAATCAATCTTTTTATTTGTTCAACCACACAATTTACGAAAAAATCATCAAGTTGCTTCACATTTTCGTAAAACTTTTGCATTATCCGCTTGTAACATAACCGAGCGTAGCGCAACTGATCCTGACATTGACATCAAAAAACTTCTGGAGCATGCAGATGCAGGCACCCATCGTGGCGCCGGTGGTGAAGACGTCGTCCACTATCAGGATATGGCGGCAACCGCTCGCCTGCGCGGCAGTTTCCCGTCTCAATGCAAAGGCTCCGTGGACATTGTCGCTTTTTGCCAGCACGCCGAGCTTCGTCTGTGTGCGGGTGTAGTGTGCGCGGACCAGAATATCCGTGCGGACAGCCACGCCTCCGAGCGCCTCACTGATTTTGCGGGCGATTACCTCCGCCTGATTGTAGCCTCTGTTCCAGTGTCTGGCCCAATGCAGAGGGACCGGAATGATCAGGTCAATGTCTCTGTACAATGGGCTGTCCTTCATGAAGTTGCCCAACATTCCGGAATAATGTGCACCTTCCCCGAAATCTCCCATGTATTTGAGATGCTGGGGAATCCTCTTGTATCCGGCTTCCCCGTGATAGAAGAAAAGAGCAGTAGCGTAAGAAAATTTCACCGTGGGGATGCTCTCGTTTTCCAGGCAGTTGTCTGTCAGGTTTTTCTGGATGATTCCGTTCAGCTTCGATGACATGGGGTTGTTCCGCCTTTCCCAATAGTAGGTGAGAGGCAGGTCGGATTCGCAATAGATGCACAGGTATTTCTCGGACTTGTGCAGTTTCTTGCCGCACACCAGGCACTCCCTTGGGATGAGGATATCCATCATCTGCCTTCCCTCTTCCCGCAGTACTCCGCCCATCTGCTTTATAAATGTATAACCGGATTCCATACGTCTTTTTTACAAAACTAAGATTCTTTTCGATAACAAGAGCGTCTTTGCAGACTCTGACAGTCAAATTTTTACGATTTTTAAATTCTTTAATTTTTATTTTGTATCTTTGGCGACGTCAGTAAGGAGAAAAATGAGGACAAGGATATCCAAAATACTTATGTGTTTCGCGGCATTGGCAATGCTGCTGATGTCCGCTGTCCCTCATCATCACCATTGCTTCGGGGCGGATCATTCCGATTATATCTGTTTTGCGAGTCTCGAACAGGAGCAGGATTGCTGTCTTGAAACGGAAGATCATCATTGTCATGAAAATGAACATGCATGCCATCTTCATTCCATCGTGACGCTCATCGGCCATATCCAGAATGCGCCGCAATGCTATTCTCCGATGGTGGCAGTAGTGCCTGAAATCATTTCACTTGACAATCATAATATAAGTGGCCGCTCATCAGAATACCGCATCTTGACAGCGGAGCGGTTGCTGCCGTCTTATATCTGCGGATCGACGGGCTTCCGTGCCCCGCCGGTGGTTCTTGGATAATTATTCTTGAAATGTGGAATGCAGGCGTGGCACCCGCCTGTGTCCCGTGAATTGTCAGGTGCTGTCTATCAAGAACCACGAATTTATGAGAAAAACATTGTTATATGTCGTCACGGCATTGATTGCCGCAGCGATGACCGTCTCGTGCGGTAACCATGCTTCCGGTCATAAGGAAACTTCGGAGCATAACCATGAAGGCCACGAGGCGCATGATCATGAAAAAGAGCATGGCCACGAGCACGGACACCAGAACGGCGTCATCGAATTTTCAGAAGAGAAAGCTCAGGCGGCCGGTCTTGAAACAGAGAAGATTACGGCAGGAAAGTTCAGTTCTGTCATAAGGACAAGCGGAGAGATTATGCCGGCACAGGGGGATGAGGCCACTGTAGCGGCTACCGTTTCCGGCATCGTTTCATTTGGAAAAGCCGGCATTGTCCCGGGAAAAAGAGTTTCGGCAGGAAATGTCATAGCATCTGTTTCTGCAAAGGAAATGGCTGATGGTGACCCGGTTGCGAAGTCCAAAGCGGCATATGAAGCTGCTGAAAAGGAACTGCATAGGGCAGAAGCCCTGTTGTGTTCCCAGGCCATATCCCAGAAAGCATATGAGCAGGCCAAACGCGATTATGAAGTGGCAAAGGCCGAGTATGACGCATATTCCGGAAAAATGACCGAGGCGGGAGTTGCCGTGAAGTCGCCATTGACCGGAAGCGTGAAGGAAGTCTTCGTCAAGGAAGGGGATTATGTCAATGCAGGTCAGCCCCTTGCTTCCGTTACCCAGAACACCCGTCTTTATCTTCAGGCGGACCTTTCTGAAAAATATTGGAAAGAAGCGTCTTCCATCACCGGAGCCAACTTCAGACCATCATATTCAGATGAAACCTATAATCTGAAATCACTCGGCGGAAGACTTGTGTCAGTGGGCAAATCATCTGCCCAGGGGTCGTTCTATCTTCCGGTCATCTTTGAGTTCCAGAACAGAGGAAACTTCATACCTGGCTCATTCTGTGAGATTTACCTTACCGGAATGGAGCGGGACAATGTCATCTCTGTTCCTGAAACCGCATTGACAGAAGAGCAGGGCGTGTATTACGTCTATCTGAAAATCTGCAAGGAAGATTACAAGAAACAGGAAGTCAAGACCGGCGAAAGCGACGGTATGCGCAGGGAAATCCTGAAAGGCCTGAAAGAGGGCGATGTCGTAGTGACCAAAGGCGCCCTTCAGGTAAAACTCTCATCTGTTTCCGGAACAATTCCTGGCCACACTCATAATCATTGATGCCTATGCTGGACAAGATTATACGTTTTTCATTGCAGAACCGTGCCTTTGTTCTGATGGCCGCAGTCCTGCTGATGGTGGGAGGTATCTATACCACTTCCCATATAGATGTGGATGTCTTTCCTGACCTGAACGCGCCGACCGTAGTGGTTATGACAGAGGCTACCGGAATGGCTCCTGAAGAGGTGGAGAGACTTGTCACCTTCCCTGTGGAAACCGCCATGAACGGTGCTTCTGACGTGAGGAGAGTGCGTTCTTCATCCACGGCCGGATTTTCCGTAGTGTGGGTGGAATTCGATTGGGGGACAGATATTTACAGAGACAGGCAGATAGTGTCCGAGAAACTTGCCGAGGTAGGGGAGAGCCTGCCTCCTGATTGCGGAAAGCCGACATTGGGGCCTCAGTCCTCCATCCTGGGAGAGGCCATGATCATCGGACTGGACTCCGACACTACGTCAATGCAGGACCTCAGGACATTGGCCGACTGGACCTTCCGTCCGCGACTTCTTTCGCTTGGCGGCGTGGCCCAGGTCACGGTCATCGGAGGAGACATAAAAGAGTATCAGATAAAGCTGTCTCCGGAGAAGATGAAGCATTACGATGTCTCTCTCCAGGAGGTCATCTCCGCCACGGAATCCATGAACCGCAACTCTACTGGCGGTGTGCTGTATGAGTATGGTAATGAGTACATTATACGTGGACTTCTCTCTACAGACGACATTGACGGCATAGGCCGTGCAGTGGTCAGGATGCAGGGCGACGTGCCGATTACATTGAACAATATCGCGGAAATCGCCGTTGGTCCGAAGGCTCCTGTGCTGGGCGTGGCTTCCCACAGGGGCAAGCCTGCGGTGCTGATGACAGTGACCAAGCAGCCGGATGCGAGCACGGCGCTTCTGACGGAAAAACTCGACAAGGCCGTGGAAGACCTCAAGTCGCAGATTCCGTCCGATGTGAATGTGTCCACCGACATATTCAGGCAGCAGAAATTCATCGACAGCTCCATCGACAATATCAAGAAATCGCTCTATGAGGGTGCGCTGTTCGTGATAATCGTGCTGTTCTTCTTCCTGATGAACGTGCGCACAACGCTCATCTCACTGGTGACAATTCCGCTGTCCCTGCTGGTGTCAGTTCTGACATTGAAGTTTATGGGGCTGACTATCAATACGATGAGTATCGGAGGTATGGCGATTGCCATCGGCTCGCTGGTGGATGACGCCATCGTGGATGTGGAGAACGTGTTCAAGCATCTTCGCCAGAATCGCAAACTGCCTGAGCCAGAGCGGCTTCCTGTGCTGGAGGTGGTGTTCAATGCCTCCCGCGAAGTACGTCTGCCGATATTGAACTCCACATTTATAATAGTGGTCAGCTTCGTGCCGCTCTTCTTCCTTACCGGAATGGAAGGCAGGATGCTCAGACCTCTCGGAATAGCATTCATCACGGCACTTTTCGCCTCGACATTGGTGGCATTGACATTGACCCCGGTGCTCTGCAGCTTCCTTTTGGGCAGCGAGAAGAGTGACAAGGCCGGGAAGGAACCTGCGCTTGTACGTTGGCTGCAGAAGATCTACAATGTGGCCCTGGAGTGGGTTCTGAGGCATAAGAAACTGACATTGGGCAGTGTCGCGGCTCTGTTTGCGGTCGCTCTCGCCTTGTTCTGCAGTTTCGGAAGCAGCTTCCTGCCAGCCTTCAACGAGGGCTCGTTCACTATCAATGTAAGTACGCTTCCTGGTGTTTCCCTGGAGGAGTCTGACAATGTCGGGCGACGTGCGGAGATGCTTCTGCTGTCCGTGCCGGAGATAAAGACTGTGGCCCGAAAGACCGGCCGTGCTGAGCTTGATGAGCATGCGCTCGGGGCCAATGTTTCTGAAATAGAAGCCCCATTTGAACTCTCCGATAGGCCAAAAAAGGCTGTTGTTGAGGAGATTCGCCACAAGTTGGGGACTTTGCCGGGTGTCAATGTGGAAATCGGCCAGCCTATTTCGCACCGTATCGACGCGATGCTTTCCGGAACAAGGGCAAACATTGCCATAAAGCTTTTCGGTACCGATCTGAACAAGATGTTCGAAATCGGAAACCAGATAAAAACGGAGATCTCCGCTATTCCGGGAGTCGTGGACCTGAATGTGGAACAACAGGTGGAAAGACCTCAGCTTCAGATAGTTCCGAAGCGTGAAATGCTTGCGAAATATGGAGTCACACCATCTGAATTCACTGATATGGTGGAAGTTTATCTGGCAGGCAGGACGGTGTCCCGCGTCTATGAAGGCAACCGGGTTTTCGACCTGACTGTGAAGGCTGACGACGACAGCAGGAGCACGATAGAGGCTATCAGGGATATGCCTGTGGATGTGATGGGCGGTAAGGTGCCGTTCAGCCAGATTGCGGAAATCCGTTCCGCTGCAGGTCCGAATACCATCAACCGTGAAAATGTCGCGCGCAAAATCGTGATTTCGGCCAATGTCTCTGACGGTGATCTTCAGGGTGCCGTGAACCGTATCCGCAAGACGATAAATGACAATGTGCCGCTTCCGGAAGGCTATCACGTGGAATATGGCGGTCAGTTCGAGAGTGCCCAGTCCGCCACAAGAACATTGCTGGTGACATCATTGATGGCGATTCTCGTAATCTTCCTCCTTCTTTACGGACAGTTCAAGAATGTGCGTCAGGCGTCTGCCGTTCTGCTGAACCTGCCGCTGGCCCTCATCGGAGGCGTGTTCGCGATATTCTTTGCTGACGGCATCATCAGCATTCCGGCGATAATCGGTTTCATTTCCCTGTTCGGAATTGCAACGAGAAACGGTATGTTGCTGATAGACAGGTACAATGAACTCCGACAGAGCGGTCTTTCACTGCATGATGCGGTAATGCGCGGGTCGCTTGACAGGTTGAATCCGATATTGATGACGGCATTGACCTCAGCCCTTGCGCTGATACCTCTCGCCCTCGGCGGGGACCTTCCTGGCAATGAAATCCAGAGCCCTATGGCAAAGGTGCTGCTCGGCGGTCTGCTTACATCGACGATGCTCAACGGCTTCATCGTTCCGGTAGTGTATATCCTAATTTCAAAGAAGAGAAATGAACAGACTATATAATTTGTCACGCAATGCTGCACTGTCGGCAATTGCCTTTGTGTCAATGACTTTCGTGTCCTGGGCCCAGAATTCGGCAGAAGTGGTGCTCGCTTCTGTTGAGAAAAACAATCCTGAACTACAGGCATTGCGCAAACGTACTGAATCCGAGAAGTATGGCTTCAAGGCGGAGCGTATGGTGGAGGCTCCTGAGGTAGGCTTCGACTATCTTTGGGGAAGTCCTGCGGATATCGGTACAAGGAAGGATATATCCGTGACTCAGAGCATTGACATCGCCACCATTTCGGGAACTAAAGGAAAGATCGCGAAGTCGAAATCGGAGCTCTCGGATATGCAGTTCAATGTCCGCAGGCAGGAGATATTGCTCCAAGCCAAGCTACTCTATATCAATATCATATATTGCAATGCGGTCGGCGCTGAACTTGAGCGTCGTCTTGAGCGCAGTGAGAAGGTGGAGTCTGTCTATCGGGATATGCAGGTGCGTGGAGAAACCGATATGATAGAGGTCAATAAAGCCCATCTGGCGTATCTGGCGCAGCGCAATGCATTGGCCCGGAACAAGATGGAGGCAGAAGGTTTCAGGCTGGAGCTTCAGCGTCTTAATGGTGGTAAACCGTTGGAAATCAATGATTTGTCTTATGCCCGCATGGATATGCTTCCGGCTGATTTCGATACGTGGTATAAGGAGGTGGCTGACCGTAGTCCGGAAATCAGGGCGGCAAGGCAGAACGTGAAGGTGAATGAGGCTGTGGCCAGGGGTATCAAGATGTCTTCCTGTCCGACTATCACTGCCGGCTATATGGCGGAGCTCGTCAAGGGCAGCAATTTCCGAGGACTTACGCTCGGCCTTTCCATCCCGCTCTGGTCCGCCCGCAGCAAAACCAGGCAGGCAAATCTGTCATGTGAGGCGTCCAGACTTGAGGTCAAGGATGTGGAGGCTTCCGAATATTCGGCTCTCCGTTCTCTGTATGAAAAAGCATCAGGGCTGAAGGACCTTTCCGATGAACTCGCTCTCTCGTTGGCGGTTTCTGATGAAGCTATGTCAATGACGGAGAAGAAGTTCAATGAGGGGGAAATCTCATTGATGGACAGCATAATGGAGCTTTCTCTCTACTATTCCGTAGTGGATGAGTCGCTTGCTGCGTCCAAGGATTATGACTTGGCGCTCGCGGAACTGAATGCCTGGTCTCTATAGACAATGCATTGACCTATAATTTATTGCACTTGGCAGAGTCGTCCCTGCCAGGTGTTTTTTTCTTTCAGGCGGTCGTCCAGCAGATGCAGAATCTGGAAGTTGCGTATAAGTCCCCACTGCGTTTCATTGACAAAACGTGGCGGAACTTCTCCGGCTACGCGCTCGATATACAGGTCGGGCCTCAGCTTCTCCAGTATTTCGATTATAAGATCCAGATAATCAGGCAAGTCCAGACGGAGGAAATCCTCTGGCACGGCGGCATATTCCTTTTCGATTCTTGTGCCTTTGACGAGCTGCAGCTGGTGGAATTTTACGGAGTGCAGCGGCAGGGAACTGATGAAACTGCATTGGTCCGTAAGCATTGACCTGGACTCTCCCGGCAGGCCTAAGATAAAATGCGCTCCCGGCTCCAGCCCTCGCTCCGCGCTGAGTCTGACTGCGTGTTCGGCGGTCGCGACGTCGTGTCCTCTGCCGACCCGGACCAATGTCTTGTCATAGCAGGACTCGATGCCGTATTCAATCTTGACGACAGGCTTGTCGAAACTGTCTCTGTGCCAGTCTTTTAGGACGTGGCCTTCTTTCAGTTCGCTCAGGAAGTCGAGCTTTTCCTCATCTACGCAGTCTGGTCTTGTGCCTATGACAATGCCGACTATCTGAGGGTGCGACAGGGCTTCGAGATACAGTTCCTTCAGTCGTGGAAGGGGAGCGTAAGTGTTTGAATATGACTGGAAATATGCGAGATAATGCCTTGTGTTCCTGTAGCGTACCTGGTGAAATCCGATGCCTTCATCTATCTGTGAGGCAATGGTTTTGCCGGCGGTGCTGTATGAGGGGTGGAAGGCTGCGTTGTCACAGAAGGAGCAGCCGCCGTAGCCGACTTTGCCGTCCCTGTTGGGGCATGTGAATCCTGCGTCAATGACAAGTTTCTGCAGTCGTTCTCCATAGACTCTCTTGTAGTAGCCTACGAATGTGTTGTATCTTTTTCCGTCCGGAAACCAGTCCGGCATGCTGTCATTGACCATAATATTTCCACTTTTGCTCTGCAAATCTATTAAAAAGTAAGTATCTTCGCAATGATGCGTTTCCGGTTTTGGGAATGCGGGAAGCTTAATTTACATTTGCTGATGAAAAGAATAATTGTTGCGCTGGTAGTGGCGATGGCCGTCTGCACGAGTCTTTACGGCCAGAAGAAATATGGAGTGGTGAAGTACTCTGTGAATTTTATGCGTACATATCCGGATTATGAGTCCGGTCTTGAGACTCAGGCACTTATGGGGACGCCTGTGGAGATTCTCGGGAGGCAGGGCTATTGGCTTCAGATCCGGACTCCGGAGCCGTATGTGGCCTGGGCTACTGATATGGGTGTGGTGCCGATGGACAGTCTCCAGCTGCAGAACTATCTGGCTGCTCCGAAATATGTCTGCACTTCGCTTTGGACTGAGGTCTATGACTCGCCGGAAAGCGGTGCGCAGCGTATCAGTGACCTTGTTGCCGGTGATATCGTGAGAATAAAATATGATTCGAGGAACAGGCCGCTTAAGCATAAGCTGTATCTCGGTATCGTGCTTCCGGACGGGCGTGATGCCTTCGTGAAGTATCCTGATGTGGTGCGGTTTTCCGACTGGGCTGCTTCCCGCAGGGCGACTCCGGCCAATGTGGTGGCTACCGCCAAGCGTTTTCTCGGTACGCCTTATCTCTGGGGCGGCACTTCGTCCAAGGGTCTGGACTGCAGTGGTCTTACAAGGACTGCATTCTTCCTGAACGGCGTCCTGCTTTACAGAAATGCGTCACAGCAGGTGAAGGAAGGCATTGAGGTGTCTTTAGATGGCTTTGTGCCTGGCAAGAATGAGGGCGATCTGAAGCCTGGCGACCTTATGTTTTTCGGCAGGAAGGCGACTGAGGATTCGCCAGAGAAGGTCACCCACGTGGCGATGTACATAGGCGGCGGACGTATTATTCATTCTTCTCACGAGGTGAGGATAAATTCGCTCGACCCTTCCGCTCCCGACTACTACAGCGGTGCCAAGAGGCTGCTCCGTGCCCGCAGGATGTGCGACGAAAACGGCACCCCATACACTTCCACCCTCCTCCGCAACAGCCCCGCCTACTTCCCGTCCAAGTGAGATGTGGTCGTCTTGCCGTGGCTTGACACCATTGCCGTCTTCGATGTGTTCTTCTGACCAGTGTCACATCGACAGCCGGGCAGCTGCGGCGGAACTCACTCCGCTTCGCTCCGTTCGGCCCTCCTA
>ULWC01028972.1_pt1 | contig 39061 bp, 40 predicted proteins | sample 1959931 | NCBI WGS metagenome assembly ULWC01 (sample SAMEA4835801, study PRJEB28245) | human gut metagenome | biome: gut microbiome; material: fecal sample | place: Denmark | collected 2008
CAAGGCAGATACATCCACACCGCTCAGCGACCTGAGTATCGTCCAGCTCATCAGCCAGTACATCAGCCAGATCAATGCCGTATAAATAAGGAACACCCACCACCTCTTCATCTTGAAACAGCTGACCACACCCTGCCAGAGTCCCTTCACGAATCCGAACAATGCAGGAATCACCTTGCTGCGGTTCCTCAACTTCCAGACAGCCAGCACTCCCGCCCCGCAGAGCAGTACCAGCCCCGCAAACAGCCACCAGACATCAGCATTGAACCGGCCCGCGAACGGCTGGAGAATCTTCTCCTCGACGAAGCCGCCGAAACGGCTCCACATCGTGACCATTACCGTGCAGAGAATCAGTATCAATGTCAATACATCCCACGAGCGCTCCATGACCACTGTCCCGAGCACCTTGTCATAAGAAGCCAGGCGCTGTTTCCCGTCTTCCGCAGGAGCTGAGTTCCTGGTGATTACGCCACAACGTATGAATTCGCCCACGCGGGGCAATATCAGATTTGTGAAAAGTCCTATATTGACCGCATTGAACACGGTTTTGGAAGAAGTGGAAGAATCGATAGGAGCGAGAAGTCCCTTCCATCTCAATGCCCTGAACCAGAAGGAAGCCACACCGGCAAGCATTGCGGCGACCACCCACCACCAATGGCAGCATTTCAGAGCCGACATGAATTCGTCCCATTTGACTCCCCTGAAAGACAGATACAGGAGAACCACGGCGAGAGCGGCCGAGACCGCGTATTTGACAGCTTTCTTGTTCACGACATCAATTCTCTGAAGGCTCACTTCATTGCCGGCGACACTGATTTCCACGTGCTCGATCGCAGGTATAGCAAACTGTTCGGCGGTCGGATATTCCTTACACGCGGAAACCGCGATAATTATATCGACAGCATTGCCAAAACATTGATAAGCTCCCTGTCGATAGGCTTGTCCTTCTTCACTGCCCTGTCGATAGGGACATATACTATCTGGTCATTGCTGATGCCTATCATGACATTGCGCTGTCCCTCTTTCAGAGCCTCGATGCTGGCGCAGCCCAGACGACTTGCAAGGATACGGTCGAGAGCTGACGGGGTTCCGCCTCTCTGCAGATGGCCGAGGATGGTCACACGCACGTCATATTGAGGATACTCCTTGCGGACACGGTCTGCATAGTACATCGCACCGCCATCCTTAGGGCTCTCAGAAACGATCACGATACTGCTGTTCTTGCTCTTACGGAATCCACGGCTGATGAACTGCTCGAGCTGATCGACGTCTGTCTGGTCTTCCGGGATGATGGCCGCTTCCGCACCGGAAGCTATCGCACTGTTCTGTGCCAGAAAACCGGCATCACGACCCATTACCTCAACGAAGAAGATACGGTCGTGGGAAGTGGCGGTGTCACGGATTTTGTCCACACATTCCACGATGGTGTTCAATGCTGTATCGTAACCGATGGTCGAATCGGTGCCGTAAAGGTCATTGTCAATGGTGCCCGGCAGTCCGATCACCGGCAGGTCATATTCTTTTGCCAAATCCTGTGCTCCTGTCAATGAACCGTTTCCGCCAATGACTATAAGCGCGTCAATGCCGTGGCTAACCAGGTTGTCATAGGCAGTCTTCCTGCCCTCTACAGTCATGAAGTCCTTGCTTCTTGCGGTTTTCAGGAAAGTACCGCCACGCTGGATGGTGTTGCTGACACTCTCGGTGGTCAGTTCCTTGATTTCTCCGTGAATAAGGCCTTCGAAGCCCCTGTAGATACCCATCACCTTCATTCCGTTGAAGATGGCGCTACGTGTCACCGCACGGATACAGGCATTCATTCCTGGAGCATCTCCTCCCGATGTCAGGACTCCTATAGTTTTGATTTCCTTTGACATATCAGATGTTTATGTTTTGTTTTCTTTGAAGCTTTTGAATTTTCCGGGCCGTTATGCCACAAAATTCAAGCCTGATTTAGTAATTTTGTGGAATTGAAACCGAAAATTTTGCAGTAAAACGATTCCACGACAACTATGAAGATTGGAAACATTGACTTGGGCGAGAAGCCTGTCCTGCTGGCTCCGATGGAAGACGTGACAGACGCGTCTTTCCGCATCGTGTGCAAGAAATTCGGCGCGGATATGGTTTATACCGAATTCATTCCGTCCGACGGGCTGATACGGGACGCCGCCAAGGCCATAGCGAAAATGAAGACCTCCGACGACGAGGCCCCTATAGCAATCCAGATCTACGGCAATGATCCTGACGCGATGGTGGAGGCTGCCAAAATGGCCGACAATGCGGACCAGATCGCCGGAGGACATGGCTGCGATATCATTGACATAAATTTCGGCTGTCCGGTCAACAAGATTGCGGGCCGCGGCGCCGGTTCGGGAATGATGCGCGAGCCTGACAAGATGGTGATGATAACGGAGCGGATCGTGAAAGCCGTAAGCAAACCGGTGACTGTCAAGACCAGGCTCGGATGGGATGAGAGTTCCAAGATCATAGTACCGCTTGCGGAGAGACTGCAGGATGCGGGAATCTCTGCATTGACCATCCACGGCCGCACCAGATGCCAGATGTACAAGGGCGAGGCTGACTGGACACTTATCGGACAGGTGAAGGAGAACCCCAGGATGCACATCCCGATTATCGGGAACGGGGACATAAATTCGCCTCAGAAGGCCGGTGAAGCATTCGGGAAATACGGAGTTGACGGCATCATGGTGGGCCGCGCGTCTTTCGGGCATCCGTGGATATTCAGAGAAATCAAGCATTACTTGACCACCGGCGAAATTCTGCCATCGATGAGTGTCAATGACAGAGTCGCTCTCGCCAAATGGCATCTTTCGCTTTCGACCGGGCTGAAGGGCCCCGTTACAGGAGTTCTGGAGATGAGGAGGCACCTGTCCTGCTACTTCAAAGGCCTGCCTGACTTCAAGGAAACGCGTGTAAAACTGGTCACGGCGCCTACCGCAGATGAAGTCATGGCTCTGCTGGACTATGTTTCAGAACGATGGGGAGCCTGTCCGCTTGAAGAAAGTTCAAGCGTATATGGTTTATAGGATAGGTTTTCCATATTTTTTATTAACTTTGCGTGCTATGCTTGAGAGGATATTATTAGCACCATATTACCTCACCTTGAAAATAAGGCATGCCCTGTATGACAGCGGGGTATTCAAGGTGCATACTTGCGAGGCTCCGACCATCTGCGTAGGCAACATTGCCGCAGGCGGAACCGGCAAGACTCCTCATACTGAGATGATTCTCAGGACATTGCTCGCAAGCGGGAAATGGGGTGGCAAGCATATCGCGGTACTCTCCAGAGGACATAAGCGCAAGAGCAGCGGTTTCCAGCAGATTATGGTGGACGACTCCGCTTCATTCGCAGGTGACGAGCCTCTTCAGATAAAGAGAAAATTCCCGAAAGTGACTGTGGCAGTGGACCGTACGAGAGTGGAAGGCTGTGACCTGCTGCTCCATCCGGACAAGATCAAGACATCCCGGAAATACCGCAAATGCGTACACAAGGACGTCCAGACCCCAGAGCTGATCGTTCTCGACGACGCATTCCAGTACCGTTCCCTCCAGGCTGCATTCAATATCGTCCTCGTCGATTACAACCGTCCGCCGAGCAAGGACTGCCTGCTGCCGTTCGGCAGACTTCGCGACCTTCCCGAAAGACTTTTCCATGCCAATGTAATTATCGTGACCAAGTGTCCGAAATTCATGGAGAACTGGGAGAAGATAGAATGGGTGAAGTCGCTTCAGATTTCAGATTTCGACCTGGAGACATGCCAGGGTACGGACAAGACCGGGAAAAAGATGACGGTTCTGTTCACGACCATCAGCTACTGTCCGTTGGAGCCTGTATTTGAGGACTACGACAGACGATACATCTACTCGCACAATCTGATTCTGGTTTCAGGAATCGCTTCCGACACGCCACTGAGAAGATACCTCAGCGACAACTATGAGATGGTCAAGCATTTCAAGTTCAATGACCATCACAAATACACCGGGATGGATATCAGACGCCTACTTCTGGCTACCAAGAAATGGCCTACAGCTCTCGTAGCCACGACCGAAAAGGACAGCCAGAGACTGCGCGACTACAAGAAAATGCCTGAAGCCCTGAGAAAACGGCTGTTCCACACCCCTATCGAGGTCAGCTTCGTTACCGAGCACGAGAAAGAAGTATTCGAGGCCACGCTTCTCAATGCCCTCGGCGAGCATAAAGCATAACTCCGTTACTCTTCACCGTCCGACAGAATCTTGTTCTGCTCCTGCACAGACTCTTCATGTATGGCATTGAATATCGCCGACACGAACTCCGCCGACAGACCGTAAGACCCAGCCCTTTCCTTCATCTGTGACAGGACAGCATCCCACCTCGATGTCTGTAGAATGGCTATATTGTGCTCCTTCTTATATTTCCCGATACTCCGGCTTAGATTCATCCTCGAGGCGAGAAGACTCAGCAGATTTTCGTCAATGACATCTATCTGCTCCCTCAACTGGTCGATATTTTCCTTGTACTCAGGACTGTCCGAATCAGCTTTCCGCACCACCAGACCGGAAATCAGTTTTCCGAAATCCTCCGGGGTAACCTGCTGACCGGCATCACTCTTGGCACTGGCCGGATCACAGTGCGACTCTATCATAAGTCCGTCCAGTCCCAGGTCCAACGCTCTCTGGGACAGCTCATGCAGATATTCGCGGCTGCCTCCTATGTGGCTCGGGTCCGCAAAAAACGGCAATTCAGGATAACGTGTGCGCAGTTCGACAGCTATTTGCCAGAGCGGCTCATTTCTGTATCTGGACTTTTCCCCCGTAGAAAAACCTCTATGCACCACGCCGAGCTTCTTCACTCCTGCCTGATTCAGACGCTCGAGAGCTCCTATCCACAGGTCAATGTCTGGGCTCACGGGATTTTTTACAAGGACAGGAATATCCGTACCTTTCAAAGCATCAGCTATTTCCTGCACAAGAAACGGATTTGCAGTGGTGCGGGCCCCTATCCACACCATATCCACACCGGACTTGATACAGTCGGAGACGTGCTTTTCACCTGCCACCTCGGTAACCACTTTCATCCCGAGCTCTTCCTGCACCCTCCGTAGCCACTGCAGAGCGGGAGCGCCTGCGCCTTCGAAAGTGTTCGGATGTGTGCGAGGCTTCCAGACACCTGCCCGGAACACATTTACGCCCATTACCCTGAGGCCTTCAGCCGTCTGCATCACCTGCGATTCAGATTCCGCACTGCACGGCCCGGCAATCAGCATCGGCGCCTTGCCTTCCGGAAATATGTTCCACTCCCCTACCGGTATGAGTTCAAGTCTTGTCCCCATCAAGTTCCGTATAATTAAAAAAGGCTGCCCGGTTTGTCAGGCAGCCTCAGATTTCATTGACTAGACAGTCATTATGTCTTTTTCCTTAGCCGCTATGAGAGCGTCTATCTCCTTGACATTCTTGTCAGTAACTTTCTGTACTTCCTCCTCGCCCTCTTTCTGGCCGTCTTCAGGAAGTCCTTCGTTCTTGACAGCTTTCTTCAGAAGTTCCACTGCGTCACGACGTGCGTTGCGCACAACCACCTTGCAGTTCTCTCCTGCTGACCTCGCTTTCTTGATAAGTTCCTTCCTGCGCTCCTCAGTAAGCGGCGGAATGTTGCAGCGGATCTGCTCGCCGTTGTTCTGCGGGGTGAGACCGACATTGGCATCCATGATAGCCTTCTCGATCTTCGCGATCATGGTTTTCTCCCACGGCTGGATGAGGATTGTCTTGGCATCCGGAGCAGTCACGGAAGCCACCTGCGGCACCGGAGTCGGAGTTCCATAGTAATCCACGAGGACATTGTTCAATATAGAAGGATTGGCCTTGCCTACGCGATATGTCTTGAGGTCTTCCTCCAAGAAAGCCACAGACTCTTTCATTTTCTTGTCAGCTCCTGTGACAATCTCATTAACTCTTGGTAACATAATATCTTAGTTTTTATGGTTATACGTGTACGAGAGTACCCACTTTCTCGCCCTTCAGCAATCTGGTCAGATTGCCTTTGCAGTTCATGTCGAATACAATTATCGGCATATTGCCTTCACTGCAGAGGGCAAATGCTGTCTGGTCCATCACTTTCAGGTGGTCCGTGATGGCCTTCTCGAATGTCAGTTCCTCATACTTCACGGCAGACGGGTCCTTTTCCGGGTCAGCCGTATATACGCCATCCACTCTGGTACCTTTCAGAAGTGCATCAGCACCGATTTCCAAAGCCCTGAGAGCAGCGCCGGAGTCCGTAGTGAAGAACGGATTACCTGTTCCGCCCGCGATAAGGGCAACTCCGCCCTCTTCCATCACTTTCACGGCGTCATCTCTCATGTAATACTTGGCAACCGGCTCCATCGGAGTGGCAGTGAAGACCTGTGCATTCACGCCCTGTTCCTTTATGAACATTGACAATGCAAGTGAATTTATCACTGTGGCAAGCATTCCCATCTTGTCACCATCTACTCTGTCGAAACCCTTGCCCACACCCTGAAGGCCGCGGAAGATGTTTCCACCACCATTGACAATGGCGATTTGAAGTCCTGCCTTGGCCGCTGAAGCGATTTCTTCAGCCGCTGCCTGTAAACTTGCGGTGTCGAGTCCTTTGCCGGCATTGCCGCCCAGACTTTCTCCGCTTAACTTGAGAAGTACCCTTTTATACATTGTTTTCGATGATTTTCCGGAAACAAAATTATCGAAATATTATGAAACTTGCAAGAAACACCATATCTTTGCAATCGCAATCAGGAGATTGGCAGGGTCCCACTTGATGGACCACCATCTCGAAGTAATGGTTTTAACTTTATTTTAACTAATGGCGAACGCATTCCACTACTCCATCGGGAGAAAGTTCATCCAGGCTGTCAGCGGTGCATTTCTTGTTGTATTCCTGCTGCTCCACGGAACTATCAATTTCTTTTCTGTAATAGATTCATTCACAGGCGGTTGGGACAAGATTGACGGACTGTTCCAGCTTGGTTGCGACTTCATGGCGCTTCCTATCGTGACCATCATGGTCCCTGTGCTGGCTCTCGGCATCATCGTACACATCGTTTACGGATGCTACCTCACCTGGTACAACATCAAGGCTCGCGGCGGCTACAAGCGTTATGAAGTAGAGTCCAGAGCAAAGGCAGACTCATGGTCAGCCAAGAACATGTTCGTACTCGGTATCATCATCCTCGGCATCATCTTCTTCCACCTTACACACTTCTGGGCCAAGATGCAGCTTATGGAATTCACCGGAGGCGAGGCTGAGAATCCTTACATGCTTCTCGAACAGACATTCAGCAACGTATGGGTTCTTCTGATCTACATCATCTGGTTCGTTGCAATATGGTTCCACCTCTGCCACGGTTTCTGGAGCATGTTCCAGACCATCGGGTGGGACAACAAGACCTGGTTCAACAGAATCAAGGTTATCGGAATCATCGTTGCTTCACTTATCTTCGTAGTATTCACTACAGTTGCCGTGAACGCATTCCTCCATGCTAATGGATTTATCGGATAATCACTGACACAACATAATTAAAGAAGGATGGTCTTTTCAGGCCATCCTTTTTTAGTATTATGTCTATAAGAATCTACGTATGGCCCGGATAGCCCAGAGCACGATCCTGTCGAAAGGTACAGGTCCGGAAATGCTTTTCAGGCCGTAAGCCAAAAGATTTACCGTAGAATATGCCTCCTTGGTGTCTTCCCAGCGGGAGAGCACCTCACTGCCTTTGGCATTCAGCTTGGCATTCAGTTCCTTGCGGGCAGCGTCCAGCCCTGCCATATCCTTTATGTCAGTGTACTTCATCTTCGCCTCCTTCTTCTTCGAAGAACAGACGGACAAACATCCGCACCAGTCCATTCAGGAACAATTTATCACGCAGCAGGAACAGCACGACGAGCAGCACCAGGAAAATCGCCGCCACTATAAACGCACCGGCCGCATAACTGCCTATCAGGTCACCTAAAAGCAGCACACCTCCAAATGCCGCGGACATCAGCACGATACTGCACAATGTCAGCAGCAATATAGCCACAAGAAGCCTGTTCAGAGCTATGGAAAGGCCTTTCGCAGTGCGCACCTTGACTTCATCGACCTTCAGGTCAATGTACTGGGCAGCACTTTCCGCAAGCCTTTCAGCAGGTTCTGTAAAACTGTTTTTCATCAGGCATCGTATTGTTCATCGATTTCTTCCTTCTCCAAGGCCCTCTCGAGACGGTCGAGCTGGTCGAGCACCTTAGCCCTCACCTCGTCCTTCATTTCATTGCCCTCCTCCGTGAGGACAGCCTTCAGATCTTCCAGGTCCCTGCGCACCTTACCGGCCTTGTCCTTGGCATAAGCATAAGCTTCATTGGCCTTCGCCTTCGCCGTATCATAGCCTTCTATCGCTGCATCCTTGATTTTCTTGCGGGTAACTTCGCCCTTTTCCGGAGCGAACAGGACTCCAAGCACGGCACCGATGGCGGCACCTGCAACAAATGTAATTAGAGAATCACTTTTCATCTTGTTCTTAGGCATGGCTTTAACCGCGGAAACGACTCCCGACAAGTCACCACACCACTCGTAAAGATAATGATTCCACCGAAAAAAACCAACAGCGGGCCAGAGTTGTTTCCAAGAATGACTAAATCGGTAATGTCTTGGTTCTAAGCCACAAAGCAACCTCTTCAGGCAAAAGCGGCGAAAGATTCTGCCATACACGCTCGTTGTAGGCATTGAGCCAGTCGCGCTCGTCGCTCGTCAGCAAGTCCGCAATGACGGCGGAAGTGTCAATGTGGCAAAGCGTCAGAGGCTCGAAACAGAGCCATGAGGCAAATTCATTGACCCCGGCATCCTTGCAGAGCAGCAGACTCTCGTGCCTTATGCCGTGGAGCCCTTCGCGATACAGACCGGGCTCATCAGAAGTGATCATCCCGGGCACAAGCGGCTGCGGATTCAGATTCTGGCGGATGTCCTGAGGCCCTTCATGCACATTGAGGAAGAAGCCCACTCCATGACCGGTGCCGTGGCCGAAATTCCGCCTTGCCTGCCAGAGCGGAGAACGGGCGGCATAGTCTATCTGGCAGCCCGCCGTACCTGCGGGGAAAACCGACATTGCCAAGCCGATATGACCTTTCAGCACCAATGTATAGTCCTCCATTTCCAGCCCGTCACAAGGCCCGAGCGGAACAGTCCTGGTAATATCAGTCGTGCCGAACAGGTATTGTCCGCCGGAATCGCACAGATAAAGTCCGTGAGGCTCGAGCATCCTGCCGCCACCTTCCGGAGTAACGTAATGCGGCAATGCAGCAGACGGCCCGTAAGCAGAAATCGTCTGGAAACTGTCGCCTCTATATCCCTGAATCTCAGCACGTAACGACCCGAGATAGCGGGCTGCATCCCACTCTGACAGCTCGATGCCGTCCTTCATGCAGCAGTCCAGCCACCAGAGGAACTTCTCCATTGCCACACCGTCCTCAACGTGCGCCTCACGCATTCCCTCTATCTCCGTTCCGTTCTTTACCGCCTTGTACAGCGGCACAGGAGACGCGCCCTCCACCATCGAGAAATTGTCCCCCACATCCTTCAGCACCTTGTAGAGATGATAGTTCAATGTAGCGGCATCGGCATAAAGACGCGCTCCCGAGCATGCATATTCAGACAGACTGATACATATATCATCATAGTACTTTATCTCCACCCCGTCCTTCATCAGTTCATCGAAACTGTCATAAGTCTCGTCATCCACAGTCTTGGACTTGCGCACGAACCACTCAGCATTATCCTGAGTGACAAGAAGATACGACAATACCACCGGATTGTACTCCACATCGGATCCGCGCACGTTCAGCAGCCAGGCAATCTCGTCCAGCGCCGTCACCAGTATGGCGTCACAGTTTTTTCCGTCAATGAAACTCCTCAGTCGCCCCAACTTGGACAGCCGCGACTCGCCTGTCAGGTCTTCTCCCAATGTGATAACCGGTGTCGCCGGAACCGCAGGCCTGTCCATCCACAAATCGTCGAGCATGTCAGGAAGATCCAGAATCCGGACCTGCCTGCAGCCGAACGCATTTTCAAGTTCATTTATGAACGAAACCGGCTGGGAAAGCCCATCGACAGCGAGGGCCACGCTTCCCCATCTGTCCGCAAATGCGTAATCAGCAAGCCATTGCGGTATCCTGACTTCTCCAGGGATTCTTGTCTTATGGAGCGCAACCCCTGTTCCGGCAAGCTGCTGCTCTGCCTGTATGAAATATCTCGTGTCTGTCCAAAGCCCGGCATGGTCCTGAGTTATCACCACATCCCCGGCCTCGCCCGTAAATCCGCACACCCACTCCACCTGTTTCCAGCGCGAAGCAGGATATTCGCTCGCGTGCGGGTCAGAGCCGCTAATAATCACAGCATCAATGCCTTTGCTGCTCATAAGCCTACGGACAGCTTCTATCCGTCTTACATAAACATTGGACTCGAGTATCATAACAATTCACGAATTATTTCATCTGAAACAAAAAACCTGTCTTCAGGAATCCTCACATTTCCATAGACAGTCCGGCACAGCACACCTTCCTCCAGGAATCTGGACATAATCGTCTGCGGAAGCAACGAAGGAGAAACGCCTTCATCTGTACGGAGTCCAAGCATTATCTCCTCGACCCTGACATCTTCATCATCAAGCACTTCGCTCTCGGAGACATAATCATCTTCCGTCTCGGTATTCCACTTCCTGACATTGACCCGTCCCCTTTCATCCGCGACAGCGGAGTGGGCTCCAGGGCCCAGACCGACATACGGCACCCTGCGCCAATACGAAGAATTGTGCCTGGATTCGAAGCCCGGATATGCAAAATTGGACACCTCGTAGTGATGGTAGCCGTTCTCCTCCAATATGGAGCACAGCATCTCATACTGAGCCCGGCATTCCTCTTCCGAAGCCTCCGTGTAGCGTCCCGCCTCGACTTCCCTGGCCAGTGCGCTGCCTTCCTCCACGGACAGCTGATATGCCGAAATATGCGAAGGACTCAGCCCCATCGCCTTGTGCACAGTCGCCTCCCAAGTCTGCCGCAACAAGCCTCCGATGCCGAAAATCAGGTCAATGCTGATGTTCCTGAAGCCGTGGCCGCGCAGCATCCAATATGCCTGTTCAGCATGGGCGGAATCATGTCTGCGGTTCATCCATTTCAGGACCTTATCATCGAAGGACTGGATGCCCATACTGATTCTGGTGACACCGAGCCGCTCAAGCGACTGCAGATAAGCCTCGCCTTTCTCCACGATATCCTCAGGATTGACCTCAAGAGTAAACTCCAGATAGTCATGGTTTTCAGAACCGAAAACCGTCTTGTTAAGGCAGGAGACGATGCGTTCCAACACGTCAAAAGGCAGCACCGATGGGGTACCGCCTCCTATATATAATGTGTCCCGATATTCAGGATGCGCCTCCGAAGGCAATGTCGCACGGATTTCGTCCGCACGTGCCTCTATCTCCGAACAGACCAGTCCGGCATACTTGGAGAACCTCTTGCTTTCGACATCAAGTCCCAGGTTCCTTTCCCGGCAGACCGGAACAGCCTCGGAATAGAAACCACAGTAAGTGCAGAAACTTCTGCAGAATGGGACGTGAATGTAAATCAATGATTATCTGAGCATCAGTTCAGACTTTCCGAGGAAAGACTGTTCAGTGTAAGCCTCTACCGTATATACACCTTTGCGATATTCCGGGATATCGTTCAGATATATGCTCAGGTCCACTTCGCTTCCTTCATAATCCACTCTTCTGGAAGCCGAGGCAACCATTGTCTCGCCATTGAAAGTAAACGACGAGCGGTTGGAATTCGTAAGGATGATTCCGTCAGGATCCTTCACGCGGATAAACACACGTACAGGTCCTTTAGGCGCCAGGTCGTTCTCCACCAGTGAAAGCGATGTCAGCAGTCTGACTGTCCTGCTGCTGCGGTCCGTAACCTTGTCCGAAGAATTGTATGCGGCGATATGCAGTCCGCGAGCCTTGATGACAGAGCCTGCAGCCACCTGGCCGGTAAGGTTCTCTACCTGCTGTGAAAGCTGTGCGCTTTCAGCCTTGCTTGCCGCAGCCTCTCGCCTTGCTGCCGCAGCTTCCGCCGTAAGCTTGTGGTTCAATGAATTGAGAGAATCGATCTGCACGATGTAGTTGCGCATGATGCTGCGCAATGTGCCGAGTTCCTTCTCATACTGACGCATCTTCGCACGGTTTGTCGCATTGGTCTTCTTGATTCTTTCGAGAAGATCTGCGACCTCTGCCCTGGACGTATCCAGCTGCGAATTGATATTGTCATAGTCGGATGACAATGTTGCATAATCGTTCTGGAGACTCTCCATCTGCTCAGTCAGGTCTCTCTTCTCATCCTCAAGTTCGCTGATCAATGAAGACTTCTGGCTCCATACGTATCCCAAAACTGCAACCAAAGCGGCGGCAACCACGACCAGAATCCACATTGTACGCTTCAGTTTCTTTTCCCTTGCCAATTGGCTTTCGCGTTCGCGACGCTCCATGATATTATCCGTTTCCATAAATCTTACGTTTATTCTGTTTCACAAAAATAATCATTATTTTGTAACTTTGTATCTCTTACAAATATCGTACAATGAGAAGACTTTTTACAGCATTGGCCGCATTGACATTGACAATAACAGCTTTCGGCCAGGCCCAGATAACGACAAGAAAAGAAAAACTGAGCGATTTCACGACCAGGACAATGAAAGTGGTCCTTTCCGGAAACCACTTTATCGACCCGGTCATCCGTGAGGCCGTGAACAACACATGGAGCCTCTCGGCCTTTGAATTCTGCTCTCTCGAAGACTTCAACTCGCTCAAGAACAATGAGGAATACTACTTCATGCTGCCGGTAAAGGTCAAGTACCGCCCTGAATCCAAGCCAGGCATCATGATGCTCACCATCGTAAAAGGCCGCGCCACGGCCAAGACCGTAAATGACATGGTCAATGTCGTAAGCGTCCCTGTCGCTGCAGCCGACATACCTTCCGGAAGGGAAGCCGCGATGATTCCGGGACTCGTGGACATCATGCAGGGCTACATTGCCAAATCCCTTAACGGAAACTTCGCAGGACTCAGGACATACGTCACCCCGCTGGGCAAATCGTCAGGCAGAAGAGTCGTCATCGCCAGGGAAGACCTGTCTGAGACGGTCGATTCCACCTTCTGCAGGAAAATGGCCAGGAAGGGACTGGACATCGTGGACGGAGAAGTGGCAGACAGCCTTTTCCTGTCAGGTGACAGCAGAACGCTCGTCAGCTACGTAGTTGCACCAGCCGAACCGGAAAAAGGTTCAGTATGCTGGAGAATTCTCATTGACGCGAGAACTCACGAACTTTTCTATTACAGGAAACGCACACTCAAGAAGGAGGACGAGGCCGGCTTCCACAAGGGAGACCTGAAGATAATCGCTAAAACGAGGTAAGATGATAAGCGGAAGAGCTGATTGCGGGATACGCTACGCCGTGAAAAGAAGCGGTTCGGCCGTAGCCTACTGTTCGCTGGGCATTGCTTGCGGAACAAGATATGAACAGGGATTCCACAGCGGGATAGCTCACTTTACGGAGCACACACTGTTCAAGGGAACCGAACACAAAAGTTCCTCAGTGATAAATGGTTACCTCGACAGACTCGGCGGAGAACTGAATGCCTACACCACCAAGGAGGAGATAGTTCTGCACGCAACCATACTGAAGGAAGACCTGTCCAAAGCAAGTTCGCTCCTGATGGAAATAGCCACGGAGGCGACCTTCCCGGACAATGAAGTGAACACCGAACGCGGCGTGGTCATTGACGAAATAAAGTCCTACAAGGACAGCCCGTCCGAGGATGTCTATGACCGGTTCGAGGAGAAGCTTTTCAGGGGACATTCATTGTCAATGCCGATTTTGGGGACTCCCCAGAGCGTCAGAGCCACATCCGCCGAAGAACTCAGACGGTTCTACAAGGAAAAGTTTGTTCCCGGGTCAATGGTATTTACGATTGTGGCCGACATTGACGAGAAACGCATGGAAGCGGATCTGCTCAGGACTTTCGACAAGTTCTTCAGCGGAAGCGGCATGGTTTCCGGCGAGCTGACAAGGCCCGAGTCCGTAACTCTGGACAATGTTTTCGACGAGGTCATCAACAAGCGGAACCACGAGGCCAATGCGGTGCTCGGCGGCTATGCCCCGTCTCTGTATGAGGAGAGGGAAAGAATCGCCACATCATTGATGAGCAACATTTTAGGCGGACCGGCTATGAATTCCATCCTCAACGATATCCTGCGCGAAAAGCACGGCTGGGTTTATGGCGTGGAGAGTTCATACACCCAGTACTCGGATACCGGAATAATGGCGATTTCGCTCGGGTGCGAGAGAGAGAATACGGAAAAATGCATTGACGCGGTCAGGAGAGAAATTTCGAAGCTTCAGGACAATGCCCTGACTGACAGAAAATTGCGTGCGGCCAAGAAACAGTTCCTCGGCCAGATTGCAATAAGTTCCGACAACGGGGAGTCTCAATGCCTGAGTATGGGAAAGAGTCTGCTCGCCTACGGCAAGGTGGCATCTGCTGAAGAAATCAAAAGGGAAATCGAGGCGGTTTCGGCAGACCTGATCAGGGACATGGCCTGCCGGATTTTCGCACCGGACAGAACAAGTTGTCTGATATTGTTATAGATTATGGAAAGTGCTCAGGACAAATACATTGAAGAGCATTGCTCGATAAGTAACGAGGCTCTGGACTGGCTGGAGAGGCAGACCAATATACGCACCAACTACCCCCGAATGCTTACAGGAAAGGTGCAGGGAGAGTTCCTGTACATGATGACCCGTATGATTTCTCCGCGCAATGTCCTGGAAATCGGCACTTTTACGGGGTACTCGGCGATATGCATGGCTCTCGCTCTGGAAGGGGAAGGCCATATCGACACATTGGAGATCAATGACGAACTGGAGGACCTGATATTGGAGGGATTCGAGAGAGCCGGGGTTAGCGGTCGCGTTTCACTGCACATCGGGGATGCTGTGGAGTTTCTGCGCAGACAAGACGGGAAAAAGCTCTACGACCTCACTTTCATTGACGCAAACAAGAGGGAATATCCTGATTACTACGAACTTGCATTGACATTGACCCGCCCCGGCGGCTTCATCCTGGCCGACGACGTTCTGTGGGACGGCAAGGTCTATGCGGAGCAGGTTCCGACGGACAAGCAGACGAGCGGAATAGTCCGGTTCAATGATTTGGCGGCTTCGGACCCGCGTGTGGAGACGGTGATTCTCCCTGTACGGCACGGGCTGAGCATAATACGTAAGAAATAATGGCGACTTTAGCTATCATATGCAACGGCGATTTTCCCAAGAAGGAGTTTCCGCTTTACCTTATCCGGACTGCGGACTATATCGTCTGCTGTGACGGGGCGGCGGTCACGTTTATCCGGAGGTCAGGCAAGATTTTAGGCCATCCAAGGCTGCCGGATGCGATAATCGGGGATCTGGATTCGCTGCCTGAGACTTTCAAAAAGAAATACGCGGACCTGATTGTCCATAATCCGGAACAGGACTACAATGACCTGAACAAGGCTTTCCGCTATGCGCTGACGCATTTCAGGGACATTGACACAGTCCATATCCTGGGAGCAGGCGGAAAAAGGGAGGACCATACGATAGGAAATCTGTCCTACCTGATGGAGTACGCAAAGGAGCTGGGTGGCCTGAAAGAGAAGCAGATGCTCTCCGGTATCGACATTCCTGAGGGCCTGCAGATAGACATGGTTTCTGACTGGACTACCTCGTTCGCAATAACTGAGACGACATCGTTTTTCGTCGGCGAAGGCAGGGAAATATCGATATTGTCCCCGGACAACTCGCTCAATATCAAGTCGGAAGGACTGAAATGGCAGACTTCGGGTGTGATTTTTGACAACTGGTGGAAGGCTACGCTGAACATTGCGGAGACGGACGAGGTCAAGCTGACGCTCAATCACCCGGCTCCTGTTCTTATAATATTGGACTAAAAACATTACGACTATATGCTTAAGAAAATCCGCGTCGTAACAGCAGGTATCGTGTTCATTCTGTGCACGTTGCTGTTCTTGGATTTCACCGGACTCGCTGCCGGATGGTTCGGCTTCCTGGCGAAAATCCAGTTCCTGCCGGCGGTTCTCGCTCTCAATGCCGGGATTGTCATCGCATTGATTCTATTGACATTGGTCTTCGGAAGGCTCTACTGCTCGATCATATGCCCGTTGGGGATTTTTCAGGATGTCGTAGCAAGGTCTTTCAGTATCTGGCGTAAAAGTCACAAGAAGCCCTACAGCTGGTCGCCTGAGAAGAAGTGGCTCAGGTACAGCGTGTTGGCAGTTTTTATTGTCCTTCTCGTGGCCGGATTCACTTCGGTTGCCGTGCTGGTTGCGCCATACAGTTCGTTCGGCCGTATCGTGCAGAATCTTCTTTCACCGGTCTGGCTGTGGGGCAACAATCTCTGCGCATGGATAGCCGAGAAGGCAGGCGGATACGCGTTCGAGCATAAGGACGTGTGGCTCAAGAGTTTGCCTACTTTCGTGATAGCCTCTGTGACTTTCGTGGTCATATTCATTCTTGCGGCACTGAACGGCAGAACATACTGCAATACCATCTGTCCGGTCGGTACGGTTCTTAGTTTCTTCTCCCGGTTCGCGATTTTCCGCCCGGTGATCGATACCGGCAAATGCAGGAATTGTCACCTCTGCGAGAAGAACTGCAAGGCATCCTGCATTGACCTGGACAATCACAGAATCGACTACAGCAGGTGCGTGGACTGTTTCGACTGCATCGGCGCCTGTCATCATGGCGCGATAAAATACAAGCCTTTCTGGAAGGCCGGAAAGTCTGCGGAGACAGTACAGCCAGTGAGGAAGGCTGAGGTCAATGACAAGGCTGCGGCCGGAGATAACGGAAGACGTACATTTATCAGCACTACGGCATTGACCCTTGGGGCATTGACAATGAAGGCTCAGGAGAAGAAGGTGGACGGCGGACTGGCGGTTGTCCTCGGGAAGAAGGCGCCGGTGCTGGAGACTCCTCTGGTTCCGTTCGGAGCGCTGAGTGTCAAGGAGTTCTACCAGCATTGCACGGCCTGTCAGCTCTGTGTGTCGCAATGTCCCAACGGGGTGCTGCGCCCTTCGTCTTCGCTGGAGCATCTTATGCAGCCGGAGATGTCTTATGAGCGCGGATGGTGTCGTGTGGAGTGCAACCGTTGCGCTCAGGTGTGTCCGTCCGGACCGATCAGGAAATACAGCATAGAGGAAAAGACCACGATGCATATCGGAACGGCCAAGGTGGATCTGGACTTGTGTGTGGTGAACAGGGACGGCGTTTCGTGCGGCAACTGCTCAAGGCATTGTCCTGCCGGGGCCATCATAATGGTCAAGAAGGAGCCGAAGGACAAGAATTCATTGAGGATTCCGACGGTGGATGAAAGCAGATGTATCGGATGCGGGGCCTGTGAGTTCCTCTGCCCGTCAAGGCCATATAGTGCAATTCATGTAAACGGGCTCAGTGTCCACAGGAGGGATTGAGAGCGCTGAATGTCAGCAAGTTGGACTGCTTGAAAATAATAGAATAATGAACATTGATAGACGTGATTTTATAAAAACGGCCGGAGCAGGAGCGCTGGCTGTCGGAGTTGCTTCATTGACAGGATGCTCTCCTTCAGGCAGGCGCGTTCAGGTCGCTGGAAATGCGGCGATGGAGATGCGTACCGACCCGAAAACCGGTGATAAGATTTCATTGCTCGGCTACGGCTGCATGAGGTGGCCGATGAAGAAGGGTGATGACGGCAAGGACTACATCGACCAGGATGCTGTCAATGAAATGGTGGATTATGCGTACCGGAATGGGGTAAACTACTACGACACGTCACCGGCCTATCTCCAGGGGCAGTCGGAGGAGGCTGCCGGAATTGCGCTCAGCCGCTATCCTCGTGATTCGTATTATATTGCGACCAAGCTGTCGAATTTCAATGATTCTTCGCGTGAGGCCGGACTGAAGATGTATTACGATTCGATGAAGCAGTTGAGGACTGATTATTTCGACTATTATCTGCTTCACGCTATCGGCACATCCGGTTTTGAGGGTTTCGAGGAGAGGTATGTGAATAATGGGCTGCTTGGTTTTCTGCTGAAGGAGCGTGAGGAGGGCAGAATCAGGAATCTGGGTTTTTCGTTCCACGGAAGGCGTGATGTATTCGACAGGTTCCTGGAGCTGCACGACAAGTATCATTGGGATTTCGTACAGATAGAGATGAATTATGTGGACTGGGAGCACGCGAAGGCGCCTCAGAATGTCAATGCGGATTATCTCTATGAGGAACTCGCCAAGCGGAATATCCCGGCCACGATTATGGAGCCGCTTTTAGGCGGGCGTCTTGCCAAGCTGCCTCAGGCCATAGCTGAGAAGATGAAGGAGAGGGAGCCCCAGATGTCCGTGGCTTCGTGGGCGTTCAGGTTCTGCGGTTCGTATCCGAATGTGCTGACTGTGCTGAGCGGCATGTCGTCTATGGAGCCGCTGATAGAGAATGTGGAGACGTTCTCGCGCTTCAAGGCGCTGACGGATGAGGAGATAGCGTTCCTGAAGGAGATGGCGAATCTCATGGAGGACTACCCTACTGTTCCATGTACGGGCTGCACATACTGCATGCCGTGTCCTTACGGTATCGACATCCCGACTATCTTCAGGCATTACAATGACAGTGTCAATTCGGGTGATATCGCGCAGAGTTGCGAGCAGGAGCATTTCCAGAGGCTCAAGAGGCGTTTCCTGGTAGGTTACGACCGTGCTGTGGAGACTGTGCGCCAGGCTGACCACTGCATAGGCTGCGGTCAATGCAAGCCGCATTGTCCTCAGAGTATTGACATCCCGAGAGAGCTCAAGCGTATCGACCACTACATCGAGAAATTGAAGCGCGAATCATTGTAAATTAACAGATAATTCGTATATTTGCAGACCTGTCCGTGTTACAGGGCAGTTCTGGAGAGATGCTCGAGTGGCTTAAGAGGCACGCCTGGAAAGCGTGTATACTCCAAAAGGGTATCAGGAGTTCGAATCTCCTTCTCTCCGCAAACCGAAAAAGAAAATCAGCGTCAAGTTCACTTGAACGCTGATTTTCTTTTTCCGGTTTGCACCGCCCCGCCGCAGGCGGCGGGAGATGTCGGAGCGCCAGCGGACGAAATCTCGGAGAGAAGGAGGTGCGCGGGACCGCCTGCGGGAGATGCCGGAGCGACAGCGGACGAAATCCCGGAGAGAAGGAGGTGCGCGGGACCGCCGACAGGGAGATGTCGGAACGACAGCGAACGAAATCTCCGAGAGAAGGAGGCGCGCAGGACCACCTGCGGGAGATGTCGGGGCGACAGCGGACGAAATCCCGGAGAGAAGGAGGCGCGCAGGACCGCCTGCGGGAGATGTCGGGGCGACAGCGGACGAAATCCCGGAGAGAAGGAGGCGCGCAGGACCGCCTACAGGAAATGTTGGAGCGACAGCGAACGAAATCCCGGAGAGAAGGAGGCGTGCGGGACCGCCTACGGGAGATGTCGGGGCGCCAGCGGACGAAATCCCGGAGAAAAGGAGGTGCGCAGGACCGCCTACGGGAGATGTCGGGGCGCCAGCGGACGAAATCCCGGAGAAAAGGAGGTGCGCAGGACCGACTACGGACTCGGCCGGTCATCTCTGACGACGACTTGTTAAATCACCGACGGTAGCGAGTGATCTGGGCAAGATAACAGGAATCTTTTAGAACAACCTGCATGTCGCAGTTTGGCATATATTACTGAGTGTCAACGACATACAGCGAGCAGCAAAATGCAGGTTATGTGAAAAAATGGTTAACCTGACTTTCGCTTTATCTACTAATTTGTTGTGAATCAGCGATTTCGCCGGTTGTGTCAATTCCAGGTTGTTCGGTTTTTCGCTATAGCCATGCTCACAGAAACAGTCATGTCCGGCAACTCGCGGGTCTCCGCCGGTTATTACGATTTTTATTATATCTGCTGGCGGTGGTATTTTCAAACCAATGAGCATATCTCCAAAGCCATAAAAGCACCTGTAACTTATTGAATTATAAATTATTATATGGATTTAAACCTGTCTCTAAATATGCTCACTCCCATAAAAAAACAGGGTGATGAGCATGTTTACATTCTGCTTCCAATCAGCATAATCGATTGGATATCTGTTTGTTATGTGGATATTCTTAGGTTCGTCAGGATGCTCATTGGTTCAGAAATCACCTATCGCGACGCTCTATCTATCCTCTATGAGGTTCACGTCATAGGCAATCACGCAGATAGAGACAAGGTTCTTCTGAAGAAATCGTGTCACGTAATTACGCCGGCAGTGGCAAAGGCCAGCTTTGCTCAGGCGCTTCGCAATTCGCCGCGGGCAATACCGCTGTCCGGCCATTGTCCAAAAGGAGCAACAAGGCATCATGAGATGCCGGGCCGGAGTTGGCGGGCAGGGAAGCCGTGCGGCGATGGAAAGCCCGTAGGCCCTGATCGCCCCCTTGAAAATGGGATTAGCGGGATTAACAAGTCGTCATCAGACGACCGGCCGGGTCCGGGTATTTGCGACAGCAAATACGTGGAGGACGCAAAGGCCGCACGGAGTGTCAGGGCTTGGGACAGAGTCCCAATGAAGGACATAGGTCGCGAGGCTGTCCTGCTCACCACCATGAACCAATTACTGTAAAAAGTTGACTCAAAATGCTCAGTTTGTCCGTAAATAGGTGGGGTTTCACGGATAAGTTGCTCAAAATCAACAATTTGTCCGTAAAAAGGGCCGTTTTTCCGGACAAATCAGAATTTCCAGCGCCAAGGCCTACACCAGCCACACTATTTTCTCGACAACTTCTTTTGCGCCGCAGGCTTCTTGCTGCCTGTGGCCGGCCCGATATTATATCTGGACAAAAATGCCTGAACCTGAGTTTCATTCATGCCGCTGACATCACGTTTCATGATAAAGGTAGAATCAATGCGGCTGCAGTTGTCATTCAGGACCCAGCCATCCTTTGCAAGCCAGTTGACAGCAGCCATTTTCGTATTGAAACAGAAAGGAGTGTCCGCATCGTCCTTGAGATAATTATAATTGAACTGCAAAACTTTCTCCGATGGCGTTCCCAAATCAGCCACCACCCGGTATCCCGGACCATAGTAAACGATTTCAACCTGCATATAGACGAATCGCCTGTCCTGCGCTCTCAAGGAAATAGTCAATGCCAAGAAGCTCAATGCCAATAAAAGAAGTCTGCGTTTCATATCTTCATTTTTAACACTCATCAAATATACGTAAAATATACGGATTCAGTAACGTGAAAAAAAATAACCTGCTTCAGATTAGGAGAAGATTTTCGAGGATAGATTTCTTTTCGAAGAAGGAGTGTACTGGACGTACACGACTGATGAGAAAAGAGATATAGACCGAAAAGATTCCCTTAGATGATGCAGGTTATTTTTTGAATGTTACTTAGTATCGCAGATAATAACTTGTCTCAGATCAGGAGAATCTTTCGGAAATAAGCACACGACTGGTGACAAAAAAAGAAGATCCGGTGCTTTTCACAAAGGACCGGACCCCTATATAAAACGAACTTAACAAATAGACATAAAAACCTTTTATTGTCTGAGTGCAAATATATAAACTTAAAACGTTATCACCAAATATTTTCATAAAAATTTATAAGTTTTTTTACATATATTCCTTATAATCTCTAATCGTAAAACGTTGCAAAACTTTTTCGACCTTCGATTTTTCGCCGCCAGAACATCCCGAAACGACTGATTTTCCGCATTTTGCACAAGAAGAAACAAATGAAAGCACCCCACAAGAAAAAACAGAAAGCGCACAAGAAAAAAACAGAGAGCACAAAAAACAAAACGCATCAAAAAACAGAAAGCGCATCAAAAAAACAGCAGCTGGTCTTCACGACTGGCTGCTGTCTTACCTTATTCAATATGAATTAAACTAGCTTATGTTATTATGTCTTCTGACCTGATATAACACCATTATCGTGCCAAACATAAAAAAACATTTTAAATTATCTTAAATATTTGCTGAAGAACCTCCAGATTTCCTCACACGTATCCATACTGTGCTCACTCCAGCTGTGATTGCCGCCAATCACCTCATATAGCCACACTTCAGTTTCAGGACCGCCCTTCCAGGCAGGGACACCGCCCAGATACCTGTGAAGCACCACCTGGCGAGGCCGGTTCTTGGGATTGTCCACAGGGACAGCAGGCACCTTCATCGAAAGCGAATCCACCACCTCATACGAACACCTGGCCTCATCCACCCATTTGCCCACAGCAATCGGAACAGCGATATACGCTCCCCAGCCGCCATTGTTCATCGGATCACCAGTCCAGAGCGAAGTCTTGTCCTCAGTACCGTGCACTTCCATAAGCGGAACAGGCCCCTTGGCATCCAGGTACTTCTGCATCCAATCGAGCGTGAGTCCTGCAATCGGAGCAATAGCCGCGAAGAAATCCGGCTTGAGATACGCCATCAGATAACACATTTCCCCACCATTGGACATACCGGTAAGGAAGACATTGTGCCTGCTCAGGCCATATTGCTTCTGAAGCCTTTTCGTAAGAGTACAAAGGAAATCCACATCATCGGTCTTGAGCCCTTTCTGGAACGGATAGCCCACATTCCAGCAAGTATTTCCGCGATCATCCTTCGCCCCCTGAGGATAACAGACCGCAAATTTCTCCCGGTCAGCCACACCACACAGAGCAGAACCGCCCCGCATTGCCCTGCCGCCATAACCATGAAGGACAATGACAAGAGGCGCATCCTCCTTCATACCGTCAGGCAGATAAAGAAAATACTCCCTTTCCAGGCCCTTATGCCTGAAAGTATCATGAAGAGGTTCAGCTGCATTGACCTGCACGCAGGACAGCAGCGCCGCGAAAATCAGCGCAACGACAAACTTTTTCATATCAGCTCTTCTTTTCAGCCATCAGTTTCTGCAGATTGCTCAAATACTCCAGGACCGCCACGAGAGCAAGTCCGGCTATCGCCCAGATTATCGCCCCAGGAATCTGAAGGTCAATGCCTTGCGCAGCATTGCCTGCACTCAGCAATGCCTGTGCTCCGGCCTGTGCAGCTTCTGCCGTCATTCCACTTCTGAGCAGCTGTCCCTCAGCCACTGCCGTCATATCATTCCACGGCCAGACCTTCACCAGAGCGCCTATCACGAAGCCGACCAATGTGAGCATCGTGGCTCTTTCATAACGCTTCAGAAGCCAATGCAGAAATTTGGAGAAACCTAAAATTCCTATTACGCATCCTATACCGAAAACCAGCAGGACTGGAAGATTCAACTGATTGACAGACTGCATTATATAATCGTATTTTCCCAGAATGACGAGAATGAAACTGCCGGAAATGCCTGGCAGAATCATAGTACAGACCGCTATCGCTCCGCAGATGAATATGAACCACAGGTCGTCAGGCGTGGTGGTCGGCGACAGGGTGCAGATGACTACGCCGAGGGCAATGCCGACCGCAAAGAAAAGGACATCAACGAATTTCCATCCTTTGATGTCATATATCATATACACGGATGACGCTATGATAAGGCCGAAGAAGAACGCCCACGTCTGCACAGGATAGAAGTGCATGACATAGACCATAAGTTTCGCCAATGAGAAGATACTGATGAGAACTCCCACCAGAAGCGAAACCAGAAAAGTGCCGTGGATATATCTCCAGAACTCTCTGAACTGGCCTTTCAGCAGCATCTTCCACGATGACGGATCCATCAGCGCATTCAACGCATCAATGATTTCCGTAAAAATTCCTGTCAATAAAGCGATTGTCCCACCTGAAACTCCAGGAATCACATTCGCCGCTCCCATTCCGAATCCCTTCAGTCCGGTGAGTATGTTTTTTGTCAATGCGTTCATCTTATTGAATAATGGTTTCCAGATAACGAGTAATTTCCTTGAAGGCGTCCGAAGGACCGAGTTCATGAGATGGCGAATCTTCCACTACGAGGTCAAAAGTCCTGCCCGGCAGCTGCACACGGCCGATTTTAAATACCGCGCCTGAGCACCCTGCCAATGCTGCAATAGGGAAATCCACATTGTCCACCAACGAGAGCAGAACATCCGCCCCGTCGGAGGAAATCATCTCGATTATTTCCATTGCCGGCCTGCCGTACCAGTTCAGGTCCTTCCTGAGGATGGTGTTGTTCAGGCTTGTTATCTGCCGTTCGTCCTCTCCTTTCTTGCTCAAATCGAGGAAATAGACATTGACCTTCATCCCCTTGGACTTGAAATAGGTCAATGCTGCCTCCTTGCAGTCATCTACGCCATTTTCCTGAGCATCCAAGACAATGGACACCGACCGGATTTCCGACAACGGGACAAGTCCGGTCGGTTGCTTGCTCGAATACCTTCTCAGAAACTTTCTTCTGAATATGTTCTTTATAAAATCTATCATCAGTCGAATTTTTCTTCCGCGACATGCCCTCCGTTAGCCGATATCAGCTCACGGATTTCTTTCTTGGCCGCTTTCCATCTTGGAATATCAATCTTCGTGCCGATGACCTCAACTACTTTGGCCGCGATGATGGAGCCGACTTCTCCGCAGACCTTCAGAGGCATGCCCAATGAATGCGCATAGAGGAAACCTGCCGCGTAGGTATCTCCGGCACCGGTCGCGTCTATGGTTGCGGCTGGCCACGGCTCGATATAATGATATTCATCACCGCTCTTGAGCATTGACCCGTCCTTGCCGACCTTTACCACTGCGATTTTGCAATGCTTGGCGATTTCGTCGAGGGCTTCGCGCGGCTGCATCTTGGTAAATGCCTTTGCTTCAGATTCATTGGCAAAGACTATATCCACATAACGGTCCACGATGTCGTGAAGGAAAGCGTCATTGGACTCGACCACGTTATAGGAGGCCATATCCAGGGATATGAGGCAGCCCGCTTCATGCGCCATTTCTACAGCTTTGCGGATAAGAGCCTGATTCTGAACGAGGTAACCCTCTATGTGAAAGTAGTCATAGCCCTGAAAATATTCCGGTTTCAGGTCTTCCGGAACCATTTCCAATGCAGCGCCCATATAGTTGGCGAATGTTCTCTCTGCATTGGCCCCGGACACGAAAACCATGGAGCGGCCGGAAGGGTTCTTGCCTTTCAGGAGCATTGTCTTGACGCCGTACTGCTCTTCATCGCTCTTGAACAGATGGCCGAGCTCGTCTTCGCCCACTTTTCCGATAAATGCAGCGTCCATGCCGAAGATGGCGGCGCAGGTGATGGTGTTAGCGGCCGATCCGCCTGCCACATAATGCAGCCCGTAAGGCTTCAGGCTTTCAAAAATCTTGTTCCCTGTCTCCATATCCACGAACTGCATGCTGCCTTTCGGAAGATGGTACATTTTCAGAAACGAATCATCCGGTAGCACTGCCAGAATATCCGTCAGCGCATTACCTATTCCCAATATTGACTTTGTATTCATATTACATTTTAAATTATTTACGGGAAACAAAAAATATGAGTAAAACGTCCATTATTTACAATCAACTTTTCTCCAGAATCAGACGACATCAGCAATTCAAATTTTCCATCTGCATAATAATCTTCATAAGAAAATGATGTAAATTCAATCCACCCACTATCGGCCCTATACTTCTGATAACTTTTGTCTTTCTTGTCATATAGCCAAGCTTTTGCTTCTGACTTTAAGCCAACTTCCTGATTGCTATTGAAATAATACTTTTTATCGATATTAAATTCCGAAGATTCGTTCAACATAAAATAAAGTTCTATAGTATCTCCGGATTTACTTACTATTGACTTCTTTACCTCAAAGCAAAATTTCTGTTCTTCAATCCTTAGTGTATAAGGACAATACGGCATTACATATTCATCAGTATCACTACTAAAGACTTCCCCATTGATTTCAGCGTAAAACAAACTTGACATTTTACATTTTTGTGATAATATCCCATATAATATCTCACCTACACATCCTGATAGCGCAACTGGCAAAACCAAGAACAAGAAAAGTATGATATAACGACGACGCATTTTCTAAGCAATTTAGTAAGCGTTAAAAAAATAAGTTGGTAAAGATTTGTGGAGGATTTTCGAGGATAGATTTCTTTTAGAAGAAGGAGTGTGCTGGACGCACACGACTGATGAGAAAAGAAGTATAGACCGGAAAGACCCGCAAAGATTCCAAAGTTATTTTTTAAGGATTACTTACTGTTCCGGGGTAAACATAGGGTCCCAGGCAGGGAGGAGAGTCGGTTTCTGGCTCAGCATCTCGAGGATGTCGGCAGGGACATATTTCTTCTCGGCCACCACTCTGAACATATATTCGGCGAACCACTGGTCGGTCATGATGAGACAGCCTCTGTATCCGCTGTCCGCGCCCCAGCTGTTCTCCACCATCCATTTCTGCGGAACACCGTCCTTGATGTCCACGGCAATCAGGGTCATGGCGTGAGACGAACCGCTCGCATGGGTGAGCACCCTTTCGCGCTTATCCATGGTGTACTTGACATTGAACAGAGACTCATAATCATAGTTTGCGAGGTCAAGAACGCCCTTTTTGGAATTCAGGAACTTGCCCACATCACAAGAAAAGTACATCGCCGTATTGTCCTTGATGCTCGCCGCTGCCACCTCACGGATACGCTCAATCGGAAGATTCACATAGAGCCAGTTCTTTCCGTCATAGACGTGGCGGTCATAGTCGATCTCATAGACCTTGCCGTACTCACGGGTCGGGTCATTCATAAGCATCACATAATTGCCGTCCAGGTCCTCATCCACGTATTTCTTATAGAAAGACAGTGGCGTATATTCCTCAGTAGAAACGAGTTTGTCAGAAGAATCGTACATTGACCACTCGAAGGATGCAGGAGGCACGCCGAGGCAGAGCGACAGGATCCTGTAAACGTCCGTAAGCACTGACTCCTTGATTTTCAGCAGCTCTGCATTGACCTTGGCCTCCGCAGCGGCAGCGTTCTTTCCCTTTGCGGAAGCGGCTGGAGAAGCGTCGTAGGCAGCACGCAGAGCCAGTCCGCCCTGACGCAGAATCGTCTTGAGCTGAAGCGCCATCTGCGAAGTGTTGTTGCTGGAATATGTCTCAGGCATCACCTCGGACGGCACAAGTCCATATTTCATCGCCAGGTCAGACACTCCCGTGAACTGGCCGCCGTCACTCAACGGATTTGAGAAGAGCCAATCCACCTTCCTGTCATCGAAAGGAAGTTTTCTCGTGTCAATGACTCCTTGCAGGAAAAGGTTAGCCTTCTCAAGCTGGTCATAGAAGAACAGATAGTTCTGTGAAAATGTGAACGAGCCCAGGTTATATTTTTCTATCATCTTGGCACGCAATACATTGAGACCGGTGAACAGCCAGCATCTGCCTGACGATTTCTGGTCCGTGATGCCCTTCGTCTTCACCCTGTCGGAAAAATGGGTGTCGATCATGGAGGCGTTCTCGGCATTGGTAGCCATGACATTGACAGAACTTCCTGCCAACGCGTTGCGCACAGCCTTGTCATAAGACGTTCCGGTGTAACCTTTGCTTATGCGTGAAAGGACTTCAGGTGACAGACCGCCGTCCGGGGCAGTCTGGGCCATAAGTGAAACAGGCAACATTGCCGCAACTGCGGCCAAAACAATGATTTTCTTCATATCTGTATTTCTATTCATTATACAAAAGATACTTGCTACGCAGCGACTTGAAACGCTCCACGTCGTCTTTCCACATTGACTTTATATCCTCAGGCGAGCAGCCGTCAATGATCTTTTCGCGCACCCACGAATTTCCTATAAGCTTGTCAATGAACGGATTACGCCCGAAGAACGGACGCCCGTCAGGAAGCAGCCCTCGTTCCCTGTCAGCACCGGGGAGCGACATCAGCATAGAATAGGCATTGACAATATAATTCAGGTTTATCCCGTTCCTCCAGATTTCTTCATAGGTCAATGTCGTGAGATCCACGCCACTACACTCCTGCCCCTCGTAGTCAGGATGCAGCGCCCCAGGCATGCTCTGCGGAATGAACTTGTAACTGAAAAGGCTCATGTCCGGGCTGCCGTACATTTCGAAAGGATGTTCAGTTCCACGCCCGAGCGAGACCACCGAACCTTCGAAGTAACAAGTTGATGCATAGAGATATACGGCACGCATCGTCTTGAGATTCGGGGACGGCGGCATTATCAGGCTGTACTTGGTGGCATGGGTATAACCCTTGCACGGAACGACGGTCAGCTCACACTGCTTTCCGCCTTCCAGCCAGCCCTCGCCATTGATCATAAGCGCCAACTCTCCCAATGTCATTCCATGCACGACCGGTATCGGAAGCGCCCCCACGCCTGACTTGTATTTCATGTCCAGGACAGGCCCGTCCACATAAAACCCGTTCGGATTGGGACGGTCCAGGACAATGACCTGCTTCCCGGCTGCCGCACAGACGTTCATCAGCCTGTACATCGTCACGTAATACGTGTAGTATCTTAGACCAACGTCTTGAATATCAACCAGAAGGACATCGAACATACCGATATCCTCCCTGTTCGGACGGCCCGGTGCCCCATACAGTGAAACTATCTTGATCCCGGTCGCACCGTCGATGGAATCGCACACTTTGGCGCCTGCATCTGCATTGCCACGGAACCCGTGCTCCGGAGAGAAAATCACCGTCACATTCACGTGCTTCCTGTTCTTGAGCACATCCACTAGATGAGGGCCATAGACTTTCGGGGCATTCAGGTCGGTTCCACGTCCTTTCAGTACCTTGTCGCCTACGATTCCGCTCTGGTTCGAGAACACAGCCACCCGCTTGCCGGAAAGTTCAGGCAGATACATGGAAAACCGTTCATCTCCGAGCTTCACATTCGCAGCGGACAATGAAAATGCCGCCATAACCGCAAAGGTCACAGCAGCAATCATATATCTTTTCAATAATCTCATCCGAATAAAAATTAGGTTCAGGACCGCTACCCGGATAAAGTTACGAATATTATTTATTATTGCAATGAACCGCCGACGATATCGAGAATTTCGCTCGTAATCTTCTGCTGACGATTCTTATTGTACTCCAGAGTCAGTTCCTGAAGAATCTCATTTCCATTGTCGGTAGCGGTCTGCATTGCCACGGTCCTGGCCGCATGCTCAGCAGCATTCGTATCCAGCTGCACCGTGAACATCTTGAGCATCATCACTTTAGGAAGCAGTTCCTCCAAAAGCGAATCCACGTCAGGCTCCACGATATAGTCGAAATTCCAGCCCCTGTCTTCAGAAGTTATGGCCTGGTCAATGTTCTCCGCTATCGGCATGATGGTCAATGGCAGATACGTATCCCTCATGGTCGGCTGAGATGAAGTGGACTTGAAATGGCCGTACAGCAGTTCCACCTTGTCGAATCTCTCCGTCATGAACCCGTGCACAAGTTCAGCGGACAGATTTGCCGCCTCCTCATAATTCGGATGTTCGGAAAGATGAGTGTAGTCTGCCGGTGCCTCGAATCCTTTCTTGCGCATTGCCTCGGCGATTTTCTTTCCCACAGGATAGACAGTGATGTCCTCCGCAGTCAAGCCTGCCTTCAGATATTCGTCAATGACGGACTCCGCCTGCTTGATGGCTGCCGAATTGAAACCGCCGCACAAAGAAGAATTGGAAGAATACACCACCAGGGCTACCTTGGAAACAGGACGTGGAGAGCACAGGAGCTCGAGTTCCTTGTCCAGACCGACTGCTTCCGGCTCTTCGCCTTCTTCCACAGGAATAAGCTTGTCCTGATCTTCCTTTTTCTCAGCGCGTCTCTTGTAGGCAATCAGATTCGCCAGCATACGGTGAAGCATATCCTCGTAAGGCAACATGTTGCCTATGGCAGTCTGCGCCTTGTGAAGCTTGGCGGCGGCCACCATTTTCATTGCAGAGGTTATCTTCAACGTACTGTTGACAGAATCGACTCTATTCTTTATTTCTTTCAATGAAGGCATATCCGAAACTGAGAATATATCTAACTCTTGAGACCGAGCACGACGTCTTCAGCTTCCTGCTCGATTATCTTGGAAATCTTATCGTCCAGCTTCCCTTCCGCAAGCGGCTGAAGGACATCTTCCTTGTGGGCCGCCCTCATCCTTTCCAGGAACTTGGACTGGAACTGGCGTGTCTTCTCCAGCGGAACATCTTTCAGCAGAGAATGCGTTCCGCAATACAATATCGCAATCTGTTCACCCACAGGCATAGGAGAATACTGAGGCTGCACCAGAAGCTGCTTGTTCTTACGGCCGCGATCCAATGCCAAGGCTGTAACCTTGTCCACTTCGCTGCTGAACTTGGAGAATGACTCCAGCTCATCATACTGGGCCTGGTCTATCTTCAATGTTCCTGCAACTTTCTTCATACTCTTCACCTGGGCACTTCCGCCGACACGGGATACTGAGATACCCACATTGATGGCAGGACGGAAGCCCTGGTTGAACAGACTTCCCTCCAGATAGATCTGGCCGTCCGTAATGGAAATGACATTGGTCGGAATATATGCGGAGACGTCGCCTGCCTGGGTCTCGATGATCGGCAATGCCGTAAGCGAGCCGCCAGCCTTAACCTTTCCTTTCAGAGATTCCGGCAAGTCATTCATCTGCTCCGCAACCTCCTGCTGGCCAATGATTTTCGCAGCTCTCTCCAGGAGTCTGGAGTGCAGATAGAACACGTCACCAGGATAAGCCTCACGGCCTGAAGGACGACGAAGGATCAATGATACCTCACGATATGCGACAGCCTGCTTGGACAAGTCGTCATAAATCACGAGCGCGGCACGTCCGGTGTCACGGAAATATTCACCGATTGCAGCACCTGCAAATGCAGAATAATACTGCAAAGCAGCCGGATCCGCAGCAGTAGCAGCCACGACCACGGTATAATCCATAGCGCCCTTTGAACGCAATGTGTTTACGATGCTCGCTACCGTAGAGCCTTTCTGACCGATCGCCACATAGATACAATATACTGGATTTCCTTTCTCGAATTCAGTCCTCTGATTTATGATGGTATCTATGGCAATGGCGGTTTTACCTGTCTGGCGGTCACCGATGATAAGCTCACGCTGTCCCCTTCCGATAGGAATCATCGCGTCGATAGCCTTGATACCTGTCTGGAGAGGCTCATTCACCGGCTGTCTGAAGATAACTCCAGGAGCCTTGCGCTCCAGAGGCATCTCCACCTTGTCACCGCCGATTTCACCAAGTCCGTCAATAGGGACACCGAGCGGATTCACGACACGGCCGAGCATCTTTTCACTTACCGGGATGGAGACAATCCTTCCGGTACGTTTCACGGTCATTCCCTCCTTGACCTCATCTGTAGGGCCGAGCAGTACGGCTCCGACATTGTCCACCTCCAGGTTCATGACGACGCCCATGACGCCGCTGTCGAACTCCAGAAGTTCGCCGGACTCCGCATTGGTCAAGCCATAGATCCTGGCCACACCATCGCTTACCTGCAGCACCGTGCCGACCTCCTCGAACTTTACCGAAAGGTCAGCGGACTCGAGCTGTTTCAGCAGCACGTCCGATATTTCACTTGGTTTGATATTATTCTGACTCATACATCAATCTGTTATTTTGTTCAATGAACCGTCTTCTCAGGTCCTCCAACTGCCTGGACACGCTCGCGTCGATTCTCTTGTCCGCAACTTCGAACACGAATCCGCCAATTATGGAAGGATCGACCGTCACGGACAACTCAAGCTGAAGGCCAGTAAGATTCCTGAACATTTCACATATCTTTCTTTCAAGCTCCGGAGAAGGCATACTTACCACAAGTGTAGCCTGACTCACGCCTTGCGCAGAAAGCCAGCGTTCCTTGAAATAATGAAGGATATAGCGCAGATACGGCTCCCTGTCCTGTCTTATCACAAGTTCCAGGAATTTGGAAAGTGACGGACACATATCCTCGTTCCCGAGGGCTTTCGACATCAGCTCCACCTTTCCGGAAGATGTCAGCATGTTCTTGCTCTCCACAAGACGCTCGAACTCGCCGGATGCGGACAAGGCGTCAGCGAGCGTACAGGCCTGTCTGTACACGACCTGCCCGTCACCTGTCTCTTCTACATATTTCAGAAGAGCATCAGCATATCTTGACGCTATAATTCCTGTATTCATCCGAACTTCAGTTGTTTACCATGGAGTCCCTCTTGGAATTCAGTTCCTCCATAACCTTTTCCACATAACGTTTCTGAACTTCTTCCGAAGCGAAATCAGTCCTCAGAATCTTCTCGGAAACATTCATTGACAGCATTGCCACTTCCTTGCGGATATCCTGCAATGCATTTTCTTTTTCGGCCGCGATTTCCACTCTGGCCTGTTCGAGTATCTTATCCGCTTCCTCCTGAGCCTGAACCTTAGCCTGTTCGATGATGGACACTTTCATTTTCGCCGCATCATCCATAATCCGGGCCTGTTCCTTCTTGGCCTGAAGAAGAAGCTCGGCATGTTCCTTGTTCAGGTCAGCGAGTTCTTTTCTTGCCTCTTCCGCCATTGCCAATGACTTGTCAATGGATTCTGTCCTCTCATTGACCATCTTGGTAATGACAGGGAATCCGAATTTGGCAAGTATAAAAAAGACAATGCCGAATATTATGACCATCCAAAAAAGAAGGCCAGCATCAGGTGTTACAAGTGACATAATTACTGTAAATTACACAAACAGGGCGAGAAGGCAGACAATGATTGCGAACAGAGCAGCGCCCTCGATCATGGCCGCAACAATAATCATTGATGAACGGATGTTTCCGCTTGCTTCTGGCTGACGTGCGATAGACTCGGTAGCTGCAGAACCGATCTTACCGATACCATAACCTGCCGCAATAGCTGCAATAGCTGCTCCAAGAGCTATACCGACCTTTCCAAGTGCCTCAGCGGCAACTGCTTGTAAAAGAATTGTGAGTAACATAACTATAAAATTTTAATAAATTATCATCAAGCTTCTTTCTGTCTTGCCATACCTATGAACACTGCTGACAGAATCGTGAACACATACGCCTGGAGAAATGCCACAAGCACTTCGAGCAGGTCCATGAACACTCCGAAGAGCACCGACACGACCGTCATACTTCCGAAAAGGACAGCATTGTATTTGGCAAACACGAATATTATACAAACCAGACTGATGGCGATGATATGACCTGCAAGCATATTTGCAAAAAGCCTTATCATCAGCGTCAGCGGCTTCATCAACGTACTGAACACTTCTATAATCGGAAGAAGCGGGAAAGGAAACTTCAACATCAGCGGCACATCCGGCCAGAAGATATCCTTGTAATAATGCTTCGTTCCGAACAGGTTTATCATAAAGAACGTGAAGAATCCCAGGACGCAGGTCACGGCGATATTGCCTGTGACATTGGCCCCTCCCGGGAAGAACGGTACGATTCCGAGCAGGTTGTTCAGCAATATCCACAGGAAAACCGTGCACAGGTAAGGAGAGAACTTCTGATAATCTTCACCTATCGAGTCCTTTGCCACGCCCGTATCTATCATCATGATAATCGGTTCCATGAATGCCGCCAGTCCCTTAGGGGCTTCATTGACAGCATCATGCCTGCGATACCATCTGGCTGTCCAGAGGATGAGGAATATGAGCAATGCACTGCTTATCATCATTGCCATGACATTCTTGGTAATGGACAGGTCCAATGGGCGGATTTCTTCTCCCGCCGCATTCCGCTCGACTATTTTTCCGCTGTCCTGCGAAACATAGAATCCTTCATATTGCTCTCCGTGCTCCACTTTGGCAGAGGAGAACACATGCCATCCTGACGTCTTGCTTCTGACGATCACGGGCAGCGGAATGGATATCGACTTGTCGCCGATATTCGTTATATGCCACTCGTACGCGTCACTCATATGACCGAATATGACCCCCTGGACATCCAACCCCTGTTCCGTCGTATCAGTGTCTGCCACTGCATCTTCCGTCACGACACCGTCTGCTGCTTGTTCGGTCGCAACACTGTCAGCCACAGCTTCTTCCGCACGGACAGGAGTCCATACGGTCACGGCCATGACCAATGCAGCTATGTATTTCCACCATTTCATAATTCCACGCAAACCGAAACTTTATTCTTTCCGACCTCCACGAATCCGGATTTGATACTGATCTTCTTGACCTCTCCGCTCATTGTCTCATACTCGATATCTCCTGCATCAAGCACTGATATCAGCGGGGCGTGATTCTTCAACACAGTGAACGGACCTTTCCTGCCAGGCAGTCTGACAAGCTTCACAGAACATTCTTCCAGCACCATTTCCGGTGACATCACCATCAGTGAAATTCCGTTTTCCATATTGACAATTACTTGTTTTCAGCTTTTGCAAGAATATCCTCACCCTTCTTGATGGCATCTTCGATAGTGCCGACATTGAGGAACGCCTGCTCCGGAAGATAATCCACCTTGCCGTCAAGAATCATGTTGAATCCCTTGATGGTATCATTGATATCGACCATCACTCCAGGCACGCCGGTAAACTGTTCTGCGACGGAGAACGGCTGAGAAAGGAAACGCTGCACGCGTCTTGCCCTGTTCACAGTAAGCTTGTCCTCGTCCGACAGCTCGTCCATACCGAGAATGGCGATGATGTCCTGAAGTTCCTTGTTGCGCTGAAGAATCTGCTTGACTCTCTGGGCTGTATTGTAATGGTCCTCGCCGACGATGTTCGGATCCAGGATTCTGGACGTGGATTCGAGCGGATCGACTGCCGGATAGATACCAAGTTCCGTAATCTTTCTGCTGAGCACCGTGGTCGCATCCAAGTGGGTGAACGTGGTAGCAGGAGCCGGGTCAGTAAGGTCGTCGGCCGGCACGTAAACAGCTTGTACAGAAGTGATTGAACCATTCTTGGTAGAAGTGATCCTTTCCTGCATCTGTCCCATTTCTGTCGCAAGCGTAGGCTGATAACCCACTGCTGAAGGCATACGTCCCAGCAATGCTGAAACCTCTGAACCTGCCTGCGTAAACCTGAAGATATTGTCAATGAAGAAAAGAATATCTTTCGGCTCGTTCTGTTTCTTGCTGTCTCGGAAGGACTCTGCCAATGTCAGTCCGGACAATGCCACTGAGGCACGTGCTCCAGGCGGCTCGTTCATCTGACCGAACACGAGTGCGACCTGCGATTCTGACAGTTTCTCCTTATCCACAAGTGACAAATCCCAATGACCTTCCTCCATGCTCTTCTCAAACGCCTCCCCATATTTGATGACGCCGGACTCTATCATTTCGCGGAGCAGGTCGTTACCCTCCCTGGTACGCTCGCCGACTCCGGCAAAGATGGAGAATCCGTTGTGTTTCTTGGCAATGTTGTTTATCAATTCCTTGATTAGCACTGTCTTACCGACACCGGCGCCTCCGAAGAGACCGATTTTTCCGCCTTTCAGATAAGGCTCGAGAAGGTCAATGACCTTGATACCGGTATAGAGTACCTCCTGTGAGGTGGTAAGGTCCTCGAATTTAGGAGGTTCGCGGTGAATCGGCAATTCCTCCTTACGGTCCAGATTTCCCAAACCGTCTATAGATTCGCCCACGACATTGAGAACTCGTCCTCTAATCTGGCTTCCTACAGGCATCTCGATAGGTTTGGCAGTGTTGATAACTTCCATTCCTCTCTGCAGTCCGTCCGTGGAATCCATAGCGACTGCCCTGACTGTGTCTTCACCTATATGCTGCTGAACTTCCACTATCAGTTCCTTGCCATCTTTTCTCTTGATGGACAATGCGTCGTGAATGTTAGGAAGTTCATTTTTTTCCTGCTGCGCGCGCATTTCGAAATGCACGTCCACAACAGGACCAATAATCTGAGAAATATGTCCTACAACGTTTGGCATATCATTATCAATTATTTACCTCTAATTTCTCTTGTTTCGGATTCTCTATGCAAATCCGGCTGCAAGTTACTGAAAAATTCATACCATCCACACAAAAGATTAGCCAAAAAGACAAATCTTCTGCTAAAATTTTCCAACAGCGTTATGCTTTATGTGAAAGATAGTCTTTTTTTCTATGGTGCACCGCTATACACCTGGGGGTAACTTTGGCTCGAAGGTGATGGGCAACCTCGCTCGAAGGTGCGAATTCCTTGAACAACCTGAATCTACTGTGCGCTATACCCTTTGGAGGAACCTGACCGGCCGTTTCTTAAATTATGCGATATTTTCACTACATCTTAGCAAGGACATTGACCATATCCTCTGTGATAATTTTTCAACGCCGAATGAAACCTTCACCGCTATAAAAAAAGTCTCCGAAACCATGTCGGTTCCGGAGACATCTGTAGAACTATCTGAAAATCAATTATTTGATTTTAGCATATCCATAGCGGGCAGAATCACCAAGCTCCATCTCGATCTTCATAAGACGGTTGTACTTAGCGATACGGTCTGTACGGCTGAGTGAACCAGTCTTGATCTGACCGCTGTTTGTAGCAACTGCGATGTCAGCGATGGTGGTATCCTCAGTTTCACCTGAACGGTGTGAAGTAACTGTGGTGTAACCATTTCTGTGAGCCATCTCGATAGCGTCGAGAGTTTCGGTAAGAGAACCGATCTGGTTAACCTTGATGAGGATAGAGTTTGCAGCACCCTTCTGGATACCCTTCTTGAGGTACTCAACATTGGTAACGAAGAGGTCATCACCTACGAGTTGGCACTTGTGGCCGATAGCGTTGGTAAGTTTAACCCATCCTTCCCAGTCGTTCTCATCGAGACCGTCCTCGATAGAGTCGATAGGATATTTGTTTACAAGCTCCTCGAGGTAAGCGATCTGCTCGTCAACAGAAAGTTTCTTTCCGTTAGGGTCTTTCTGCATACCTGTCTTGAGCTGTTTGTAATCGTAGAAGAACTGGTCGCCTTCCTTAACGCTGAACTCAGATGCTGCGCAGTCCATAGCGATGGTAACATCCTTTCCAGGAACATAGCCAGCTTTCTCGATAGCCTGCATGATGCAGTCGAGAGCGTCGTCGATACCATTGAGCTTCGGAGCGAAACCACCCTCGTCACCTACTGCTGTAGAAAGGCCACGGCCTTTGAGCACTTTCTGGAGAGCGTGGAATACTTCAGCACCCATTCTTACACCTTCAGCGATGCTTGGAGCACCTACAGGGCGAATCATGAACTCCTGGAACGCGATAGGAGCGTCTGAGTGAGCACCACCGTTGATGATGTTCATCATAGGAACAGGAAGAACATATGAGTTAGGGCCACCGAGGTACTGATAAAGAGGAAGACCAAGATAGTTTGCAGCAGCTTTTGCAACAGCGAGTGAAACGCCGAGAATAGCGTTTGCGCCGAGTTTTGCTTTGTTCTTGGTTCCGTCGAGTTTGATCATAGTTTCATCGATAGCTCTCTGTTCGAAGCAAGACATTCCGATAAGAGCCGGAGCAATGACTTCGTTGATATTCTTGGCAGCTTTGAGAACGCCTTTTCCGCCATAGCGCTTAGGATCACCGTCACGAAGTTCGATAGCCTCGTTCTCACCGGTAGAAGCTCCTGAAGGAACAGCAGCAACACCGACAACACCTGATGCGAGGACTACTTCAGCCTCGATTGTAGGATTTCCTCTTGAGTCAAGGATTTCTCTACCACTGATTTGCAAGATTTCAAAATCTTCCATAATGCAATAAATTAAATATGTTAATTATAACTGTTTTCTAAGCAGATGTCTTCAAAACTGAACTTCAGCAACAAATTTCAAGCCACCTCCACAAAGCGCTGCAAAAATACGAATTTTCCAATAAATAAACAAAAAGGCCCGCATAGCACTTCAAATAAACGCTTAGTGCTTCAAATGAACGCTTAGTACTTCAAATGAACGCTTAGTACCTCAAATGAACGCTTAGTACTTCAAATTAACAAATAGCACATCAAATAAACGAATGCGCTAGTCCTCGCATGGCACTTGAACTCGGACAAACGCGGCTTCCCCAGGCAGCCAAAATCTGGAATAACTGAAGACAGAAGTGGAACAACCTGCATCTGAACGAAGCGCAGAAAGCACTGACGCTTAATGCTTTAACTCTAAAATCAAAAACCAGGTTACCTGAAAAAATTGGCAACCTGGCTTTTAGAAATCTCGACAATCCATTGATAATCAACAATGTCCACAGAATACCGACATGCAGGTTGTCCGAAAATACGTAACTGCGAAGACGCTTACGAGAATCTGACCTGAATATGTGTAACCGGCAACAATGGCTTCGTTGGGTCAGCATGGATGTTTAGTTTTTTGCGGTGCGATGTGTACTGGATGACAGGTCCTCCTTTCTTGTGTAAGTTCGCATCGATAGATAAAGCCACTTCTCTCTGGCGATTGGTAATAGAGGTGGCTGATGGATGATTTGGGAAGGATAGCTTCGTGCGTTTTCGAACAACCTGCATGTCGGGATTTGGTGCATATTGCTGAATGTCAATGAGATAGAATAAATATCCAAATGCGGGTTATGTGAAAAAGTGGGTAACCTGGCTTTTGCTTTATTAGCTAACCAACTATAAATCAACACTTTCGCAGGCTGGGTAAACTTCAGGTTGTTCGGTTTTTCCAAATAACAATAGTCCAGTCAAGACGTAACCGCGGAGACGCTTACGCAAACTTTTATGGGAGCCGAATGCTATCGGGCGATGCGGCGCGCCGAACAGCGGCATAGCCCGCGGCAAATTGCGAAGCCCCCTGAGCTGAGCGAGCTCTTGCCACAGTTCGCGCCGCAGTTCGGGACAATATCAATGAAGGACGACAGGGGCAAAAAGGCAGAATTTGCACACGCAAATCCAACGACGTGGGCAAAAGAGTCGATTTTGCCCCCGTGGCGACAGAAATACGTGGAGGACGTAAAGGCCGCGCGGAGCGTAGGGGGCTGGGACAGAGTCCCAATGAAAAAACAAGACCAGGGCGGTAAGTCCTCTCTGGGGCAACCTTGTTTCCCTATCGCTGCCCCTCTATCGAGGGTCGAAGCACGACCTGTAAGTTGCTGAGTGATAGCTGTTTAACTGTTTTCAG
>ULWC01064078.1_pt1 | contig 35365 bp, 21 predicted proteins | sample 1959931 | NCBI WGS metagenome assembly ULWC01 (sample SAMEA4835801, study PRJEB28245) | human gut metagenome | biome: gut microbiome; material: fecal sample | place: Denmark | collected 2008
AGAAGCGGTGCCTGGGATGCAGACACAGAACCAAGTCCACGGATTATGATGCTGGCGGAAGAACCTGGAGTTCCTGAAGAACTGGATGTCTGAAGTCCGGCTACTGCACCTTCAAGCGACTTGGAGATATTGGTGGACTGCATTTTCTGCAGCTTGTCCCCGCTGACCTGCGCGGCAGACCCCACGAAAGAGGACTTCTTCTGCACGCCATAAGCCACGACGATGGTTTCGTCAATGGCTTGTGAGTCCGGTCTCAGCTTCACAATGATTTTTCGTCCCGATTCCACAGTGACCTCCTGCTCCACGTAGCCGATGGAGCTTACAAGCAGAATGTCGCCTTTGGAAACGTCAATAATAAATGACCCCTGATCATCGGAAGCCACACCGGTGGTGGTTCCTTTGATGAACACTCCGGCGAACGGAATACCTTCGCCGGTCTCTGCATCCGATACCTGACCCGTAACAGAAACTTTTTGAGCCTGTAGGGTAAGTGCAAGAAACAGTAATGTCAGAGAAAACAATGTTTTAACAGTCTTCATCCGATACTTTTAATATTATAATGGTTGTTTTATCCTTATGATTAGTTACGAATTATCATAGGACAGCTTGAAAGCGGGGCTAAAATTATATATTTTTTAGAATAATAACAATTTTTTCAAGAAAAGATTACAATTTTTTTTGCTATAGGTCATTAAGTGTCAATTTATTAGCAAAATAGCTAAAATAATTAAAAACGTTTTAGGTTACAACTTTTAAGTCAAAATATAACAATTTCTAATCATTTGTCGAAAAAACCGCTAAAAATCATTGATGCTGAGGAATAATTTCATAACTTTATCGGTTGATTTTAAAACTAAACGCACCATGCACTCCACCAAGTCAAAATTCTTGACATTGACCATTATTTTCTCGCTCTTCGCCTCCGGCTGTATGGAAGACATGAAAGAGAGCAGAGCGAATCTTTCCGAGGATGGAATCGAATTCAACATAGAAGTTTCCGACCCCACGGACAAGGGGGCTACTTTCCTCATAACCAATAACGGAACAGACAGAAACACCTGGTACGCATTCGCTTATGACGACGTGAATACAGCTCCTGAAGCGGCTATAAACAGGAAAGTCAGGGAACTGACAGAAAGTGAGGACGGGGTCAAGAGTGTCATCCAAAGAGGTACGAAAAGGATAAGGATCGATGACGGGCTCAGCCCGGCCACCAGATACAGGTATGTGGTATTCGGACTCACCTCGGAAGGAACCGTGTATGGCAAGCCGGCATCATGTGAATTCAAGACTGTGCACATGGAAACTACATATGAGGTGGAGCTCACGGCAGAGACATCATCCAGCGCAGAGCTTACGATTACGCCTGGCGGCAGTTCGACGGACACGTGGTTTGCATTTGTAAGTGACGACTCCACTACACCGGCAGAAGAACTTATAAATAAGGGACTCGGAAATGTCGAGGATATTGCCGAAGTGCTGCATTCCGGAAAAAAAGCATTGACCTTCAATGGACTTGAGGCGGCAAAGAAACTCCGCGCCATCGTCACCGGATTGGACGCCGACGGGGAGACTTTCGGAAAACCGGCAGAATTCACGTTTCGACTCACGCCTGAGGCTACTGCCAACGATGCGTGGAAGGTGACATACGACGGATATGTAACTCCGCAGGGCGCCGACAAGCCGTACAGGAAGATCACCAACACCTCGACTGACTCGGAGCGCTATTTCATCAGCGTCATTTCAGAAAGCAATCTGCAGACCGCCTTCAACAATGACATCAACAAGTATATCAAGTATGCCATAGAAAACCTCACGTCCGCTTCGACAGGCTGGAGCAAATACGTGTTCACGCAGACCGGCAGCATGTACTACACGCTCCGCACGCGCAAGAGCTACTACGCATTCGCAATCGGCATTGACAGGAACGGCTATTTCACCGGCAAGTTCGCCATTTCTGACAAGTTCTACATCGAAGGCAAGGACTGGTCTGAGGTTTACAACAAATGGCTGGGCAAATGGGAGGTGGTCGATAATGACGGATACGGCTACGACATCACCATCGAAGAGGACAGCAAGACAGACTACACTGTAAACATCACTGGATGGAACGGTGTGATAGATACACCTATACACGGAGTAATCGATGACGAGACCGGAAATCTGTGCCTGTCCGCATATAATTACGGAAAGTATGATCTTCCTACAGGCGACGGAGTGATATCTGTCACAAGGATGCTGGTAGGTCAGGCAGGCAAATATTTCTACGGCGTTTCCAATGACAACAGCGATTCGTACTATATCTGCACATGCAGTCTTGACTCGAAAGGCAAGAACGGCACAATGAAGGGATACACCTTACAGACCAGCGCCGGGGCAGTTACATTCAACATGATGTTCTTCATCGGTGTCGGTGACGATACAACCTACACTTACGGAGACAAGTCGAAATTCCCGATTTTCCCTTGCCGCATGGGACGTGCCGGTCTGTAGAAAGCCTCGCAAAACGGATAATTTTCATTATCTTTGCGGCCCTTATCCGCAGTGGCATATGCGGACCTAATCTGCAATTGACGAGGAAATGAAACGGACAGCTGTCATCAGAACGGGTATCTCATTGATACCTATCATAGTACTGATCATATTATTGGCATTGAACATCAGCTTTTTCGGGAGCGATGCGATTCTTGGCGCGAGCCAGGTCTCACTGCTGTTCTCCGCAGGCATCTGCGTGTGGCTGGCGATGTGGCTTTTCAAGAAGCCGTGGCAGGATTTCGAGGATGCGATACGGAGCAATATCGGTGACGTCACGACCGCGATTGTGATATTGTTCCTGATCGGAGGCATATCGGGAACCTGGACCATGAGCGGAACTGTGCCGTCAATGATATATTATGGTGTGAAAATCATCTCCCCGAAGATATTCCTGCTGACCGCCTGCGTTATCTGCGCGTTCATCTCCGTGATGATAGGCAGTTCGTGGACCACCATCGCCACCATCGGAGTAGCGCTTATGGGTATCGGCAAGGCTCAGGGATTCAGTGAGGGGATGATTGCGGGCGCCATCATTTCCGGAGCGTATTTCGGGGACAAGATTTCCCCGCTTTCCGACACGACCGTGATGGCCGCCTCCATTTCGGGCACTCCCCTTTTCAGACATATCAAGTACCTGATGCTCACGACCATACCGTCATTTGCATTGACCTTGGTCCTGTTCCTTATACTGGGATTTCTGCACACCGGCAGCGACTCGGCGCAGATTTCCGTCTATACTGAGACATTGGCCTCGAAATTCAACATTTCGCTCTGGACTCTGGTCGTTCCGGTCGCGACGGGCATCATGATTGCGCGGAAGCTTCCGGCTCTTGTCGTGCTGGGCCTGTCCACTGTTCTCGCGGCCATCTTCGCTCTGATTCTGCAGCCGCACATCATTACTGAAATCGGTGTGGGTTCTCTCCAGTCAATGGGCCTGAGCGCAGAGGGTGCAGGAAAAGGCGGAGTGATGTTCACCGGCATTGTCAAGACCATCTATGATTCGGTTTCGGTGAATACCGGTGTGGCGGACGTGGACAAGCTGGTTTCGTCAAGAGGTATGCTCGGTATGCTCAATACTGTATATCTGATCATCTGCGCGATGTGTTTCGGCGGCTGTATGAAGGCCAGCGGAATGCTTCACCACCTGGCTTCATTGATCCTGCCGATGACCAAGACGCGCACGGGTCTCGTGGCCTCGACTGTGAGCACTGGTGTCATACTGAACGGCGTCATATCTGACCAGTATCTCTCCATCATCCTGACTTCCGACATCTACAAGGACATCTACGCCAAACGCGGTTATGAGAGCAGGCTGCTCGGACGCTCCGTAGAGGACTCATCCACAGTCACTTCGCCGCTTTTCCCGTGGAGCAGCTGCGGTATGACGCAGGCCACCATCCTCAGCACCGCGACCATCGCCTACCTCCCGTATTGTTTCTTCAATATCATAAGCCCTCTGATGAGCATATTCATGGCAATGCTCGGGTATAAGATCCGGAAGAAAACTAAATAAGGAAAGTTGAAAATATCGCTTATTAGTCGTATATTCGTGGATACGAAAATACAACTAATAACGTGCTATGAACCGTCAACTGCTTTGCGCAGCACTTGGTATTGCGCTTTTATGCTCTTGCAACAGATGCCCTGAGGGCACTTTCCGTATCGGTAGTGACAAGGAATCCGTAATCAGCGGACTCCACGCGCCTTGGGACAGTCTCGAGGACGACACCCATTTCTCCTGTCTGACCGGTGACTCCGCCTTCAAATTCGTTTTCGAAGTCAATGATTCCACGCTGACCGTCAATGAAAATCCACAGGCCGAACTGGACCTGCTGAATGACGACAGAGTGGAAATTTTCTTCAGTGCGGACAGCGCCATGACCTGCTATTACGGAGCGGAGATGACTCCGGCCGGGCACACCTTGGATTATAAAGCCAAATTCTACAGGGATATCGACTATGCATGGAATTTCAGCACTCTGAAACTGGAATGCGAGCACACGGATATGCACTATACCGTGAGCGGAAGCATTGACCTTCAGGAGCTTGAGTCGATGGGTCTGAACCTGAAAGAAGGATTCTACATGGGCGTTTTCCGTGCTGATTACCGCTCTGACGGCTCCGTAAACTGGTATTCTGCTGTCAAATCGGACGACGAGTCTCCTGATTTCCACAAGCCTGACATGCTCTTCAAGGCGGCTATAAGATAGTTTCACGAAAGTTATAAACAATAAGATATGGACAGAATCATTGAATGCGTACCTAACTACAGTGAGGGACGGAACAAAGAAATCATTGACCAGATCGTCGCGGCAGTGGCTGATACCAAGGTCGTTACCGAGCGCGGCGAAGAATCCGTAAAAGTGCTGGACGTCGATCCGGGCGAAGCTACCAACAGGACTGTGGTGACATTCGTGGGAAGTCCGGAAGCTGTTCTCGAAGCTGCTTTCCAGGGCGAGAAAAAGGCTGCCGAGCTGATCGACATGCGCCATCATCATGGTGCGCATCCACGTTCAGGAGCTACTGATGTGCTTCCGCTCGTACCGGTTGCCGGTATCACTCTTGAGGAATGCGGAGAGCTTGCCAGAGGACTTGCCAAGCGCATCTACAATGAACTCGGCATCCCGTGCTACTGTTATGAGGCTGCGGCCTACAAGCCTGAAAGAAAGAACCTTGCAGTCTGCCGTGCGGGAGAATATGAAGCCCTGCCGGAAAAAGTCATTGACCCAGAAAGAAAGCCTGATTTCGGGCCTGAGGCATATACAGAGACTGTTGCGAAGGCCGGCGCCAGCAATGTCGGAGCGAGGGATTTCCTGATTGCCGTGAATTTCAACCTCAACACCACTTCCACGCGTCGTGCGATGGCGGTGGCTTTCGACGTGAGGGAGAAGGGACGTCCAGCACGTGAAGGAGGAAGCCTGACCGGAAAAATCATCAAGGACGAGGCAGGCAAGACCGTATGGATTCCGGGAACGCTCAAAGGATGCAAGGCAATAGGCTGGTTCATAGAGGAATACGGTATCGCCCAGGTTTCCATGAATATTACGGATATGAACGTGACTCCGCTGCATGTGGCCTTCGAGGAAGTATGCAGGGCCGCTGCTGCCAGAGGTTTGAGGGTTACGGGAACCGAGATTGTGGGCCTCGTGCCTAAGAGGGTGCTGGTGGATGCCGGCAAATTCTACTTGGAAAAACAGCAGCGTTCTCTCGGCGTGCCTGAGGAAGAGCTTATCAAGATAGCAGTCAAATCATTGGGCCTCAACGACTTGAAGCCATTCAACCCGAAAGAGAAGGTTATCGAATACCTGATGACGGATGAGGAAGTCCAGGCCCGCAAAGAGCATCTGGTGAGGATGAGCGTGAAGGGATTTGCCCGTGAAACGGCTTCTGAGTCAGCTGCTCCGGGCGGCGGTTCCGTATCCGCATACATGGGTGCTCTCGCTGCGGCTCTTGGCACAATGGTTGCCAATCTGTCCGCCCACAAACGTGGCTGGGATGACAGGTGGAAGGAGTTTTCCGACTGGGCTGAAAGAGGCCAGGATGTGATGGAAAGGCTGCTCAGACTGGTAGATGAAGATACTGAGGCATTCGCGAAAATCATGGATGTCTTCTCCATGCCTAAGGGTACTGAGGAGGAAAAGGCAGCACGCGCCGAGGCTATGGAGAAGGCTACTCTCTACGCCAGCAGAGTGCCGCTCAAGACGATGCAGACAGCGATGGAGGCGATGCCTGTGGCATTGGCCATGGCACGTATCGGTAACCCGGCATCCGCTTCTGACGCTGGTGTCGGCGCGATTGCCGCCCTCGCCGCTGTAAGAGGCGCCCATTTGAATGTCAGAATCAATGCAGCCGGCCTAAAAGACAGGGCATTGGCCTCAGAACTGACTGACGAGGCCGCAAGAATCGAAGCTGAAGCGGTAGCGGCTGAGACAGAGGTACTTGCTGAAGTTAACAAGAACATAGGACAATAAGATATGACTGATTTCCAGAAACAGATTCTCGAAGGCATCCCTGCAGAACTGCCCGAGAAAAAACCGTATGACGCGTCCGTGAACCATGCACCGAGACGCAAGGACATTCTCACTGACAAAGAGAAGGCGCTCGCGCTGAAGAATGCGCTCCGATACTTCCCGGTCAAGTTCCACGCTGTATTAGCAGAAGAGTTCGCCCAGGAGCTGCACGACTACGGAAGAATCTACATGTACAGGTTCCGTCCTGATTACCAGATGTTTGCCCGTCCTATAGACGAATATCCGGCAAAGATCCGTCAGGCTGCCGCGATTATGGCAATGATTCAGAACAACCTGGATCCTCGCGTCGCTCAGCATCCGCACGAGCTCATCACCTACGGCGGAAACGGTGCGGTTTTCCAGAACTGGGCACAGTACCGCCTGACTATGAAATATCTCGCGGAAATGACTGACGAGCAGACATTGTCGATGTACTCAGGCCATCCTATGGGACTTTTCCCGAGCCACAAGGATGCTCCGCGCGTAGTGGTGACGAACGGCATGGTCATTCCGAACTACTCCAAGCCTGATGATTGGGAAAGGTTCAATGCATTGGGCGTTTCGCAGTACGGTCAGATGACGGCCGGCTCCTATATGTACATAGGTCCGCAGGGAATTGTCCACGGAACTACCATAACTGTCATGAACGCAGCACGTAAACAGCTGCAGGCCAAGGGCATTGACGGAAGCCGCGAGAACATGAAAGGTCTTCTTTTCGTGACGGCGGGACTTGGCGGCATGTCAGGAGCACAGCCTAAGGCCGGAGATATCGCCGGCGTGGTAAGCGTGGTGGCGGAAATCAACCCGCTCGCAGCCCGCAAGCGTTATGACCAGGGCTGGGTGGACGAACTTCACGAGAGTCTCGACGAGCTCATCCCGCGCATCCGCAAAGCCGTGAATGACAAGGAGGTAGTGTCAATGGCCTATGTCGGCAATGTGGTGGACCTCTGGGAAAGGCTTGCTGAAGAAGACATTGACGTAAATCTCGGCTCCGACCAGACTTCGCTGCACAATCCGTGGGCCGGCGGCTATTATCCGGCCGGCTACTCTCTTGAGGAGTCGAAGGTGATGATGGCGGAAGAGCCTGAGCGCTTCAAGGAGTGCGTAAGAGAGTCATTGAGACGTCAGGTCGCAGCCATCAACAGGCTTACTGCCAAGGGAATGTATTTCTTCGATTATGGCAATGCATTCCTGCTGGAGTCTTCACGTGCCGGCGCAGACATCATGAACGAGGAGGGAGGCTTCCGCTATCCTTCTTATGTTCAGGACATTATGGGTCCGCTTTATTTCGACTACGGGTTCGGTCCGTTCAGATGGGTATGTATGTCACAGAAGCCGGAAGACCTCGCCAAGACAGACGAAATCGCAGTCAAGATATTGTCCGAGGAACTTGCAATGGCTCCGGAAGAGATTCAGGGCCAGCTCCGTGACAATATACACTGGATAGAGGAAGCAGGCAAGAACCATCTCGTGGTAGGTTCCCAGGCACGAATTCTCTATGCGGACTGTGAAGGCAGGACGAAGATTGCATTGGCCTTCAACGAAGCTGTGAGAAACGGCGAAATTTCCGCTCCTGTCGTGCTCGGACGCGACCACCATGATGTTTCCGGCACAGATTCTCCTTTCCGTGAGACTTCCAACATCTATGACGGTTCTCAGTTTACGGCCGACATGGCCATCCAGAATGTCATCGGCGATTCTTTCCGCGGCGCCACCTGGGTTTCGATCCACAACGGAGGCGGCGTAGGCTGGGGCGAGGTCATCAACGGCGGCTTCGGCATGGTCGTTGACGGTTCCGACGATTCTGCAAGGCATATTGCCAACATGCTTTTCTGGGATGTGAACAACGGTATCGCACGTCGCAGCTGGGCCCGCAATGAAGGAGCCCTGCACGCCATCGAAAGAGAGGAGGGACGCACCCCGTCGCTCAGAGTCACTGTTCCTGTCAATGCAGATGACTCATTGATACAGAAGACATTGTCCAAATTTTAAAATTCGCTTTCATGTCACATAGAATTTCAAATGACACATTGACATTATGGAAAATCAAGGAAATCATTGACCATAATGAAACCATAACCCTTTCTGAAGAGTCGGAAAAGCAGGTCCTCAAATGCCGTGAGTACCTGGACAGCAAGATGGAAGATATCGGCAGGCCGGTCTATGGTGTCACCACCGGGTTCGGCTCGCTGTGCAACATCACGATTCCTGAGGAGGACCTTTCGCAGCTGCAGCACAATCTGGTGATGTCCCACGCCTGCGGAACCGGCGACACGGTACGTCCGGAAATCGTGAAACTGATGCTGCTCCTGAAGGTGCAGTCGCTCTCTTACGGTCATTCCGGAGTGCAGCTTGCCACCATCGGAAGGCTTATGGACATGTTCAACAACGACATTCTTCCTGTTGTCTATCAGCAGGGTTCGCTCGGCGCTTCGGGAGACCTGGCACCGCTCGCCCATCTCTGCCTTCCGATTATCGGAATGGGTGAAGTTCTTTACCACGGTGAAGTCCGCTCGGCTGCAGACGTCTGGCAGGAACTCGGCTGGGAGCCTATCAGACTACAGTCCAAAGAAGGTCTCGCCCTGCTGAACGGAACACAGTTCATGAGTGCGCACGCCGTATGGGCACTGCTCAAGAGCCAGCGCCTTTCTCGTTGGGCAGACTGCATCGGGGCAATGTCACTGGAGGCTTTCGACGGCCGCATCGAGCCGTTCTACGAGCTTACTCACCTTCTGCGCAGGCACAAGGGGCAAATGGAGACGGCTGACGCATTCCTCAGTCTGCTTGAGGGCAGCGAACTGATCCGCCGTCCTAAGCAGCACGTCCAGGACCCGTATTCGTTCCGCTGCATCCCGCAGGTCCACGGAGCCGTGAAAGACAACATCAGATATGTGGAATCGGTCATCGGCAATGAGATCAACAGTGCCACCGACAACCCTAACGTTTTCCCTGACGAGGATATGATCATCTCTGCAGGAAACTTCCACGGCGAGCCTATCGCGATTCCTATGGACACATTGGCAATCGCCATGTCAGAGCTTGCAAATATCTCAGAGAGACGTATTTACAAACTTATCAGCGGTCAGAGAGGCCTGCCGATGTTCCTGGTTGCAAAACCTGGTCTGAACAGCGGATTCATGATTCCTCAGTACACGGCCGCATCTATCGTGAGCCAGAACAAGATGCTCTGCTGGCCTGCTTCATGCGATTCCATCCCTTCTTCCCAGGGACAGGAGGACCACGTGAGCATGGGCTCGAACTCTGCCACGAAGCTGGTCCGCGTGATGGACAATGTGGAGACCGTTCTCGCCATCGAGCTGTTCAATGCAGCGCAGGCGCTTGAGTTCCGCCGTCCTGGCAAGTCATCTCCTGCCATCGAAAAACTGTTGGAGTCTTACCGCAAAGTCGTTCCGTTCGTGGATGTGGATACATACATGCACCCTCTCATCATGAAGAGCATTGAATTTATCCGCAACGAGGCCAACATGCTATGAGGACTCTCATAAAGAATATAGGACAGATTGTCGGCATCACAGACCAGCCGACTCGCCGCAAGGCGGGAGTGGAGATGTCGGTTACCGGAACATTGGACAATGCCTGGCTTCTGATCAAAGACGGGCTCATTTCCGGTTTCGGGCCAATGTCCGACTGCCCTTGCAGCTGCGAAGTCATTGACGCTGAGAGCGGTATGGTATTGCCCTGCTTCTGCGACTCCCACACTCACATTGTCTTTGCGGGAAGCCGTGAACGGGAATTCCTGGACAAGATCGAGGGGCTTTCCTATGCACAGATTGCAGCAAACGGAGGTGGCATCCTGAATTCTGCGGATCTGCTCCACAGGACTTCGGAAGACGAACTGTACTCACAGGCGATGTCCAGGGTGAATGAGATGATTGCAGCAGGAACAGGTGCCATTGAGATAAAAAGCGGCTATGGGCTCTCGACTGAAGATGAACTGAAGATACTCAGGGTGATACGGCGTATCAAGGAGTCGTCTCCTGCTATAATAAAGTCCACTTTCCTCGGGGCTCACGCTGTGGGACGCGCCTATGCCGGAAGGCAGGAGGACTATGTGAAGCTTGTCTGTGAGGAGATGGTCCCGGCGGTAAGCGCAGAGGGGCTTGCGGATTTCATTGACGTTTTCTGCGAGGAAAATTTCTTCACTCCGGAGCAGACTGACAGGATTCTTTCCGCCGGTGAGAAATATGGAATACGTGCGAAGCTTCATGCGAACCAGCTTGCTGTTTCAGGCGGTGTACAGGTGGGCGTGAAGCACAATGCCCTTTCTGTGGACCATCTCGAGAGCACGACTGATGATGAGATACGCTCTCTCGCCGATGCTCCTGACACGATGCCGACAATGCTTCCTGGCGCTTCTTTCTTCCTCAGGATGCAATACGGCAAGGCCCTGGATTTCATTAACTCGGGACTGGGACTTGCATTGGCTTCAGACTATAATCCGGGCTCCTCCCCTTGTGGAGACATGCGGTTTGTCATGTCGCTCGGATGTATCCAGATGAGGCTGACGCCGATACAGTCGTTCAATGCCTGCACGCTGAATTCCGCTTATGCTATGGGCGTGGAAGGCGATGCCGGCTCGATTACTGTCGGCAAGAAAGCCAATGTTATAATTACCAATAAGATACCTTCATTGACCTGGATTCCTTACTGCTATCGCTCGCCTTTCATAAACAAGGTTCTGCTCGGCGGAAAGGTAATGGTTGACAATAACAAGAATCTGTTTTGAAATGATTTCAGGACAGATTCCAAAACGAACTGAAATATGATAGTGATGAAATTCGGCGGCACGTCCGTCGCTGATTGCGCTGCGATTTCGCGCACAATAGAAATTATCAGGAAAAGGCTTCCGGAACGCCCTGTCGTGGTAGTGTCAGCATTGTCCAAAGTGACGGACCTGCTCTACCGCATATCAGATGAGGCGAAGAAACGTAATTTCGAAGAGGCCTCGGCTCTGCTCAGACAGCTCAGAAGCAGGCATCTCACTCTGGCTGAAGAACTTATAAGTCAGTCGGAGAGCATTGACAAGGAAAGTATTCTGGAGGACGCTCAGAGGCGGGTCAATGAAATCTGTGACAAGCTTTCACATTTCATTGAGGCGGTATGCGAGCTTGGAGAGCTTTCGGACAGGAGCAAGGCCGTCATCATCGGCAATGGCGAGTATCTGTCGTCCAACATCATCTGCTGCGCGATGAACGCGAGGGGCATCAGCACCCGTCTTATGGATTCGCGCAAGATGATCATCACTAATGCCGATTTCCTGAAGGGCGAGCCGAAACAGGACCTGATTTCGATTAAGGTCAATGCTGAGGTTTCCTCTCATTACACTGACTGCGAGGCCGTTATAACTCAGGGATTCGTTTCCGCCACGGAAGACGGAGAGCCGACTGTGCTCGGCAGAGGTGGTTCTGACTATACGGCATCATTGATAGGAATGGCTGTCGGGGCACAGCGAATCGAAATCTGGACGGATGTGGACGGTGTCAAGACTGCGGATCCGAGAAAGGTGGAGGGCACGCGGAGTCTTGAGCGCATTTCGTTCGAAGAGGCTGCCGAGATGGCGCATTTCGGCGCCAAGGTGCTGCATCCGATGACTATCGAGCCGGCGGTGAAGAAGAACATTCCGATTTACGTGCTGAATTCCATAAATCCGGACGGAAAGGGAACTGTAATTCTTCAGAATTCGTTTATCGACGACGGTGTGAAATCCGTGTCCAGCAAGGAGAACATATTGGTAATCAACATCTTCTCCACGAAGATGATCAATGTTGCCGGCTTCCTTATGAGCGTGTTTGAGATTTTCAGCCGGAACAATGTGTCTGTGGATCTGATAAGCACGTCGGAGGCCAATATTTCAGTTACGGTGGATGCGTCCCAGAATGTGGACAATGTCATCCGCGAGCTTTCGTCTTTCGCCGATGTTTATGTGGACCGCGACAAGGCCCAGGTGAGTGTAATCGGCAAGAATCTGGACAATGTGACAGGCATTCTCGAGAAGACGTTCGCTCCGCTAAGCGACTACCGTATCTATATGATCTCGCAAGGCGCGTCCTATGTCAACATCAGTTTCGTGGTGGACCGCACCGCTCTCGACAAGGTGGTCTCTCTGCTTCACAGGAGCCTGTTCGGTTAGGGTATATCCACGACGACTGCTTTTGAGAATGTCCTGATGCCGGTTGTTTTGGATTTTTGAAAAATATACATAACTTTGTACTCCTTTCGGACACAGAAGTAGGCAGCTTCCAAAAGGCCGACTTCAGCGATGGGCTTAATGTTATGAGTCTTCCGAAGGGTTTTGCGAGCGTGTTGTAATTGGTAGCCAAGCCAGACTTAGGATCTGGTGCCTTCGTGCGTATGGGTTCGAGTCCCTTCGCTCGCACGAAAAAAGCCGTGGAACATTCCACGGCTTTTTTCGTGCGAGCTTCGGGCCTCATGGCTTTCGTTCCCCTCTGTCACTGTCGTGACATCTCCCCAGGGAGAATATACGTCTCCGACGTTTGGTCGCTCGCACTCGCACAGAACAGCAGAAGACTCCCTCGACCTCTTTCAGTGCGAGCTTCGGGCCTCGCGGTTTCTTTCCCCTCTGTCACTAACGTGACATCTCCCCGGGGAGAATACACATCTCTGACGTTTGGTCGCTCGCACGCTCTCAGAACAGCAGAAGACTCCCTCGACCACTTTTCAGTGCGAGCTTCGGGCCTCGCGGTTTCTCTCCCCTCTGTCACTGGCGTGACTGCTCCCCAGGGAGAATATACGTCTCCGACGTTTGGTCGCTCGCACGCTCTCAGAACGGCAGAAGACTCCCTCGACCACTTTTTGCGCGAGCCTCGGACGTACGCCTAATGAGGTAGGTGGTTTACTCCCGCCAGGATGCGCAACGCTTATTCTGCTGGCTATCAGCGATTTAGGCATTTTCAGAGTTATAAAAACCACAACTCTGATTTCGGTTAAACAGCTGATACGCAGCCACTTACAGGTCGCACTACAAAACGCGGAGACGCTTACCTTTTGTTTCCATGTTAATCTGTTCTTGAGATTTTCATGGGCAAAAGTACGGAACCACAAAAAAAACGCGTTAATACGTAACCGCGGAGACGCTTACCATATTGTCGCCGCCTTAAGTCAGGAACAGAAATCAACCACCCAGCCGTCTATGGTTCTTGTCACGGTGGATATGTTCACCCCGATTTTCACAAGCCTTTTTCCGTCCTCGAAGCGATACGGAATCATATAACCTTTGTCGTCAATCTGTTTCAGAGCTGCTTCCGCAGTGCTGTCGACCTTGAATTCAAACACATAGATTGAGTCATCCGTCCAGCATACTGCATCAGCACGCCCCACAGCGGATTTTTCTTCCGTGCGAATATGGTAACCCAACAGGGAGAAAATGAGATAAATAATCGTCTGGTAGTGCTTCTCTGTCTTGTTTTCAAGGTCGTTCGGCATCCCTGCGAGAAACGATTGCATCCTAGACAACGCCTCGTCAATATCGCCCTTCCTCAATGCAGCATTGAAACGAATCACGAATGAGGCTCCTGACGGGTTGTTACCATTGTAACCAGTCAGCAACGAGTCCAGAAATCCCGAGCGCACTTCTTTGTTCGGATATCCGAGCGTATAACTGTCAAGTTCCCTGTCATAGTTCTTGATAGTAAGATAGCCAGTCTGATAGAGAAGAGGTATCGGATTGTCCGTAAGCTCCGGAGAGACATTGAACTCATTTAGAGAAACATACTCCATCTTATCAAGCTCCCGCTCGTCAATCGGCTTGCGTTCGAGCCTCTCTATCAGATATGTCGGAGTGGCCGTCTCAAACCAATATTTTCCGAAACGTCTGTCGGAGAACGCGTTAAGCAGGCTGAACGGATTATATATATCCTCGGAACCAGCACAGAAATGATAACCGTCATAGTTTTCTTTCAGAAGTTCCAGCGCCCTCTCTCCACTCACGCCTTCAGCCTTCGCGAGTGCCTCTATCTGCTCAGGGAAAACACGTTCAAGTTCCGATTGGGAGATTCCGCAGACTGCGGAGAACTCAGGAAGCATGGATATGTTCTTAAGGTTATTTAGTTCACTGAATATGCTGAGCTGGGCAAATTTGTTGATACCCGTTATGAAAACGAAGCGCAGATAAGGGTCGAGACTCTTTATCGGACTATAGAAATTCCTCATTATCTGGCGCATAGGAATCAGCCGCTTCCTATCATTCATCACATCAAGAAGAGGGGCGTCATACTCGTCTATGATAATGACAGCTTCCGCTCCGGTCTGCTCGACGGAACGCCTTACAACACCTGCAAGTCGCTGATTTATATTCTTTTCCGTTTCCCCACGGCCAAAAGCCAGTTCATAAGCATGAAGTTTCTCATTCAGTTCCTCAAGCAACTGCTCCTCATTCATATGCTTTGCCGTTGACATATCAAAATGAAACACCGGATGCTTCACCCACTCAGTCTCCAGTCTGCCGGCCTCCAATCCATCGAAGAGTTCCTTCTCCCCGGCAAAATAGGAATGGAAAGTCGATGACAACAAAGACTTTCCGAAACAGCGTAATGTCATAGCAATAGCCGCTACGGGCTTTACGACCCGCAGCGGCATATCGTTATAGAGGGCATGTGCCTGTTATTTCAATTTCGGTTCTGAACCTGAGAGGTCCCAGACACCAGTGCTCCAACCAAGGGACTGAGCCAGGCTTGAGGCTGTGACTGTGGTCTCGGCGGCTTTGCCATGGTATGGGGAGATGTAGGTGTACATCGAAGGAACTGCGTTTATCACCAATGGAGTTGTCGCGTCTGCGTCTTCCTGGTCATATAGCTCACTGCAATATTTGGCAGTCAGAGTTGCCGTCGATTTTCTCCAGCAGTTTTTCAATGTATTTTTCGTTCCTGTATAGCCGGCAATTATTCCTGAACTTCCGCCATTCTCATCACCGCGGGTTGCAGTGATATTGTCAAACCAGGCAATGCAGGACTCGATTGTATTGTCATAGCCATTACCGTTTGCGTTCCAAACAAGACCGCCGGCTCTGCCGACGATTCCGCCGACACCTGTCCAACCTGTTATGTTCCCGGAAACATAACACCTTCTTACAGACGAGCCAGTTCCCAAATCTCCGACAATACCTCCGACTCTCTGACCGGTAGAGACATTCATATTTCCTGAAAAGATGCAATCTTCAACAATGACAGTCTTACCGTTGCTTGCAAGTCCAAGAACACCGCCAACACCATCTACACCGTTAACGTTTATCTCAATAGTTGACGACGACTCACAACATCTGATAGTCAATGTATTTTCATTCATTCCAACAATTCCTCCAACATTGTTCTTGCAAACTATCTTCCCTGAAGAAAGGCAATTTTCAATGATCGATGCAGATGATGGAATTCCTGCGATACCTCCTGCCAACCTGGATGCTGCATTGACTTCGCCGTAGAACTTGCAGCCTGACAATGTGCCTCCCTGATAGTGTCCGACGATTCCGCCGACTCTTTCTCCCGCACTCTTGACCGTCGCATATACCTCACAGCCTGTAATTTCCGAGCCAGCATCCACTTGCCAACCGACAATGCCTCCAGTATAAGTATTGTTGACGCCTTTTGTAATTTCAACAATTCCTCGAACGACACAGTTTTTAATCTTCACTGCAGAGCCCATCGTCTTTCCGACAACACCTCCTGTCGCAGTTCTATTGACCCCATCCCCCATAGGGTTGCTGACGGTTACATTCACAGTACAATTCTCTATCGTCGCCTCGCGGGCATTGCCACCAAGACCGCCAACAGACTGTCCCTTCCCGGCATTCGTGACTATTCCGCTTGCCTCCACACCGCTGACTATGGCTGGTTTTCCTCCCGTGCCGATATATCCGCCGATTATTCCGGCTCCAGAATTAGACGCACTGACAATCTCCGCATCGACAAATTTCACATTATAGCACTTTCCATAGAGTACGCCGAAGAAACTTGAATAATGCTTTTCCTTCGACTTGAGATTCTTGAGGGAATGTCCGCCGCCGTCAAAAACAATTCCAAGATCGTATGGGTCGTCCGGATTAAGCGGGTCCCAATTCTCGATTGAGGACATATCGATATCGTTCATCATCTTGAAATATGTCATCTGACCTTTTACGAGCGCCGGTTTCATTGCGAGAAGATCTCGTGTCGAGCTCAGCCTATATGGGTCTGATTCAGTGCCGGCACCTTCAAGAGCGGTGTTCCAGTTTTCGGCATTGAGCTGAATTATGTTCAATTGACCGCCTGCGAGATTTACACTTTTCTCGACGGTGAAAGACTTTTTGATTGAAACGCCTTCAGCTTTGAGTGTCAGCGTCAGTTCCGTACCGGCTTCGATGGTAGCCTCCGTCCATGATGACATCAGATACGCCGTAAATATGTGGTCCACAGAGATATCCACATTCTCCAACGAAAGGCCGAGCGAGCTGCTCTTTGCCGAGCCGGCATTGTCCGTGAAGAAAAGATCCGAAGCAGCGGAAAGGCTGACTTCTTTCGGACTGGTGACATATTCCGGCAATTTTACATAAAGTTTTACAGCCCCGTTAAGTTTGGCTCCTGCATCTGCAAAAGAAATGTTGCTGATGTCTGACAGCCCGGCAGCCATCGCATTGAGCTGAAGATGCGCCATCGAGCCGTTGCCCTTTTGAACCTGACCGGTGTATGAACGATTCCCGAGAGCCTCCGCAGTTTCATAATTTCCCGGATATATCGCGGTAAAACTGGTTCCTTCGAGTTCATTTCCTTCGAAAGTCGCCGTTTTTCCGTTAATTTCCTTGATGCTATAGATCTCAGACTTGCCGGTTCCGGAAATGATACGGATCACATCCGTCTGTTCCCACGACGGTTTGATGACGGAGGCTCCTGCCTCGAACTTCACTTTAGTAACGAGTTCATCCGGAAGCGATGCTGTTATGGTGATTCTATTTTTCTGCCCGTCATTTACGTGATTTTCACTTTCTTTAGCACAGGAAATGGCAGAAAGTGCAATAGCAGATGCAAGCGCAATTATATCTATAAAACGTCCCATAATCATAAACAATTAGAGCTCTTCAAAATAAATCCAGTTTTCTTCGAAATCATTCAACTGCGCCGACTTCGACTGACAGAAGCCTGCTTCAACAGAAAAGTTCAGTTCGACTATTTCCGGGCTGGTATATTCTTTCTTTTTCCCCCCCACGATGGTTTCAGTTCTTCTTGTTATCATAATATCATATGGTTATAATGCTGTCCCGGAACGGAGATTCCGGAACAGCCATGTGGTTATCTATTTCTTCGTATCCATAACGTATATATGGGAGGATAGCACCCTTTCTCCTGTGTGGTCGAAACCGCCTCTGTCTGTAGGATAGTTCACGACGTGCGTGTCCGGATCGCCCTGACCGCTGACACAGAGAGTTGATGAGCCGCCACCATCCATATTCAGGGCATACTGAGGATTGAAATTCTCCTTCAAGAAGAAGGTAAGTTCGCGCGCATTCATACCCTCGGCAATTCCAGGACGTCGTCCGTCAACGACAATCATCAGGAAATGTTTGTCTTTCGTAAGTGCCACTGCAGTTCTTGGATGGCGCACTCCCTGGTGACGAATAGGATCCTCATACTTGAGAGCCTCAAGCTGCGACTGGGAGTAACCGTCCGGAACGAAATTGGCCCCAACCGTCTCATAATTGTCTATGAGCATAGGTGCTGAAGACAGAATGTTGGCTTCCTCTCTCTTATTGTAAACAGCGCGTGTCTTTTCGATGTCCCGATTGCAGTCCTTTGCGGTAAAATCTATCTTCACGTCCTGCTTTCCGTCGGTATATACCGCAGCTTCCGATTTCCACTGTGGCACTCCGGTATTCATAACGTAAGGATTCGGAATTGCGAACTTGACTATGCCGTCCACCTTTATATAACAGGACTCCGGCTCATATGCGGCATTCACCACTCCCACGGCACCGAGCTTTGACATAGTCGCGGACGTTGTCGCCCCGTCGTGATAGTCGAACTTGACTTCATATCTGTCGGAATTAAGATCGACATCAAGCACTGAAACAATCTGCTCCGCACCGGAAATCTCATCATATCCACGAAAAGACTTGAAAACAAGCCCTTCGCTGACCTGACTCTCCGTCCACTTGCCCTGAAGTTCCGTCTGTGAAGTGGAAGGACTGCTGTCCTTTGGCACAAATGCAGAATTGTCCTGCGACTTCGCACAGCTTCCACAACCTGCGAGCAGGATGACGAGAGCGAAAAGAATATATCTTGTTGTGTGTGTTTTCATTTTCTTCTATGATTATTTTTTAAGAGATGGAATTTGTTTCGAGAAGTCCCAGATGGATGCGTCCCAGCCGAGGCTTTGGGCGACAGCGGAGGCATTGCTGCCGGATGCCGCCTTGCCGTGGTATGGGAATATGATATAATCCGCAGACGTGGAAGGTTCAGAGATTACCAGCGGAGCGGAAGGACCAGCATTTTCCTGATCATAAAGATTGCTGTAGAACTCTGCCGTCAATTTCATTTCACTCTTGCGCATGCAGTCCTTCAGGACATTCTTGGTCGCAGTAAAACCGACTACCGCGCCTGAACCTGCCTTTGTATTTGTGTCTGAGGCAGGACGTGTTGCAGTTATATTGTCGAGCCAGACAATGCATGACTCGATATTGTTCCCATAATCAGAGCCGGCTGCCGCCCAGCCACCGTTGCATGCTCTTCCGACGACGCCACCTATACAGCCCCAGCCATCTACAGCCCCTGAAACGAAGCAATTCTTCACAGAGGAAGATGAACCCAAATCACCGACTATGCCGCCGAGTCTCTGGATACCTTTCAACTTTCCGGAGAAAAGACAATCTTCAACAGTCAGTTTGTTCTCATTTTTTCCGATAATGCCACCACAGTTTTCCACACCTTCCACTTCTCCGGAGACCATGCAAGACTTAATGCTCGCGACTCCACCGGAGATTCCTGCTATTCCTCCTACAAGATTGGATGCAGAACTCAGATTACCGCTGAACTCACATCCGGACAAGGCTCCGCCCTGGAAATGGCCGATGATGCCGCCTACACGCTCGAGTTCACCCCTCACAGTCGCAGTCACCACGCATCCTGTCACGCTGACTTCACCGCCGGATTCCCAACCGATAATACCACCTGTGTATTTGCCCTTGTTATTGGTGACACTGCCACCTACTTTGCATCCGGAAATCACTACTCCGGCATTTGATTTTCCGACAATTCCTCCGCAGGATGCCCTCTGCGTGTTGTGAACCACGTCAGATATGACGTTGACAGTAATATCGCAGTTCCTGAATTCACTGTTTGCAGCCACTCCGGCAAGTCCGCCTGTCTGCGCTTCACCTGCAGCTTCGTTGGTCAGCGTCACATTAGCCTTCACATTGGAAACGACAGCCTTGATTCCGGCATTGGTTCCTGTCCAGCCGCCGAGAAGCCCGCAATTCCCTGCAATGCCGAGCACTGTAGCGTCAACGAACTCCACATTTTCGCAGACTCCGTTAAGCACGCCGAAGAAACTTGCATAGATTTTGGCGCCGGAGCATGAGAAATTGAGGATTTTATGCCCATCCCCGTCAAAATGGATTCCGAGGTCGTAAGGGTCTTCAAAATTGAGCGGCGTCCAATTCTGCTTTCTCAAATCTATGTCTGTCGTGAGCTTGACATAGACAGTCTCTCCTTTCTTCAGGACAGACTTGAGGTTGAACAGTTGTCCGGCAGTGGAAAGAAGATAAGGGTCGCTTTCCGTTCCTGAGCCTTTGCTGATTTCTTCAGGAGTTATCGGAGCATCGGGATCCTCCACCTTGACATGTCCGCAAACTTCTGCGACATCTGCCCTCGAAGCAAGCCAATTGAAAGCAGGGTAGCCGTTTGCAACACTGCCGTCCTTTGCCCAAGGATCACCCCAGCCGGTTACGACAGCACGAAGCTCAGCGTCGGTCTTTCCATCAGGGTTGTCAAGTTCCGATATGGTATTTGCATAGGTGCAGGCTCCGTCATAGACTTTTTTCGTCCCGCTCACAAGACCGGTATTGTCTTTAGGCCCGGAAACGGAACTGTTCCAAGCCACCACGTTCTGGAGATAGGAACTTCCCTCAAGATTACCTGCTATACCGCCACAGGCTCTGTCCGCAGAGACTCTTCCTGTAGCATATACATTTGTCACAATGCCACCGTCCAGCATATTGCCGACAATGCCGCCACCATGACCAGAGGCGCTGACACGAGCAGACGAATAGCAATTGTCAATCTGACATGAATAAGGGGAATATGCAGTTCCGGACATTCCTACTATTCCTCCGGCAGGATTCCCGCTGACCGAGCCGCTGACAAAGCAGTTCTTTATGCTTCCGACATAGTTGCTGTTCTTAGGGGAACGGATACCGAGATAGCCAGCGATGATTCCGGAAGCATTGGAGCCGGAAATCGCAGCGTCAAGAAACCCAACATTGCGACATTCACCGCAGAGTATTCCGAAAAAGCTCGAATAACTCTGCCCTTTGCAATTGAGATTCTTGATGACGTGTCCGTCACCGTCAAAATCGACAAAACGACTGTAAGGCTCCGCATTGTTGAGCGGAACCCAAGGGATGTCTTTCATATCTATGTCTGCGGAAAGTCTGAAATAGACCATTTCTTCCGGAGACAGCCCTTGCGGCATATTTGCCAAATGCTGCGCTGTCGCAATAATATATGGAGATTCCGGAGTTCCGAAACCAGAAGCGAAGGCTCCTCCCAATCCTCCTGTGTCTTCACTGGAGTCTCCTGTTCTGTCTGGCGGTACCCTCGAATATGAATCCAAAGGGTCATAGCGGCAAGACAGAAGCGACGCGAGCGTCAGCATCAGTGTAACGACATATACCAATATTTTATATATCTTTTTCATAAACATTGATTTTTACCATCCTTTATTCTGTTCGATTTTTCCGCCCGTAAGGATTATGTCTTCCTTAGGAATCGGATAGAAATAATCACGCTCTTCGTTCCATTTCCTCACCATATCGGAGAAGAACACTATTTTCCCGGAGCCGTTCCCTGAGAGTTTGTAGTCTGTGTCAATGTTGAACCATGTGACGTTCTCCTTCACGGAAGGTTGAGCGCCGCTATAGACGCAGATGTCAGCATTGCCGTCACCGTTCACGTCATAAGCCTTTCCTATCTTGTCGGCAGGAATGTAGATGCCTTCCATTTTCTGTCCTATGCAGGCACCCTCCTTCCATCGCATCAAATCCCACCAGCGGTTCTGGCTCTCAAGCACGAGCTCTATTGTCCTTTCCCTGCGGATTTCGAGAATCACGCCCTTATTCGCACCAGTGACATTGGCATAGCCGGTCTCCGCAGAAGACAGGTATGGATCCGGAGAATCATTTGCCGCGCTAAGATTCAAATCAGGCATCTTTGCCCGTGCACGAATCTTGTTTACCGAAATATCCAAGTCTCCCTGCGTGATTTCCCCAAGTTCGGCCTTAGCTTCGGCATAGTTGAGATAAATCTCCGCCATACGGAAAAGCGGCAGGTCATTGTAGGAAGCAGCACTTGAGTTGAGGTTTGCCTCAACGATATATTTGTGTGGATGATAGCCCGTTATGCAGTTGGAAAAATTCAGTCCCTTGGTTGTTCTGATAGTCTGGGCAAGACGCGGGTCACGTCCTGAGACTTCATTGACAAATTCAATCTTGTCATAATCTGGCTTGTCCGTAAACCTCGTTCCGTCTGCCATAAGATAGCTGTTTACGAATTTCTTGGTAAAGCCGCAACGGCCCTCACCAGGAGTATTGAAAGTTCCCAAAACGGAATTCGGGAGGGATGCTGACTGATCATAATCCCTCGCAAGGATAACCTCAACGGATTTTGCGTTGTCAGAGGTGAAGAGATCGCGATATGGCTGAGTCCCGGATGTGTAGAGAGAATAGCCACGCGGGGCATTCATGAGTGCGTCTGATGATTCCACACATAGGCGAAGCCATTTTTCCGAATCCGCAAGGCCATGATATTTGCGGAAAGTACCCTCAAACAAGCAGATGCGGCTTTTGAGTGCCATAGCCGTCCACCAAGTCACGTGATAGAGGTCTTTCGTACTGTTTTCTTTCTTGAAAAGTCTGATTGCCTCATCAAGGTCTTCGATGACCTTTTCCATAACGAAGTCGCGGGAATCCCGGGCTTTATAGAGAGCCGGATCATCGGTTCCCGGAACGTGGTCAAGCCACGGAACATCTCCGAAACGTTTCACCATATTGAAATAGTAGTGTGCCCTGAAAAATTTGGCAACACCGGTATATTTCCGCACAGCTGCCGCATCAGGGCAATTGCCGATATTCTCAAGCAGGAAGTTGATATGCCTGAGAGCTTCGAAAGACCAGCCTCCGCCCTTTTCAGGAACGGTACGTGTGAGACTAACCTCACTCGCAAGCGGAATCCAAATCATATTGTCACCGATTTCCTTGTATATTCCGTTCCCTCCAGGGAGAATATCGCTATAGAACCGGTTTGCATAAAGTTCCAACTCCGATTCGTTCTTGAAATATGTCTTCACAGTCACAGCAGCCTTTGGCGTGAGATCCAGAAGATCGCAGGAGCACAACAATGCTGATGCAAAAATGACGGATACAATTCCTTTTATCATTGATTTTTTCATATACATTGTCCTCCAGAATTAAAGTGTTATGTCAAGTCCGAAAGTGAATGTTCTCGCGTACGGATAGACCATTCCTGCTCCTCTTCCATTTTTCCATGTGAGCGATGATGACGCCTGTTCCGGGTCAATGTACCGGCTCTTCAGCGCAGTAAAAGTAGCGAGGTTCTCACCTGAGAAGAAGATGCGGAACTTGGTCATATGCATCTTCTCAAGCCACTTCTCAGGAAGAGTGTAGCCAATGGTAAGATTTTTCAGACGGCAGTAGCCGACATTCTGGAGATAGCGGTCGTTTACCGCTCCTAGTTCTCTGTTGGTCATGAGGGCGACATAACCCCTCGGCCTCGGGAAATACGCATTCGGATTGGTCTCAGACCATACCCTGCTCATAAAATCCTTCGGAATGAATGAAACGTAAGGACGGGAATACGGTCCCCAGAAAGCATAGTCTTCGGTACTAGGATACATATTTTGACGTCCAATACCCTGCAACATCATAGAGAAGTCTATGCCTTTCCATCCGAGACTCAGCGTTCCGCTGAAGTTATAGCGCGGAAGTGAATTTCCGATTACGACCATATCTTTTACATCATCTGCCGAAGTCGTAGGCTCAATCTTCCCGTTTCCGTCCAGGTCAATGAACTTGAGGTCGCCGGCGTGGAGTCCTGTATCCACAATCTCCGTGTTGATCATATCATTGACAGCACTCTGATCCACTTTGTATGCCATTGCATCCGCATTCGTCGCAAAGAGTCCTCCTATACGGTAGCCCCAGATATCTCCGAGTTTCTGCCCTACGTATGGGCTTGCCAGCGTCTTGTTCGGATTGTCGTATTTCGTGACATATGAGACATTGTCACCCAGGCCGAAACTGACCCCATAGCTGAAGTCATCGCCGGCAAGACGGAAACTGTCATTCCACGAAATCGTGAACTCATAACCGAGAGTGCGAAGGTCCGCCGAATTGTTTTTCGGAGCAGCAGCGCCGTAAGTGGAAGGAAGTGCCTGACTCTGCATTATCATATCCTTCGTATCGCGGATATATGCATCTCCGCTGAAGTTGAGCCTACCTCTGAACATCGAGAGATCGAGTCCGATATTATTTGTGTATATCTTCTCCCATGAGATGTCTGACGCATTCGGTGAAGACTCATTGGCGTAATAAACTTTCTGTCCCTCACCGAAACGGTAATTGAGCTGGCCAGAGGTGCTGATTGTCTGTATGTAATCATAATATCCCACTGCACTCTGGTTTCCGAGGGAGCCATAGGAATACCTGAGTTTCAAGTTATTGACCACATGCTTCGCATTTTTGAAGAACGGCTCCTCACTGATTCTCCAACCGAGGGAGAATGACGGGAAGAATCCGAAACGACGTCCCTTGGCAAAACGCGAACTTCCGTCGTAACGTCCACTGGTCTCGACGAGATAACGGTCTGCGTAGGCATAGTTGAGACGATAGAAGAAACCGAGAACAGCATAGTCATTCTGACCTCCACGGGTGTATATATTGTCACCTACAGCGATGTTGAAATCCGAAATTTCTTCACTCAAGAGATCGTAGCGACGCATATAATTCGTCTTGTAGTATTTGTACTCGTAATTGACACCAGCCATGGCCTTGAAGTCGTGCTTCTCTCCGAAAACATCTCCGTAAGTCGCATAAGCATTGAAGACATTCCTGCGGGTAGTGTTGTAACTCTCCTGGATTCTGTCTTTAGCAGCCTCGTCAGAAGCCGACATATAGAGAATCTTGCCCGGTATGCGGGAATAAGGGACATCCACGAAACGGTTGAACGCATAATACATCAGATCGGTGTAGGAATAATTTGCCCTTATCTCAAACTGTTTCACCGGTTTGATAACGGCTTCGAAGGTAGTCCTGAGTTCTGTATTCTTGTCCGCCATATCATGCTTGCCGTATTCGGCTATTGCATGAACTCCGTTTGTCACCCGGTATGTAGGGCTTGTTGAAGAGTAGTAAACAAATGTACCATCCGGATTTATCGGGACAATACTTGCAAGGGCATGATTCCATGCGCTGGAGAAATATTGGTTGAAAGCGCTGGAGCTACCTGGGAACGACTGCTTACGGCTCGACCAGTTGGTGTTGTTGGTGAGTTCGAGCCAATCTGTGACCTTAACTCCGATTTTCGTACGGAAAGTATAGTGGGTATAATGATCCGGCTTTATCGCCTTGGCTCCAGTCTGGTCATAGAAATTGCCGGAAAAGAGGAAATTCACCTTCCCCGTACTTCCGCTTACGCTCAGGTTGTGGTCGTGAGTCGGACGGGTATTGTTGAACATATAATTGTACCAGTCGAAATTGGCGTAGTATTTATATACACCATCCTTCTCGACTACCCAAGGTCTCGACGGATCTTCCACTTTGTCGTTACGGCGTATCCACAACTCGTGGTAGTCCTCTGCGGTGTAAGTCGTGTAAGGTGTACCCTGATAGGTACGGTAGAACATATCATTGATATATGCGCTGTAATAGCCTCTGGTCTCGAAATCTGTTGACACCGTGGATGTTCCGAAAGTGAACTTTCCGTTGTAGGATACCTTTATCTTTTCATCCGTCGGGTTCTTGGTATTCACGAGTACGACTCCGAAACCGGCACGCGCACCATAGACTGCAGATGCCGAAGCATCTTTCAGAACGCTAATAGACTCGATATCGTTCGGATTCACATCACGCAAGTCCCCCTCTACGCCGTCAATGAGAATGAGAGGTCCGGTTGATGAGGCTATTGAGGTCACACCTCGGATGTTCACTGTCGCCCCATCACCCGCACGTCCTGAAGTCTTGACCATGACATTAGGCATAGCACCCTGAAGCATCTCACCCACGGAAGCAGCATTGCGGTTGCGCAGATTGTCTCCGTCAACAACTGCCACTGCGCCGGTAAGGTTCACTTTCTTCTGAGTACCGTAGCCTATGACCACGGTTTCCGTGAGGAACTCCGTATCCGGGGAAAGAACGATTTCAAGCGGAGCCGTATTCCTGACAGGAATTTCTACGTCCGTAAAGCCTATAAACGAAACGACGAGAATTTCATTCAAAGCGACGTCAAGACTGAATTTTCCGTCAATGTCGGAGACCGCTCCGGCTCCATGGCGTCCCTTGACCACAATCCCGGCTCCGACCAAAGCTTCTCCGTCATCGGATTTTACGCTGCCTTTCAAGTTGAAGCGTTCGTCAGACCTGCCGACATTGTCTTTCTCCGCCACACGGCTCTCGGAAACAAGCACTGTGCGTCCGCTGACGCTTACAGACACTGGCTGTCCCTCAAATACTTTCCGTACAGCTGTTTCAACGTCAACATCCGCCAGCGATACAGAGACCTTCCGCTCCATATCTATTCCTGACGATTTGACCACCACCGAATATCCATATCGGGACTGGATTTCAGCGATTACCCTCGACACTTTGACATCACGCATATTCAGCGTTATGTCCTGGGCGTACCCCAGTGCACACGACAGAAAAACTGCGGTCAGCAAGGCGACGAGTACCCTGTTAAAAGATTTCAGGTTCATCTTACTGTTAGTTTAATTTTGTTATTAATGTGATTAATTCTGAAATGCCGCTCTACATTGAGCGCATTCAGTATCTCATCGAGATTTTCTCCGTTAATAAACGATGCATAGTATTTCTCCCCCGCAATGCTGTCCTCCACGCTGATATCCACCTTGAAGCGGCGTGAAAGCGTGCCGACTATCTCTGAGAGTGCGGCATCGACAAACTGAAGTCCATCGACGTCCAGAACCCGTTCATAACTATTGACATCGAAATGTAATCTTTTTATATTGCCTTTTTCCTTGTCATAGCGTATAATTTCGCCAGGAACGAGCTTTACGGATGTTCCGTCTGCGCGCATACAAAGCTCTACAGAACCGTTGAGAAGCGCGACCTCCTCATTTTTGGAATCCATAAAAGAGGACACGTGAAAGCGGGTTCCGTGGACGATTACATCCATATTGTCGGAAACTGCGACGAATTTCTTCTCAGGATCCTTTGCGACATCAAAGAGGACATCTCCGCTGATAAATACTTTTCTTTCAGAAGATGAGAACTTGTCCGGATATATCAGACGACTACACGGACCTAATTTCACAGATGTCCCGTCGGATAGTTCCACTGAAGCATTTTCCGCATATGCCGTGGAAATCTCATTCCATACGGTCTCCGTCTCACCACCTGCTCCAAATGAGAGCCAAAGGCAGGTGAACAGCAGCGGGATGAATAAAACTGCTGCAATGTTCGAGACAATGCGCAGCGCCGAATGCCATCTCTTGTGGGTTGTCAGACCGACATTTTTCGCAAAACTATCAAAAGCCGCCTCGCCCATCGAGACGTCCTTCCCTGAAACTTCTGACTCTGCCTGCCTGAGCAGTTCGCCAAGAACCACATCAAACTGGGGACTATCCTCATTCTCCAGAAGCAAGTCCTGGAATTTACTTATGTTTTTATCTGAATTCGAGCTCATACGATACTATTAACTCGAAAAGGAGGAGAATCCCCCAATCAGAAAAAGAAAAATTTACTCCTACGACCGGAACTTGGTTTTCAGTTCGCTGAGTGCCAGAGTGATATGTCTCTCAACTGTCTTTTCGGACAATTTGAGTTCTTCAGATATTGAGCGGTTTGTTTCCCCTTCCATTTTCATATCAATCACGGTCTTACGCTGCTTTGGCAATGTTTTCACAGCATCGTCAAGCATTTTCCTGCGTTCTTTCCGGAGCAGTTCCTCCTCCACTGAAAGCATAGTTTTGTCCTCGATTTTGGACTCTTCCATCTGCGCAAATGACTTCCTGTCACGGAGAAAAGTGAATGCGCTGTTCCTAGCTATCACATAGAGCAATTTTTCCACCGAGGCGACAGAATCAAGCCGATCGCGATTCTTCCACAGTTTCATAAAGACCTCCTGGACTATGTCTTTCGCCGAGTTCGCATCTCCAACAATCTTGGTGACAAATCGCAGATACACAGCATAATAACGGACAAAGAGATGACGCCACGCCTCGGCATCACCTGTTCTGAGTCCGTTCACAAATCCGCTGTCATCCGTCTTTCCCATTGAAGTCTGTGGTTGTTTTGACGAGGCAAATATAGAAAAGTTTTTATATCTGCTCAAATCCGGATAAAAGATAATGCTTCTGAACATTTACAGTTTTATGAGGCACAATGCCGTCTGACAACTTCCGCCAGGACGCGCAGCACGTATTTCATTGTTTATCAGCGATTTAGGCATTTTCAGAGTTGCAAAAACCACAACTCCGATTTCGGTTAAACAGATGATACACAGCAACTTGCAGGTTGCACTACAGCTGCGGGGACGCTGGCTAAAAACGCGTCAATACGTAACCGCGGAGACGCTTAAGGATTACTGAATATTTTTTATTAACTTGCGGGATGTCGAACTGGTCGGCAAAAGAGACGGTCATCAGTTTAGAAACTACATATTATGAGAAAATACATATTACCCATCCTACTGATTGTTACGCTTGTTTTCGGTTTCAATGCATGTAAGCCGGAGAGCGTACCGGAAAAGCCAGATCAGGAGCAGCCTGCTCCAAAACCTGAGCCGGAGCCGGAACCTGAACCGAATCCTGAACCCGAACCTGAGCCTGAGCCAGAACCGGAACCGGAACCTGAACCGGAACCATCTGAGACCGTCATTTACTACGACAATCTCGACAAGGTTAAATCTGATGTGAACAACAATTACTTCAACACATGGAGCGACTGCCGCAACATGGAGGGCACAGGCATTGCCACTGTCACCTATGACGGCTCCTACACCTCCGTACGAAGCAGTTTCTCGTCCACCGGATACCCCGGAGCTTCTGGAGTCAATGGAGTATATTACAGCAGAAACGGCGCCCGGATAGAAATCAACGGCATCGGACTGCCGTCAGACAAACGCACTTACAAACTCACGGTCGGAATGTGCGCATTCAAGAAGGACGTAGTACCGAACAAGACCTTCACCATCACGGTTTCCGATGAGCATGGCAAGAAGAGCTACAATCTGAACTATACTGTACGGAAATATGGCCAGTCATGGTTTCTTGCCACATCCATCTTCGAAATAAGCGCCACCGAAACCACCAGGCTGAACATAAAGATCACCGCTCTTGCAGACGGAGCACAGGGCCGCACTGACGACCTCAGACTCGTGGCGACTACCGATATAGCATCTGAGACATTCGATTTCGGACACGGAGCAGAGCCGGGCAAGGATTATATCGAAAGACCTGCCACGCTCAAGGCCAATGCCGACTACAAATATGTGGACCACAGAGGGAAAACCTACAGGTCCCAAAAGGACGTCCGCAATTATGAAGCCTGCTACGACATCCGTCGCCACAACCCTATGTGGGTAGCCTATCCTTGTCATGAAATCTATTGGGAAGGCGGCTACACCCGTCCAAGACCGGACCCGTGGAGACCAGACCCGTCATTCAGCGAAAGCGAGCAGTCGATTATATACGCAAGCGACTGGGACAGCTGGCCGTGGAGCGCAACAAGCGGAAAGCCAAGCGACAAATATTATTACTGGTCACCACTGCCTTCAAAGAATACAGTCGGCAAAGGACACTTGATGCGCTCGGCTGAAAGAGGCTGCGGAAACTCCAGCAAACTGTTTGACCTCAACACTCAGACCTTCTATCCTACCAACATTGCTCCTGAACGGTATCTGAATGAGACCGAAACAGACTCCCATTGGTCAATGGTGGAATACATCCTGCCTAACGAGTGGAGATGCAGCGACACGCTTTACGTGGTCGTCGGATGCTATTACGGTGATGACACATGGGTTCTGAAAGATGCCTGCAACTGGGGAGAAACCAGTTCTAAATCAAAGGATTGCCTTATGCCGACAGCCAGATACAAACTCGTCATGAGGACAAAGAGCGGCTCGACAGGAAAGCCTATCTGGGAATGCAGCGCAGATGAAGTGATGGCTATAGGATTCTGGTTCCCGCAGAGCTTTACAGGAGAAAAACTCAATTCGCTTCCGCCGCTTGCAGACTACATCTACTCGGTTTCTGAAATCGAGAAAATGATCGGCGGAGAATTCGAGTTCTTCCCTCTTGCTCCGGAAGGAGTCAAAAACAGCTGCAACATCAGCGACTGGCCGGGCCTTTCATCCATCGCAGGCAAGCCGTCCGGCAAGGGATAGTAAGTTAATTACGACAATATAGAAGACACTGTGACGGGTGACTCTTTCCTCAACTTGAGGCAGGACCATCCGTCACGTGTTTTATGCCCCTCGAGCCGCAGCCCGTATTTTCCGGTTTCTTCCAATATGTCCTCCACGTCGTCCTCATAGAAACCGCTGAGCAGCAGCAATCCGTTCTGTTTCAATGATTTTACATAAGTGCGCAAGTCCATCAAGATAATATTGCGGTGGATATTAGCAAGGAGAACATTGTACTTTCCGGCCTGAAGAAGCGAAGCGTCTCCGCAATAGGTCTCCACCTTGCGTCCGACGCGGTTCAGCCTTGCATTGTCATAAGCCGAGCGCGCAGCGACAGCATCTATGTCAATGCCGAAAACTCTCGAAGCCCCCATCTTGGCAGCCAGAATCGCGAGCAGAGCAGTGCCGCAACCCATATCCATAACGACATTGTCGCGGATTTCACCGGCATCTTCCAGCATCGTCTCCATCATCATATAAGTGGTTTCGTGATGGCCGGTGCCGAACGCCATCTCAGGGCGGAGACGGATATTGTACCTCGTCTGCGGAGAAGTCCTGTCATCGGCCTGCTTTATGGTTACCTTGCCATCCACGACGATCGGCTGAAAAGCATTCTCCCACTGCGCATTCCAATTATGGAACGGCACTGGAGCTGCCTCAAACGAGGTTTTGAACGGCAGACCGGAAAGCACAGCCTTCAATGCGAACCTGTCGAACTGCGGCTTCTGGATATAACATTTCACATCACTTTCGCCTATCACGAAAGAGTCATAAGGCAGGTCCGAAAGCATCGCTTCCAGAATCTCCGCATTCTCTTCAGAAAAAGGGTCAATGCTGACCTTTACCTCTATGTAATCGCTACTGTCAATTTTCATTGTCCTCTGCCGGCAAGACTGCCGCCTCACTATTTTTAGCCTGACGTTTCTGTTCACGTTTTTTGCGGCGGGTCGCCTTCCTGTCCTCGCGGGTCGCATTGTCCTGGACAAACTGCTGCTTATGGGACTCCTCTTCCTCCTCCTGCACTACAGGAATCAGGCTAAGTGAATCCATACGCGCATTCAATGCAGAGTCCACAGGGGTGTCATAAGCCGTCTGGAGCGAATCCAGCATCTTCCTGTGCCCGCCGTCCAGTGAATCCAGCTTGGCATCAGGGTTGAAGCCCATGGCGACTTTCTGCGAGTCGATGGAACTGCGCATCTGAACATTTTGCTTGACAGCCAGATCAACACCCTTCGTAAAGATATTGTGGATAGAGCGGACAAGGTTCATCTGCAGCGTATCTATCTGCGCCGTGAATACAGGCACCTTGGTATTCTTGTACTGGGCCTTGCCTATACGGTACTTCCAGTTGTCGAAGTTACCGAAAATGTTTATTCCGAAGCGGAACGGAATCGGCGACTTGAGCACTGAAACGTGATACTTGAACGACTGGTCGAAGTTCTGCAGTCCGCTCATTGCCAATGTGTAACGGTCGATCTTCAGAACGAACGGGAACACCTCCAGCTTGTTGTCGCTGATAAGACCGCTAACTGACATGTCGGACACCTTGCCCATCTTCTTGTTCTTGAACATCAGCAGTTTCGCGAGCTTCCTGAACTCAGGACTCTCTTCCAGGACCACATCCCTGCCGCTGATTTTCATGATTCCGTTCATTGACTTGGTAACGAAATTCATATTGGTATCCAAGTCCGTGGTAGCCGCCATTTCGCAGTCGAGCATTCCCTTGAACGAAGTAAGCATCGGCATTATCGAATCCACCGCCGGGAACAGCTGGACCACCTTGTCCGCCGTGATGTCGGAAAGATTCAGGTCGAAACCGGCCTTGATGTCCTGCTTGCTCTTGGTGGAATAGAAACCTTCGAAGAAGATATCTCCCATATTGGAGGTGGCCAATGTATTGGTCAGCTGGATACAACGCTCTTTCATCGTCATGTCCGCAGCAAGCCAGGTCACATTCAGATCCGAGTAGTTCACCTCATTGGCCTGGAGCGAAATGTTCGCTATCAGGTTCGCCGGAACCACCACGAGAGCATAGGCACTGTCCTGGACCGTTTCGTGGGCCTGTGAAACCTTGGCCAGATATGTGGCATCATCCTCTGAAGAGACATTGACAATGGACTCCGGGGTAAACTTGGTGCCGGCCGTGTATGCGGTAAGCAGTTCATTGGCATCAATCTTCTGCGACGTCAGCTTCAGGTCCAGTTTCAGCGGACCCCGGCCGAGCAATGCCCTGCGCAGACCGCTCAGGACGCCGTTTGCCGAGATATCAGACGCTCCCGGCCTGAATGTGAAGTTGTCCAGATGGACAGCATCATTGGTAACCGTTCCCCTCACATCCTCGACGACGTTCTTCAACGGGAAATATGGAGTGATCACCATACCCTTGCTGATATTGAGACTTCCGGCCAGATTCCACTCCTTCAGATACTTGGCCATCGTCTCATTGAGAGTTATGTCAATGTCCTTCTTCCGGAAATCCGCCTCCTTGATGAAATCCGGCACCGGACGTCCTGCCATCCTCGCCCTTATCATCTTGACAAACAGCGAATCGCGAGGCGTTCCCGGATAAACCCTCTGCAACGAATCCAGGAAATGATGTCTGCGCTGGTTGCTTTCATATGCAGTCATCACCGCTGAAGCAGAGAATTTAGCATCCTTGAAACCGTATCTGTTCACGCCTTCACGGGCGAATATCCTCGAATTGGAACTTGACACTGACAATCTCGGCTCCAGCTTGTCCCCTCTGACTTTATGTGAGAAATTGAAAGTATTAGTCGAGCCAAGGATGCCGGCAAACAGGGAATCCGTACCATTGAACAGAAGTTTCTTCATGGAGACTGTTCCCACCAGCGGGTGCTTATCCCATTCCAGTTCGCCTGAATTTATCCGTGCTGCATTCTGGGCTTCGGCATTGACACCTGTGACATTCACCTTTATATCCTTGCCGCATGTTGCGAACAGCGAGTCCACCTTGGCCGTAAGCGCCAGAACCTCAGTACCTTTCGGGATACTGCTGTCCACTTTGTTCTTTATGGTGGAGATGGCGATTTCAGGGCCGCCTATCCATGCATCCAGGGTGTCCGCCCGAGATTTCACCACAATATTCCTGCTTCTGACATAGCCGTCAAGCCGTGCCTTGTAGAAATTGTACATGTTCAGCTGCGACATCCTGATCTTACCGGTAAGCACTCCGTCCAAATCTCCGGAGACGCTGTAGCCCAAGGAATCAGGCACGAACGCCATCATCTCATCGAGCGACGCATAAGCGATTCCCTCAATGTCCATAAGCGGGTCATCCCCCGCAAGGTCGGACACCGTTCCGGACACATCGAGATCGACACCGCCGAAGTTCAGACAGACATTGTCAATGCTGACATCCAGTTTCCCGACACTGTCCGTGGCTGCATTGATGTCCGCCGCTACTGTTCCGGAAGGGATCCCCGGATAATCCACAGCGGCTTTCGGAAGCACCAGTTCAGCTATCAACTCAGGCAACGTGTTCCTGGCAGGGTTCCAATATCCGTCGCAGAGCGCCGTAAACGTGACTTTCGCATCCGTCTTGAGCTGCTCGGCCTCAGGGAAGAAATTCTTTCCGAAATAGTCTATCAGTTCCGAAACGCGGCAGTCATTGATGGAGGCCTCAGCCCTTACATACGTGCTGTCCCCATAGTATGCCACATCGCCCATTCCCTTGATATTCACCGTAGCCAGGGAAACCTCGAAGTCACGCCATGAGACCTTGGCCGCCTCATCCGATTTAGGGAAGCTGATGTCACCTTTGACTGACAGCGGAAGCATCACACGGCCATATTCGCTCATTCCGAGGAATGTCTTGGCGGTAGCGTCCACGCTCATGACCTTGTCCTTCTCATGAATATGGAAATGATCCATTGCCACAGCCAATGTATCGGCCGGCAATCTTCCTGACACGAAGAGGCTTTCCACCTTGAGGCCCAGCCGGTTGGCTGATGTCGAGACATTGGTCAGTTTGCCGTCGAACTTGAGCTGCTTGAGGAAAACCGCCGCATAAATGGTGTCGGGACAGTCAGTATAGACTATCTTCGGCCGTCCTGTCATATTGATCTTGTTAACGACTATCGGCGGCAATGAAGTGGCTGTAGTGTCGCTGTCCGCTTCCTCGTCCACCACCGCCTGCACTTTCAGGACATTCCAGTTCGCATCTTCACCACCATAGTAATGCGCGAAGAAATGCGGTTTGTCCATGCTGACCTCGCGGATATGGATTCTTCCGAACAAGGCCTTCAAGTAATTGACTGACAATGTGGTCTTGCGGATAGCCGCCAATGTGTCAGCAGATTCCGCCCTGCCCGCATGGCGAAGGATTCCGTCAATGCCGACTGAGTCGTAACGTGCATACCTGTCGTGAGGGTATGTGACCACCACATTCTCCACATCGAGCTGAAGGTTCGGGAAACTTTTCAGCATGGACGCGCTGATTTTCCCTATGTGCACATCGGCGTCCACATATTCCGGAATATATTTCTCCGCCATTTTTGTCAAGAACGAAGAATTCAGCAGAAGCTGCAACACCACGAGCAGCGCCGCCCATATTCCGACCACTGTGGCCACTGTAATTTTAAGCCAGCGGAACCACTTGCTTTTCAATGACTTATTTTCTTTACCTCTATCCATATCCATTTATCGCCAGAAGTACTTTCATCCTATTTCACTAAACTTACAAATATAGTGAAAGCTGAGAGAAAAGGAAAATGCGTTTTCCTTTTACGAAGCGCATCCTATTTGTTTTATTGGGACTCTGTCCCAAACCCTGACACTCCGTGCGGCCTTTGCGTCCTCCACGTATTTGCTCTCGCAAATACCCGGACCCGGCCGGGCATCTGATGATGCCTACGCTTCGCTCTAGTATTATCCAGGCTCAGGGGGGAAACCCTGTGTTTAGGATAACTAAAAAAGTATGTGCCTTTG
>ULWC01069647.1_pt1 | contig 34725 bp, 33 predicted proteins | sample 1959931 | NCBI WGS metagenome assembly ULWC01 (sample SAMEA4835801, study PRJEB28245) | human gut metagenome | biome: gut microbiome; material: fecal sample | place: Denmark | collected 2008
CTACAAGGGGCTGGACCTGCTGCTCGATGCCTGGGCGCTGCTCCGGCGCGCGGGCCGCACGGCGGGCCGCCGGCTGATCGTTGCGGGCGAGTTCTACACCTCGAAGGAGCCCTACCTGCGGCAGATCGCCGCTAACGGCCTTGCCGACGAGGTGATTCTCCACGACTACTTCATCCCCGACGAACGGGTCAAATACTACTTCTCGGCGGCCGATTTCGTCGTGCAGCCCTACAAGACGGCGACGCAGAGCGGCGTGACGCAGATCGCCTACCAGTTCTGCGTGCCGATGGTCGTCACGCGCGTCGGAGGACTGGCCGAGATCGTGCCCGACGGCCGCGTGGGCTATGTCTGCGAGCCGACCGCGCAAGGGGTGGCCGATGCCATCGAGCGGATGTATGCCGACGGGGTGCTCGGCCGCTTCCGCGAAAACTGCGTCGAGGAGCGCCGCCGCTTCTCCTGGGAGGAGATGTGCAGCCGCATCGTGGAGGTCTACCGCCTGGCGGCGGACCGGTAGCTGCGGTCGCGGCCTGCCGCCGCACGCGGCTCCTGCGGCAAAACAAAGGAGGTGCGCTCCGAAGAGCACCCCTCCTTGTCGTATCGGAAGCGGACGGGCCCGCTATCGCTTCACGTTCGGCAGTTCGAGCCCGTAACCCTTCTTGCGGTCCTCGATCTTGAGGTAGAGGCTGAAGATGAAGGCCAGCACGCCGAAGGTCGAGAAGATAATCATCGGCACGGTATAGCCGCCCGTGGCGTCGAGCACCACGCCGATGAGCAGGGGCACGGCGAACAGACCGATGTTCTGAATCCAGAAGATCAGGCAGTAGGCCGAGCCGAGAATCTTCGAGTCGATGATCTTCGGCACCGAGGGCCACAGCGCCGCCGGGACGAGCGAGAACGACACGCCGAGCGTCACGACCAGCAGCAGCGCCAGCCACTTCGACGGGAAGAGCGGCAGCAGGAAGGCGAAGCTCAGGTGGCAGCAGATCATGATGACGGCGCCGACCATGAGCATCGTGGCCCCCTTGCCCTTGAAGTCGAGCAGTGCACCGAGGAAGGGCGTGAGGATCATGGCCAGGATCGGGAAGCAGCTGAAGAGCCGGGCGGCCGATTCGGCGTCGATGCCGAGCGTCACCTCAAGGAAGTTCGGGGCGTAGCGCTGGAAGGGGAAGATGGCCGAGTAGTAGAGCACGCAGAGCAGCGCCACGAGCCAGAACATCTTGCTGCGGAAGATGGCGCCCAGGTCGCGGATGTGGAACTCCTCGTCGGAGGACTTCTCCTCCTTCAATTCGCCGGCGGCGATGAGCTGGCGGTCCAGCTTGCGGTCCATGAAGACGAAGACCGTGAAGCAGAGCAGGCCGACGATGAGCAGCACGGTGCAGAAGGCCACCGGTGCGACGATCGACTGGTCGAACTGCTTGGAGATCATCGGGGCGAGCCACATGACGGCAAAGACTCCCAGTCGCGCGATTGCCATCTCCAGACCCATGGCCAGAGCCATCTCCTTGCCCTCGAACCACTTGGCAATCGACTTCGAGACGGTCGTGCCGGCCATCTCGCAGCCGCAGCCGAAGATCATGAAGCCCAGCGACGCCATCTTGGCGCTGCCCGGGAAGGCGACCCACCAGCTGTTGAGCCACGCGCAGAACTCCGTGGTCTGGAACCAGTCGGAGATGCCCACGAGCTTGATCGTCGCACCGAGCACCATGAGCGAGGCCGAGAGCAGGCCCGTGAAGCGGATGCCCATCTTGTCGAGGATGATGCCCGCGAAGATCAGGAAGAAGACGAAGACGTTGAGGAAGTACTCCGACGAGGCGTAGGTTCCGAACGTGCTGCTGTCCCAGCCGCGCGCCGACTCGACGAGCGACTTGAGCGGCGACATCACGTCCACGAACATGTAGCCGAAGAACATCATCAGGGCGATGAGCACGAGGGCCGTCCACCGTGCCGCGGCCGAATCGTTGAGTTTCCGTTGGATAGTTGCTACCATAGTGTAATGTTTTGAGTTAGTTTTCGATCTGTGCGTAGCGCTTGAGCACCTCGTAGGCCTCGGTGATGCCCAGCTCGCCGGCCTTCGAGATGTCGAGGCACCCCTTGCGCGTGTCCTTCATGAAGATCTGGATGATGCCGCGGTTGTAGTAGGCCTCGGCGAACGAGGGGTTCAGCTCGATGGCCTTCGAGTAGTCCTCGAACGCCTCGGGCAGGCTGCCCGACAGCGCCCGCAGGTTGGCCCGGTTGTAGTAGGCATACGCGAAGTCGGGGTAGAGCTTCACGGCCTTGTTCAGGTCGGCGATCGCCTCGTCGTAGCTGTACGTGCGTTTCGAGTTGTTGTTCAGCCGGTTGGCCGGATTCGAGTCGATGGTGATCTGCTGGTAGGAATTGTCGATCGACGAGATGAAGTCGATCATCTCGGCCCGCGTCGTCGAACGGTTCAGGTAGAGGAACGGATTGCTCGGGTTGAGGTCGATGGCCTTCGAGTAGGTGTTCACCGAGGTGGTGTACTGCTTGATGAGCAGCTGCGTGACACCCCGCTCGAAGAGCAGCGTCCACGACGTTTCGTCCGTGCGCAGCGCCTGGGCATACTGCCTGTCGAGCGCGACGAGCGAGTCGGCCGGGATGTCGCTCGGACGGCACGAGAGGGTGAGGTAGCGGTTGCCGATGCGTTGCTTGAAGGCCTCGATGCGGGGCGGAGCGTAGCGCTCCACGACGGGCACCGTGTCGGGCCGCATGAGCGTGAACTTGTAGAGCGGCAGCAGGCGCATCTCCTCGCGTCCGCCGTTGTGGCCCGTGATGCGGTCGAAGCTGCCGCCCGCGAACTTGCTGTCGAACGACAGCAGGCGGTCGAAGCGCTGCGTCGTGTCGGCGAAGATCGAGTAGGTGCTGTCGCTCAGCCGCGAGCGGTATTCGGCGATCTTCTTCTGGGCCGTTTCGCGGTCCTGCCGGGCCCCCTTCTCGTCGCGCAGGAAGGCCCGCAGCTGCCCGCGGTAGATGTAGGCGTTGGCGAAGTCGGGATAGAGGTCGATGGCCGAGGTGTAGTCCTTGACGGCCTTCTCCAGCTCACCGAGCTGCGCGTAGACCCCCGCGCGGTTGTAGTAGACCAGCACGTTGTTGGGCGAGTAGAGCGCCACCTTGTCGTAATCCTCGAGCGCCCGGTTGTAGTCGCCGATCTGCGTGCGGAGCATCGCACGGTTGAAGTAGGTGATCGAACTGGTCGAGTCGAGCGAGATCACCTTGTCGAAGTCCGCGAGCGCCTGCATCGGGCGGTTCGTGTCGGAGTAGACCAGCGCCCGGTTGAAGTACGAGAGCAGGTAGGTCGAGTCGCACTCGATGGCCTTGTTGAAGTCGGCCTCGGCCTCCGAGTAGCGGTGCTGCTGGAGGTAGAGACCGCCGCGGCGGTTGTAGCCGTTGGGGTTCTCGCGGTTGGTGCGGATCGCCGTGTTGAAGTCCTCGTAGGCACGCACGGTGTCCTTCAGATGGAGGTAGCTCAGGCCGCGGCAGATGAAGGCGTCGGCGACCTTGTTCTCCTGGCGGATGAACTTGTCGAAGTCCTCGATGGCCTCCTTGAACTGCTGGTTCAAAAGGCGCGTCACGCCCCGGCTGTAGTAGGGGCCGGGCAGGTCGGGCCGCAGCTCGATCGCCTCGCGGAAGTCCTGCAGGGCGTCGTCGTAGTTGCCCAGGCGCGAGCGCGTCACGGCGCGGTAGGTGTAGGCCTGCGTGTAGACGGGGTTCTTGCGGATGGCGGTCGAGAAGTCGGCCTCGGCGCCGATCAGATCGTCGAGGTTGTATTTGGCGATGCCGCGCAGGAAGTAGCCCTCGAAGGCGTCCTCGTCGAAGCGCAGCAGCGTGTTGAGCGTGCGGATGGCTTCCTGGTAGTTGTTCTCCATCATGCAGCGCTGACCCACCCAGAAGAAGTACTCCCGGTTGTACTGTGCACGGGCGCTCCCCGCGCAGCAGAGCGCGGTGACGAAGAGCAGACCGAGGATGAATTTTCGCATGATTGACCTGAAAGACTTGTTTCCTATGCCCCCTTAACGCATTTTGCGGAGGGTTTATTATTCCTGTTCGTATCCGAAGCGGCGCAGCTGCCGTTCGTTGTTGCGCCAGTCTTCGCTCACCTTGACGAAGAGCTGCAGAAAGACCTTCTTGCCGAGGAACTGCTCCATGTCCTCGCGGGCGGCCTGTCCCACGCGCTTGAGCTTCTCGCCCTTGTGGCCGATGAGAATGCCCTTCTGCGACTCGCGGGCGACGTAGATCGTCGCGGCGATGCGGTCGATCGTCGGCTCCTCGCGGTAGCTCTCGATCTCAATCTCGCAGCAGTAGGGGATCTCCTTGTCGTAGAAGCGCAGGATCTTCTCGCGGATGATCTCCGAGGCGAAGAAGCGCAGCGTCTTGTCCGTGAGCGTATCCTTGGGGTAGTAGGCGGGGCCTTCGGGCAGCAGCTCCAGAATCGTTTGGAAGAGCCCTTCGAGGTTGAAGCGCTCGCGGGCCGAGACGGGCACGATGCGCGCCGCGGGCAGCTCCGCCTGCCACTTGTCGACCAGCGCGTCGAGCCGCGCCGGGTCCGAAAGGTCGATCTTGTTGATGACGACGATGGTCGGGATGCCGCTCTGGCGGATCTGTCCGATGATCCCGGACGAACGGTCGCTCTGCTCGACGGTGTCGGTGACGTAGAGGATGACGTCGGCGTCCGACACGGCCCCCGTGACGAACTTCATCATCGACTCCTGCAGCTTGTAGGCGGGTTTGAGAATGCCCGGCGTGTCGGAGTAGACGATCTGGAACTCCTCGCCGGAGACGATGCCCATGATGCGGTGGCGCGTGGTTTGTGCCTTGGAGGTGATGATCGAAAGCCGCTCGCCGACGAGTGCGTTCATGAGGGTCGATTTCCCGACATTGGGATTCCCGATGATATTGACAAAGCCCGATTTGTGCATTTTCTCGTATAAACAGTTGGACAAAGGTAACGATAAAATGGCACCCCTGCAACTGCCGAAGCGATTAATTTACCGCCGATTTTTGCCGTCCGGACCGCCTTGCGGGGGGCTTGCGCCCGAAGGGAAGGGCCCGCCGGCAAAAGGGAGGATCGCACTCCTCCGCGCAGGGAGGGTTTGCCGGCAAGGAAAAAAGAGTTCCGAGCTTTTCCGCGGCAAGGAATGTTCGTCGGCAGAAGGGAGAGCCTCGGTCTTTCTCTGAAGACGGCAGGGGGGTGGCCCGCCGGCAAGGAAAAAGGAGAGCCTCCGCCTGCGGCGGAAGCTCTCCCTTGCACTTTTTCGCATGTCGGTGTCAGCGCCGGCGGAAACCGCCCGGCATCTTGGGCATCTTCATGCCGCCGCCCGCCACGGCCTTCATCATCTTGCGCGTATCCTCAAACTGCTTCATCAGCCGGTTCACGTCGGCCATCGTCGTACCCGAGCCCTTGGCGATGCGTTCGCGGCGCCGGGCGTTGATGATCTCGGGGTGCTCGCGTTCGGCAGGCGTCATCGACGAGATGATCGCCTCGGTCTGCTTGAAGACGTCGTCCGGAATGTCGACGTTCTTGAGCATCTTGCCCATGCCCGGGATCATCGAGGCGAGGTCCTTCAGGTTGCCCATCTTCTTGATCTGCTGAATCTGGGCGATGAAGTCGTTGAAGTTGAACTGGTCCTTGACGAGCTTCTTCTTCAGCCGGCGCGCCTGCTCCTCGTCGAACTGCTCCTGCGCCCGTTCCACGAGCGATACGACATCGCCCATGCCGAGGATGCGGTCGGCCATGCGTTCCGGGTGGAAGACCTGCAGCGTATCCATCTTCTCGCCGCTGGAGATGAACTTCAGCGGTTTGTCCACGACCGAGCGGATTGAAATCGCCGCACCGCCGCGCGTGTCGCCGTCGAGCTTCGTGAGCACCACGCCGTCGAAGTCGAGCCGTTCGTTGAACTCGCGCGCCGTGTTCACGGCATCCTGACCCGTCATGGCGTCGACGACGAAGAGCGTCTCCGACGGCTTGACCGCCGCCTTGATGGCCGTGATTTCCTGCATCATCGCCTCGTCGACGGCCAGACGTCCCGCCGTATCGACGATTACGACGTTGTAGGCGTGCTGACGGGCATACTTGATGGCGTTCTGCGCAATCTCCACGGGGTTGCGGTTCCCCTCCTCGGTGTAGACCTCGACGCCGATCTGGCTGCCGAGGACCTTCAGCTGGTCGATGGCCGCCGGACGGTAGACGTCGCCCGCGACGAGCAGCACCTGGCGTCCCTTTTTCGACTTGATGTAGGCCGCGAGCTTGCCCGAGAAGGTCGTCTTGCCCGAGCCCTGGAGACCGGCGATGAGGATGACGGCCGGCGTCCCTTCGAGGCGGATGTCCGTGGCCGTGCCGCCCATGAGCTGGGCCAGCTCGTCGCGCACGATCTTGGTGAGCATCTGCCCGGGTTTCACGGACTTCAGCACGTCCTGACCCAGCGCCTTCTGCTTCACCGTGTCGGTGAAGGTCTTGGCCACCTTGTAGTTGACGTCGGCGTCGATGAGCGCCCGGCGGATCTCCTTGAGCGTCTCGGCGACGTTGATCTCGGTGATGCGCCCTTCGCCCTTGAGTATCTTGAACGACCGTTCGAGTTTGTCGGTTAGGTTCTCAAACATGATTTTCCGGATTTTAGGCCGTAAAGATAGTACAAAGTGCCGTGAGTGCCAAATTTTTTCGGGCCCAACGCCTTTTTTGCCTCCGAATGCGGTCCGTAACGGGATTTTGCCTATCTTTCCGCCCGAACCTCACGCTTTTGACCGATGATGAGACTTCTTGCCACGCTGGCCCTGCTGCTTGCCGTCCGGACGGTTGCGGCACAGACGGCCTCCGACGATCGGCGCGCCGTGGCGCGTCCGCGCACCTTCGACAACGAAATCGGCCTGCGCTTCGGAGCGCAGATCGGCCTGGGGCGCGATGACGGTCCCGAACTGCAGGCCCTGAGCCTCGACTATGCCCGCTATGGCTGGCGCAACATCGGCCTGCGCACCGGCGTGACCCTCTTTCTGAACGGCGATGTCGAAAATTACCTCTCCGTGCCGCTGCACTTCTCGTGGCGCTCGGGACGTATCGCCTCGGCGTGGCGCCGGGGTGAGGAGCTCCCGGTGGCCTCCGACCCGTACGGCGGGTATTACGGCTTCGATCCCGTGGAGCCCTATGGCAGGCGCTCCGTTGACGAGGGCAGTTTTTTCTGGAACCTGCTGCTCTCGATCCTGCCCACGGCCTTTGAACTCCACACGGGTTTCACGCCCGGCGTGATGTGCGGCCCTCTTTCGCGGCGCGGTTCGGCAGCGGCGGATCCCGCCTGGCAGCCGTGGCTGGTCCGGCAGCGCTTCTCGTGTACGTTCGATGCCGGCGCGCGGCTCATTATCCCCGTCTGGCGCTTCGGCCTCTACGTGGACTTCACCTACCATTGCTACCTGACGGACAATTTCTGTCGTGCGGACCAGCGTCCCTCGCGCTCCTGGATGGGGGTGAGCGGCGGCGTCGCGTTCACTTTCTGATTCCGGTTGCCGGTTGCCGGTTGCCGGTTGCCGGGCGGCGAGCGGCGATGTCCCGATGCGGCCGCATTCCGACGCGGACGTGCGGTCTGCGGCCCGACCGGCGCGGAATGCTTCCTGCTGCGGAATACTTTCCGGTGAGGGTATGGCGGCCCGTCAGAGCAGCCCCGCCTCGTAGTAGAGGACGATCTGTTCGATGATGCGGTCCTCGCCCTCGCGGTCGTATTCGGCCTTGAGGTTTTGACCGAAGATTTTGGAGACCCCCTGCCAGAATCCCGCGATGAAGCCGCCGCGGAACTCGCGCAGCACCTCGTAGGCGGTGTATTCCGTTTCGCGGTCGATGAGTTTGAGCAGCACCTTGCCCTGTGTGCGGGTCATGCGCTTGAGCACCGGCGTGTATTCTTCCTTGATCTCGTTGTAGACCCCCTTGATGTAGGCCTTCTGCTCCTTTTTGGTCGGCAGGCTGCACAGCTCCTTCTCCATGTCGGCCATCTTGGCCCGGGCGATCTTGGCAATGGGGTAGACCTTCTTCACGGCGTCGACCAGCCTTCGGTAGCGCCGCAGGTCGGCCGGCCGGTCGAAGACGTAGACGGGCAGGATGTGGACCGTCGCGATCGAGTCGCCGTGCTCGACGCTCCACTCTTGGAGCCAGAAGCCGCGGCCGCCCTGGGCACGGACCTCGGTGCACGTGCCGAGCAGCACGGCCAACAGCAGCAGGAGGTATGTCGTTCGCAAAGGTCGCATGCGCAAATTTACGGCTATTTTTCAGAAACGGATCCCTCCCGGCCCGATTTTTCGCTGCTCTCCGGACCTTTTTCCGTTGAGGAACGTGCGGGTGCCAACGCCGCGGAAGCCGGGCACACCGCTTCCGTCGGTCGTCGCCCGGTCCGCGCCACAGGATGCGGCTGCCGCTCCGCAGCCGGAAGGCCCGCCTGCTGCGAAAATTCCGGATGCGTGTCGCAAAAAAACGAAAAGATTGAGCGGAATGCGGATTTTTTCTTATATTTGCTGATAGACAGCAAAAAACGCTGTCCGATATGAGAGCGTGCAGGCCGTCTTCCGTCACGAAGGCATCTCCCGGGACGGAATCGAAACAAACTCATCACAACTCTTTGCTCAGGCCTGCTGGCCTTTGCATTGACGTCCTGCGACATGATCGAGGACGCGTACAACAAGGCCACGGAGCTGGATGCTCCGGTTTTGAGCGTAACGGAGCAGTTCAGCGACGGATTCACCATCAGCTGGCCGGCTGTTCAGAATGCGGCCGGTTATCGCTATGTATTCGAGACGGAGGCCGAGCAAAGCACAACACTTCGTTGACCTTCAGCGATCTGGACCCCGGCACCTACACCGTCCAGGTCAAGGCTGTACCCGTTTCGTCCGATTGGACCGATTCCGGCTTCACCACGATTATGGTTACCGTCGAGGCGGCCGCCCCCTCGAAACTGAAGGCCCCGGTTTTGAGCGCGACGGAACAGTCCGACGACGGATTCACCGTCAGCTGGCCGGCTGTTGAGCATGCTGCCGGTTACAGCTATGTATTCGGGGACGACGCCGAGCAGCGCACGACGGACACTTCGGTGACCTTCGGCAGCCTGGAGCCGGGAACCTATACCGTTCAGGTCAAGGCCGTATCCGATTCGGCTGAGTGGACCGATTCGGATTTCGCCTCGGTTTCCGCTACCATCGAGGCTGCTCCGGAGGCGGAGCTGACCATTACGATCGACGTGACCGACATTACCGCCAACAGTGCAACCATTACGTGCACTCCGTCCGACAACAGCAAAACCTATTTCTTTAACTATTTGGAAAAGAGTGAATTCGATCAGGTTCATCCCTCCGACGAGACTTTCATCGCTGTCATTATAGAAAGTATGAAAGCCATGGCTACGGACTATGGCATATCTTTTAAAGAGGCGCTCGAACAGTTGCTTAGCACCGGTCCCAGCACGTGGATACACGAAAGCCTTGTTTCTTCGACCGAATATGTAGTCTACGCCTTTGGAATTGATATGACCGGGACGGTCACCTCTGCCTTGTATACCAAGAGCTTCACGACCGAAGCCAGAGCGGAGAACCCCGAAGTCGACAAATGGTTCGGCGAGTGGGAAGCTACCTCGACCGGCTCGCTCGAATGGGCGCTGGAAGGGGCGTATCTGATACCCTCTTACAAAGAAAACAGCCCCATGAACCTCCGATTCACCATCACCGAGGAGCAGGGTCAGATTCTTCTCTACGGCTGGAGCCAGGTGGACAGCTCGCTTCCCGCCCTGTGTGAAGTCAACGAGAACGGCGACCTCGAGGTCTATGCGGGCATCAGCGTGGGCTCCGAAAATCAGGGATACATTCCGACGTGGTCGGCCTACTGCTCCATAGACGCGGATTTCGGTCTGATTACGGGGACATATCCCGCCTATACGTTCCGCATGAGCGGCGACAGGGCCACCAGCACGCGTTATGAAGGCAGCCTTTCAAGCGGAGAATCCATCCGGGTCGTTTCACTGGAGATCTACGCCTTGTCCGATAATCAGTATGCGATTTACGGTCAGGATTTCCCCACCTACTATGTGGCGGGCGACATCACGATGACCAAGGTGGCCGGGGTGAATTCGACAAAGCTTGCGATGGCGTTAAGGAAGGCTCAAAAATCCGTGGCGCCCGGGAGGCTGCTCCCGAGCTCCTATGTTCTGACCAACATGCGGGCAATGAACTAAAGCATCGCAGGCAAAGCCGCTCGTCGGTCCCTCCGGACCCGACGGCCGGCCGGAACGCAGGCACCCCGGGAATCCCTCCCGGGGTGCTTTCTTTTCGCTTGTACAGATTACGGAAGCGTGTCCGGCAGAAGCTCCGGTCCGAATCTCCGGAAGGGGCCGACGAAGAACCCGGATGATCGCAGCCGCCCGGTCTACCGCTTCTCTTCGCCCTTGAGCGTCGGCAGCTTCAGCCCGTAGTGCACGGCAACGATGCGCAGGGCGATGACCGCTGCGGCCGTGGTGATCTGCAGCACGGCGCCCGTGATGCCTACCTGCTCGCAGGCCCAGAAGACCACGCCGCCGAAGACACATGCCAGGGCGTAGATCTCCTTGCGGAAGATGAGCGGCTCCTCGTTGATGAGGATGTCGCGCAGCACGCCGCCCGCAGCGCCCGTGAGGGTGCCCATGATGATGGCGACCCAGAGCGGAAAGCCCGCCGCGAGGGTCTTCTCGATGCCGACAACCGTGAAGAGCCCCAGTCCGATGGCATCGAAGATGAAGAAGGTGTTGTTGAGCCGGATGAGGTAGCGGCCCAGCACGATGACGATGCCCAGTGCGACGGCCGTGACGACGAGGTAGATGCTGTCGAGCATCCAGAACGGGGTCATCGAGAGCATCACGTCGCGCAGCGTACCGCCGCCGATGGCCGTCGTGAAGCCCACGACGTAGGCCCCGAACCAGTCGAAACGCTTGGCCGAGGCGAGCCGGATGCCGCTGATGGCGAAGGCCAGCGTCCCCAGCATCTCAAGAATAAAATATACGCTCATGATTCGCAGTCCGTTTCTGTCGGGTGATCCCCGCAAAAATCAGGCTGCAAAGATAGAAAACCTTTTTCAGAAAAATCCCGGCAGCGGCTCCCGGCAACGTTTTTTTCCGGAAAGCGGCGCCGCACGATCTTCGGAAAGGGGCAGTCCGCACCCTCCCGCTGCGCCGGAGCCGTGCCGGAAGCGCCCCGCCGCACGCCAAGAATTGCCCGCCGCATGCCAGGAATTGCCCGCCGGACAAGGAGGCGCTCAGCCGCAACGGAAACTCTCCGCCGCAACGGAAACTCTCCGCAGCACAAGGCCCTGCCGCCGCACGGGGCGCTCTCCTCCGCGCCGGATTACCGCCGCAGCAGTTCGACCAGCTCGGGAACCCCCTCGGCCGCCCGCTTGCGAATGACCGTCAGCGGATTGCGGATGCCCGACACGTCGGGATTGCCCGGGTCGACCAGGTAGATCGGCACCTCGGGCCGCACGTAGCGCACGAGCGACGCGGCGGGATAAACCGCCAGCGACGTCCCCACGACGACCATCACCTCGGCCTGTGCGGCGATCCCGGCGGCCCGCTCGAACATCGGTACCGGCTCGCCGAAAAAGACGATGTGCGGACGCAGCAGGGCGCCGTCGGGGCCCGTGGCGTCGAGCGGCTGCTCCCACCCCTCGATCGGAACGATCACGTCGGGGTTGCGCATCGACCGCAGCTTGCGCAGCTCGCCGTGCAGGTGGGTCACGCGGGTCGACCCGGCCCGCTCGTGCAGGTCGTCGACATTCTGCGTCACCACCTCGACGTCGAAGTCGCGCTCCAGCCCCGCAATGGCGAGGTGCCCGGCATTGGGCTGCGCGGCGAGCATCTCGCGGCGGCGCATGTTGTAGAAATCGATCACCAGCGCCCGGTTGCGGACCAGCGCCTCGGGCGTGCAGACATCCTCGATCCGGTAGTTGGCCCACAGGCCGTCCGCATCGCGGAAGGTAGCGATGCCGCTGTCGGCGCTCATTCCCGCGCCGGTGAAGACCACGATCTTTTTCATGTCAAGGCTGTTTTCTTATGGACAAATATAGGAAAACTCGCCCGATTTCGGATGGATTTAGGAAGAATAATGTAAACTATTGGGCTTTCAGGGAGATACGCAGCATTATTCCGCATTTGTAAATGTGTGCTTTGAAGCCGTTTTTTGAATAGTTAAGCGAAAAAATTGCTACCTATCCGTTGCCCATTCCAGTTGTATGGAGTTATTTGAAAATCCTTTCTGCTCCGACCGTAAAGAACGCAGTTTCATCATTTTGGCTTAGCGAAGGTACTTATTTTTTTTGAGATATGAAAAATATAGGTTCCGGAAGTCAATGGTGATAGCTTTGTCGATGTCTGACGATATTTTACATGCCGATGATTAACTCTGTCTCTGTTAATTTTGCAAACAATGGAACAGATTATGAATCAGACAGATGTAAAGGTTTCGTTCTACCTTAAAAAGAGCGAGGCGGATGCCAGGGGAAACTGTCCCGTGATGGCACGGCTTATTGTCGGCAAGCACTCTGAAACAGCATTCAGTGTCAAGTTTCGTGTGCCACAGTCATTGTGGTCATCCGGACGGGCGTGTGGAAAAAGTGTTGCGGCAAGAGACATAAACAACAGACTGGATGAAATACGAGCTGCCGCGCTCGGCATCTTTGCGGAACAATCTGCAATCCGTGAGGATGTAACAGCAGAGGATGTAAAGCATCAACTTTTGGGTATGGCTTCGGAACAGGAAACCCTATTAAGCTATTTCAGACTTTTCATTAGAAATTTCGAAAAACGTGTTGGGATCAATCGTACGGAAAAGACATTGAGGGCTTACCGTAATTCCTACAATCATCTGGTACGTTTTTTACAGATGCAATATAAGCTGTCAGATATCCCTTTTGCCGCATTGGACCGTTCCTTCATTGAAAAATATGACTTGTACCTACGTACGGAATGTTGTCTGGCTTCAGGCACAATAGTCAATCTTACCGTCCAACTGAAAACAATTGTCGGAGAAGCTATTGCTGACGGTATAATAACAGTATTCCCGTTTGTCGGATATGAACCGGTACATCCGAAACCGGAACAGAAATATCTCACCTCCGAAGAATTGAATAGGATTATGACAACACCTCTCCATGATCAGATTCTTTATCATGTGAGAGATATGTTCCTGTTTTCCTGTTATACGGGTATTCCCTATAGCGACATGTGTCTGCTGACAAATGAAAATCTTTCTCTCGCGGAAGATGGTACCTGGTGGATCAGGAGTTCTCGCAAGAAAACCGGTGTGGATTTTGAAATACCGCTTATGGAACTGCCGTTCCATATTATTGAAAAATACCGCGATATGGCTCCTGAAGGAAAGCTTCTCCCCATGTATTCCAACAGTTCATTGAATCGTTATCTGAAATGCATCGCCGAAATTTGCGGTATAGGACGTAAGCTGGTCTTCCATGCAGCCCGTCATACCTATGCGACAGAAATTACACTTTCCCATGGCGTACCGCTTGAAACGGTCAGCAAGATGTTGGGGCACAGTCGTATTGAGACCACACAGCATTACGCAAAGGTGACAGACAATAAGATAGATACAGATACGAAAGCATTGGATAAAATAATTGCTGAGCGGTTTTCTGTAGTTATTTGATAATGGCAAAAAATAGGATTATGAAAAGAAATACTGACAATATGGAAATCAAACGTCGCAGTACATTTGCGATACTGTTTTATATAAACCGCACCAAAGTCCGTAAGGATGGAACGTGCCAGTTGCTGTGCAAGATAAGCATAGATGCCAAATGGGAACAGATAGGAACGAAAGTATCCGTCAATCCGGCCATCTGGAATCCTGAAAAAGGACGGGCTGACGGCCGCAGTGAGAATGCCATTACCGTCAACCGGGCTATTGATGATCTGACCAAAGAAATCAAGGAGCATTACAGGCGGATTAAGAACAGTCTGGGATTTATTACGGCAGAGCAGGTGAAGAATGCCGTGATGGGAGTCGGTCAGAAACCGTTAACTCTGCTGGCTCTTTTCAGAGAGCATAACGAGGAGTTCAAGAAGCGTATCGGTGTGGATCGTATAAAGGAGAGTTATGATTCCTACTTGCGTTCATATAAGCACCTTTCGGCTTTCGTGCAGGAAAAACGCGGCGTAGAGGATGTACTGCTACGTAGTCTTGACCGTGTGTTCTACGATGACTTTGAACTTTTTCTCAGGACGGACAGGAATTTAAGCCCGAAGAGCGTGCATGAACATCTTTACAGGCTGAAGAAGATGACCATGCGGGCTGTCAGCCAGGGAACAATCCGCCGTGATCCGTATTGTCGCCTTCATCCTGAACTGCCCAAACGGAAAAGTCGTCATCTGAAGCTGGAAGACTTGAAGACACTGCTTACAACACCTGTCGAGAAGCCACAACTTCAGTTTGTTAGGGATATGTTCATCTTCTCCACTTTTACCGGACTTGCCTATACGGATTTGAAAAAATTGAGGGTAAATGATATTACCCAATCTGAAGACGGTTCATGGTGGATCCATATCCACCGCCAGAAAACAGGAACACTGTCTTCTGTCCGATTGTTGGATATTCCGTTGAAGATAATAGAGAAATATCGGGAACAGAGAAAGGATGACAAGGTCTTCAATCTGTATAGTCGTACGTATTTCATTATGCTCGCCCACCAGTTGGGTGAAGTTTACGGATTTGAACTTACATTTCATAAGGCACGACACAATTTCGGAACCCATATAACCCTTTCATTGGGTGTTCCAATCGAGACAGTCGGCAAAATGATGGGGCATATGCGTATTGAGACCACGCAGCTTTACGCCAAAGTGACTGACAGGAAAGTGGACGAGGACATGAAACGGCTGAAAGCAGCCGGAATGGATCGGATTCCTGGTCTGTATGAAGAAGATGTTATTGTCAAGAAACGAAGAAGGAGATTCGGATACCAATTGTCCGACAACAAAGAAACGACCTTGTAAAGAGGCCGTTTCTTTTACTTTTGCTTCATACCCATCGCTGTTCTTCCCTGCATCTTTTATAAGCGTCATCAAGAACTTTTTGTATGTCTGACTCTTTGTAAAGGGCTTTTCCCTGCACAAGATAGTAAGGTATCACACCGAGGGTCCGGTATTCCTGCAAGGTACGCCGGCTTACTTTCAACAGCTTTGAAAGTTCCTCGTCCGTGAGGAAATAATCACCGTGAAATGCGGGCCTTGGAGCCGTCCGTATTGCGTCTATCATGCGCTCCATGTTTTCCAGCCCTTTGAAAATAGTATCAATCCGCTGGTCTTTTCTGTTTATAAGATCGTAACTCATGGCTTTCTTTTTTGTGGGTGATAACTTGATTCCAACATGCTTTGTACATCTTCCGGTTTGTAGAAGAACTTGTTCTTGATCCGGGTGAAAGGCAACAGTCCTTTCTCGCGATATACCTGAAGTGTTTTCTTGGATATTCGGAGAACCCCGCATACCTCCTGATTGTCCATCCATTTTTTCAGTCCCGCGTCTTTGGTCTGACTACATAGACCGATGACTTTTTTCTCAATCAGGCTGAGGCGGACAACCAATTCGTCAAAGGTCTGTTTTTCCATACATATAATTTCCATACCGTCATTTTATTAGGATTGAAGACCGAGTTCCTTTTTTATTTTCGCCGGCAGCACCTTTCCCTTTTTGTTCAGGAAGTCCTGGACTTCCGAAGCTTTGTAATAGGTACGTCCGTCAATCATGTAGTATGTGACGAGCTTCTTCTGGCGGTAGCGTGCAAGGGTACGCTTGGTAACACCAAGGAGTTCGCACATATCCTGGTTGTCAAGCAGCTTGTCACCCTCAAGGGCGGCCGTCTGCCTGTTCATGCGGTTCAGTCTGTCATCTATCCTGTCAAACCGTTCCATTATCTGATGGAGCATCATCTGGAATGTCTCCCTGTCTATCTGTATCATAATGAATTCTGTTTTTAGTGTAATAATTCCATTTTTTACACCGTGTTGCGCAACAGGTTTCATTATGATATAGGCCAAAACATGGACCAATGCAGCAATACACACCCACATAAAAATATATCCCACTGGATTACAGTGAGATAAAAAATAGAAATTCAAAAAGACATGTTTGGGTAACGTTGCAGAAACATTGCAGTTGCGAGAAGCTATTGCAATGTTTTGCGATATATCAGGCGGCAAATACCGTTACGGAAACTTTTTGAGGAGTGCAGATTCCAGGAGCAGGAATCAAGAAAATCAGATATTCGTATTCCATGGCCGGAAATTACAGGCAGCATATAGATGACAATTTCGTCGGGAAGGTGATATACAGACAGTCTGCGTAATATTTCCGTATCTTCACGTTCGGATATTATTGCCTGGAATATGGAATCAGAGGAAGTGGTATCCTTGAAACAGATAAGATCGACCATCGGGTAGTCAGGAGCTATGGAAAATGTGCTGTGCTGTTTCCAGAGAAGGAATCCGTTCCTGTCTTCTCTTATCCATTCCATCAGCCTGTCATCATCCGGGAAGTAACCGTCGATGGTCATTGCGAATACGATCTGAACTTTTGCCATACCTCTACCTGTTATAAATAAAAGCGTGAAACTCACACATTTTCAGGTAGGGGCTCTGGTAAGCCCATTGTAGATAATGCATGAGCTCACGCTATTTTTAGGCATAGCATAAGCTGCACGCAAAAGTCTCTACAATTTGAAATTTACCAGATTCCTACCTGAGACGTCTTGCGACTTATGTATAATAGGCGACAGCCGCTTTGCGGCGTCGTCATATTTTATTTCAAAATACAGACATGGCCAATAGACCAGTCTGTTACAAAATTAGTCATTTTGCCGGAATTACAGGCAATTCACTGCAAAAAATATTCATTTCAGCTCATATTTGTTCATCTTACGGTACAATGTAGCAGGATTGATGCCGAGCAGTTCTGCCGCTTTTTTCCGGTGGCCGCCTGTGGCTTTAAGAGCCTTGATGATGGACAGTTTTTCTTCTGTCATGCCATCATAATAGACAGAATTTGCAGATACGGTATTCGTATTGATGCTGATATCCATGCACTCCGGTTCGATGACCGGTTTTTCTGTCAGCAGCACGGCCCTTTTTATCTTGTTCTGCAACTCCCTGATGTTCCCCGGCCATTCGTAGGAAAGGAGAAGCTGCTGGGCTTCTATGGAAAATCCTTCAGTATCTCTTCTCAGTTTGGTGGAAGATTCTTTCCTGAAAAATTCCGCGAGTGGCAGAATGTCTTCGGGACACTGGCGTAATGGAGGTTGCGTTATCTCAAATTCTCCCAGTCTGTGATAAAGGTCTTCACGGAAGCGTCTTTCCGCTATGGCTTTGGGAATATCCTCGTTCGTGGCCGCAACTATTCTTACATCCGCATGTCTTTCCTTGCTGTCCCCTACAGGTATGTACGTGTTTTCCTGCAAGACTCTTAAAAGGACAGACTGTACGGAATAAGGCAGCGTCCCTATTTCATCCAGGAACAGTGTCCCTCCTTTTGCAAGGTCGAAATATCCCTGTCTGGCTGTATCAGCTCCGGTGAATGCCCCTTTTGCATGGCCGAACAGAAGTGAAGCCGCGAGCTCCCCGGGAATGGCTCCGCAGTTTACCGCGACAAACGGAGCTTCATGCCTGTCGCTGTAGTTATGTATCATCCTCGCAACCGATTCCTTACCGGTACCGTTTTCCCCCAATATCAGTACCGACATATCGGATGGAGCGACCAGTTTTGCCTGTTTTTCACATTTTACGGCTTGTGCGCTTGTCCTTTTGAACAGATGCTTTTCACCGTTCCAGACAGCGGACATGTGCTTGAGGAATGTATCCACAAGTTCAAGGAGTTGTTCCCTGTGAATCGGTTTGACCAGATAGTCCTTTGCTCCGAGTTTGATCGCACGCACCGCGTCAGGATAGGAAGCGTATTCGGTCATCACCACAAATGGAATATGAATGTGTTCCCGGTTTATCCATTCAAGCAGTTCTATGCCATTTCCTTGAGGCAGTCTTACATCTGAAAGAATCAGGGCAATATTTTCGGCTTTCAGTACTCTTTTTGCCGCAGGTTCATCCATGGCGGTTGTGACAGCATAGCCGCAACGTTCAAGCCAGTCCCTTTGCAGTTGGGACAAGGCTACGTTATCTTCAACTATCAGTATTTTCCTTTTCATTTTCCTGTCTGATTAAACTGTTTATCTCATTTTCTGCTGCCGAGACAAGTCTGTCAAGGCTGGCTGTTATTTTCAAGGTCCATTCTTTCATGACCTGATCTCCGGAGCTGTCATCGTGGACAAGGTTTCTGTATTCTTGCAATTCTTCTGCAATTCCGAGCATTTCCCACATGGGAAACATCCGGTGTATTATCTCTTTTATCCGCATTCTATTCTTATTTCTTATTGCTTCCACAAGTTCTTCCTTGTTCGTTTCGGATTCTTTTACAAGCATTGTCAATACCTTGCGTTTGTTTCCGGAATCCGATATGAGCGGCCTGAAATCTATTGATTGAGATTCTGGCTTGTTCATCTTTTCCATAATAGAGGACAGGAATAGAAGCAGTTCCGGGCTTGAAAAAGGCTTATGGATACATCCAGTGAAACCAGCCTTGATGAAATTCTCCTTTTCTTCATCTCCTCTTGCAGTCATGGCAGCTATCGGAATGCTTCGTGAACTGCCAATATTGGAGTTGCGCAGCAGATTGAGCAGACTGAAGCCGTTGGTTCCCGGCATTTGTATATCTGTAAGTATCAGATCATAATCCTCTTTTCTCAAAAGACAGACCACTTCTTTTACATTTTGGCAGGCATGACAACTGACTCCATTCCTTTCCAGGATGTCGCGTGTTATTTCCATCTGGACAGGATCGTCTTCCACGACTATGATACGGTGTGGAAGTCTTTTTTCCGGATTTGGAAGCGTTGTGCATTTTTCCTCAATTGTTTCTGATGTTTCTTTCAGCGGAATGCTCACCTTGAATGTACTGCCTTCTCCGATTTTGCTTTCCACGGAGATATTTCCTTTCAGTAAGGTTACGAGTCCTTTTGTAATGGAGAGGCCAAGTCCGAAACCTTCAGGACAAATCTCTACTGCTGCCCTTTCAAATGGAGAAAATATGCGTTTTAAGGTTTCTTCGCTCATGCCGATACCTGTATCCCTGACTGTTACTGTCAGAATATCGTTTCTGAATATGGCAAAGAATCCAATAGAACCGGATTCTGTAAATTTTATGGCATTGGACAGCAGGTTGCCGATTATCTGCTCTATGCGGTCCGCATCGCCGGTAACGGTAATGTCGGTTCCGATAAAGTCTCCGGATAGCATTATTCCCTTGTCATTGGCGATGCGTCCATATTCTTTTTCGATGTCTGAAAGGAAGGTATTCAAGCGGAATGGAATTTCATTTAGAGTTTCCTTGGCTTCATTCAAGCGTGACAGGTCCAGAAGGCTGTTTACCAGCCGCATGATATGTCCAGTAGAGCTCAGGATGTTGTTCAGATAGGAATTTCGTCGTTTTCTGTCTTTGGTATCCATTGCCAGCTCTGCACTTCCCCGGATGGCATTCAGGGGGCCCCGAATGTCATGAGAGAGCGTGATGATAATCTTTTTGCGTATCTCCAGCATTTTACGGTTATGCAGGTCTGAGTCCTCAAGTTCTTTTCTCTTGCGGTGTTTTCTGTGTATATCCTTGGTTATGAATATGGATAGGAACAAGGCGCATAATAAGGCTGCTGATGATATGATACATATTGTGTCGAATGCTTCTTCCCTAAGTTCAGAAACTCTTTGATGCCGTTCTGCAGTACGCTCCAGGGCGTCTTTTTCCAATTCATTGATCAGTCTGGAGATGTTCCGGTTGAGAATATGGTTCTTATGCTCAAGAGAGTCCGCGAGTGATTCAAAAAGCCGGTTTTGCCTTTCCAGTACCTCGTACATTTCATCCCCGAACTTTCGGATGTTATGGGCGTTATCGGTTTGTCCGGCTTTTTGCTGTACTGATGTTTCTGTTTCCTTCTGTTTCCTTTTCCGGGAAAAAAGGCGGCTCAGAAAATTTTTCTTTTCAGGTTTCGTCGGTTCCGTATGTAACATTGTAGCGGAAGAAGTCATTTTTCTTTCCAGTACCGGAAGCTGACTTGAGAGGATACTGTCCATCTGTGTGAGTACGGAAGGGATATTCTTCAAAGAACGGATATGGTCATGCTTTTGATTGAGCAGGAACTCGACTGTATCAATGCGTGCCTGCTGAAGGGAGTCGGTATATACTTTTCTCAGTTCATCAAGCATGAAGAAGACCCTGTTCTCTTTTTCATTATACTCTTTTTGGTCCGATATGTCACGCAGATATGCCGATTCGTTGTCCAGAAAGAGTGAAACAAGCACTTTGAATGTCCTGCTGGTCAGTTCCCGTTGTGCAAGCATTGCGTTCTCTTCCGCTTCTGCTTCCGCAAAAACCTTTTTTTCATGCCATAAAGCAGCGATGATTCCTATAACCAGCAGTGCCAGGATAGTGTAACCGGCAAATATTTTTATTAGCAGGGAACCCGAAGGTTTTATTGGATTTTCTTTTTTCGTTTCCATAACCTTGTATCGTGATTTTTACAAAGTTACGGAGGTGACGATGAAGTGATGTTCTGATTACTAACGGATTTTTTCTGATTTTTATCGGACTGTGTCGGCAAGCAGTTCTTTTCTTAACTGCAAGGGAGTTTTGTTAAAATTCCGTTTGCAATAGTCGGAGAAGGTTGACTCTGACTTGAAGCCGTTGTTTTCCGCTACCCGATATAACGGTATCGCCGGATTTTTCAGCATTCCTGCTATTCTCTTTTTCTTCCTTTCACGCAGCCATTGTGATACGTTCATGCCGAATTCACGCTTGAACCGTTCCCGGAATACGGTATTCGACATGTGGCATTTTTTCGCGAGCTCCTCTCCGGTCATATTTGCTGTAACCCGCAAAAGGACTGTTTCTCTGAAACCTGCTCCCTTGAAATCCGGGATATATTTTTCTGCAAGACGGAAATCGGATTCGGTCATGAAAGAATCGTTTGTTTTCATGTGCCGTTTGAATTCGCTGATGACATTTCCGGCCATAAGGTTATACAGGAAGTTCAGGTGCGGATATTCTTCTTCCGGGCTTATTGCATGAAGAATTTTAGCGCAAACCAACAGGCCGTGGGCATTACGGTTTTTGTATTGGTACATGTAGGTGTCAATTACGTAACCGAGCACTTTGTTGTTCCGACAGAAACTTGCCAGTATGTATAGCGCGGTTTCAGTCTTGTTTTCAAGCGAAGAGTCCGACTGTAGTTTTCTCAGTTTTTCTGTCAGCCATATCATGGCCGGTATGTTCTCAGACAAAGGTTTCAGGATGGTCCAAGTCCGTGGAATACGGATATCTGTCTGTCGGACAGCTTCGGCAAGTTCGAGTACCCATGCCTCCCATTGTGTCCGGAATGAGTCGTGCTTAAGAGATTCTATAAGTATGTATTCCATGATTCGTAAGTTTCTGTGCAAAAATATAATTTCCTGTATGACAGAGCAAATAATGGTTACCGAAACTTTTTGATTCTGTGCACTTTTCGTTAAATTTGCAAACGGCAGATGCTGTTGTTTTCAAAAAAGGATTTTCATGCGGAATGGTTTAATTACTTTATATTCTTATAATTATTAAATATCAATAACATATTTAATTCAATCCATAATTTTGAACAATTCATTTGTCCGGCCATTAATCGGCATAAAATAATGTTAATTTTGCATGATTGAGAATAGAAATGATTATATTTGCCAATATAGATATGAATAGAAGTTGCAGATAAATGGATATATAAAGAAAATAGGCAGTAGTCGTCTGATTGAAGTGGGATCAACCTGCTGCAGGCACTTCCTTACAGCAGGAAGTTCTTTTTTCATGTTTCCATTTTTCGACGGTCCTCCTTCACGGAATTCCGGCTGCGGCAACTTCAAATTCATCACCAGATTATCTTACAACCACCTACAATCCAAGCATGACATTTTTTTATCGGAACGCTTTCGAATGATCTTCATCCAGGATGAAGAGAAGAGTGTTACGGCCTGCGGTATTCAGATTTTGAGCAATTCATGTCTGTCTATCGCTTTTTTTGTCTTGTCCTTTTTGTTTTGTGTAACCATTTTAATCCATCCCTGATAAATTATGATAGGAATTCCCGACAGCAGAAACAGCAGCCAATCTCCAGGCAGAGAAGAACTCTTCTCCGCGGGGCTGACATATATGGAAAGCGGTGAATATGGCTTCGCCTATTACTGTCTGAGCAATATAGAGAATCCGGACATAGCCGTATTGTACAATATGGCGTACTGCTGTTACCGTATCTCCTGGTACGAGCAGTCGTACTCCCTGCTGAAGGATGCCGAGCTCAAGCTGCCTGGCCTTAAAGATGTCTCAACAGACCGGCTTCCGGCGGCTTTCCAGCGATGGGAATTGGAAACCAACGATACTTTCAGCCCGATGCCGGCCAAGGTATATCCTTGGATGTCTGCAATCCAGCTGTTCCGGCTCAAGGCAGAGGTCGCTTCAAGACTTCAACTGACTGCCGACGTGCGCAGAATCGCTTCGTACCTCGGCGGTAAATTCAACCATATCAATAAACTAATAAATCAATAAACCATGAAATACAGTGACATATACAGGCTTTACTCGACAAGCCAGCCGGAGGATGCAATTCATCAGGCGCTTCGGGAAGTGCCCGTCGATGAAAGCGACGAACAGTACGAAGGCCGTTCACCGTTGCATCTTGCCTGCCAGTATGGAGACGTGGAGGGGGTCAGGATCCTTCTTGAACGTGATGCCGAACCCAACGCGAAGGATGCAAACGGTTCCACCCCGATTCATATTCTCGGCAGGGCCAGTGCTGGTCGTGCAGATGAAGAGAAACTGAAAGAAATAGCCGTCATGCTCATGGAACATAGAGCGAATATACCGCGTTCGGCCAAGAATACGACGGCCCTTATCGAGTGCGTAAGGAACCGCCATTTCAAGATGGCGGAAGCGATCATGGATTCCGGAGCACGCGTCAACTCAACCGACCTTAACGGTGAGAACGTGCTTTTCGGTCTTTGTGCCGCTTCAGGCGACATCAAAAGGGATATCCGGTTTGCTAAAAAGGAACTGGATGATGCCGTACAATACCGTTATCCCGAAAACAAGATAGAGGAAATCAGGAGCAGGATTGCAAGGCTGGAGGGAGACGACGAAACCGCCTACCGGCTTGTCAGAAGGCTTGTAGAAGAAGACAAGGCCGACCCGGAAGACAAGTCAAACAGCGGAAAGACAGCCTGGGATGTAGCCATAGAGAACAAGGCGATGAAGATCGCGGCCTTCCTTTCCGGAAGCGACCCCGATATTGACGAACTTTCGGCCCTGCACGGCAACATGGACATATTCCAGGCCATGTACATGAAGGATATGGGGGCACTGGATGCCATTCTGCGTTCGGGTGCAGACCTGCAGACGGTATGCGAGCACAGGGATATGTATGACTTTGAGGGCAAGTCGCCCCTCGCTTGCGCATTCAGCTGGTTTGACAGCATACAGGATGCTCCGGCCATGATTCTGAACGGCGGAGCTGATCCGAACTACCGATTCCCGAATGAAGAGACGGCTTTTTCGGCATGGGTGAGCAAGGACTATTTCTGCAAGGATACCGAGGTTTACAAGGGGCTGCTTGACCTGATGAAGGAAAAAGGCTGGAATCCTGAACTGCCTGTTGACGCGGAAGGCAATACGGCACTTGCCCTTTCCTGCCGCCATACCGGCTACAGGCTGGGCAAAACGGCATTCGGCTGGCTGCTCAAGGGGAAGGCCGACCCGAACACCGCCAATCTTTCCGGCCAGACTCCCATGATGATTCTCTTCGGCGGTCATAAGGCGAACGAAAAATATGTGCCTTACGGCTGGTCAGCCGGTTCTGACGACCCCACGGAAATCCTCGAAAAGCTTCTCGAAGCCGGAGCTGACGTGGACAAGACGGACAACCGTGGAAACACCCTCCTGCATTATGTGGCGGCATGTTGCCGTGACAGCATGGCACAGAAAACGATTGAACTCCTGCTGGATTTCAAACTGCCTGACGTGAATGCCGTAAACAATGAAGGCAAGACGGCCATGGACGTGGCGGCAGACTACAACAATGACAATCTCGTGAGACTATTATTGAAATATTCTTAAACAAAGACATATGGACAACAACCAGACATTTCTCAATGCTTGCCGAAACGGGCAGAAAAGCATTGTCCAGATATTCCTGAAAAAGGGAGGAATTGACATCAACAAAAGGGATCAAGAAGGAAACACTGCTCTTTATTATGCCTGTCAGAAAGGCTACAGGGACATAGTGTCTCTGCTTCTTGACAACGATGCCGACGCGTCATGTGTCAACAACCGTTCCGAAAGCCCGCTCCACGCGGCGGCACGGAGCGGTAACAAGGAAATCCTCGGGAAGCTGCTCCAGAAGGGGGCCGACATCAACGTGACGGACAATGAAGGACGTACCCCGCTGATATGCCTGCTTGACAACAAGCGTACAGATGCCGCCCTTTTCCTGATGGATCAGGGTGCCGATACGGAGGTCGCCGATGCCTCCGGCCACAAGGCCATCGACTATGCCACAGCCCACGGGCTGCGGGAAGTGGTCGCCCGGCTCTCGTGCGGGAATGACCGGGATGCACGCGGCAACACCCCGCTTCATCAGGCCGTGTATAACGGACAGGGTGAAATTGTCCGCACGCTGCTCCTGTCAGACAAGTCCATGCTTGACTCGACGAATGACGGCGGAGAGACTCCGCTGATACTCGCCTGTATGCAGGGGAATCTTGTCATGGTCAACCTTCTTCTCGGGGCCGGAGCCGATCCCGGCAAGGCTATGCTGAGCGGCAATGCCCCGATACATTACGCGGCCATTTCAGGGAACCGCTTTATAGGTGAGGCTCTGCTGAAGGCCAAAGCCGCGGTTGACGCGCAGAATGACAACGGGGAAACCCCGCTAATTCTTGCAGCCAGAGAGGGTCACAACGATTTCGTGTCCGTCCTGCTTGAATACCACGCTAACGTCAGCATTGCAGACAACCTCCAGCACACGGCCCTGTACTATGCAGGAGAGCGCGGCTTCAACGAAATCGTGGAAAAGCTTCTTGAAAACGGAACTGAATAAACAGAAAATATATTCATTAACCAATTTAATATTAGAAAGATATGGCAGAAACAAAGAAAACACCCGAGGAAATAGCAAGAGAGGCACAGGCCCAGGCCATGAAAGCCGCACTGGAACAGGCTCAGGCCATGTATGGCAACATACCCGGATTTGAAGGCACCGACCTGATGAAGATGCATGAAAAGCTGATGCAGGATTCGGCCGAGATGTTCCCGGGAGTTGCGGAGGCACAGGCATACCAGGCAAAGATGATGGCCGAATCCGCCCAGGATCCCGAGGCGATAATGGAGACCTACAGCAAAAACCTGGAGTTCGCCGGCAACATGATGCAACAGGCAATGAATGCGGGATTCATGCCGGAAGGTTTACCGGATTTCTCGGACGGTTTTGACGTATATGCAGGTTGGGAAATCACCCGCAAGGGCGACAACAGCCTGACACCTGAACAGAACAGACTTCTGGCTTATGGGGCACCTCTGTTCCTGTACAACGATGACAACATGGACTCCCTTGAAAGTACAACTGACACGGACACTCTCAAGGAAATGCTTGAGGAATGGTGGGAAGTGACCGACAGGAAGAGTGCCCTGGAGACCATATCATGGCTGCTGAACGAAGGCCAACATGCCGGAGCGGATCCGGCCTTGGCTGAAATCCGCCAGCGTGGAATCGAGTCCATCACCGAGGAAGAAAAGGCGGACGAGGACAGCAAGATCGGCGATGCGTTCACGATAGCTGAATTCGTAATGGGAGTAAATGAAATGACGGAAGCGGACCTGCCCGAAACCGTGCTGGCATGGGACCTTGTACGTGCCGTGAACATGGCCCGTTGGGCTTTCATCTGCGGCTACATCAATGAAGACGAAATGTGGGAAGCCATCAGAACCACTGCCGGCATAGCCAATGAATCCTTCAATTCGTGGGAAGAATACGGCAACAGCTTTGCCGTGGGACGCGGAATATGGAGAGGCGAAACGGATGACTACGAGACCGCGGATGAAGTTGTCGGGGCGCTTCTCAACAAGGATGACTCACCTTGGAAGGATATCGAATGGTAACATCCGGAAATTATCAACATCAATAACCTCTTAAAACTATACGAATATGGCACTTTTCAAAAACGCCGCTACCGAATGGGAGAAAACCATGACGGAGAATGACCTTGACCAGATGGAAGCTCAGGGTCTTGACGTGAGCAAATACAGGGAGAAACTTGCGGCCCGACGTGCAAAGGAAGCCGAAGAAGCCAAGCGTGACAGAGAACTGTACAAGAATCCGACTCAGCTTGACAAGCTGAAACCGTACATGCAGACGCCACGCAGCTCCGAGACCGAGTTTTTCAGGAAACTTGCAGGCAAGGCACCATGGTTGGGCAAAAGCAAGTGGCTGAGAAAATTCACGGAAGGATATATCGTTTACGCGGGAATTGTCAGTGCCCCGGCAGAGGCGTGGAAAGGCGTGAAGCACAAGGACGACTCGTTCTATGGTATCGGCATATACGCGCTGGACAAGGGACACATGAGCGATGTGGAATGGCTGAAGAGAGTGATGGAAAAGTTTCGCAACATGTGTGAAGGCAGGCAGCCGGTAGCCCCCGGATGTGAGGGCGTAGTCAGTCTTGCCAAGGAAGAGGACTGCTGGTCAACCGTGAAGCTGAATGGAGAAATAGTGGAAGGCGCCGATGTGGAAGTAAGGAAACTTGTCCTCGATTACAAGGAACTTCCCCAAGGCTATCTTCCTTCAGACGGCATCGTCCCTCACTACTACTGGGAAGGGACAATCAGGGTCATACCGGCTGAATTGTATGTCTAAATCCGTCTGAACTATGACTATAGCCGTTATATGCATTATCGTGATACTGCTCATAATCATTTTATGGGCAGTATTCACCAATAACAGCCTTATTGCGAAGAAGAACCGGGTCAAGCAGTGCAGGAGCGGTATCTGTGTCGTTCTCAAGCAGAGGAATGACCTGATCCCCAATCTTGTCGCTTCCGTCAAGGCATATATGGGGCACGAGAACGAGATTCTCACCCGCATTGCCGATTTGCGGTCAAGGGCTTCGAACGCTACAGAGTCCGAGCAGATAAAAAACGGTACAGAAATGTCCTCACTTCTGTCAAGACTGAATGTGGCTGTGGAAGACTACCCGGAGCTGAAGGCAAACCAGCAGTTCCTTCATCTTCAGGTCCAGATCGAGGACATGGAGAATGAGCTGCAGGCAATCCGGCGCACCTACAATGCTGCTGCAACCGATTACAACAATTACATTGAAATGTTTCCGTCGTCGATAATCGCATCCTGGCGCAAGCATGAGCAGCAGGAACTGATAGAGTTCCCGGAAAGTGAGATCAAGGAAGTGAAGGTGGGAGAATTATTCAAGTAAAGCATGGAAGAAAGTCAGAATATAGATTTCAAGGGCATTTCCCTTCACATGAAGAAAGAGATGACCCGCATCAGGATGCTCCGGATCGTGTTCCGCATCCTGACCTCCATTGTCTATCTGTGTACCGTCGTGTGGTTCGGTTTCTGTATCTTCGGCGGGTTCCTTGTGGACCGTACCGACTATGAGACTTCCGTCACCACGGGAAAATACCTCATGATAGGCTTTGCCGTATTTTTTGTACTTCATTTTGCATTCATGAAATGTTTTGCCGCACTGAACAAGAGGGAAACCTACACGATGGCCCACATCATCTACCTGCTGTTCCCGGGCGCGAGGTACAACCCTTCCGGTTCCATACAGCCGAAAGTTTTTGCGGACAGCCGCCTGTTCGGAACGGCATTGTCATCGGGCAATTCGGTAAGTTCGACCTGTTACGGACGTCTTGACATTCCCGTCGGAAATGGTATGATGACTGTCGTGGATGCCGGTGTGACTTCAGCCAATTCGAAGGATTTCTCGGCATTCAATTTTCTTGAAGTTCCGTACCAGTATTTCATCCGTCCGATTTTCGGCGCCCGCATAGAGAGTACGATGCACAGCTTCAGAGGGATGTTCGGATGTTGCCGTCTGAACCGCACCTTCAGGGGCTACGTGATGCTGCTGCCGGACCATCTGGAAAACAAGATTGGTTATCTTGCACAGACCGTTCAGGGGATGAAAGACAAATACGGGGCAAAGTTTCTGCACCTGGAGGATCCGGAGTTCGAGAAGTACTTTGCCGTATATGCGGATGACGAGGTGGAAGCCCGTATGGTACTTACGCCGGCGATGATGCGGAAGCTGACCGCCCTGCGGAAATCCTTCAGCCGTGACCTGATGCTCTCTTTCAACGGGAATATGTTCTACTACGCATCCGATACTCCGGACGGATTTCTCCGTCCCGGCAGGAAATCGCTGGATGACGAACATCTGCTGGAACAGCTGTACAGGGAGGTGAACTTTTGTCTCACGGTAGAAAATGGAATAAAATAATCAACAATAATCGAAAACGAATAAAAAGAATTACAACATGATCGAACTTAAAAATCTGTCAGCCATCCTTGAAGGAGGTGCTATTCCGGCCGGTTATAACGAGAAAGCAATCGGCAAATTGTCCAAAACATACCTCAAGTTGGAAAACCGCAAGGTGGTAAACCTGTATCCCATCAGAACCGTGATGCACGAAGACAGTCGCTATTGTCTGTACGCCTGCCCGTTGAAAGGGACTGAAATTGACGAGGCTACCCTTCAGAGCATCAAGGCCGAAGTGGATACGCTGGAAATCGGTGAAATCCGTTATGATTCAGTAGAATCACTCGGTTATACCTATAACATCGTTGATCCTGATACCGGCAGACACATATTGACAAACGGCCAAGAAATGAATTCGGTAATGGAGATAAGCGACCATTATGATGGTGTCCTCCTTTTCACAAGAGCTGTCCTGTCTTCAAGAAAGGCCAATCAGCTTGATTGTGCCTGTGCCATAGTCGGTATTGAAGAACAGCCCAATCAATTCAAGATAGAAGCCATTCCAAACAATGTGATAGGTCAAGCCCCGACGATACTGGAATTTGAAGGCCCGCAGGAATCGCCTGCTGTCGAAAAATACAAGTCGGCCATGACGGTTCTGTCCATAATCATCACCGCGGCTCTGCTTATCTGGTACTTTTTCATAAAATAATATCACCGAACGAAAACTTCATTAAATATGACTACATTCAATTATTCATCCAAATCGTCCATCAAGGACAATCTGACTGAAATCCTTATCGGTGCAGCACTGATAATAATACCGATAGTTTATCCTTTCGGTATAAAAGTCGGTACACTCCGCATCCTCGGGCCGCTGCCTACAGCGATCATCCTTGCCCTTGTTGGACTGTATATGCTGTTCAGAGCCTGGCGGAAGATACATAAGGCCCGCAAGTTGGCTGCCAAAAGCTGTATCATCACGGTTGACGGCGATAAGGTGACATACCCGGTCATCGTGAAGGGAAATGTAGAGATGCATTCTTTTACATTGTCGGAAATATCCAGTTCAAACTACAATTATGACGAAGGTATTCTGACAATTGTTCTCACAAACGGTTCTACGGCCAAATTTGACGTTGACTTTTTTGACGGACTGCCACAGCTCAAGGAATTTGCGGCGCTCCTGAAAAAATAAACCGATGAAATATGGAATGGTTGGATAAAATAAAGGATTTTCCTAATCTGATACAGCAGGAACCCCGCTACGGCTATCTGGTCATGGCGGGCCTGCTTCTTATATGGCTTGTCGGTGTCATCTGCGGCTGGAAGTGGACATATTCCCGTCCGGGCAGTACAGGAGGCAACTTCTGGATGAATCTGCTCGGTCCGAAGACATTCCGGTTCTGGCTGGGAGTGATTCTTGCCGTCGGGATAGGACTGGCCCTGTACCTGTTCTCTATTTCCGGCAAATAGCAGACTGCTCTTCCCCCGGATGCCACCTGTAAACTAAAAAAAAGAGATTGAGTATGAAAACAATTCCGATTATAACCTTTTTTCTGTGTACGGCGATATATGCCCATGCACAGCTTAACATCGTTCCCAAGAGCGATGGACTGAAAGAGTACACGGTGACAAATGCCCATCCCTATGACAGCCTGACGAACGTGGAGAAGCGGAGTTTCGCTTCCCTTCCGGGACAGACCCTGTACATGCACGGGGCGAGAAATGACGGGGACGGCTACTGGGATGCCTTCTACACATCCAACTTCCTTGCCGGGGATGACCGGACGGTGTACAAGGCGGTCAATATCAGTTCGACCCCCGCAAAAGAGGTGGTCGGAAAATATTACGAGGTGGTGAAGGTCTGGACCAAGACAGACTACCTGTCGGCAGGATGCTGCCTGCTGCTTCGTGAGAAAGAAAGCGGCGAAGAGATGTATTATAACCCATTCAAGTATCCGCTGAGCATGACCTGTTTAGGGTATTATGAGAAACTGAAACGATTTGTCGGGCAGACATTCCTGTCGCTTGCCAAGGCCGTGGAGACCGAGGACGGTCAGGTTATCACCCCGGCTGAAGGTGAGGAGTACCGTTGTGTGGACGTCGGCCTGAAGATGAACAGTGACGGGGCGTTTCTGCTGATGGAGGGTGCTGACGGTGTACGAGTGGAAGCATTTCCTATAGGCGGTGACGAAGTGTACGAGTTTGTAAGCACTGCACGTATCGGCCAGCTGGAAAAACGGTACGGCAAGAAATTCGGGAAGCTGATTGCCTTCCGCAAGGTCGATACCGGCATGACGAGGGAAATGGTCATCTCCGCATGGGGTGAACCATACCACAAATCGGAAGTCAAAAAGGAAGGCAGGACTCTGGAGACTTTGCGCTTTTCCGACGACCGCTGTGTGGAACTGCTTGACGGGAAAGTACAGTATGTGCACGTCTATTGAATGGAGGCGCATCTTTGCCTGTAAAGTCCCAGGCGAGATTTGCGTTTATCGTTTATTAACAGACAAAAGCACCAAAAAATCAGGGAAAAATACCTATCTTGCGTAACCCTATTTAATAGAGGAAACATTGTCCAAAACAGTAATTAAAAAAGAATTGATATGGACATATACCAGAACAAGCCCAGAATCAAACTTACGCCTACCGTCAGGTATGGTAGGAAGTTCATTGAGGCAGCCTTTGATGATGACAGCCTGCGGATACCTTTGTCTAAAGAGGAAGGCATTCAACTTGTGGGCGGCAAAGCCTATTTGCCGGAAGAGCACTTTGTGCTTGCGGAGTTCTTTGACCGTTATGTAAAGATGGCTTTTATCGACTATTCCTCCATCAGGGAGCTGGGGCCCAGGAAACAGGAAGACAGTCGTCCGCCTCTTCCGGAAGGTTATCTGGAGAAATTGGAGCAGGTGCGGTATAGCGGACATACTGTCAGGGTTTATACATCCTATTTCCGGGATTTCCAGCAACATTTCAAAGGTCGTGACATCGGGACGATCACTTCCGGTGAGATAAATGACTATCTGCTTTACCTTATTCACGAGAAAAACATATCCTCTTGCCAGCAGAACCAGAGAATCAATGCCATCAAGTTTTATTATGAGAAGGTACTCGGACAGGAACGCCGATGCTACAAGGTGAACCGTGCAAAACGGGAAAAGACACTGCCCGACGTGTTAAGCAAGGAAGAGATAAAAAAGATACTTGATGTGACAGCGAAAGACCTGCGCTTCTTCTGTGTGTTTTCCATACTTTATTCCGCCGGGTTGAGAATCAGTGAACTTTTGAATTTGAAACCCGGAGACATCAGTGAGTCACGTTTCATGATCCGGGTGCGACAGGGAAAAGGCAGGAAAGACCGCTATACCCTGCTGTCCAAACCATTGATGAAGAAGTTGGCAGAATACAATCGACTGTACAGACCGAAAGTGTGGTTCTTTGAGCGCAGGCCTGGAGAGCCTTTCACGGAAAGCATCATATCGAAACGCTTGAAGGCTGCCGCACTTGAAGCCGGCATAACGAAACGTATTTATCCTCACCTGTTACGTCATTCCTTTGCCACGCATCTACTGGAGCAAGGCACTGACATTAAGATTGTAAAGGAGCTTATGGGACATAACAACATTAAGACAACGGAAAGATATGTACATATAGCTGATACATTCAAAAGCAATATCAAAAGCCCGTTGGATGACCTGTTGACAGAAGAGGAATAGATATGATACTTTGAAATGATAACAGCTATGGATGAAATGTTTCAGAAAATACTCGATGAAATAAAGAGTTCGTCAAAAACGATAAATGTGCTGCCTCCGGATGAAGCGGTAAGGCAGGCTGTAAAGGAGAAATACCGGATCAAGAGCGGCAGCCTGATGGCTGCAATCCTTGAAAACACGGGTGGTATAGTCATTGACAACTGGATAAGGCTGTACGGTTCAGGAGAGCTGGACTTTGTCACCAGGAACAGCCTGTTCCCGTTCAACGAGATAGTGGTCGGCGAAGACATTCTGGGAGGGTTGTTCATCTGTCTTGATGACGGCAATATCGGCTATTTTGCTCCCGACTGTCTGGAGATGGAAGACATGGAGATAAAGTTTGGACAGTTCGTCTATTGGTGTCTGCACGGTGATACGGATAAGTTCTATACCGATTACAGATGGGACGGCTGGCAGGACGATACCTCGAAGATGAAGAGCAGCGAGGGCGTAGCTTTCTATCCTTTCCTTTGGGCCGAGGCGGAAAGTCTGGAGAGCAGAGTCCGGAAAGTTGTTCCGATGGATGAAATCCTGAGACTTCAGTTTGCCTTTCTGGGTCAGGATGACCAGGACGAGTGAATCCATTGTTGTCCTCTGCCACGAGCCTGCCGCCTTTTTCATCCCTTCTTTCGTGAATGAAATTCTGCATGGCAGCAACACTCTTATGCTGTATTTGTTCAATGGACAGAATGGAACGGGCAGCATGTCTCAGGACCTGGAAGATGTGTCCGGCTTAAGGTTCCGACAAGCAGGAACGGATTCTAAAATATACGAACGCGCTTAGATCCCTCATGATTTTCATGGGGGATTTTTTTGTATTACGGAAGAGCATTATACCCCGATGCCGTGAACTGACAGAGTGCAGCCGGACTATGATTGAAAACATGAATTTTCATGCGGAAGGTGTATTGTATTACAATAGTGCCAAATTTCTGTTATTATTAACAAATTAAATGCGGCCAGTTGGAATAAAATCGGTATCTTGCATTTATAAACAAAATAATGAAATTATGGGACTTGGATTCACCATTCACACTAAAATCAAGGACATTGAAAAGTTTCAACAGGCTGTAGAAAGTCAGGCTGTTGAGTCCGGTTATAATGCAGAGCACGATGAATCATCTTCGACGGTTAGTTTTTGCAGGCTGGGCGACTTGTTCCTAAACTATCAACATGAGGGAGAAGGAAATGCGGACAACGTCATTTCCGTAAACGGAGACTGCCAGACCAACATGCTTGGCCCAGGCTTCCACAAGGCAGCAATAGAGTTCATCGACAGGCTTCAACAGGCGACCGAAACCCGGTTTGAGGTTGAAGACGAGACGGACTATTACACGGAAAGGGACTTTGAGGCCATGAAGAAGAATCATTTCCACAAGTGGCTGGCCAAACTGTTTGAAATCATCCAGAAGCAGGAAGACAAAGGCAGTACGTCCCTGTCAATCTGCTGGGATCTCAATAAATATTACCCTCAATCGGACAGCGGCATTGTCATCTCACCTTTGGGTTCTTTCCGCCTTTCAGAAGTCATCAGACGTATCCGGGAAGAAGGAATCGAATCTTTTGCCGATGATTTCTTCATCTGGAACAATCCGGAACGTGATGCACGTTTCCATAGAGGACTGGCCCTGAACGCCATGTGGGAGGACTGTTATTTCATGCCGTCGGAAAGAAGTGAAGAAGATGCCCGCATCAACGGGTACATCATAAGCGAGCTGGAAACGGCAGCATCACTTGACCCGTCTCTTCCTTTCCCAAAAAAGGAATACGAGGAACTTTGCAGACTGCATGGCTGTACCCCTGTCCCGACTGACGGGATACCTACATACGAAACGGAATTTACCATCGGCTACCGGCGAGGAATTGTCAACCATAAGGTCGGAAGGATCAGGTTCAGTCTGCCGGGCAGCTATCTCGAAGATACGGATGATGGTACCCTCGTCTATTATGACGCGGCCACAGACAACTGGCACACGGTCAGATGTACAGGATACTCCACCAATGGTGAGCCAGATTTTCTTGATGTGGAAGAGGAAATGATTGAAGAAAGGGAATTTGACGGCGGAAAATACCGTCTCTATGACATGGGTACCGGCCAAGATTCAGAGGATGAAGAACCTTATCCCGTTTACAGCTGTCACGCACTGTGTTCCAACCAGTACACCCTCTTCACGTTGTGTGCCTCCAGGCTGGAAGACCTGAAAAAACTTTCAGGTGAATTCCTCCCGACTTTGGTTGCAGACCAGCCTATAGAACCGGAAAATAAGCAAATCATATATACCGGAGAGAACATGAATGACGAACTGATGAAGCAGATAGACGAATGGCACAAGGCCGAAAAGCATCAGGAA
>ULWC01035043.1_pt1 | contig 33546 bp, 24 predicted proteins | sample 1959931 | NCBI WGS metagenome assembly ULWC01 (sample SAMEA4835801, study PRJEB28245) | human gut metagenome | biome: gut microbiome; material: fecal sample | place: Denmark | collected 2008
TTTCTCTCCTCAGGAAGATACCAGGCTGCGCCAAGTGCCTGACCACGAGGAATCAATGTCACCTTGAAAAGAGGATTAGCATATGGAAGCAGCCAACTGACTGCAGCGTGTCCTGCTTCGTGATGAGCGATGGATTTCTTCTCTGTGTTGGTGATGATGGATGATTTACGTTCAAGACCACCTACAATTCTGTCCACTGCATCCAAGAAGTCCTGTTTGTCAATGGCAGGCTTGTTCTTTCGTGCTGCAGTCAGAGCTGCTTCGTTGCAGACATTGGCAATATCCGCTCCGGAAAAGCCCGGAGTGTGCTTAGCCATGAAATCCACATCGAAGTCGGTGCTGAGTTTCAGATTCTTGATATGTACCTTGAAAATCTCCTCTCTTTCTTTGAGTTCAGGAAGTTCTACGTGAATCTGTCTGTCGAAACGGCCTGCACGAAGAAGAGCCTTGTCGAGGATATCTGCCCTGTTGGTGGCTGCAAGCACGATTACACCTGAATTCGTGCCGAAGCCGTCCATCTCCGTAAGAAGCTGGTTCAGTGTATTTTCACGCTCGTCATTTGAAGAGAATCCCACATTCTTGCCTCTCGCCCTTCCTACGGCATCGATTTCGTCAATGAATACGATGCATGGTGCCTTTTCCTTGGCCTGTCTGAACAGGTCTCTTACTCTCGAAGCTCCCACTCCGACGAACATTTCCACGAAATCTGAGCCGGAGATGGAGAAGAACGGCACATTGGCCTCTCCTGCAACAGCCTTTGCAAGCAATGTCTTTCCTGTACCCGGAGGGCCTACAAGCAACGCGCCCTTTGGAATTTTACCGCCGAGTGCAGTATATTTCTTAGGGTTTTTCAGGAAATCCACGATTTCCATCACCTCTTCCTTGGCTCCGTAAAGACCGGCGACATCCTTGAATGTCACTTTTACGGTATCCTTGTCAGCAAGCCTGCCTGTAGATTTTCCAACACTGAAAATGCCGCCCTGACCACCGGCTCCGCCAGGACCCATATTCCTGTTGAATCCACGGAACATGAATATCCACATGGCAATCAGAAGGATAGGGAAAAGGAACCAGTCCATTATGTGTCCCCAGACATTATCATCATTTTCCATAATGATTTTCACCTGGCTGTCGGCAGGCAGTTCCGAATTCAGCCGGTCAAATTCTGCCTCGGGGTCAAATTTGTTGGACACGTAAAACCAGAAGTGAGGTGAGGCGGAAGGAACTTTCCCCCCGAAACGCTCACTGTATTTCGCCAGTTTGTCCGGTTTGATCGTGACTTCACCCTTGAAGTCATTTCTGATGAACAGGATGTCCTTCACGTCACCGGATACCACCATCTCCTTCACGTCGCTCCATTCTGCCTTCTGAGGGTTGGAGCCACCGGAGAAGAATGCGAGGTAAAGCAATCCGACAAGTAGCGGAATATACAACCAAGACAATCCGATATTGATTCTGATAATCTTGTTTTTCGGATCCTTGTTGTTATTGGTATTGTTTGCCATCTGTTAGTCCGTTTTCTATAAATCTTTGTCAGCTTCACGCTTGCTTATGCGCTTGGCAGAAGCTCTTACTTTGGATGCAGCCTTAGGCTTGGCTCTCTTGCCGGTTTCCTTCTCGATTACAGGCTCATCTGTATATTCGGTTCTCCCGGCATCTGCCCAAAGGTCCTCAAGTCTGTAGAAATCACGGTATTGCGTCAAGAATACGTGGACAACTACATCTCCATAATCCAGGATAATCCAGAAATCATTTTCAAGTCCCTGCATGCGAAGCACCTTTCTTCCGCATTTTTCCTGCATACGAACTATTATATTGTCGGCAATCGCAGCTACAGCCGTAGTAGAGTCTGCATTGCATACTACGAAGTAATCTGAAATAGCTGTACCGATAGGGCTCAGGTCCAGAGACACGACATTCTGACCTTTCTTTTCCAACATCGCGTCGGTTATGACCTTAAGAACATTTTTTTCCATTTAATTGTTTGTTTAAATTTGCGTACAAAGATAAAACAAAAATCAGTCCAATGAAAGCGGAAATTCCTATAACGTGGTTTGACAGCATAGATTCCACGAATTCTGAAGCCAGAAGGCGGTTGCCTGCCAATGCCAAAATGTCAGTATATGCAGCGAAATTTCAGACGTCAGGCCGTGGACAGCGTGGAAACAAGTGGTCCAGTGCCGCCGGACAGAATCTCACGTTTTCAATCCTGTTGAATTTCACTCACCCTCAGATGCCTGATTTGGCTGTCCGGAATCAGTTCCTCCTCAGCATTGTCGCGTCATTGTCAGTTTCAGACCTGCTGCGTAAACTCAATATCCGCAACAGCATCAAATGGCCGAACGACATTTACATCGGCCGACGCAAAGTATGCGGAATGCTTATCGAGAATATTGTCGGAAATACAGGTCTTGAACATTCAATTATCGGTATCGGACTTAATCTGAACCAGACTGAATTTCCACCTGAACTCGTCAATCCGACGTCAGTTCTGGTCTGTTCGGGCCTTAGAACCGTTCCTGAACATGTGCTGGATGATTTTCTCGATATCTTTTCGGGGTACATGCCATATCTATCTGATATAGAGGGAATAAACGAAATTAGAAACAAATATGTTTCAAGACTTTTCGGGCTTGGAGTAAGCCGTGAATACCACGATTGTCTTAGAAATGTTGATTTTACAGGCACAATAAGGGGCATTTCCGAAGAAGGTCTGCTTCTTATGGAAATGCCCGATAAAACTGTCTCAAACTATTCCTTCAAGGAGGTAAGTTATATAATCTGAGTTTCTCCTTTCATAGCTATTATCGCATTGGACGGATCCGGTGACTTGAATACTGAGCTGCCGGCCACCAGGATATCGGCGCCTGCTTTCGCCAACTCTGCGGAGTTTGCTTCGCTTACTCCCCCATCCACTTCGATTTCGCAGTCAATGCCAAGTCTGCTGATCTCCTGTCGGAGTGTTTCCACGCGGCTGAAAGTTTCTTCAATGAATTTCTGCCCTCCGAAGCCTGCAAACACAGACATTATCAATATGAAATCTGCATGTTCAAGATAAGGGAAAACCTTTTCTACAGGGATATCCGGGTTAATGGCCAAGCCTGCCTTGATGCCGTATGAACGTATCTGCTCTAAAAGCGCACAGGCATCAACGCCTTCTTTTTCAGCTGCTTCGAGGTGAAAACTCATATATTTCGCACCTGTCTTGGCAAATCTCTCGAAATACCTCTCAGGCTGGACAATCATGAGATGGATATCCATCGGCTTTTCGGCCGCCTTTGCTATGGCTTCTATTACAGGGAATCCATATGACAGATTAGGAACCAGCAGGCCGTCCATTACATCGAGGTGAAAGATATCTGCGCTGCGGTTCACCATTTCCACATCTTTTTCAAGATGCAGAAAGTCCGCGGAAAGCATGGAAGGAGCTATCTTGATCATTTGAAATTTGTTACGACATCAACAAGCAGTTTGACGAATTTCTCGTTGGAAGCAAGATCCAACTTTTCGCCAGGCGCATGTACGCCTCTAAGTGTAGGACCGAATGAAACCATATCGAGGTACGGGAACTTGAGCAGGAACAATCCGCATTCCAGACCGGCGTGGATAGCCTTCACTTCAGGTTCCTGGCCGAAAAGCTTACGATATGAAGCCACGGTCTCCTTCAATATGTTGGATTCCATATTCGGAGCCCATCCCGGGTAAGGGTCTGTACGGACCACTTCTGCACCGGCAAGTTGGAATGTCGCCTGAACCTTGTCAGCCACAAATTTCTTTCCGGATTCGGAAGAACTTCTCTGGCTTGTCTTGACAATGATTTTTCCAGGTGTGTCCATATTGACGGCAGCGAGGTTTGTAGATGTTTCCACGAGACCTGCGATATCCTGGCTCATTGCAAGCACGCCATGATTGATGGCTACCAGTGCCATAATAAATCTCTTGGCAACTTCGCTGTCCACTGCATTGCCGCTGAATTCAGAGCGTTCTGCCGAGAATTTCACATCCGGATCAGTATTATGGAATTCCTTGCGCACATCTGCCGCAAAAGCATTGAATCTGCTTATGAAGCCTTCGATGTCATTCTCCTTTACATAGACAACTGCCTCGGTATCACGGGCAATGGCGTTTTTCTTGTTTCCGCCCTTGATCTTGGCCAACTGGAAGTTTCCAAGCTCTGAGTAGAGGAATCTGGCCATAATCTGGACCGTATTCGCTCTTTCCTTGTTAATGTCGTCGCCGCTATGTCCGCCGATTGCATCGAACACTCTGAGTTCTACCGCCTTGAATCCAGGTTTCACAGGCTCAGCTGTGTAACTGAATGTTGCAGTGGTGTCAAGACCTCCTGCGCAGCCGACAAATATCTGTCCCTCATCCTCGGAATCCAGATTAAGCAATGTCTTGGACTCGATAAAGCCAGGCTCGATGGCATTGGCACCGTCCATTCCGGTCTCCTCCGAGATCGTGAACAGACCTTCGACTTTACCGGTATTCAGGTCACTTGCGAGCAATGCCAATGTTGCTGCAACACCGATTCCGTCATCAGCGCCGAGGGTGGTTTCCTTGGCAATCATCCATCCGTCTTCGATAACATAGTCGATAGGGTCAGTCACGAAATTGTGCCTGGATGTGGAAGTCTTCTCGCAGACCATATCCTGATGGCTCTGGAGTGCGATGGCAGGCACGTTTTCCTTGCCTTTCGAAGCTTCTTTGGTGATTACTACATTACCTGTAGCGTCTGTTCTGCAGCCAAGGCCATGCTCTTTAGCAAAATTCTGAAGAAAGGCTGTCATTTTTTCTTCATGACCGGATTCCCGCGGAATCTTGGTGATCTCGCGGAAAATTTCAAGTACAGAATCGGAATTCATATTCTAATAATTTTTAACCGACAGTTACAAGCATTTTCTCAATGTCTGAAACATACTGCTTGAATGACTTGTCCGTGGACATAAGGTCACTTACAGTGTTGCAGGCGTGGAGAACCGTCGCGTGGTCTTTGCCTCCAAGTTCCGTGCCGATAATCGACAATGAGCAACCTACAAGTGTACGGCTCATATACATCGCTATCTGACGGGCCTGGACAATCTGCCTTTTTCTGGATTTGGACAGAAGAGTGTCTTTAGTGATGTTGAAGTAATCGCAGACTGTCTTCTGAACCTTGTCGATGGTCACTTCCGTCTTTTCTTCGCCTACGATCTTGCCGGTAATCTTTTCGGCAAGTTCGACTGTCATTTCCTTATGGATGAGCGTGGCGTGCGCGATGAGTGAAATGAGCGCACCCTCAAGCTCTCTGAAGTTCGATTTGATTCTTGTGGCAAGATATTCCAGCACCTCCTCACTTACTGTCACACCTTCACGGAAACTTCTTGCCTTGAGCATTTCAAGCCTTGTCGCATAAGAAGGGCGCTGCAACTCTACTGACAATCCCCATTTCAGTCTTGAAAGGAGTCTCTCTTCGAAATTCTTGAGATCAGCTGGAGCCCTGTCGGATGTGAATATCAGCTGCTTGCCGTTCTCGTGCAGATGGTTGAACACGTTGAAGAATGCGTTCTGTGTACCTGGGCCGAGCAGGTCCTGGATATCATCGACAATAAGGACGTCGATTTTCATGTAGAATGCCAAGAAGTCGGTAAGCTTGTTCCTGACATTGACAGCATCCATATACTGAGTCTTGAACTCGTTTCCTGTCACGTAGAGAACTACTTGGTCCGGATATTTCTCTTTAATGGCGATACCGATGGCCTGAGACAGGTGCGTCTTGCCGAGTCCCGGTGAGCCGAAAAGGAAAAGAGGATTGAAAGGAGTGTTTCCAGGCGATGAAGATATGCTTTCACCTGCTGTGATACCCATCTTGTTGCACTCACCTTCCACAAGGTTGCCGAAGCAATATACCGGATTCAATCTCGGGTTGATGGAGAATTTCCTGAGTCCAGGGTACACGAATGCTCCCGGATTTGCTCCTGCCGGATATGTATTTATGGAAACAGGCTTGTTTACCGGTGCGGTAACGTTTGCTGCAGGGAATGTCATCGGAGGCTGTACGCGGACCGGACGGATCTTGTAAACAAGCTTCGCATCTGGACCTATCACTCTCTTCAATGTCTTTTTCAACATGTCCAGATACACGTCCTCGAGGTATTTTCTGTAGAAATCAGAAGGTACTTCAATGGTAATCGTGGAATCCTGCAAAGAAACCGGCTTGAGAGGCTTGAACCAACTGTTGAACATCTGGGGGTTAATGAGATTCTCAATAATCCTCAAACATTCATTCCATACGTCTATGTGATTCTTCTCTGCCATTTCTTTTACCTCCGTTGAAAAAAGCACCGGAACAGAAAGCTGCCTTTCTCTTCTGATGCTTTGCAAAAGTAGGTGAAAAAAAAGTTATAAAAAAACCAAATTGCTATTGCATATTAAAATTATTTTACTCAACTTGAAGTCTGCTGATTTGCAAAACGGTTTCTCTATAACCATTTCATTTTCAATACCTTATTAAAACCAATATTCGAATTATGGCCCTCAGTGATACTTTTCAATATGGAAAAATTCAAATTTAGAACCTACCTTCTCACAGTCTCTGCACTCCTCATTGCCAATCAAATAGGGCAATCAGGACAGCCTAAAATCAGAATACTTTTATCCTGATATATTTTTTAGGATTCTCCTCTATTTTTTTCACCAGGCTGTCAATATCTTTGAGAACTGTGTCAATCGAATTGTAAACCGCCGGATCTTTTGTGAGTTTCCCGAGCGTGCCGTCAGGATCATTGAGATTGTCCACAAGAGTCCTCAGAGATTTTGCCAGTCCTTCGATGTCAGCTCTTCCCAGTTCGCCAGCCGCAGTCTGGATACCGGTCATTGCGGTATCAGCCTTGACCAGTACGGTGTTCAGTCGCACAGATGTTTCTTTCAGATTTGCTATAAGCGCGTCGAAGTCCTCGGAGTGGTCAGCCAGTGTTCCAGACAGTCGTCTCGTATTGTCAAGTGTCTTCTGGAGATGGGACAGGGTTACTTTCAAACTGTTTTCATCCACGCCCCTCAGTACTCTGTCCAATGAGCCGCTCGCCGCTGCAAGACTGTCAAGAGCACCGTTTGCCCTTTCAATCAGCGGACCTATCATGTTAGTCAAGGAACTGACCATATCAGGTGCGTATGACGGTGAGAGTTCCGCTCCGTTCTCCGCGATTTCTTCAGAAGTCCCGAGGTCAATGCGGATGCCCTTGCCGCCCATCAGGTCCACGCTGTAGATGGTCATCTTCGAGTCGATAGGAATGGCTATTTTCTTCAATACGGAACAAGTGACATCGAACTCTTCTGTTTCCGGATTGTAGTTCACCTTGGTCACGCTTCCGGCCTTATATCCCTTGATATAGACCGGATTTGAAGGAACGAGGCCTTCCACATTCTCATAATGGGAGTTTATATCCATCTCCTTGCCGAAGATATCTTCACCTCTGAGATAGTTGATGACGCTGAATGCTGCAAGCAGGACGGCGACTATAAATATGCCTATGCGTGTTTCTCTGCTGATTTTCATGTTCAATCCAGTTTAAAATTCCGATTATTTCAATATAGTGACCATATCTCCTTTCACGACCACCATGAAGCAGCCGGAGTAAGACTTGCGGATCTTCGCGTAATTCTCTTTCGCCTTTTCTGTCGTGGAAGCAGTACCTATTATATATTTATATATAGAGCCGGATTTGACTATGGTTACAGGATATCCTTTGAAAAACGGGTCGCTCTTGTCCAACAGTTTGCCTGACGCGAGCACCTGCGTTCCGTAAACAGCTTTCTGTGCAGGAGATGAGGCGGCAGACGCAGAGGTATGTGTTTCTGACTTTGTCGCTTTTGACTGAACCTTGTCCTGTACTGGTGCGGCACTGTCGGCATTGACACTGCCGTCATATCTTTTCTTGAACACCCCGAAAGCGACGAAGATATCCTGCGCGATTTTCTCGCGGCCGCTCTCGGACTTGAGAGTCGCCAAATCAGTGGCATTGGACATGAAGCCTACTTCTATCAATGCAGCAGGCATCGCGGTTTTCCACAATACGAAAAACGGGTCCTGCCATATTCCACGGCTGTTTCTCATAGGCCCGGAAGACATTGCCTTTTCCACATCCTGGGCGAAAAGCAGACTCTGTTCGAGGTGCGCGTTCTGCATCAGATTGAAAAAGATGAATGACTCCGGATCGGTAGGGTCAAAGCCCTGATATTTCGTGGAATAGTCGTCTTCAAGCATTATCACGGAGTTCTCGCGTTTGCAGACATCCATATTGTAGGCGAACAAGTCCCGGTTCTTATTCGAGGACTGTCCGAGCACGTGGATGGAATATCCGTTGGCTGAGGTGGCCGCTGCCATGTTCACGTGAATGGAAATGAAGAGATTTGCGTTGTTCCTGTTCGCTATGTCGGCGCGCTCTCCCAGTGTGATGTATTTGTCTGTGGAGCGGGTCATGACCACCTTCACGGTCGGATAAGATGCCTTGATTTTCTCCGAAAGCCGCTTTGCAATGTCCAGGGCAATCTTGCTTTCATATGTCTTTTTGTCCTTGCTGACACAGCCCGGGTCGGTCCCGCCGTGGCCCGCATCAATACATACTGTATTGAGCCCCAGTTTGTTGCGGGAGTCATTCCCGGCATTGCCCCTGATGCTTGAAGTAAGCACCAGAAGGGCTGCGATACTCGCAAAGATTATATGTGTTTGCGTATTTTTCAAAATGGTCTTATATTTGTATTCTGCAAAAATAAGAAAATTTGCGATAATTTATACTTTTCAGACATTGGTACGATCTGACAAAAGACGCAATCTCATAAAAGGAAGGCATCTGCTTGGTGTCGGACTTTTGGCTTTATTTATATCGGTGACTGTTCCGGGCATCTCACAAGATGTCAGAAGACAGCGTCGTGGCCAGAAGCAGACATTCAGTCAGGCTGTCGCTTATAACAAGGACAGCATTCCTCCCCTGTCAGATTCACTCAAGGCGCTGAAAGACTCGTTGCATATAGCGGATTCGCTGTTCAAGATCGACTCAGCGGCGCTGCAGAAGAAGAGTTCTCTTGAGCGCCCTGCTTTTTCCACTGCAAAAGATTCGGTCATAGAGGTATTCACAGACGGTCAGCGCAAACTGTATTATTATGGTGACGTGACCGTGAAATACGGCAATATGGAGCTTTCTGCCGACTATATGGAGTACGACATGAAGACCGGTACCGTATATGCACGCGGAACTCTCGATACGCTTAGCGGTGAGGTGAAAGGCCAGCCGGTGATGAAAGAAGGCAATTCGACTTACTCCATGGAGGAGGTCCGGTACAATTTCAATACGCAAAAGGCCAGGATTACCAATATGATTACCCAGCAGGAGGACGGACTTCTGCATGGCAAGAATATCAAGATGCTTCCGGACAGGTCCATCAATATCACGAAAGGCCAATATACGGTCTGCGACCTGGAACATCCGCATTATTATCTGCATCTTACTGCTGCAAAGGTAATTACGAAACCGTCGCAGAAAACGGTTTTCGGTCCTGCCTATCCGGTGATTGAAGATGTTCCTCTGCCTATCGGTCTTCCTTTCGGCTTCATACCGAAGCGTCCTAACCGTGCGACAGGACTTCTGATGCCGACCTTCGGAGAGGAGAATTCCCGAGGTTTCTATCTGAGGGATCTGGGAATGTATTTCGTTTTCGGAAATTATCTTGACCTGTCAGTTACAGGTGACATATATACGCTCGGTTCATGGGCCGTGAATGTGAATTCCAGATATAAAGTGAATTACAAATGCAACGGTAGTTTTTCAATGAACATTTCCAACGACCAGACCGGCGAGCGCGGAAGCACTGATTTCTTCCAGACAAGGAACTTCGGACTCAAATGGTCCCATTCCCAGGACTCCAAGGCGCATCCGGGAACATCGTTCAGTGCATCGGTGAATTTCTCGAGCCCGTCGAACAACAGATATAACTCCACATCTGTTTCCGAGGCCCTGCAGAACCAGGCATCATCATCCATTTCATATACGAAGAACTGGAACGGAAAATTCAACCTTTCCATAAACGCGTTGCACAACCAGAACTCGAGGGACAGTTCGTACTCATTTACATTGCCGAACCTTACTTTCTCTGTGACAAGGTTTTATCCGTTCAAGAGAAAGAACCGTGTGGGCAAGGAGAAATTCTACGAAAAATTCTCTTTGGGATATAGCACCACGCTTCAGAACAGGATTAATTTCAAGGCCTCCGAGTTCATGAAAGACGGCTTTCTGGACAAGTTCCAGAATGGTATGACCCATAATTTCCAGATAGGTCTGCCGAATTTCACCCTCGCAAAGTACTTGAACTTCACTCCGAGCGTAAGTTACGGACAGAACTGGTATTTCCGCCGTACCGATTATGAATTCAACCCCGAAACAAACCGTGTGGAATCCCATGACGGCGGTCAGTTCAGCGCATTCGGCATAAGCCAGAATTATTCCGGAAGCCTTTCGATGAGTACGAGGCTTTACGGTATGTTCAATTTCGGCAAGGCCCATAAGATACAGGCAATCAGGCACGTGGTCTCCCCTTCCGTATCATTCTCATTCAGTCCGGAAAAAGGAACATACGCCAACGGTTACAGGACAATGACCTACACCGACACTCTTGGCAATGTTAAGACCTACGATTACAACATTTACAGCGGACAGATGTATTCTCCTCCGGGAAAAGGCAAGTCAGCTACCATGAGCCTTTCCATCGGAAACAATCTTGAGGCGAAAGTCCGCGACTTGAGAGATACTACAGGAAAGGGTATAAAGAAAGTGAAGCTGATCGACCAGCTGAGTCTCAGTACAGGATACAATTTCCTCGCCGACTCGCTGAAAATGAGCAATATAGGTATCACAATGTCCACTTCCGTATTCGAGAAGGTGGGTATAAGTGCCAATGCCAACTTCGACCCTTACGCCATAGATGAGAGAGGTAGGAGGATAAACAAGTTCAATGTCCAGACAATGGGATGGAACAAGCCTCTGCGTCTTACCAATGCCAGTGCGTCGTTGTCCTATTCACTTTCCGGAAAAGGTGCCATAAATGGAAATGACGGTTCCAAGACTCCAGGTGATTCCGGCAGCGGAGGTTCCGGGGAAAATGCAGCAAACTATTATCGCAGAATATATTACCATCCTATAACCGGAGAATATATTCCAGGCGGATGGCTGTATTATACGAACCCGAATGTGCCTTGGTCCGTAAATATAAATTATTCGTTCTCCTACAGCAAGTCGTACCAGTACACTAACGGCCAACTGATTACGAACAACAGATTTACGCAGACTCTCGGTCTTTCCGGCAATATCAAGCTTACGCCGAAGATGTCGCTCAACGCTACGACCGGTTTCGACTTGATGGCCATGAAGATGACCACCACGCAGTTGAGCGCAACATATGACTTGCACTGCTTCAACATCAGCGTGTCCTGGGTGCCAACAGGAAACTGGCAGTCATGGAGTTTCAGGATTGCTGCGAATGCTGCGGCCCTCTCTGACCTGCTCAAATTCAAGAAAAGTACAAGTTATTGGGACAGATATTGATAGGTATCTGTTCCTGATTGGCAGTTTTTTTGCATATTTGTCAAATACTGCTTATATTTGCAACGTTAAACACGGAATCTATTTCCTATCGCGACTGCCGAGCAGAATGATTTTCGGCGAATCCCCATATGAAATCTTATGTTAGTGGGTATTCCAATTGAACAAGATTAGTTATTACAGTACGATAAAGTACAAAATTTATTACCATTTATGCCACACACTCTGATAGAGTTGAATTCAATGCCTGAACAGCAGATTCGTGCAATCGGCAATGAACTTAAAATCAAAAAGGCGAATGACATGGACCTTATGGACTTGAGCCTTGCCATTTTGGATGAAGAAGCAAGAATAGCCTCAAAGATTCCGGATCCGGAACCTGCCAAGAAAAAAAGAGGCCGTCCACGCAAGAATGAATCAGTCAAGACGGATTCCACTGTAAAGGAAGAAACGAAAGAAACGAAGAAGCCTGCATCTCAGGCTCCAAAGGCAAAGCCTGCTGAAAAAGCAGTTGCTGCTGAGGACAAGGCGAAAGCTGAAACAGAGCAAGTTGCTCCGAAAAAACGTGGCAGAAAGCCGAAGAACCAGGCAAAGCCGGCAGAAGAGGTTCCATCTGAAAAGCAGACAGCACAGAATGTCGCTCCTGCCCCGCAGAAGAGACAAGACGCGCCTGCTCATAAAGCCGCTGCCAAGAAACAGGGCTCTCCGGCTGCAAAGCAGGAACCAGCTGTGAAAGAAACAGAGAAAGTACCTGAAAATCAGGCACCTAAGGCGCTTGCGGAAGCCACTGCTCCACAGAAACCTAAGGAAGAGATAGTATATGCGGACAGACATACCATCGTGCTTCCTCCGCTTCCTCCGAAGAAAAAGAAATTCAATCCGAACCAGCAGAACGGACAGCCTCAGCAGCAGCGTCCTCAGAATGGAAACCTGCCACAGGAGCAGCAGAGATCTGCACCTAAGCCGAAGTTCGAGTTCGAGGGTACAGTGCGTGCTACCGGTGTATTGGAAATCATGCCGGACGGATATGGCTTCCTGCGTTCTTCTGATTACAATTATCTGAACTCTCCTGACGACATCTACGTTTCACAGGGACAGATAAAGAACAATGCCCTGAAGAATGGTGACACGGTAACTGGTGAAATCCGTCCTCCTAAAGAAGGCGACAAGTACTTCCCTCTCGTTAAGATCGATTTCATCAACGGACGTACACCTGAGTTTATCAGAGACAGGGTTCCGTTCGATTTTCTGACTCCGCTTTTCCCTGATGAGAAGTTCAATCTTCTCGGACACGGACATGAGCACGATCTTTCATGCCGTATCGTGGACATGTTCACTCCTATCGGAAAAGGACAGCGCGGTCTTATCGTTGCTCAGCCTAAGACAGGTAAGACAATGTTGCTCAAGTCGATAGCAAATGCCATCGCTGACAACCACCCTGAGGTTTACGAAATCGTACTGCTGATCGACGAGCGTCCTGAGGAGGTTACGGACATGAGCCGGAGCGTAAAGGCGGAAGTTGTCGCTTCTACGTTTGACGAGCCAGCTGAAAGGCATGTGAAAGTAGCCAATATGGTGCTCGAAAAGGCACGCAGACTGGTGGAATGCGGTCATGACGTAGTTATTCTTCTCGACTCCATCACTCGTCTTGCCCGTGCATACAATACCGTACAGCCGGCATCAGGCAAGGTGCTCACCGGCGGTGTGGATGCCAATGCTCTCCAGAAGCCTAAGAGATTCTTCGGTGCCGCACGTAACATCGAGGGCGGCGGTTCATTGACAATTCTTGCGACAGCATTGACTGAAACCGGTTCCAAGATGGATGACGTCATCTTCGAGGAGTTCAAAGGTACAGGAAACATGGAGCTTCAGCTCGACAGGACATTGTCGAACAGACGTATTTTCCCTGCTGTCAATGTTATACTTTCAAGTACTCGCCGTGACGACCTGCTCTACTCTCCAGACCAGGCGCAGCGCATCTGGATTCTCAGGAAACTGCTTGCTGAGATGAATCCGACTGAGGCGATGAACTTCATGATCCAGATTATGGACCAGTATCAGACAAATGAAGAGCTTCTCGACAATATGAACAAGGTGTCGCCTATGGATGCCAAGAATTACGATTATTAGTATTGTCGCTAAATAACTAAAAACCGGTGATAGTCAATCAGATGCTATCACCGGTTTACTTTTTTGCCGAAATGAGGCTTTACTTTCTAAAAGGTATGGTCGCCCGCGACCTTATGAACGGGTGGCAGGCGTAAGCCTGACGGGACGAGGCCGCAGGCCGAGCCTTTTAGAAAGAAAAGCCGATATCAATACTCATCCCAGGACTTGATCTGTATGTCATCCATTGACATTGAACAGAATGCCTTGATAAATGCAGTCGCCAGACGGGCATTGGTAAAGAGCGGAATGTTGCTGTCAATGGCACTGCGACGTATATGGTAACCGTTGCTGAGTTCCTCCTCACTGAAGTTCTTAGGAATGTTTATGACCATATCGACTTCCTTGTTCTTGATCATGTCGAGAGCCGACGGGAAGAGGGATTTCATCGAAGCATTGCTTGCCTCAGACGGCCAGAGCACTCTCTTGCAAGGTATGCTGTTCTCTATGAAGTACTTATATGTGCCACTTGTGGCATAAAGTTCATAGCCTTTCTCTGCCAGGAGTCTGCAGGCCGTAAGCATATCAGCTTTCTGAAGCGGATCTCCGGTAGAAAGAAGAATTTTCTTCTCCGGAATCGTATTGCCTACAGAAAGAATCGATTTGAGCAACGCCTCATCCAGATTGTCGCCAATACAGCCGACCTCACCGGTTGATGACATATCCACGCCGAGCATCGGGTCTGCTTCTTCGAGTCTTGCAAACGAGAACTGTGAGGATTTTACGCCCACGTAATCGAGGTCGAATGCGCTCTTCTGAGGTGCAGCAGGATGTTTTCCGAGCATTACCTTGGTTGCGAGCTCTATGAAATTGATTTTCAGCACCTTGGAAACGAACGGGAAACTACGTGACGCACGGAGGTTGCACTCGATGACCTTGATCTTGTTCTCCTTGGCGAGGAACTGGATATTGAACGGTCCGGATATGTGAAGCGCTCCTGCAATCTTGCGGGCGATCTTCTTGATACGGCGCACCGTCTCCACGTAAAGTTTCTGCGGAGGGAACTGGATGGTGGCATCGCCAGAGTGCACACCGGCATACTCAATATGCTCTGATATCGCATATGCAAGGATTTCTCCGCCATCAGCCACCGCATCGAACTCTATTTCTTTGCATCGGTTCATGAACTTGCTGATTACCACAGGGTGTTCCTGGGATACTTCTGAGGCCAATGAGAGGAAGTGCCTGAGCTGTTCCTCATCGTAGCAGACATTCATTGCCGCACCTGAAAGCACGTAGGACGGTCTTACAAGCACAGGGAAGCCGACTTTGCTGATGAACTTGTCCACATCGTCCATTGTGGTAAGCTCACTCCATTCCGGCTGGTCCACTCCGAGCGAATCGACGATGCTGGAGAACTTGTTTCTGTCCTCTGCCTTGTCAATGTCCTTGGCCTTGGTTCCGAGAATCGGGACATTGTTCGCGTCAAGCCTGAGCGCCAGATTGTTAGGAATCTGACCGCCTACTGAAACCACCACGCCGTGAGGGGTCTCCAGTTCAATGATATCCATCACTCTCTCGAATGTGAGTTCATCGAAATAGAGCCTGTCGCACATGTCATAGTCGGTGGAAACAGTCTCAGGATTATAGTTTATAAGGACTCCACGGTAGCCTTCCTTGCGGATAGTTTCAATGCAGTTCACTGAGCACCAGTCGAATTCGACGGAACTGCCGATTCGGTAAGCACCGGAGCCAAGTACAACTACAGATTTGCCGTCATTTTCGAACTTAATGTCATTGAACTTGCCGTTATATGTAAGGTAAAGGTAGTTGGTGGCAGCAGGGAATTCGGCAGCAAGAGTATCAATCTGCTTTACGACAGGAACGATTCCGTGTGCCTTTCTCCATGCCCTGACCTTGTCCTGGCAAGCCTTGCCGTCCAGATTGTCCTTGAATACGGCGCGCTGAATCTGGAAATCCGAAAAGCCCTGGCATTTTGCCTGCTGCAGGAGTTCCAACGGCATTGACTCAATCTCATTGTATGTGTTCATCTCGTTGTAAGTGGAAACGATGTTTTCCAACTTCTCGAGGAACCAGTTGTCGATTTTCGTGAGCTCATGAATCTGATCCACAGTATAGCCGGCACGCATTGCCTTGGAAATCACGAAGATACGCCTGTCGGTAGGTTCTTTCAGCGCCTCATCCACATCAGCGACCTGGAGTTCCTTGTTGCCGACGAATCCATGTGCGCCCTGGCCTATCATGCGGAGGCCTTTCTGTATGGCTTCTTCAAATGAACGGCCGATTGCCATGACTTCGCCCACGCTCTTCATGCTGGAGCCGATCTTGCGGGAAACGCCATGGAACTTGGAAAGGTCCCAGCGAGGTATCTTGCAGACAATGTAGTCCAAAGCTGGTTCGAAGAATGCAGGAGTCGTTTTGGTGACTGAGTTCTTCAGGTCGAACAGGCCGTATCCGAGTCCGAGTTTCGCTGCAACGAAGGCCAGTGGATAGCCGGTCGCCTTGGAAGCCAATGCTGATGAACGTGAAAGACGGGCATTGACCTCGATCACACGATAGTCCATCGCATCCGGGTCATATGCATACTGCACGTTGCACTCGCCCACAATGCCGATATGTCGCACAATCCTGATGGAAAGCTCACGCAGGAAATAATAGTCTTTGTTCGACAATGTCTGTGACGGAGCCACCACGATACTCTCTCCGGTATGTATTCCGAGAGGGTCGAAATTCTCCATGTTGCAGACTGTGATGCAGTTGTCGTATTTGTCGCGAACTACCTCATACTCAATCTCTTTCCAACCCTTGAGAGACTTCTCCACGAGAACCTGTGGCGAGAATGAGAAGGCCTTGGAACAGAGTTCTTCGAGCTGTTCGTCATTGTCGCAGAAGCCTGAGCCCAGACCGCCGAGAGCATAAGCGGCTCTTACGATAAGCGGATATCCGAGTTCATGTGCAGCCTTGCGTGCCTCTTCCATATTCTCGGCAGGATGAGACTTGATGGTCTTCACGTCTATCTCATCGAGTTTCTGAACGAAGAGCTCGCGGTCTTCCGTATCCATTATTGCCTGGACAGGTGTACCGAGCACTTCAACGCCATATTTTTCGAGAATTTTCTTCTCGTAGAGCTCCACGCCGCAGTTCAGTGCCGTCTGACCTCCGAATGAGAGCAGAATGCCTTCAGGACGTTCTTTGGCAATGACTTTTTCCACGAAGAACGGTGTGACCGGCAGGAAGTAGATCTTGTCGGCAACGCCTTCGGACGTCTGGACTGTAGCGATGTTCGGATTTATCAGCACGGTTTCAATGCCCTCTTCGCGAAGAGCCTTGAGCGCCTGGGAACCGGAATAGTCGAATTCTCCGGCCTGTCCGATTTTCAATGCACCTGAACCAAGAATCAGGACTTTCTTTATATTAGGGTTTTTCATACTGCTCTTACTTTATTTTACTGATAAACTCGTCAAACAGGAATTCCGTATCTGTAGGACCACTTGAGGCTTCAGGGTGGAACTGTACGGAACAGAATGGTTTGGACTTGTGGCGGATACCTTCATTGGTACCATCATTCATATTCACGAACCAAGGTTCCCAGTCACTTCCCAATGCCGATGAATCTACGGCATAACCATGATTCTGAGATGTGATGAAGCACTTGTTTGTTCCTAACATGCGGACCGGCTGGTTATGGCTGCGGTGTCCGTATTTGAGCTTGTATGTGGTGGCGCCGGCTGCCCTTGACAGCAACTGGTTGCCCATGCAGATTCCGAAAATCGGCTTGTCCTGCTGCATTGCCTTACGCAGATTATCCACAGTCTTCTGACAGAATTCAGGGTTGCCCGGACCATTGGAAATGAAGAGTCCGTCATAATCCAGCGAGAGGAAATCATAGTCCCAAGGCACACGGATGAGTTCCACTCCCCTGTCCACGAAGCATCTTAGAATGTTGTGCTTCACGCCGCAATCCACGAGGACGACTTTCTTGTCGCCTGAACCATAGCGGATTACCTCCTTGCAACTGACGATGTCGATCTGATTGTCAGTATTAGGATCGTGGATTTCTTCTTTGGCCTGCTCACCTTCTGGGATTATCTGTCCGAGCATTGAACCGTTGTCACGGAGCATCTTGGTGATTTCTCTCGTATCCACGCCGTAGATTCCGGGAATTTTCTGCTCTTTCATCCACTCATCCAAGCTCTTGACAGCATCCCAGTGGCTATACTGGAATGAATATTCGGATATCACGAGGCCTCTTACCCAGATTTTTTCGGATTCGAAGTTCTTTGATATTCCATACTTGTCAATGCCTTCATCCGGAACGCCGTAGTTTCCGATAAGAGGATAGGTGACACAAAGAATCTGTCCGGAATAGGACGGGTCCGTGAGGCTTTCCGGATAACCTACCATGGCAGTGGAGAATACCACTTCTCCATCGCAAGGCTTGTCATAACCGAAGGACCATCCTTTCAGTTCCATTCCATTCTGAAAACGGAGTGTTGCGCGAAGTCTTTTTTCCATTTCGTGTTTGCGATTTTATATCTGTCTATCTATCAATACGTCAAAAAAAAAGACCTTCCCGAAACGGGAACGGTCAATTTCAATCAATGCCAATGAAAACGGTGGTTCTGACTTGATAGAACCCAGATGTCTGTATGTAAGCCCCGATATTCATTGTCTGAAACTTTGTTTTCATTTCAGAATACAAAATTAAGACTAATTTCCCGATATTGCAACGGAAAATATTGCAAATCCACGTGAAACTGCTAATTTTGCGCCGATTTAAGAGAAAGATATGCGGCACGATGACGGTGCCGGACAATGTGTATTAAAGACGGACAAAATGGCAAACGTAAAAACTTCATGCGGATTGCGCAAATGGCTACCCGTAATCGGGCTGACCTTTTCGACATTCATATTCAACACTTCGGAATTCATCCCGATAGGACTTCTGACAGACATAGCCTATGACTTCTCCATTACAGAATCCAAAGCCGGTATCCTGATTACGGTATATGCCTGGGTGGTAGCGCTCGCTTCATTGCCCCTGATGATGGCTTTTTCCAAAACGGAGAACAAGAAACTTCTGCTGTCAATCGTGGCGTTGTTCACAGCAAGTCACATATTGTCAGGCTTTTCGAGTTCATATTATATGCTTATGGCATCCAGAATCGGAGTCGCCTGCGCGCATGCGATATTCTGGTCAATGGTGACTCCATTGGCTGTCCGCGTGGCGCCTGAAGGAAAACGTTCTGTCGCATTGAGTTTTATCATCACCGGTTCATCCGTGGCAATGATAGTCGGCCTTCCGTTGGGACGCGCCGTGGGGCTTATGGTAGGCTGGAGGGCCACATTTCTCCTCATTGGCGCGATCTCCGCTCTCATACTCGTGCTGCTGGCTATAGTATTGCCTAAGGCTCCAAGCGACAATGACGTGTCACTCAAATCCTTACCGGCATTGATCAAAAAACCGGTACTGATCGGAATTTACCTGCTGACGGTCATAACCATCACCGGACATTTCACGGTTTACAGTTACATCGAGCCGTTTCTCGGCCAGGTCTCAGGACTTTCCGGCCAGACCATCACCCTGGTGCTTTCATTGTTCGGAGTAATGGGAATTATCGGCAGTTTCTTGTTTTCAAGGTACTACGACAGGCACCGTTTCCTGTTCATTCGTTTCGCGGTGACTGGAATCTGCGTATTCATATTTTTGCTTGCGATTGCTGCTGCAACACCTATTGCGGCCATTGCCGTATGTGTGTTCTGGGGGCTTGCCATCAACTTCTACAATCTGGCATTCCAGTCTGAGATTATACAGAACGTCCCGCACGGAACTTCTATTGCAATGTCCATATATTCAGGCATTTACAATGTCGGTATCGGTGCGGGCGCTCTTGTCGGCGGTACCGTCTGCTCTCATCTTGGAGTCAGCTCGGTCTGCTATGTCGGTGGAATCATCGGAATTGTTGCCGCATTGTACTGCGCCTTCCGGTTCATCCCCGTTCTCAGAAAAACCTCTGTAACAGAATAGTCTTTAGAGGTTTACCACTTCTGATTTATACTTCACCCTGTAGTCGGTGGTGTCAGCGTCGAGAACGAAAATCTGATAGCTGTTTCCGCCGGGATATACTCTTACGACGATATGTCCCCAAGGCTTGAAGTTGCTCCAAAGCTTTTCACCGAGCTTTTCCCTTGACTGGTCCACCGTTATATAATAGTCGCGGTCACCTCTCCAGACCTGTGGATCTGTGATTCTAGTCATTGTGGAAGCGACAGGATGATTCTCGCTGCGCGCGTCAATGATAATGACCTTCGGAGACAATGTCTGCATGAAAAAGGCGTTGCAGGTATCGAAATAGCCATGGTGATTAGCCTTCATCACAGTTACCTTTCCGCAGACTTTGGCGACAGGTGTCTCAAAATCCCTTTCCTGGGACTTGTAGATGGGCCAGTTTCCGCCTGAGAGGTCACCTCCGTTGTAATACGAAAATTTGCCGTATCTGAGTCTGATGGCGCAAGAGTTCATGTTTTCATCGAAAAGAAGAGGATCGCCGCTGTACATTTTCACGGACTTGGTGCCCTTTCCTGTCCATACTTCCCCGTTAGCGGCCAAGTTCCTGATTTCGAACTGTCCTGCGTATTTCTTCGGATTGTGGACAAGGGTGAACTGCTTCTTGCTTCCTACCTGAAATTTCTGAGCGTCGGTCCCGTTGGCAGCCGAGTAGTTCACGAATTTCATGTACTCCTCGATGAAGCCTTTGTCTGCGCCAAGCACTTTTCCTCTGGATGGAAAATCATAGTCAGGATAGCCCCTATCCACGAAAGTATTGAAATGGATCAGGCTTCCCACCTGGGTGATTCCGGACAGACCGAAACCGTGCTCCCCCGGAATCATGTCCTTGGCAGTTCCGATATGGTCGTTATGCAGATGCGTAACCATGGCATAGTCAAGGTTTTCCTTATCCGGCAGCTGTGACAGAAAATGCTTGATATAGATGGCCTGCCACTCGCCCGGCATTTTGGACGCATCCGGATGTTGGGTATCTTTCGCTTTAGCATTGTCCCCTGCATCTATCATCATGGTCGTACCGTCCGGCATCACTATCAATGCCGCGTCTCCTCTACCTGTAGCGATGGTGTGAATGTCCAGATAACCTTCCTGCCACTCAGGAAGATATTCCTGCGCCTGCGCGCAAACACTGAAGGCCGCAGCCGTCAGCGCAAATGTCAAAAATTTCCGTTTCATATTGTTAGTGATATTAGTCATAAAGATCAATGCCTTTGGCGGACAATGTGTCCTGTAGAAGTTTCACGTCTAGCTCACGTGGCGTGCAACCTTTTGCCGCACAGAGCGATGCTGCCACGCCGACTGCTTCACCCATGGCCATACAGATAGACATCACCCGGTAAGATGCGTGTGCACGATGCGTTCCTGAGATACATCTGCCGGCCACATAGAGATTCTCGACTTTTCTTGGGATGAAACAGCGGTATGGCAAGTCATAAGGTTTTACATATTGTATCTTGGCTTCTGCCTGGCCCGCACCTGCCGGATTATGGATATCTACGATGAATTCTGCGTTATGCACGATTACATCCTCAAAGCGTTTTCCCTCCGCAAGTTCCTCTGCAGTAATGATATAGTCGCCCATTACGCGGCGTGTTTCACGTACTCCGGTAGTAGTGCCGCTTGATTTGCATTGACAATTCTCATAACCTGGAAGATTATGATGGAAGAAGTCCATAAGCAGTTCCATTTGCCTGCGAAGTTCCAAATCGGCCTTGAATATGGTCTTGACATCAGTAATGTCCACACCATTGACCTGGGTCGTGTTTACCTGTCTTTCTCCTTTATAGACAGTAGGATGAAGGCGTACAGCAGCAAGATTCCCGGGCAGTTTTCCTTCTTCAGCGCACCTCTTGCAATAGTCCAGGAAGCGCTCATCGCCAAGTTTCACGTCATCGACATCGCCTATGCAGATGACACCTTTGTCTTCATCGACACCGTCAATGGTAAATTCCAATGTCACAGGCTGCATAAGTCCATCTTCTCGACCTTTTTCGACATCAGCGCCGGCCAGATATGAAACCACGGCATCTCCGGTCGCATCTATTACTAAACTTGCTGTCAAGGCAAACTGCCCTTCGTTAGTCGCAAGTATAAGGCCTTTTACAGCATTGCCCTCCTTGATTACATCATAGACTGCGCTCTGAAGATAGACATCGATATTTTCACGATCCACAAATTCTGCAAGAACAAGTTTTGCGCGTTCGAAATCGTGAGCCTTGCCCGTCTCGCCGATCATGTCGTTTTCAGGAATTCCTAGCAGGTTTACCAACTCATCCCTCATTGTTCCTTTTCCCACCATTCCGAGCACAGGACCTACATATCCAGCTGTCAGATTGCCTCCTACCACCCCATAGCGTTCCACCAAGGCGACATGGGAGCCGTTACGTGCAGCCGCAACCGCCGCGCAGATACCGGCCGGACCAGAACCTGCAACAATGACATCATAAGATGCTTTTACATTGATCTCTTTCTCATAGTGAATGGTTGTCATGATATATTAGTTTAGTTATCTTCTTCTGTATTTTCTCCGATATCGGCTTAGGGCTATCAGCAGGAAGGTCAATGCTTCTGAGACAGGCAGGGCTAACCAGATGCCCGGGATACCGGCCACATGCGGCATCAGCAGGAATGCGGGAATCAGGAAAACAAAGCCTCTTGCCAATGAGAAAACTGTTGCCGGCCGCACCCGTTCAATGCTCTGGAAATATCCGATAATCGTGACATTGACAACATAAAAAACAAATCCTGAAGCCATCAGCGGGATTCCTGCGGAGGCGATTCTGTAGGCCTGGGCATCTGTGGAAAGGAAGAGTGCCGTGACATATTTGCTTCCGAAGGCCAATGCTATTGACAGTATTATCCCGGCTCCTATCGCTGCGGCCAATGCCACTTTACGGGCTTCTTTCACGCGAGCAGCACGGCCTGCTCCATAATTATAGCTGATAATCGGCTGGGCGGACTGGGAAATGGCATTGCCTGTCATGAAAATAAAAGGCATTATGTAGCACGCGATGGAGAATGCCGCCACGCCATCTTCTCCCAAGTACCTCATAAACACATAGTTGCCTATGAACATCAATACGGATATGCTGCATTCTCCAAGAAAAGCCGAGAATCCGAGTTTGAACTGGTACCATATGTTTCTTGCGAATAGCATGAGACTTTTCAGTGACCACTTGAGACGGTACAATTTCATTGATTTGGACAGGAACAGAATGTAGAACAGCACCATGGCGCCACCTGTCCAGAGACCGATGAAAGTGGCGATTGCCACGCCCTCAAGACCTTTGTGCAGGACAAAAAGGAATACATAGTCGAGGATGATATTGATAATGGCGGGCAATGATGATGTAAGCATCGCGTATGTCGGAGAGCCGTCCAGTCGGATTATAAGGAGTCCGACTGACTGGAGGAACATGGCACTGAATGCCAACGCGAGCCAGCGCTGATAATCAATAACATACGGAAGAAGCCGGTCTGAAGAGCCGAGCAGGTACGCAGTCTGCGTGCTGAATACCGAGACGAGAATGGTGATAATCAATGTCAATGCGGTCCCGAATATCAATGTCTGTGTGAGGTTGATCTGTGCGGCCTTGACATTGTCCTGAGACAAATGGATTGACGAAACGACTGAGCAGCCGATGCCGAGCATAAGTCCCGTGGCTGTCATCAGAAGCCAGAACGGTGAAAAGATATTTACGGCAGCAAGCGCATCGCTCCCTACTCCATGTCCGATGAACACTCCGTCAATAACCGTCATCACTGAAATGCACAGCATCCCCAGCAAGGTCGGCAGAAGCATCTTGCTGAAAAGTTTCGGAATGCTGTCCGAACCGAAATCTATGGCGTCTCTCTGCATACAATCTTCGTTTCAAAAGATGCGAAGTTACGAAAAATAATTCCTATTTTTGATTCTGTATGTTCTGATATATAAAAAATGAGTGGGAAAAGAACCGTCAAGCTCTTCTCCCACCCTTTCTATCGTGTTACTGATTTTAGCCGATCATGTTCTTAGGGTCGAGGGCACTGTCGAGCTGCTCCTTGGTGAGGATGCCGTGCTCGAGGACAATGTCGTAAACTGAACGGTTGGTCTCGAGAGCCTCTTTGGCTACCTTGGTGCTGGCCTTGTAACCGATGATAGGGTTAAGGGCAGTCACGATGCCGATGCTGTTCTTGACCATCTCGTAGCAACGCTCCTTGTTTACGGTGATTCCTTCGATACACTTTTCACGGAGTGTATTCATGGCATTGGTCAGCCAGGTGATGCTTTCCATAATGGACTCGGCGATAACCGGCTCCATTACATTGAGCTGAAGCTGTCCGGCCTCTGCGGCAAATGAAACTGTCATATCGTTGCCGATAACCTTGAAGCAGACCTGGTTTGTAACTTCAGGAATGACAGGATTCACCTTGCCCGGCATGATGGAAGAACCTGGAGCCATAGGAGGAAGATTGATTTCCTTCAAGCCGCAACGAGGTCCGGAAGCCAAGAGCCTCAGGTCATTGCAAATTTTGGAAAGCTTGACAGCCAATCTCTTGAGGGCCCCGGAATAACTTACGTACGCACCAGTATCTGGAGTTGCCTCCACGAGGTCCGGCGCGGCGATGAACTTCTCGCCGGTAAGCTCGGTCAGTTTCTTGGCGCACAGTTCAGCAAAACCAGGCTTCGCGTTAAGACCGGTACCGATGGCCGTACCACCCATATTGATTTCATATAGAAGGTTCACGTTTCTCTCAATGTTCAGAACCTCCTCGCCAAGATTTGTAGCATAAGCGTGGAACTCCTGGCCGGAAGTCATCGGCACTGCATCCTGAAGCTGGGTACGTCCCATCTTGATTACGTCCTTGAACTCCTCTCCCTTCGCTTGGAATGCTGCGATAAGGTCATTGAGCGCCTTCACAAGATTCCTGTTCATGCGGATGAACGCATAACGGAAAGCGGAAGGATAGGCATCGTTGGTGGACTGAGCGCAGTTCACGTGGTCATTCGGAGAGCAGAACTGATATTCACCCTTCTTGTGGCCCATAAGTTCAAGAGCCCTATTGGCAATCACCTCATTGGCATTCATATTTACTGAGGTTCCGGCACCGCCCTGCATCATATCTACAGGGAACTGGTCGTGCAACTTGCCGCCGATGATTTCGCGGCATGCCTCTACGATAGCGTCTGCAATCTTCCCGTCCATCGCGCCGAGTTCCTTGTTCGTCTGTGCGGCAGCCAGTTTGATGCAGGCCATTGCAATGACATACTCAGGGTAGTCGCACATTCTGGTATTGGAAATCTTGTAGTTGTTGATGGCCCTCTGTGTCTGAACACCGTAATAGGCATCAACCGGAACCTGAAGTTCGCCAAGAAGGTCAGATTCAATTCTGAATTTCTCTTCGATCATAACGAATCGTTATTATTTACTTAAAAAATGTTTTATTTTCAGTCACACAAAGGTAAGATATAAAACGATTATAAGCAAACTGGCGGAAATATCTTTAAGGCAAGAAGTAAAATACGGCATTGCAAGTTTGCAAAAATTAGACGAAATTTGTGTCATTATTGGTAAGGAAACAAATCTTAGATATCATTGATAATATGAACAGATCATTGAAACTGGTCTGCCTTTGTGCAGGTCTATTGGCCGTGTCAGTGAACGGCTATTCTTGGGGACAGAAGGGTCATGATGTGACTTGTGCGATTGCTCAGAAACATCTCACGAAGAAGGCTCAGAAGCAGATTGGCGAAATTCTTGACGGTAAATCCATAGTTTATTGGGCAAACTGGATGGACAATGCCAGTCATACACCACAATACAAACATACGAGCACCTGGCACTACAAGAACATTGACGCGGATGAGACTTACGAAAATGCTGAACTGAATGACAAGGGAGATGTCATACGTGCTGTCAATGAGCAGGTTGCAGCTCTCAAAAGCGGAAAATTGAGCAAGGAAGAGAAGGCGCTTTCACTGAAGTTTCTCGTTCACCTGATGGGTGACATGCATTGTCCGATGCATATGGGCCACAAGTCAGACCGCGGCGGAAACCGTTGGCAGCTGACGTATTTCGGAAAAGGCACCAACCTTCACTCAATCTGGGATTCGGGGGTTATCGAGAGCGCGCACAAATGGACTTATTCAGAGTGGGTGGAACAGATTGACACCAACAGCAAGGAAATTGACGCTCAGATGGCACAGGGCACTCCTGAGTCTTGGGGCAAGGAAACCTATGAAATCTGCAAGAAGATCTATGACACCACGCCTGTCGGTTCAAAATTGTCTTATGACTATGTGAGCGAATGGACTGAAACCATTGAAACCCAGCTTCTCCGTGCCGGTCTTCGTCTCGCCCGCGTGCTGAATGAGATTTTCAAATAATTTTTTTGTATCTTTGTAGCGAATTTTTAGTTATTAAACAAAAGTCAGGTGGGACGCTCTATCGCGCTGGTCATTGACCAGTGAGGAAAGTCCGGACAGGAAAGGGCACCCTGCTGCGGAAAGCGCAGATGGGAGTAATCTTATGATGCCGTAACAGAAAACAACTGCCGACCGATACCGGAAGGCGAGGGTGAAAACGCGAGGTAAGAGCTCACGACGTCCGTCAGCGATGCCGGGCGGGTACGGTTCCAGGGCCTGCAAGACCAAATATACTGACAGATGAGGGCTGCCCGCCCGATGTCAGGGGGTAGGTTGCGTAGATAAATGATAGAGACAATAACAGAAACCGGCTTATGGTCCCGCCTGTTTTTTTTAGAATTCCAGAGTTGCCGTAACCGGATAGTGGTCAGAGATATACGGCACATCTGCAAAACTTTCTGTCACAGTTCGGAATTTCGGACATTTGCTGAATCCGCTATAATAGATGTAATCTATCGTCAGACCGTCTGTCGTGGCCAGATCCACGAACTGGTCCCCTATCGCAGCCTGTTTGAGAGGTTTCCCGAATGCATTGAAAGAAGGCGTGCTGTCTGTAGTGTCAGCTGTTGCGCGTGCGCTTGACATGATCTTGTCCAGGTCATTGAGGACAGAGTCTTGTGGCAGCACATTGAAATCTCCCGTAAGAATCATAGGAAATCCTTGAGGGTTGATACTGTCAATCCTGTCCACTATCAATTTTAGTCCGTTTTTCTCGGCAACGCGACCTATATGGTCAAGATGGGTATTTACGTAATAGAACTCTTTCCCGGATTTACGCATTTTGAGCAATGCCCATGTCGCTGTGCGTCTGCAGGCTGCATCCCATCCGAAAGAAGGCACGTCAGGGGTTTCTGACAGCCAGAATGTGCCCCATTTTTCAAGTTCTACTTTCTTGGTGTTGTAGAAAATCATCATTATCTCGCCGGAGGTCTTGCCGTCGTCCCTGCCGACTCCGACTCCGTCATAATCAGGGCATTGTTCCTTTATGTATTCTGTCTGAAAATCAAAGGCTTCCTGCACGCCCATAATGTCGGGTGCGAGGGTTTTCACCATCTCTGCTGATGCTGCTTTCCTGTATTCCCAGGAGTTTTCTCCGTCTTTGGCGACGCCCATTCTGATGTTGAATGACACTACGTTCAGTTCTTCCTGAGCGGGTTTGCACTGTGCAAATGTCATCAGGACTGATACGAGAAGCAGAAGTTTCAGTGATATTCTTTTCATATTCATTATGTGTTTATCATGCGAATATAGTCATTATTTTTGTCAATGTAGTATGGTGATTCGTGGATTTTCTCTAAATTCGTAGTGGTGTAACTGTTTTATTTCATTGACATTGACAATTCTATTATGCTCAAGATATATTTTGCCGGTTCTATCCGTGGCGGGAGAACGGATGCAGAGCTCTACAGAAGGATGATCGAATACCTGAAGAAAGATAACATTGTCCTGACTGAACATATCGGAGACCCTTCAATTATTGCAACTGAGGGTGCGGAGAAAAGTGACATTGACATTTACAGGCAGGATTCTGCCTGGCTGCGGGAGGCGGATATGGTGATTGCGGAGTGCACTTCCCCATCGCTGGGTGTCGGCTATGAGCTTGCCTACGCTGAGAGGTTCGGCAAGCCTGTCCATATTCTCTATAACCGCTCCCGGACCAATCTTTCGGCGATGCTGACCGGGGACGATTACTTCCGCATTTATCCTTATTCGGATGAATGTGAGGTTTTCGCTATCCTGGAAAAGATTGTTTGCCGCTGAACCGGCTACTTGTGGCTGATCAGGTTCAGGAATTCGTTTCTGGTCCTCGCTGAGGTCAGAAAGGCGCCCGAGAATGCGGATGTGGTGGTGACAGCGTTTGATTTCTGTATTCCTCTGATCTGCATGCAGGTGTGAGTTGCCTCTATCACGACTGCTACGCCGAGCGGGTTGAGTGATTTCTGGAGGCAGTCACGGATTTCAACTGTAAGGCGTTCCTGTACTTGGAGACGTCTTGCATAAGTCTCCACGACGCGTGCTATCTTGCTGAGTCCGGTGATTTTTCCGTTTGGTATATACGCGACATGCGCTTTCCCCAAGAATGGAAGCATATGGTGCTCGCACATTGAGTAAAGTTCAATATCCTTGACCAACACCATCTGCTGGTATTCTTCTTCGAACAATGCGGATTTGACGATTTCAATGCCGTCCTGCGAGTATCCCTTAGTGAGGAACTGCAATGACTTCGCTACTCTTTCCGGTGTCTTCAGAAGGCCTTCCCTTTCAGGGTTTTCCCCGAGAAGTCTGAGTATTTCCTTTACGTGCACGGCTATCTGCTCTGTGGTTTGCTTGTCGTACAAGTCTTCAGCGATATATCCCATAACGTGATCTATGTGTTCTAAAATTGATTGTGCTCAACCGCTTCCCTCCTGCGGGTACGATTTATGCATCCGGACAATTGCGTTTGCCGCTACAAAATTAGACAAAAAAAGTTCATTATATGGATTTTTTATCTATATTTGCCGCCCGAAACGTATTAAAAAACGTTAACCATTGATTTTAAGAGATTTAAAAGATTAAAAGATAGGAGAGAAGAATATGTATTGGACACTTGAACTAGCAAGTAGCCTGGACGATGCTCCATGGCCAGCTTCAAAAGATGAACTTATAGATTACGCCAACCGCTCAGGCGCTCCGGAAGAGGTTATCGAGAACCTCCAGGAACTCGAAGACGACGGCGAAGTATATGAAAGCATAGAAGATATTTGGCCGGACTACCCTACCAAGGAAGACTTTTTCTTTAACGAGGAGGAGTATTAACCACTTATTGAGATATTATTGATTGATTTTCAATAATTTATGATTTAAGCACCGGATAGTTTCGGTGCTTTTTTTTGTGCCCCAATTGCTGGTTTTTCAGGGCAAAAACAGGCCCAAACTATCCAATTACTATCCAGTGAAATTGTAAATCCCCCTTGAAATAAGAGTAGTAAATGTGGTACAAAAATTACCGGAGAGAAGCCTGTCTTGTGTGGCAGATTTCTCTCCGGATGTCTATTTATATGTGATGCCTAGAAATGAAAATTGAGCTTCTGTTCTACTGTCTTCTCAATGGTTGATGGCATCAGGGTTGCATATACCTTCTCAGTGGTCAGCACTGATGAATGTCCCATAAGTGTTGATATGGTCTTTATATCCACCGTATTGTTCAAAGCCAGTGTGGCAAAGGTATGTCTGGCAATGTGGAAGTGCAGCGGGAATGCCAGTTTTATCTTGTCCACCAGTGTCTTCAATGAGGTGTTGATGGTTCTGTTCCTTGAGTTCAGTGTCTCTTTCAAGTTCTCACAATTGCTGAGGTCAAACTCATCATCAAGCAAGCCGAAGACAAAATTATCATTTCTTCCTGTCCATTTCTGCAAGATCTTCATACCTTCATCTGGTATGGACAGGTTCAGTATCTTTGCATTTCTGGTATGGTTCTTCACTTGCATGTGCTTGATATTCCTCTTGTCCATATCAATCTCAACCCATCTCAATGTGGCAATATCACTGAACCTCAATCCACAGGTATGAAGGGAGAACATAAACATATCGAAGATGTCCCTTGTCCTGTCATATTTTGCAGTCTTCACTGCTTCAATGAGTTGCTTCACCTGCTCTTGTGTCAAGTAATGGGTAGTAGTGTCAGCCCCCAGCACCTTTGCATTTGCAGGAAGGTATAAATTGCAGATTTCATCACAGGTATCTCTTCCAATCCAGTCCCTCCTGTGCATAATTTTGACTGCCTTGATGATGGGTGTCAATGCCTTGTTGATTGTCTCATTTGTGTTGCCCCTTTCTTGTCTCCACTTGATATAGTCTTTTAACAATTTGGCAGTTATGTCTCTGCAATATAATGTTGTCTTTTCACTTGTGTCCATCCGTTTCATCTTGTGCAGGAAATCACAGAATGTGTTCATATTACACTGTATGTTTGCCCATACAGAATAACTGATCTTGCCGAGATTGTATGTCTCCTTGTTCTCTGTAAGAACAAACTCCACAAATGAGACCTGCCCTTTGTCCTTCTCTTTCTCCCTATCATATTCACCACTCAATATGCTCCTCAATACTGGCACTGGGATAATCTGGTTCTTCTCTGCCAGCAAGCTGTTTATCCTGTCATCAATGCCTTTCTTAATATTGACAAGCCTCTGGTTGAGTATATAAGCCTTCTGGTGTCCATCCTTACCTGTGCGGATATACTTGTTGTCTCCATTGTCTCCCAGCCACAAGTCAGGTTTAATGGAGATGCCAGTTGATTTCTTAACTGGCACTCCCTGGGTGCAATACTGCAAGGCAATCTTATACTCACCAAACTCATTTGGCTTGCTGTCTTTCCTCAATAAATACTTACCTTCCATACTTATCTCTATCTGACATAATTCACATGGTTGTTTCTTAAAAGTGCATCCACATCACTCTGGGTATAAACTATAGTCCTGCCTATCTTTGAATAAGCCAGTTCCCCATCCTGTCTCAACTTCTCAATGGCGGACTTGCCAATCTTCAAGTAATCACATAGTCCCCTTGTGTCATACACCTTCTCTGCACTATTACTACCAGTCCTTATTTCCCCCAAAGCTGCAAGGATGGCTTCTAATTTTAATTCTATCTCTGCTTTATCCATTCCAGTATCCTATAATATTTTCCATTACTTCCACACGTTCCATCCTCTGTGCTTTTATCTTCAACAAGCTCATTCTGCCAGTCAGTTTCAAGGTTCAGCATCTGACAAACGAAATTGTCATATTTTGACTTATCAAATGTTCCATTGCACACATATATGCAATCACAAGTATCACAGTCTTCAAAAAACTCAAATGTGCCATCAGGATGAATTTTCCAACAACTAACATCTGAATATTTTTCATTGCCATTGCTCCACTCCTCTATTATTGCATAAGAATACCCTTCTTTGCAGGAGTTTTCATTCTCAAAATTGCCAGCATCTGTTGTGTCTATTTGCTTGGCTTCATATTTCTTTGTATGTGTCATAATATAAAATAATTTAATAATGGTTCTCCTCCTGATTGTTGTTTTACTCTGTTTTAAATCTGTTAAGGAGAACCTTCGTATAAAGAATAACAAACTTTTTCCCGATGAAAGGGGAAATTTGCATTGTTGTCCCATTTTTCCTCAAAATTATTATATGACTAACCGGTAAGCTGGACTATACTTCTCGTTCATATACTTATTCTTATATGGGAGTTTGCTGCAGCTTATGCGCCGATGCGCACCATTGAGACATATCGTCAGACCAAACCTCGCGGAAAAGAAAGAAGAAAGGCGGCAAGAGAACTAACCCCTACCGCCCAAAGTGATACTGATTATGCAAACTGGACATCCGTATTCTTCTGGTATTTATGAAGTCTTGCGGATGGAGCGGAAACTCACGGAGCCAAAATCGTGATACTCTGGTGGGGTTTTGATGTTCTCTTGCGGGAACAAATGGGCGGGGGTTTCGCAGAAAAATGGTCCAAGGTCAAATGTGTGCCTGAAGACAGTTATATGGTTTGTTATTTTTTTTCTATGGATGAGCTATCACACCAATAATAGTATGTAAAAATTATTATGACTTCTTGATGGCAGGTTGAAGAGATATAAATACATATATGAAGATGTGATGGTGAATGTGGATATAAGAAGCTGTTTCTGGGAGAAACAGCCTACATGTATCTGTAAGATACTATAATGGAGTTTATAATGAAGATATTATACATATGTTTGATTGTGGTTATTATGAAAGGTTATACAGTGGATGTATATCCTTTATTGATGAAGAGTTATCTGCAATGGATAAGGATGAAAGAATGAAATTGTATGGGAGTTATGGATGGATGTTCTCTGCTGGATGCAAATTACCAGATCTTGAACCTCTTATTGTCGGTAATGATCCAAGAGTGATGTCTTTCAGGTCAAAGTTCAAGGAATGGTTTATGGTGGTTTGTGCATGTTCACTCAGTCCATATACTCTCGGTCAAACCTCATACTCTCACTACTTGAATAATCCTCGCTGGCAAGGAACAAAGGTCAAAGGGAACAAAGTATATCCTCAACGGGTAATTTTGGCTCTGGGAATGATGGGTGTCTTTACTGGCTTGAAAATAAACTATCTCCATATCAATGATAAGACAAGGGATCACGGACGGGAATACTATGTTGATATTGACAAGCTGAAAGAATGGACTTCAACTTCGACCTCTATTGAGCCTGCAGATAGTTTCAGTGAAACATCCTCATCTATGAATGATGATGTATGGGTTCAATCCTCATCGGCTGACAGTGATGACTTTGATTATTCTTTTGTGGAGAAGAATGATGACGCGAGCCGGCAAAGTTGGTCTCTTTATGATGACTGGTTCTCCTATCGGCAATATGAAGCCATCTCCTCTATCTCTGTCCTGCCAGAATGTTATGAGAGAGCCTGTCAGTTTATCAGCTCTTGCACTTATCAAATGTTCAGCGCCATCAAAGATAAGGACAAGAAGAAAGAACTGCGTGGAAGATACAGGAACTGTCAATGGCTCATAAACCTCCATAATGGGGATGTGGGGTGCTGTAAAGTTGATGACAAGGGTGGCAGGTTTTATTCTATGATGGTCTGTATGGGAAAAGATTATCGCAGGGCTTGCCTTCAACTGGATGGAGAAAGAATTGTTGAGGTTGATGTAAGCTCTTCACAGCCTACCCTTATCGGCCTGAAGATAAAGAAGGACACCGGCATAACAACCGAGTGGTTGAAGCACTGCCTGGATGGTGATTTCTATGAATGGGCAAAGGAAATTACTGGAACAAAGGTGAAGAGGGATCAGGTAAAGAAGTATGTAATGAGATACCTGTTCTGTTGTTATGGAGCCAGTCTTCCAAAGACCTTTAAAGGAGAGCATTTGCCTCCTGACAGTAAAGATTATAAGAAAGGTTATAAGAAGTTTGAGCAGAAGCTGACATCTTACATCAAAGATAATGAACCGGAGATATATGACCTTATTGAGAGAAACAAGCGGAACCCTGTATGGACAGACAAGACCTGGACAGACAACTGGAAAAAGAAGAGAAAAGGCAAGTGGTGCAGCACCCTTCCGGTATTGATGCAGAAGACAGAGGTTGAATTCATCAAAACCTGTTTGTTAAGACTTCCAAAGGATATGAAGTTCTTCACCATCCATGATGCCATTTGTGTCAAGGAGAGTGATGGACTGACGGTCAAGACTGTTATGGAACAGGTCAGTCAAGAAATGTATGGTGAGAAGATTTCAGTGAAGATTGAGAACTCCTCATAAGAAAATGTGAAGTGAAATTTAAGCACAATTGGAAGAGGCTGACCCAAAAGGGTTGGTCTTTTTTTTTATATAGGG
>ULWC01072384.1_pt1 | contig 32087 bp, 22 predicted proteins | sample 1959931 | NCBI WGS metagenome assembly ULWC01 (sample SAMEA4835801, study PRJEB28245) | human gut metagenome | biome: gut microbiome; material: fecal sample | place: Denmark | collected 2008
GCGGATTCTACCCGACCATCCAGATCAAGGAATCCGCCAACACAGGTGATGTCTTCGCCATGGTGAGAGGGGAAGGTTATGTGTCAAACGTGTTCACCAGTGTACAGTTGAACACAGGAAATACGGATGCCAGCACCGTTGACGAGGCGACCGTGAACGCATCCAAGGCTTCCAAGGTCACCATCATCCTTCCGGAAAAGTGGACAGACACCTTGCCGGAGGAGTGGACGAAATGATTTGTTTATTCGCAAGGAACTCAATTGGATAAATGAACAGAATTATTCTCATTTTTTCATTGGTCGCGGGCATGCTGTTTTCGCAGTGTGCCTGCAGCCATGCCTCATCCTATGGCAACGGAGGTGAAAACACTATCGTCAAGACCGACAAGCCGGACATCCCGTCCGACCGTTACGGAAAAACATTATCGGATGACATCGTGTATGCCAATGCGTTGTCTATCGCGGGCGGTGATGTCGGCATGCAATGCTTCGACATTCTCAAGAACGGTGACATCCTGGCATGCGGCACCCGTCATTCGGCACTGTACTTCCAACGGATGACCCCTTCGGGACAGTACCGGAAGGAGATGAAGATCTGGTACGCCGCCCATGGGACGAACATGTCGGTCGAGGAGGACGGCGAGGATGCCTACGTCTGGACATCGAACTATTCCAGCAGGTTAGGCGGCGAGGGGGACTACTACGCGGAAAAGATCATCTCACGGGTCAGGTACCAGCCTGGCGTGACACTTATGCCGGAGGATTGCGAGGACAACTATTATGTCGGGCCTTATCAGAATCTTCTGGTCTGCACTGACACGGAGAACGACAATCTCTGCATCCTCTACTCAAGTGGCGAGGTCTCGGGAAAAGACACAAAAGTCGTGGTCTGGTCCTTGAAGGAGGCTAAGAAGGTTCCTGTCACAACCGTGAACATCGGAACTGTTGTAAGAGGCGGAGGTAGCGGTCCTGTCGCTGAAATCGAGACTATCAGCCCCGACGTGGCTGTTCATGACCTGAGCGCCCTCAAGCCGAAATATTCATTTTTCATCAATAGTGTCGAACTGAACGACGGAGCTCCGATGCAGGGTTTCTGCATCTACAAGAAACGTCTTTACTGGTTCACCGGGGACGGAAGCAAGAGGACTGCAAAGGTCTCAGTGATAACTTTCAACGGGATGGTCGAGCTTTCTCAGCAGAGCCTTGCGTTCATTGATGACAAGGCCGGAATAGTTAAGTTGGGTTCCAAGAGCGGCTATTTCGAGGCGGAAGGCATCAAGATCCGTAAAGGAATATTATACACCGGCTACCTTTGGGGGCCGACAGGAAACTGGAAACTGACGATACTGAATAATTAGGGTATATGGCGAACTCAAACGGACGACTCTTGTCGTTGGATGCGCTCAGGGGCTTTGACATGATGTTCATCATGGGGCTGAGCGCTGTCATCGCGGAGGCCTGCGGAATATTTCCGGGAGGCAAGGATTGCTGGCTGGCTCAGCAGATGAACCATGTGAACTGGATCGGGTTGCATCACCACGACACGATCTTCGCGCTGTTCCTGTTCATTTCCGGCATGACATTCCCGTTCTCCCTTGAGAAAAAACGCTCGAAGGGACTGTCGGATAAGTCGATAACATTGGATGTCATCCGGCGTGGACTGACGCTTTTCTTCCTCGGACTGGTCTATGAGGGTTTCTTCCAGTTTCATTTCGAGTCTCTCCGCATTCCAAGTGTGCTTGGTAGAATCGGTCTGGCTTGGATGCTGGCGGCCATCCTGTACTGCCCCACCGGAAAGAAGACACAGTGGGGTGTCGCTGCCGGTATCCTTATAGGGTATTTTCTTCTTCTCAAACTTGTCGTAGCCCCGGATGCTCCGGCAGGTGCGGATTCCTTGTCAAAAGAGGGGAACATAGCCTTCTACATCGACAGACTCCTGCTTCCGGACAACATCTACAAGCCTGGAGTATATGACCCGGAAGGAATCCTCAGCACGATTCCCGCTGTCGTCACGGCTATGCTTGGAATGTTCACGGGGCGCTACGTCAAGGAATCGCCCGCCACCGGAGAAAGAAAGACTTTGAACATGCTTGCGGCGGCCATTGTCATGGCGATCGTGGCTGTCGTCTGGGCTCACTGGTTCCCCGTCATCAAAAAATTGTGGACCAGCACTTTCGTCCTTGCGTGCGGGGCTTGGTCGATAGGGCTGTTCGCTGTCTTTTATTATCTGATCGATGTCAAAGGCTGGAGGAAAGGCACGGTGTTCTTCCAGGTTGTCGGCATGAACTCCATCACAATCTACATGGCGCAGAGAATCATAGGTTTCTGGCCTGTGACCGGCTTCTTCTTCAAAGGATTGTCCGGCATTGTCCCTGAAAGTTGTTCGGGACTCGTGATGAACATCGGCTATTTCACAGTCTGTTGGTTATTCCTTTATTTCCTTTATCGCAAGAAATGCTTCCTCAAGGTCTGATGAAACTTCGTCTCATGCTGGCCATGGTTCTGATGGCTGCCTGTACCGACTCCGTTTTCGCCTCCGTTTCGACTGAGGCCGCGACTGCATTGGCCCGGAGAATCTTGGGAGAACAATGTGACCGGATCAGGTTTCAGGATGTAAGCCGCAACAAGGCTGATGCTGAATTTTTCACCGTGGAGGATTCCGGCGGCGGAATTCTTGTCAGCGGAACTGGCGCGCCGGCGATGGCTATGGGACTGAACTGGTACCTAAGGTATCGCTGCAAGGTTGATGTCTCATGGTACAGTCACGATCCTGTCCGTTTGCCGTCATCATTGCCGGTGGTCGGAGAACCGTTCACGTCAGAGGCGAGGGTGGCCAACCGTTTCTTCCTTAATTATTGTACTTTCGGTTACACTCTTCCGTGGTGGGGCTGGAAGGAATGGGAACGCTTCATTGATTGGATGGCATTGAACGGGATAAACCTCCCGCTTGCGATCACGGGACAGGAAAGCGTCTGGTACAAGGTCTGGTCGGAACTTGGTCTGACCGATGATGAGATCAGAGGCTATTTCACAGGCCCTGCACATCTTCCGTGGCATCGGATGCAGAACATTGACAGATGGCAGGGGCCGCTTCCGGTGTCTTGGCTTGATGGACAGGAGGAACTGCAGAGGAAGATTGTCCGCCGGGAACGGGAGCTTGGCATGAGAACAGTCCTGCCGGCTTTCGCTGGTCATGTTCCGCGGGCGATCAAACGCATATTCCCTGACGCTGACATCCGCTCATTGGGAGAATGGGCGGGATTCAAGGAACCATACACCTGTTGGTTCCTTGATCCTATGGATCCATTATATTCAAGAATCCAGAAAAGGTTTCTGGAGATTCAGGAAGAGATGTATGGCACTGACCACATCTATGGAATCGATCTGTTCAACGAGGTGACTCCGCCGTCCTGGGAACCGGATTACCTTGCCAGGGTCGGCCGGCAGGTCTGCGAGTCATTGGTGAGTGCTGACAAGGATGCCGTGTGGCTCCAGATGACTTGGCTTTTCTACTACCAAAGGAAAGACTGGACGGGAGAGAGGATAAAGTCCTACATCACATCGTATCCTGCCGAACGATCGATGTTGCTGGACTACTACTGTGACTATCAGGAGGTTTGGAAGATGACAGACAGCTTTCACGGCGTTCCTTTCATCTGGTGCTACCTCGGGAATTTTGGAGGAAACTCTATGCTCAAAGGCAACTTCGCCGACACGCATGAGAAGATAGAGAATGTCCTGACTGAGGCAGGCCCGGGAATATGTGGACTGGGTGGCACCCTTGAGGGATTCGACTGCAATCCATACATGTTTGACTATGTCTTTGAGAAAGCATGGAGCTATGGCAGGGGACTGACTCCGGAAAAATATGCCTCGGCTCTCGCGGAACGCAGGGCGGACGGAAGTGCGGCAGCTGCGGAGGCGTGGAATATGCTCGCGCGGAAGATCTATAATGGCAAGGGTCACCGTTCCCCGATGACCCTCCGTCCTGATCTTGGCCGGTGCCGCCATACATCGGAAGAAAGGTGCGGCTTCCCGAACACGGATCTTAAAAAAGCGCTGGAACTCCTTTTCGACAGTTCCGCCAAGCGTTTTGATCTTGTGAACATGACAAGACAGTATCTTGCCAATGTCTTTCAGGACGAGGTCCTGGAATACTCCAAAGCCTTTGATGACGAAGATCCTGTGCGGATGAAAGCTCTCCGCGGGAGAATCAACGGGATCTTCAAGGACATGGATGCTCTGCTTGCCTGCGAGCCTTCTTTCCTGTTGGGCGGATGGATCTCGGACGCGAGAAGTTGGGGCGCCGACAAGAGGGAGAAGAACTATTTTGAAAGCAACGCGCGCTGCCTTGTCACCACTTGGGGCGACCGTGGCAGCAGTCTTGGCGACTATGCAAGCCGTGAGTGGTCGGGACTCATGTCATCTTTCTACTTGGCCAGATGGAATATGTTCTTTGATTACTGTGAGGACTCCGTCAGGAAAGGAAAGGACTTTGACCAGGAAGGATTCTCGGAGAAAGTCAGCGGATTCGAGAAAGACTGGTGGACTCACCGCAAAGGCCACTTCCGCAAGTCTGCTGATCCAAACTACCGAAAGCGGGTCGCGGACATTCTTCGGAAGTATTAGGAATATCCTGTCATGAACATCCGATAAGGAGCGAAAGGACAAACCAGCTGAATGCAGGCGAGTTTTGTTCTTTCGCTTCTTCTGTGAAGGATGCCAAGGCTCTTCTGATGTGCTTCTCGACAGCGGTCTGGGATATTCCTAACATTTCGGCGATCTCTCGGTTTTTCATTCCCTTGAAGCGGCTCATCACGAACACTTCACGGCACCTGTCAGGCAAAAGGGACAAGACCTTTTCGACCTGATTCTCAACTTCCTTCCGTATTAGAGGGGAATCAGGTGCATCGTAATAGAAGTCAAGACCGAAGAGTTTCTCCGTTTTCTGGATGCTGTCCAGAAATGATAGATCCACGTAGTTCAGCAGTCGCTCTCTTTTGAGGTAGTTTATGCAGCGGTTCCTTGTCATCGCGAACAACAGACGGGCGGAGGATTTCTCATCTTGTCCGGAATACTTCTTCCAGAATGTGAAGAATGTGTCCTGCACCATGTCCAGCGCTATGGAATGATCCTTGACAATGCTATCGGCATAGGTGACAAGCCTCGGTTGATAGTTTACGAATAATGACTCAAAAGTATTCACTCCTCACAATTATTTACCCATACAAATCTAATGAAATTTCTTCAAATATCTCCTTTAAGTAACATGAAAAAATAAGTTGCCTAAGATTAAGGAATCTTTTCGGTCTAGATGTCTTTTCTCATCAGTCATGTGCCCGCCGGCACACGCCTTCTTCCAAATGACATCTATCCTCGAAAACACAGCCAATTCTTTACCAACTTATTATTTGACTCTTATTAGGAAGCGGTTTCTTTCTTATGGGACGGGCGTATTAATCGCAGATTTTTATGTAACTTTGCGAAGTCAAGGTCGGAGATGCGGGAGTCTGCCGGCTGAAAAAGGCTTGAGACTGAGAGATTAATGAATATTGCTGGAGACCTTCAGGCCCGTATCTCCTCCTCACCGCAGAAGAACTTCTTTCTCAGCGCTTTGGAGAAGAAATAATAATCCTCTGTGCGCAGATTCATGCTGTTTGCGTACGGCAGCATCAAAAAACACCCTCCCGTGCGCGGGAAGCATGATTTTACGCACGGTAACCTTATGAATATGAAAGTTTTGAAAACAGTAGCGGCGATTGCCGCGATCGTTGTGTCGGCGGGATGCTCCAGGCAGGCAGTAGGTGTGGATGAGTTTCTTATCAAAGGAGTGGTCAGGAATATTCCCGACAGCACGGTCATTAGTCTTATGAGGAGCGATGGCCGGTTGGCGGTCCGCGTGGCCCAGGATACGGTCATCGGCGGTCGTTTCGAATTCCGGGACACGATCTCAGGCGGAGCGGTTCAGTTCGGGCTGTGCTCGTTCGGCAAGGGCTTCCCTAATAATATACTCCCGGTCTGGGTGAAACCGGGCGTGAAGGTCACGGTCACGGGTGATGACAACCTGCTGCTGACGTGGAGGGTAAAGAGCCGTCTTCCGGAGCAGAAGACCGAGAATGATTTTCTGGCAGTCCAGTTTCCGGAAAAGAGGGAGTCTCAGGTCTACGCCGTTGAAGAGGCTGACATGTTGAGGGAACTCAGGGGGCTCAGCGGTGAGGAAAGACGGGCCGCGTGGAGGAAAGTGGATTCACTCAGAAGGCTTTGCAAGCCGCTGGACAGCATCGCCAACCATAAGGTTCTTGAATATATGAGGACGGCTCCTGTCACGACGAAATGGCTTGACGAGCTGGCTTTGCATGCCATGATGCTAAGTGGCGGCTACGGCAAGGCAGATTCGGCTCTGGTCTACGAGCTTTATTCCAGACTTACTCCGGATGATCTGAAGACAAGGCAGGGAGAGGTGATCTCCGCGACCTTGAGTCCGAGGAAGGTTGTCGGGGTAGGTGACGGTCTCGTGGACGGCGACCTTTATGACACGGACGGCAATGTGCATCATCTGTCCGAGTTTTCCGGCAAGTACATCCTTCTGGATTTCTGGAGTGTGGGCTGCGGGCCGTGTATGGAATCCATTCCGGAGGGCAATGAGCTTGCAAGGGAGTTCGCTGACAGGCTGGCGTTTGTCCGACTGAGTGTGGATGGTGAGAAAACCTGGAAAAAAGTCTTGAAGATAGTCTTGAAGGAGGAAAAGTCGGATTGTGTCGAGTGGAATGAATTCAAGCCTATGGGCGCGGGCCTTTCCGCCTCCTATCAGGCAAACGGCATCCCGCATTTCGTCCTGATCTCCCCGGAAGCCAAGGTCATCGACATCTGGACCGGCTACGGCAAAGGCTCCCTCCGCTCCAGGCTCCTCCGCCATCTCGGCTCAGAATAACACCGGCGACAGTTTTAAGCGTTATTGTTCCCCAAGGGTGCCGAGTTGCACTCTGTGGCGACAGTTTTAGGCGTTATTGTTCCCCAAGGGTGCCAAGTTGCACTCTGTGGCGACAGTTTTAGGCGTTATTGTTCCCCAAGGGTGCCGAGTTGCACTCTGTGGCTGCAATTATGGGCATTATTGTTCCCGGAGGTGACGGGGTTATAAATGCTGTAAATTGAACAGGCTCAGTGACCAGAGGGATTCCGGTCGCTGAGCCTGTCGAGGTGGTTGGGTGACGGGCTTAGTCGTTGTTCATCTGCGTGATGTCCGGCTTCCAGCGTTCGGAGTCACCGATCAGCCACTCGGCGTAGTAGTCGGCCATGCGCCAGAAGAAATATTCATTCATGTCGCCGAAGCCGTGGCGCTGGCCCGGGAGGATGAGCATGTCGAAACGCTTGTTGGCGCGGATCAGGGCGTTGACCACGCGGATGGTGTTGGCCGGGTGGACGTTGTTGTCGATGTCGCCGTGCACCAGCATCAGATGGCCTTTCAGGTTGGAGGCGATCTCAGGATTAGTCTGGATGCTGTAGACGAAGGTCGTGTCGCCCTTGTCGATCTTTTCCAGGACACCGTGATGCTGCTCGCTCCACCAGCGGTTGTAGATGCTGTTGTCGTGGTTGCCGGCGCAGGAGACAGCCGCCTTGAAGAAATCAGGATATTTCAGAATGGCCGCCGTGCTCATGAATCCGCCGCCCGAATGGCCGTGGATGCCTACCCTGTCAAGATCGATGAACGGATGTCTCGCACCGAGCTGCTGGATGGCATATTTCTGATCCTCAAGACCATAGTCGCGCAGGTTGCCGTAGCCGTAGTTGTGGTACCACTTCGAGCGGTTCGGGTGTCCGCCGCGGTTGCCGACCGTGATCACGATCATTCCGATCTGGGCGAGTCTGTCGGTGCGGGTGAAGCCCTTGCTCCAGGAGATGTTGTTCGCCTCCACCTGAGGACCCGGATAAACATAGTCGCAGATCGGATAGACCTTCGTGGAGTCGAAGTCGTAAGGCTTGTACATCGCTCCGTAGAGGTCGGTGACGCCGTCGGCGGCCTTCACCTTGAATCTTTCCGGGAACTTGTAGCCGGCCTCGAACAGCAGGCTGAGGTCGGCGGTCTCCAGATCGGCGATCCGCTTGCCCGTCGCCGAGAGCAGGGCCACGGCAGGTGTCCAGTCCACTCTCGAATAGTTGGCCACAAAGAACTTGGCGTCGTCGCTCGCCGTCGAAAGCACGTCCATGTCGTTCATGTCCAGCTGCTGGAGAGCGCCGCCCGTGAGCGGAACCCTGAACGTGTGCATCTGGTAAGGATTCTCGTCCTTGTTGACTCCGCATGCGCTCAGCAGGATGTAGCCCTCCTTCTCGTTCACCCCGAGGATGTCCTCTACATGGAACGCCCCTTCGGTCAGATTCCTGACCAGCGTGCCGTCGCTGTTGTAGAGGTAGATGTTCGCCCATCCGTTGCGCTCGGACCAGTGGAGGATCTGCTTTCCGCCACCGATCAGGAACGGAGCGCGGTACTCCACGTAGGTCCTTTCCCTTTCGGAGATGATGGTCTTGGTGGAGTCGGAGTCAACGTCCACCCGGCAGAGATCAAGCCTCTTGAGGTCACGGCTCTGGCGCACCATGTAGAACCCGGTGTTGTCGCCAAGCCACTCGTTCTTCCAGTAGTCCAGGTAGTTGTCCTTGGCTGTTCTCCTCGCGCCTTGCAGTGACACCTCCTGATCCTTGAACGCCTGGCTCTTTATCTCCTTGAAGGAGGCTCCATCGCGCGAGCCGTTCATCGTGAACAGGTAAAGGTAGCCCTTCGGTCCCGGCTCCCCTGGCATCTGGTACTTGTAGGTCTCCAGTTCCGGACGTTTGCCGCTGACGGAATTGATCACCCAAAGGTCGTCCAGTTTCCTCACGTCCCACTTCATCGTGGCGAAACGTTTCGAGTCCGGAGACCAGACAAGCTCGCCCGGATAGTGCCTCTTGGTGGAGTCGGCCTCGGTGTCGCCGGAGTAGTTGCCGTAGCCGTAGCCGAACTGGCGGATGCCGTCCGTGGTCAGACGATGCTCCACGATGGTACTGTCCTTCTCGTCCTTGGCCGCCTTGCGAAGGCTTGTGGAGTCCATCACCCAAAGGTTGGAACCCTTGGCGAAGACTCCGAACTCACCGTTAGGGGCGACGGAGGCCCAGCGAGGGTACTTGTCCTTCTCCTTGGCCACGGTGTCAAGCCTGGCGGTGGCGATCTCGTAGCGGAAACAGGTCGTGTCCCTGTCGTTCTTGAGGCCGGAGATGATGCTGAAAGTGAACACCTTGTCATCCTTCAACTTCAAATCCCTGATAGGAAGATGCTTGGCCTCGAACGGGTAGCGGACGAACTCGGTCACCTGCATCGCGAGCCTGTCCATGTCGAACACCTCGGTCCTGGTGCCCTTGACAGGATCCACAATGTAGTAGCGGGTTCCCTGCGGAGTCCTCCAACTGTACCAGAACTTGTCGCTGTCCCTGAACCAGTTAGGGGTGATCTGCGTGGAGAACACCATCTGATTTACCCTCTTGGCCGAGAATCTCTCGGCGAGGGCGTAGTTGGCTTTCTGCGTCTGCGCGAAACCCGGCGCGCAAAGGAGCAGCGCCGCGCAGGCAAGTACGAAATTTTTCCTCATAAATATTAATGAATATGTTTGTTCAGTCACAATTCGGTCTCTCCCGCCTCAAGTCCCTCGCTCTCGGCTCTCAGGATGATAGTTCCGGGGCCCGTGCGCCTTACGATGACGCTCGCCAGGCCGCCGAAAGCCTTGATCTCATCGGAGCGGAACGGCGTGTGGCAGGTCGCGTCGCCGGCGTCCACGGCCACGATCTCACCCGGGCCGGTAACGCTGAACCTCAGCCTGACGGACGCTGTCGGTACCATATTCCCGTCCCTGTCCGCGACCCTTACGTCCACGAAGACAATGTCTTCCGCTGAATATGTCCGTGAACGTGCCGGAGCGCAGTCGCCGCCGAACTCCGTTGAAGGTCCGCTGCCATATTCACGAGCCATCAGGATCTTCGCCGGGCTTCCGCTTGTGGCGACGGCGCTCTCGATGGTCTTCCCGTCCGCGGTCTTGCCGACAACCCTCACGGTGCCAGGCTCATAGACCACGTTGTCCCAGAGGAAGCGATACTCGTTGGCTCCCTTGGCCTTTCTGCCGTAGGACTTCCCGTTGACGAAGAGTTCAGCCTCGGCGCAGTTCGTGTAGGCCTGCACCGGAGTGATCTTCCCCTCGCGTCCCGGCCAGTTCCAGTGCGGCATCAGGTGCAGGACGGGTTCTGACGACCAGCGGGACTTGTAGAGCCAGTACCTGTCCTTCGGGAAGCCGGCGAGGTCGATGATTCCGAAGTACGAGCTTCTGGAAGGAGTCGCGATCGCTCCTTTCTCCTTCAGTTCCTTCTCCGCCCTGGCCTTGGCCTCCTCGTCGTGGAAGTTTGTCAGGATTGTGAGGTCGGCGTTGAAAGGTGTCGGCTCGCCGAGATAGTCGAATCCGGTCCAGACGAACTCCCCGAGGCAGGAAGGGTTCCTGTCCTCCTCCGCCCACTCCTGGTCAGGCAGCTGCCCCCACGGAACGGTGAACATGTCGAACGAGCACACCTGGAAATTGTCCAAGGCACCATCTTCCTTGTCGCTTGGCGGGAATATGTACACACCTCTTGAGCTGACGGTCGATGCGGTCTCGCTTCCGAGGAACGGTTTGCCCGGATTGGCGGCGTGGAACTTGCCGTAGAGGTGCGGCTTGTAGTTGAATCCGTAGATGTCCATCGTGTTGCGGAAATCCTGTCCGCTGGCCCACGGATTGTCGCTGCCGAAACTTGTAAGTCTTGTAGAATCCTCATTATGACACACTTCCGTGAGGTGGTAGGCGATCCCGTATTTCTCCGGGTAGCCTTGCTCGCCGGTCTCGTTGCCGATGCTCCAGATGATGACTGACGGATGGTTGCGGTCCCTGTGGATCATGGCCTTCAGGTCTTTGTCCGCCCACTCATCGAACAGTCTGGCGTAGCCGTTCTCTTTCTTCGGGATTGTCCAAGTGTCTGTCAGCTCGTCCATCACGAGGAATCCCATCCGGTCGCAGAGGTCGAGGAGTTCCGGCGCCGGAGGATTGTGGGATGTGCGGATGGCGTTGCAGCCCATTTGTCTGAGCATGTTCAGCCTTCTCACCCACGCCGTCTCGTTCCAGGCGGCTCCGAGCGCCCCGGCGTCGTGGTGCAGGCAGACTCCCTTGATGAATGTCCTTTGCCCGTTGACGTACAGCCCGTCGGCCTTGTACTCCAGGTCTCTGAGTCCGAATGTGGTCAGGTAAACGTCCTTCCCTCCGCCTCTTGTGGTGACGGTGGTGACGGCTTGGTAGAGTTCAGGTGTCTCTGGACTCCAGAACCGCGCGTCTTTCAGCGTGAACTTTTGGATGACCTCGCCGCCGTCCGTGACAGCGTCCAGTTTGGTCACTATGGCTTTCCTCGTTTTGCCGTCCACGATCACCTCGACCGGCCCGGTGGCCGAAGAACCCGGATTGATGACCCTGACGATCTCCGTGCGCACTGTTCCTCCCACGGCCTTCCCGGCGTTGCGGAGCGTGATCCCGATGCTGACATCATTTCCTTTCGTCGAGACGAACGTCCCCCACTGCGCCACGCCGGCGGGGCCGGCCTTCGTCAGGTACACGTTCCGGTAGATTCCTCCTCCGGGATACCATCTGCTGGACTCCCCGGGATTGTCCAGCGTAACCTTGACCAGATTGTCCCCCTCCTTGACGAACGGAGTCAGATCCGCGCGGAACGAGGCGTACCCGTACGGCCATTCGGTGACGGCCTTCCCGTTGCAGAAGACCTTGGCATAGGACATCGCTCCGCCGAAATCGAGGAGAAACCGCTTTCCCGACCTCAGGTCTTTCGCCGTCACGGAAAGAATCTTTGAATATTCCGCCTTGCCCCACCAGGCCAGTTTTCCGGTCTCCCCGGGGTACTCCTGCACGAACGGCCCGTCCACACCCCAGTCATGAGGCAGGTCAAGGACACGGCTTTCCCCGTCCTTGGTGAACGTCCATCCGTCGTTCCAGAGGGTTCTTTGGGCCGGCTGAGCGGTCATATTCATAGAAACAGCCGCCAGGACGGCGGCGATGGTGATGATGTGCTTTCTCTTATTCATAAGGTAAAGATAGCCATTTTTTGAGAATTGCAACGTTTTTGAAAATATTTCAGGAATATCTTTGATTGTTTGAGAAACAACACTATCTTTGCTTTGTTAACAGCAATGTTAAACAATACTGTTAATATAAAGACAATGTCGAAAAAAGAGAATAAGGAACAGGACATCCTGAGGGCGGCGGAGAAACTTTTCGCCGAGAAAGGATTCAAAGGCGCCACCACGACGCTGATAGCGGCACAGGCCGGTGTCACCCATGCCATGCTGCACTACTATTTCAGGACGAAGGATCAGATATTCCTAAAGGTGTTTGATACCTATTTGGAGGAGATCCTGCAGAGTCTCAAGTCGATAATGGTGACGGACATATTCCAGCCCGACCTTATCAGGAAGACGACGGAGATCTGCTTCGACTTCTTCAGCGCCCACAGCGGGCAGCTGTCGCTGCTGCTTGAGGTCGCGAAGGAGCGCCCTGACCTGATGGAGAGTTACGTGTCGAAGATCGGAAGCTATATGTCCTCCGCCTTGGACACACACAAGAAAAGAACGGAGTCGGAAGTCGTGAACGGGAGGATCCGGAACATCACGTTCGAGGAACTGATCGGCGACATCGTGAGTGTGTGTGCGGCTCCGTTCTTCTTTGATCCGCTCGTCAGCAATGTGCTGGGAGTGGAAGGCACACGCAGGGCTGAGTATCTGGAGGCGCGCAAAAAGGAAGCTGTGGAACTGATTGTCTGCCGCCTGTTCAAGTGATAATATGACAATCCTATGAATATGAAGAAGTTAAAATGGAAAACACTCGCTCTGGCGTTGCTGGTCTGCGTACAGGCGTATTCACAGGCCACTCTTGACCAATGTGTCAGGATGGCCTACGAGAACTATCCTCAGATCAAGGAGAAGGGGCTGATCGACGCCTGTCAGGGCTATGATCTTAAGAACGCCTCGCTTGCCTGGGTGCCGCGGCTGAACATTTCCGCCAAGGCGACCTGGCAGTCCGATGTGGTCGAGATGCCTTTTGACATGCCGGGCTTCGAGTTTGACATTCCGCATGACCAGTACGGAGTGACCGCCGACCTCACCCAGCAGATCTGGGACGGAGGCGCGACCGCGGCCAAAGGCCGTCAGATCAAGGCGGGAGCCGAGGTAAAGCGTAGGCAATTGGAGGTCAACATGTACTCCATCCGTTCGAAGGTGCAGTCGATCTACCTTGGCATCATCTTGCTGGACAAGCAGATAGAGCTGAACAACGTGCTGGTGTCCAACCTCTCCCGCAATCAGAAAGAGGTACAGACATTGGTGGACGGCGGCATGGCCGGGCCATCGGATCTCGACCAGATCCGGGTGAACATCCTTACCTGCGAGCAGCAGCAGGCCGCCCTGGAGACGGACCGGAAGGCCTATCTGCGGATGCTGGGTCTGCTTACCGGGCAGGACATGACGGGTCTGACCCTTGTCGAGCCGGAGCCGGAAAGCAACCTGGCGATGGAGATCAAGCGTCCGGAGCTTGCCCTCTATGATGCCCAGGCGGTGCAGCTGCAGGCGCAGAAGGATCAGCTCAACACTTCTTTGTGGCCGCGTCTGAACCTCAACCTGCAGGCTGGCTACGGCCGTCCGGGACTGAACATGCTCTCCGGTAGTTTCGATCCGTACTTTGTGGCCGGTGTCAGGCTCCAGTGGGATTTCGGAGCGCTCTACACACTCAGGAACGACCGGCGCAAGTCGGACTCGGATCTTCGCAGGCTTGAGCTGACACGCGAGTCCTTCATGCTTAACACCTCGATGGAGGCTGTCCAGAAACGGAGCCAGGTGGAGAAGGACGAGGATGTCCTCAGGCGCGACGAGGAGATAATCTCCCTCCGCGGCAGCATCAGGGAGACGGGCGAGAGGCAGTACAAGGAGGGTGTGATCGCGGTCAACGACTATCTTTCCCTGCTGGACGAGGAGTTCAAGGCGCGCCTTAGCTACAATGTCCACAAGGTGACCTACATCATGGACTTGCTTGACCTGAGGCAAACACTTGGAGTACAATGACAAAGAACATGACAATGATTGTGAATATGAAAAGCGGACTTGTTTTCGCGGCGTTGGCCCTGGTCGCCGCCGGATGTGGAAAGAACATTGAATATGACGCATGCGGTCAGGTTGACGCCACTCAGGTGACCGTGTCCGCCGAGAATGCCGGACGTGTCCTGTCCATGGCTGTGGAGGAAGGCGAGGTGGTGACGGCGGGACAGCTCCTCGGAGCCTTGGACTCTGTCCAGACCTACCTTCAGATAATGGAGCTGCGCGAGCGCATCGCCGGATCGTCGTCCAGGCTGGTGGACATCAAGAAGCAAGGCCAGCCGAACCTCAGCCAGCTGGAAAACCTTCAGAATGAGTACGAAAGGTACTCCAAACTGTTGGAAGGCAACGCCACCACCCGCAAGCAGGTGGATGACCTCACGGACAAGATCGCCGTCCTCAAGGCGCAGATAGCCGCACAGACCCAGAGCTGGGAGCGTGGCAACGCTTCCGTGGGATCCGAGGTCCAGGGCTATGAGATCCAGCTCGCCAGGCTTGAGGATCAGCTTGCGAAATGCCGCATCGTCGCTCCGGTCTCCGGGACTGTGCTGACACGCTACGCCGAGACCGGTGAGTTCGTCACCCTCGGCAAGCCGCTCTTCAAGGTCGCCGACCTGGACCAGATGTACGTCAGGGCGTATTTCTCCTCGGCGCAGCTGTCCGGCTTGAAGCTGAACGACACTGTGACCGTGATTCCGGATGACGGGACCGCTTCTCCGAAGCGCATCCAGGGACGTGTTATCTGGATCTCCGAACAGTCGGAGTTCACCCCTAAGAACATCCAGACCCGTGACGAGCGGGCGGATCTGGTCTATGCCGTCAAGGTGGCCGTGCCGAATGACGGAACCCTTCGTCTTGGAATGTACGCCTATGTGAGGAGGTAGCCATGGACATAGACACTGCGATAGAGATTAAAGATGTAAGCAAGTCCTACAAGTCGGTCAAAGCCTTGAGGGACATAGGCTTCAACATCCGGAAAGGTGAGTTGTTCGGCCTCATCGGCCCTGACGGAGCGGGGAAGACCACCCTGTTCAGGATCCTGACCACCCTGACCCTCCCTGACTCCGGTTCCGCGACGGTGATCGGGCTGGACGTGGTGCGTGACTATCGCGAGATAAGGGGAAGGATCGGCTATATGCCAGGGCATTTTGCCTTGTATCAGGATCTTACCGTCGAGGAGAACCTGAAGTTCCACGCCACGATGTTCGGTACGACCATCGAGGAGAACTACGAGACCATCAAGGGAATATATTCACAGATCGAGATGTTCAAGGACCGCAAGGCGAGCGCTCTTTCCGGAGGAATGAAGCAGAAGCTGGCGCTTTGCTGCGCCCTTGTCCACAATCCCGAGGTGCTGTTCCTTGACGAGCCGACCACCGGTGTCGACGCCGTGAGCCGCAAGGAGTTCTGGGCTATGCTCAAAAAGATCAGGGACAGGGGCGTGACGATAGTGGTCTCGACTCCTTACATGGACGAGGCCAGTCTTTGTGACCGCATCGCCATGATTCTTGACGGCAGTGTCATCGGGCTCGGCAGTCCGGAGGAGATCATTTCCCGATACCCGAACCGGATATATTCAGTGAGCGGCGGTAACATGTTCCAGACGCTCGGCGCGCTGCGCGGTGTGAGGGGAGTGCTGGATTGCAGTTCGTTCGGCAGCGCGTGCCACGTGTCTGTCACCGACGACGGGCCGGATGAGACCGGACTCGCCGAGGCTCTTCGGTGTGCCGGAATCGAAGGTTGCGACGTGCGGAGGATGACTCCGGGGATCGAGGACTGCTTCATCCGGCTTTCCTCTTCCGCCGCGGAAGGCTCCTCCGGTGCGGAATAATGAGTTTGACAGGAAGTTTTTTGAATGTTCCTAAATTGCCTGACGTTATGGACAAGGACATAAAGACTGTGCGTATCTCCCATCTGGTCAAAAAGTTCGGGGATTTCACCGCGGTGGATGACATCTCCTTTGAAGTGTGCAAGGGGGAGATATTCGGTTTTCTGGGTGCGAACGGCGCCGGCAAGACCACGGCGATGCGCATTCTCTGCGGATTGAGCCGTCCGACATCCGGACAGGGCGATGTCGCGGGGTACAGCATCGTCAACGAGCAGGAGAAGATCAAGCGGCACATCGGCTACATGAGCCAGAAGTTCTCCCTCTATCCCGACCTGAAGGTGTGGGAGAACATCGAGCTTTTCGCTGGCATCTACGGGCTTGACGGCAAGCGGATCGCCCAGAAGACAGACCAGATGCTGAAGGCTCTGTCGATGGAGAATGTCCGTAACTCCTTCGTTAGGGACATGCCGCTCGGATGGAAGCAGAAGCTCGCTTTCAGCATAGCGATGGTGCATGATCCCGAGATAGTGTTTCTTGACGAGCCGACGGGCGGTGTGGATCCCGTGACGAGAAGGAACTTCTGGGAAATGATCTACAAGGCAGCCTCCAAGGGTGTCACCGTCTTTGTCACGACGCACTACATGGATGAGGCTGAATACTGTGACAGAGTCTCCGTGATGGTGGACGGGCGCATCGAGGCGCTGGATTCCCCGGCAGCCCTGAAGGAGCGTTACGGGGCCAAGGACATGGATGAGGTGTTCACAAAAATCGCCGGAAAGGCCGAGAGAGAGGCATGAGAGAGATAATAGCGTTCATACAGAAAGAGTTCAGACACATATTCAGGGATCTCCGGACCACCCTGATCGTTCTGGTGATGCCGGTGGTGCAGATCATCCTGTTCGGCTTCGCGATAAGCACGGATGTCAGCAACGCCGTCGTCGATGTGGTCGGGGATGCCTGTGACCCTTTGGCACGCTGTGTCATAAGCAGGATCGAGGGCAACAAGTACCTCGCCGTCGGCGAGATCCACGGATCTTTCGCCCCGGCTCGGGACAGGATCCGCAAAGGCAAGGCTGCCGCGGCGCTCTGCTTCGGGACGGACTTTGACGGCAAGGCCGGCTCGGAAGGTAAGGCCTGCGTCCGCATAGTGAGCGACGGCTCCGATCCGAACACCGCCCAGGTGGTCACCAGCTACATCAAGGGAGTGCTTCAAAGCGAGGAACTGGCATTGTCTGAGAGCCTTGCCGGGAAGCCTAAGGCTTCGATGAGGCCGAATGTCCAGCTGATGTACAATCCGGCCATGAACTCGTCCTACAATTTCGTGCCGGGAGTCATGGGCTTGATCCTGATCTGCTCGATGATGACGGCGGTGTCCATCGTGAAGGAGAAGGAGACCGGCACGCTTGAGCTGCTCCTTGTGTCTCCGGTCAAGCCGTTCTGGATAATCCTTTCCAAGATGATTCCGTACCTTGCCCTGTCGGTCGTCAATTTCGTCAGCGTCCTGCTTCTGGCCCACTTTGTCATGGGGGTGCCGATCCATGGCAGCCTGACACTACTGTCCCTGGTGTCGCTTGTTTTCGTCGGTTCGTCACTGGGACTCGGACTGCTTGTGTCGGTCCTCTCCAAGACACAGCAGACAGCGATGCTGCTGTGCGGTATGGGACTGACAATGCCGACCATGATGCTGTCCGGCATCATATTCCCGTGCGAGAGCATGCCGGTCGCTCTTCAGATGCTCTCCGACATCATCCCTGCCAAGTGGTTCATCATCATGGTGAAGAAGATAATGATCCAGGGAGCCGGCCTTGAGGCGGTTGCCAAGGAGTTCGCCGTCCTGACCGGCATGATGGTCTTTCTGTTGGTGGTAAGTATCAAGAATTTCAAGACAAGGTTGTGAGATGAGAGTTTGGAAGTATCTGTTGAAGAAGGAGTTCAAGCAATTCCTAAGGGATCCTGGAATGCCGAGGATGGTTCTCTGTTTCCCGTTTTTGATCATCCTGGTCTTTCCTTTCGCGGCGAACATGGAGGTGAGGAACCTGAGTCTGGTGATCGTGGACAGCGACCGGTCTGACCAGTCGGCCTTGCTTACGGAGAAATGCGCCTCGTCCGGCTATTTCAAGATCCGGGAGGTGACCGAGTCTCCGTCAGACGCGCAGGCTGTCATGGACCGCGGCGGCACTGACGCCATCCTGACCATCTCCTCCGGATTCGCCCGCTACCTTGAGTCGGACAAAGGCACCGACGACCCGCTTCCCGTCGGGATCAAGGTCAACACCGTCAACGGCACCAGGGGAAGCATCGGATCCCAGTACCTCAACGCCTTTGTCACTGAATATGTCGCCTCGGTTTCGGGGGCGGAATCCCAGGGCGGTGCAGCCGGAACCCGTTTCGACACCCGGGAAAGCTATCTCTACAACCCGTCCCTGGACTACAAGACTTTCATGATTCCGGCGCTTATCGTGATCGCCATCACGATGATGTGCGGCTTCCTTCCTGCCTTGAACATCGTCTCGGAGAAGGAACGCGGCACCATCGAGCAGATCAACGTGACCCCATCGAGCAGATCAACGTGACCCCGGTGAGCAAGACCGCCTTCATCCTCTGCAAGATGATCCCTTATGTGGCCGTGGCGTTCTTCATGGTCTTCTCCTGTCTTGGCCTGTCGTATGCCGTGTTCGGCTATGGCTGCCGGGGAAGCCTGCTGGACATAGTGATCTTCACATTCGCCCACATCGTGGTCATGGCTTCTTTCGGTCTGCTGATCTCCAACTACAGCGACAATGCCCGCCAGGCCATGTTCGTCATCTGGTTCTTCAGTATGGTGTTCATGCTGATGAGCGGAATATTCACACCCATCCAGTCGATGCCGGGATGGGCGCAGGCAATCACCTATGCCAATCCGCTGCGCTACTTCGCCGACGCGATGCGCTCGATCGTCCTGAAGGGCTGCACGCTGGCGGACACGTGGCCGGACTTGCTGAGCCTTGCCGGTCTTGGCGCGTTCACGACCACCTGGGCTGTCCTGAGCTACCGGAAGACCTCCTGACAAGGCTACCGCACCGTTCCGGACCTACGGATTCTCACCATCTGAAAAATGGTGAATCTGTTCGCATTCCGCTTTGTAAATTGAAGAATTATCCGTAAATTTGCAGCCCCAAATGTTTGGGGGAAACATAAATATTAGATTTACAATCATTTATGCCTACAATTCAACAATTAGTTCGCAAAGGACGCGTGAGCATTGTCGCTCAGAGCAAGTCACGCGCGCTGGACGCATGTCCTCAGAAGAGGGGCGTATGTCTTCGTGTTTACACGACGACCCCTAAGAAGCCTAACTCAGCGATGAGAAAGGTCGCCAGGGTACGCCTTACCAACTCCAAAGAGGTCAATGCCTACATTCCGGGCGAGGGACACAACCTTCAGGAGCACAGCATTGTGCTGGTCCGCGGAGGTCGTGTGAAGGATCTCCCTGGTGTGCGTTACCACATCCTTAGAGGAGCTTTGGACACAGCTGGCGTGGAAGGAAGGACACAGTCCCGTTCCCTCTACGGAGCCAAGAGACCGAAGAAGACCGCTAAGAAGTAGTCCGTTTCATTAATCTTTATCACCTTTAATTTTTACTCACAATGAGAAAATCGAAGCCTAAAAAGAGGATTCTACTTCCTGATCCTAAGTTTCACGATGTCGAGGTTACCCGCTTCGTGAACAATCTTATGTTGCAGGGGAAGAAGAGTATCGCGTATTCTATTTTTTACGATGCCATTGACATGGTAGGCGAGAAGATGAAGGATTCTGACAAGGCTCCTCTGGATATCTGGAGGAAGGCACTCGAAAACGTTACCCCTCAGATCGAGGTGAAGTCACGTCGTGTAGGAGGTGCAAACTTCCAGGTGCCTACTGAGTTGCGTCCGGAAAGGAAAGTCTCGCTGTCGATGAAGAATATGATCAACTTCGCCCGCAAGCGTTCCGGCCACTCAATGGCAGAAAAACTTTGTGCAGAGATCGTTGCCGCCTACAATAACGAAGGTGGTGCATTCAAGAGAAAAGAGGATATGCACAAGATGGCTGAGGCCAACAAGGCATTCGCCCACTTCCGTTTCTAATTTTATTCGCAGATGGCTGCTAAAAGAGATCTTACTTACACAAGAAACATCGGCATCATGGCCCACATCGATGCCGGAAAGACGACCACATCCGAGCGTATTCTGTACTACACCGGAAAGACTCACAAGATCGGTGAGGTACATGAAGGGGCTGCCACAATGGACTGGATGGTTCAGGAGCAGGAGAGAGGTATCACCATCACTTCCGCCGCCACCACAGCGTTCTGGCACTACAACGGTCACGTTTATCAGATCAACCTGATCGACACCCCGGGTCACGTCGACTTCACCGTTGAGGTGGAGCGTTCGCTCCGTGTGCTCGACGGAACTGTCGCTACTTTCTGCGCTGTCGGACGCGTTCAGCCTCAATCAGAGACTGTTTGGCGTCAGGCGGACAAGTACGGCGTTCCGAAGATCGCGTACGTGAACAAGATGGACCGTGTCGGCGCTGACTTCCTCGCTTGCGTTGAGGAAATCTACACCAAACTCGGTGCCAAGGCTGTTCCTATTTGTCTCCCTATCGGAGCGGAGGACAAGTTCAAGGGCATCATCGACCTCGTTTCCCGCAAGGCATATTACTATGACTCTGGCGAGGAACTGGTCAACTATGAAATAAAGGACGTTCCGGAGGACATGGCCGGAGAAGTCGAGAAATGGAGAGACAAACTCGTCGAGGCTGCCGCCGAATGTGACGAGGCTCTCATGGAGAAGTATTTCGAGAATCCTGACTCCCTCACAGAGGAGGAGATCATCGCCGCCCTTCGCAAGGGTACGATCTCTATGCAGATCGTTCCAGCATGCTGCGGTTCCTCTTTCAAGAACAAGGGTGTGCAGTTCCTCCTTGACGCTGTGATGCGTTACCTTCCTTCTCCGCTTGACAAGGGTGTTGTGAAAGGTACCAATCCTAAGACCGGTGAGGAAGAGGATCTTCTCCCTGACGCAGCCCAGCCGTTCTGCGCTCTCGTGTTCAAGATCGCCACGGATCCGTTCGTCGGCCGTCTCGCCTTCATGAGGGTGTATTCAGGACGTGTTGACGCCGGCACCTATGTCTATAACGTCCGCACCGGAAAGAAGGAGAGAATCGCGCGTCTGTACCAGATGCACTCCAACCATCAGAACCCTATCGAGTTCGTCGAGGCCGGAGACATCTGCGCCGCTGTCGGATTCAAGGATCTCCGTACAGGAGACACCATCTGCAACGAGGATCATCAGATTGTGCTCGAATCGATGGAATTCCCTGATCCTGTTATCGGTATCGCTGTCGAGCCTAAGACCCAGGGCGACCTGGACAAGCTTGGCATCGCCCTCGGCAAGCTCGCTGAGGAGGATCCTACGTTCACCGTAAGGTCAGACCACGAGACCGGCCAGACAGTCATCAGCGGAATGGGTGAGCTTCACCTTGACATCATCGTGGACCGTCTCCGCCGTGAGTTCGGTGTCGAGATCAATCAGGGCGCTCCGCAGGTTAACTACAAAGAGGCCATCACCGCTACAGTACAGCACCGTGAGGTCTTCAAGAAGCAGACCGGTGGTCGTGGTAAGTTCGCCGACATCATCGTCGAGATCGGACCTGCCGATGAAGGCGTTACCGGACTTCAGTTCGACAATCAGGTCAAGGGTGGTAATATTCCTAAGGAATTCATCCCTTGCATCGAGAAGGGCTTCAAGGCCGCTATGGCCAACGGTGTTCTCGCTGGTTACGAGGTTCAGTCTCTGAAGGTTACCGTGCTTGATGGTTCTTACCACCCAGTCGATTCAGACCAGCTTTCATTCGAAATGGCCGGCCGTCTGGCATTCCGCCACGCCTGCCCGAAGGCTAAGCCTGTTCTCCTCGAGCCTATCATGTCCCTTGAGGTTGTTACTCCAGAGGACTACATGGGTGACATCGTGGGTGACCTCAACCGTCGTCGCGGCCAGATCCAGGCTATGGACTCCACCGCCAACGGTGCGAGAATCGTAAGGGCCTTCGTTCCGCTCGCCGAGCAGTTCGGTTATGTGACAGTTCTCAGAACCCTCTCATCCGGCCGCGCGACCAGCACGATGACTTTCGACCACTACGCTGAGGTTCCTGCCAACCTGGCCAAGGACGTTATCGAGAAGAGCGGCTACAAGCTCTCTGATGATGACGAGTAAGTGTTAAATCGTAATTAAGTATTTTTGATATGAGTCAAAAAATCAGAATAAAACTCAAATCATTCGATCACATGCTGGTTGACAAGTCAGCCGCTAAGATCGTGGACACCGTGAAGGCTACTGGTGCTAAGGTGAACGGTCCTATTCCGCTTCCTACCAACAAGAAGATCTTCACTGTCAATCGCTCGACTTTCGTCAACAAGAAGTCCCGCGAGCAGTTTGAGCTTAGCGCCTACAGCAGGCTTCTGGACATCGACGACAGCAATGCAAAGACCGTTGATGCTCTCATGAAGCTCGAGCTTCCTTCCGGCGTTGAGGTTGAGATCAAAGTCTGATAATTCAGATTGAGGACGGAGCGGTCTCAGAGGCCGCATCCGTCAAGTAATATGCCCGGCCATCAAGGTCGGGAATCGGTCCCATAGCTCAGTTGGTTAGAGCATCTGACTCATAATCAGGGGGTCGTAGGATCATGCCCTACTGGGACCACGAAGAGGAGACGCAAGGAATTGCGTCTCCCCTTTGTGATTCATATAACAAGGGAAAAATGCCAGGTCTGTCTTTACGATGGACCGGGCTTTTCTCTTTTATGTGCCCCCCCAGACTGTCCGAAAAGTCTCGGCGAGAGCAGAAAAGTCTGTACCCCACTACAGGGGCGACAACGGATTCTCAATCCTCACCGGGGGTACTTTTACTTTTAAGACAGTCTCCCCCACCGCAAGTGTCTGCAAGGGTATTTTCAGGGTGCATCTCAGGTGTTTGCCTGCAAGGGTATTTTCAGGGTGCATCTCAGGTGTTTGTCTGCAAAGGTGTATTCAGGGCGCATCTCAGGTGTTTGCAATTGACGGGAACGGTCATCGGCCCTGTAAGCGCTTAGGGCACTCTCAACCGTTCCTTACCTGATGTGATAACCCCTCCTAAGGGACATCCATCTATACTGTATGGCCATCAGTGCCCTGACCGTTCCCGCCAATTGCAAAAGATAGAGACAACCCCATTAATGATAAGAGAGGCAACCATAATCGTCAGATAAAAATTTCACTTTTTTTGAGGCTATTATGTGAAATGTAAATAATAACCTGCATCACTTTAAATTTGCAATATATAGATGTTCAGGGTGATTCAATTTTATCGATTGACGCAACTTATTTTTTCAACATTACTATAGATACGTTGGCTATTTACATGTTATAGTCTTTATATTCAGACGATTATGTGGGATTGCCTTTTGGCGGTGATTTGTTTGTCAATGACATTATTTCCCTTGCGGTCACTCTCTGTGTTATAGGCTCGACCTTTTATGTTATGGGCTGAATGGCAAGGTTCGGGGAAATAGCTCGAATTACCGTATCGGGTGCGAGAAGCGGCTTTTCGCACCCCAAAACTAATAAGAAAGTCATATCGGGTGCAAAGCAGCCTCTTCTGCACCCGAAATAAGAACAGCCCGATCTGGCTTTTGCCGCGACAGACTCGTTATGTGGCTGAAAGCCTTTTGTAAGATTCTCGCCGTCGCCTTTTCACTCCTCGCTGTTCGTCCGGCGGATTGTGGTTTCACCGGACAAAGAGTATGATTTTTACAATTCGTCCGGCCAGCAAGGTTTTCACCGGACAAAAAAGAGTGGCCGCAATGAGACGGTCACTCTTTTTGATGTGCTGTGTCGGGCAAAGGGTTATTTGGCTTTCTTCTTTTCGTTTCACGATGGCTTGGGGCCGAACTTCTTGCGGGGACGGCCTTTGTCCTTGGATGACTTGCGCTTAGGCTGGTCATCGTTGTGGGCGACGGAGGCGTAGAAAGGCTTTTTCTTGCCTTTGCCGTCATCGGAACCGCTACCGGAACCGTTGTCGGAACCCTTGCCAGACCCATTGCTGGAACCCTTGCCAGACCCATTGCCGGAACGGTGGCTGGAGCCATGGTTGGAACGACCCTCTCCATCCTGGACGTGGCGCGTATCCTCATTGCCGGAACGGTGGCTGGAGCCATGGTTGGAACCGTTGCCAGAACCATCACTGGATGAGCCATTGTCTGTGGTGGCGTCAACCAGTTCGTAGTCCAGAAGCCTCTGCTCCAGATTGGCGGCCTTCACACGGATCTTGACCGCGTCACCCAGTCGGAAGACCTTGCCGGTGCGGCGGCCACGGATGAGGTAGTTCTGCTCGTCGAACTCGAAGAAGTCGGACTTCACATCGCGCAGGGCGACCATGCCTTCGATCATGGTAGGCTTGATCTCCACGTACATACCCCATTCGGTGAGGCCGGAGATCGAGCCTTCATATTCATTGCCTATCTTGTCCTGCATGAACTCGATCATCTTGTACTTGACGCTGTCGCGTTCGGCGTTCGCCGCTATCTGCTCGCGCTCGGAAGCATGCTGGCACTGGGCTTCGTAATAGTCCTTGTTCTGACTCTCGGCATTGCCGAGGTAGAGGGCCAACAGCCTGTGTACCATTGTGTCAGGATAGCGGCGGATAGGGGAAGTGAAATGCGTGTAGAACTTGAACGCAAGGCCGTAATGGCCGATGTTGTCGGTGGTGTAGATCGCCTTGGCCATCGAGCGCAGGGCTATCATCTGGAATGCGTCGCACTCCGGCGTGCCCTTGGCCTCGGCCAAAAGCGTGTTCAGGGACTTGGCGATCTCGCGCCCGTTGCCGCTCGGCCCGAACTTGAACCCGAAATTGCTTACGAACTGGCCGAGGCTCGCGATTTTCTCCGTGTTAGGCTCGCCGTGTACACGGTAGACAAAGGTCTTGGCCTTCTTGTCGGCCTTGCCGTCCATCCTGCCGGAAGTCGCTATGAACTCGGCCACGGAACGGTTCGCAAGAAGCATGAACTCCTCGATCAGCCAGTTGGCCTCCTTGGTGATTTTCTCGTAAACCCTGATCGGCTTTCCGGTCGCATCCACCTCGACTTTCATCTCCGGACGCTCGAAACTGATGGCTCCTGAGGCGAAACGACGCTTGCGGAGTGTCAATGCCAGCTTGTTGAGCGTCAGGATGGCCTCCCTGACATCCTGACCGATGGCCGGATCCGCAGGCTCCTTACCATCGCTCTCGATGATCTGCTGGGCTCCGTCGTAGTCGAAACGATAGTCCGAACAGATCGCCGTGCGGCCGAACCAGCGGCTCTCGATCTTGCCGCGCGGCGTCATCTCCACAACCACCGAGAATGTCAGCTTGTCCTCGTGTGGGCGGAGAGAGCAGAGTTTATTGCAAAGTTTCTCCGGAAGCATCGGGACCGTCCTGTCAACCAGATAGACTGACGTGCCGCGCTCCTGTGCCTCCTTGTCCACGATTGTGCCCGGAAGTACATAGTAGGACACATCGGCGATGTGGACTCCGATTTCGTAGTTGCCGTTGTCCAGTTTCTTGAAGGACAATGCGTCGTCGAAGTCTTTTGCGTCCGTAGGGTCGATGGTGAATGTCAGGGTGTTGCGGAAATCCCGACGACCCTTGAGATCTTTCTCGGTGATCTGGTCCGAAATCTGATCCGCCGCGTTCTCGACCTCCGGCTCGAACCTGTAAGGCAGGGCATATTCGGCAAGGATGGCGTGCATTTCCGTGTCGTTCTCGCCCGGCATTCCGAGCACATCCACGATGTGACCCTTAGGAGTCGGCTCACCCTTGTCCCATCCGTCGACCAGAGCCGCCACTTTCATCCCTCTTTTCGCACCCTCAGGAAGGGTGTCGAAATCTATGCAGATGTCGTACGGCATATTCCTTGACTGCATCAGCACCCAAGCCTGCCGGCCGACAATGTGGAGCACGCCGACGAACGGCTTGTGGCTGCGCTCTACAATCTCTATGATCTCTCCCTCACGGCGTCTGGCCGCGTCCTTGCGTCCGCCTTTGGCCGCATCGGATGAAGCATCCTTTCTCTCACTTGTCACCGCACATTTCACGGTGTCTCCGTTCAACGCGCCGCGAGTCTTGGACGCCTTGACGAACACATCATTATCCGGCTCGCCCTCGATGATCACGAAGACATAGCCGTCCCTTGTCATCTGAACCTTGCCGGTCACCTCCTCCAGCACTCTTTTGCTCTTCTGTCTGGAACCGAATTTCCTGTCGCGGCTCTTCCTGCCGCCGTTCTCGCCACCTTGGCGATTTCTTCTTTTCTGCATAGATAACTTCAATTCTCGCAAGTAGGCAACTACCCGCTGTAAACTACCTTATCTCACGTCCGAAGGTGATTGCCCACCCACATTAATTCACGTTACCCCTACCCTAAATCCCTCCCCTCGGGGGAGGTACTTGCTTTCACCACAAGCGGTGAAGAATAGAGGATTGGTGCAAAGGTACAAATTTTCCCTGCAAACGATGAGCCCGAAAGACGGATAATGATTATCTTTGCAACGAAAAGACTTGATTTTTTGAATATTCAAGGAGGTTCGGCAATAATTAAAAACACAAGAATATGTCTGATATAAGAAATGACAGCAGAGTTGTTATGACCCTTGACGCCGGCGGCACCAATATGGTCTTCGGCGCGATGAAGGGTGGTGAGTTTTGCTGCGAACCAATCACACTTCCGTCCAACGCCGACAACCTTGACCGCTGCCTCGGCACGATGGTCAAGGGATTCCGTCAGATCGAAGAGGAACTTGGAGAGGAGAAACCTGTCGCGATCAGCTTCTGCTTCCCTGGCCCGGCCGATTACCCGGACGGAATCATCGGCGGTTATCTTCCTAACTTCCCGTCTTTCAGGGATGGGGTCGCCCTCGGGCCTTTCCTTGAGGACACTTTTGGAATCCCGGTTTATATCAATAATGACGGCGACCTTTACGCCTATGGCGAGGCTCTCGGCGGAGCTCTCCCTGAGGTCAATGAAAAGCTTGCGAAGGCCGGCAGCGCGAAGCGTTACCACAACCTCATCGGCTACACGTTCGGCACAGGTCTGGGAATCGGTACTGTCATCAACGGTGAGCTTAACCGTGGCGATAACTCCTGCGTGGAAACTTTCTGCCTCAAGCATCCTGACATGCCGGACATCATCGTCGAGGACGGTGCCTCGATCCGTGCCGTGAAGAGAGTTTACGGTGAGCTGACCGGCAATCCGAACCACGGTCTTGAGCCTAAGGATCTCGCCGAGGTCTGCGAGGGCAAGAGGCCTGGCGACAAGGAAGCCGCGATCAAGGCGTTCGACAAGATGGGCGAGGTCGCGGGCGACGCGATGGCCACGGCGGTTACCCTGATCGATGGTCTCATCGTGATCGGAGGCGGAGTGATGAACAACTACAAGTACTTGATGCCGGGAATATTACGCACTATGCGCGGTAAGATGCACCAGCTCACCGGTGAGGAACTGAACCGGGTTCAGATGAAGGTCTATAACCTCGATGATCCGGCCGAGTTCGAGCAGTTCGCCCGTGGCGAGGCACGTTCCTTGAAGGTCTATGGCAGCGACCGCGAGGTGGTTTACGACCCTCAGAAGCGCGTCGGCGTGATGCGTTCCAAGATCGGAGCCAGCAAGGCTATCTCGCTCGGAGCCTATGCGTTCGCATTGACAGAGCTGGATAAATAATTGTTTAAAAAGAACTTAACGAATATGTACCCTCTGAAATTTGAGCCCTATCTCCGTGAGATGGTGTGGGGCGGAGAAAAGATCGCCCCATTCAAGGGCGTAAAGACAAAGCGGCACAAGATAGGGGAGAGTTGGGAGATCTCAGCTGTCCCGGGCCATGTCTCAACGATAGCCAACGGCTCTCTTGCAGGCAAAAGCCTGACCGATGTGATGAATGAATATGGTCCTGAACTCGTCGGCAAGAAGGTTTTTGAGAAGACCGGTACGGAGTTCCCGCTCCTGATCAAATTCATCGACGCGAAAAGCGACCTGTCGATCCAGGTCCACCCGAACGACGAGCTTGCCGCGAGGACCCATCCTGGGATGAAAGGCAAGACCGAGATGTGGTATGTGGTCGGAGCCGACGAGGGAGCCCATCTTCTGAGCGGCCTGACCGAGTGGATCACTCCTGATGAATATGAGCAAAGAGTCAACGAACACACCATCACCGACGTGCTTGCAAGCTACAGGATCGCTCCCGGCGATGTGTTCTTCCTCCCTGCCGGCCGCATCCACGCCATCGGGGCCGGAGCCTTCGTCGCCGAGATCCAGCAGACATCCGACCTGACCTACAGGATCTATGACTATGGTCGCCTGGGTCTTGACGGAAAGCCCCGCGAACTGCACATCGAGCAGGCCAAGGAGGCCATCGACTACGATGTCTACCCGGACTACAGGACTGAATATTCCCGCGTCAAGGACGCCGAGACCAAACTGGTCAGCTGCAAGTACTTCACCACCTCGCTCTTCGACCTGGACAAGCCTTGCGCCAAGGATCTCTCTAAACTGGACTCTTTTGTGGTCGTGATGTGCGTCGCCGGAGGCGGCAGCCTTGTTGACCATGAGAATGACGGCCAGGAGCACGTCGTGACCCTCCGTCAGGGCGAGACCGTTCTCATCCCCGCCACCTCCACCGGCATCGAGTTCCGTCCCGACGCCTCGATGACCTGTCTCACCAGTTGCATCGAGTAAAGGCATTCCATCGTATTGACACCATGAACATCGATCTGTACAGATACTCCCTATGCATTGCCTTGACCCTGATGGCGTTCTTTGTCTTTAGGTTCTTCTTCGGGAAGGTCCCGGACAAGAGGCTGTTCGCCAACTACCTGCGGTCAAGGAATTTAATGGGGGCGGCGCTTTTGGTGCTGGCGGCAAATTATGCCGTCCATCTGTGCTTTGACATAAGGCAGGTTAACGTCAATGCAGCGATTGTGATGAATCTCTCAACGTATTTCTTCGGCTACGGGTTGTTCGTCGCGGCTCTTCACACACTTCTGAACCGCTCCTACATCACACGGAAGATCATTGTGAGACATTGTCTGTCATGGCTTTTATATGTCATCCTGTCCGTCTCCGCGCTCTTGTTCACCGAAGACGGCACACTGAAAGCCGGCCTGATATATTCATTAGCCCTGATGCTTGCCCTGTATGGTTTCTCTCTGGCCTCACACCTGCTCAAGGCCTACCATCGGGCCGTCAAAAAGATGGATGACACCTATTCTGACCATATCGCGACCTATGTCAGATGGATGTCGGTACTGACATATTGGATGCTCATTTTCGGCATCGGTTGTTCTGTGCTGACCTTCCTTCCTGACAATCTTGTTTTTGTTTGGGTGCTGTCTTCCGTTCCGTTCTACATTTATCTGTATGTCAGTTACCAGAACTACATGCTTTTTTATGAAACCGTCGAATGTGCCATCGAAAGTGACCCGGGACCGGATCTTCCTGTGACAGAAACGTTCTCCTGCAATCCTGAAATGCAACGTCTTGTGCAGGAATGGGTGGAGGCGGAAGGCTATCTGAAGCCGGGACTCACGATAGCGGATCTTTCCAAAATCCTGTACACAAACAGGACGTATCTTTCCGCTTTCATCAATCAGACCTACAAGGTAACTTTCCGGGAATGGATCTGCGGAATGAGAATCGACTATGCAAAACGCGCCTTGCTGGAGAGTCCTGACAGGTCCATCGCCGAAATCGCGGAAAAATCAGGCTTTCTTTCCGTGAGCAATTTCAATGCTTCCTTCAAGGAGAGAGAGGGTATGACCCCGACAAAATGGCGGATAAGTAATTTATCGGTTCGGCAAAAAAATGCTGATTTGACAAAATAAGGTTGTCCGTACGACAATTTCTTGACGGCTCGGCAAAATTCGTCGGAGCCGTCTTTTCTTCGGGTGCTTCATTTAGTATTTTTGTCTCACAAATTTCTTCCTTGGGCGTGGTGAGCCACCCTGAGGCTTCCGGGTATGTTTCAAACAATATCAAAACGATGAAGCGTCTTATCTATCTTGTGTCTTGTCTTTCAGTCTCGGTTTTCTTTCTGTCCTCTTGTGATAAGGGAGAAACCGAAACCGCCGCAAACCCTGCCGATTATCTGAGGAATGATGATCAGAAGGCTATGGTGTCCACATTGAAGAATTTGGCGGACGGGCATTTATATTCAGTGAAATATAGTTCGGACTACCACATCGATGAGGTCATGTCTAGCGGAGGGGCGAGTTCCAGCATGCAACTTCTCGGAAAAGTGGTGCCGATGCTGACAACAGTTCCGCTGGGCAAGGCTGACGGTGGCGTGGATTTCGGATGCAGTGCTTTCTGTGTCAAGTCCCCGGAAGGAGACGTGCTGGTGGGACGTAACTTTGACTATAGATTTGTGTCGTCTTCCAATGTGCTTGTACACAATGTCACAAAGGGAGTGCATGAGTCCATCTGCATCTCAGCCCTTCCATTTCTGGACAAAGACACTTATGTGGCCGGTGCGTTGTCGGACGGGAAGACGGATCTTTCCATCCCTGTGACCGCATCCATCTACTGCTGTCTGGACGGGATGAATGATGCGGGACTGTTCATAGGTGTCCTGTCTCTTCGAGGTACCGGCGGGGCGGTACAGCATGACCCCGGGAAGAGTGACATTGTCCCGACATTAGCCATCAGGCTGGCTCTGGACAGGTGTACAAGCGTTGAGCAAGCCGTGGAGGTTTTCCGGTCCCACAATTTCTTCGCGGACGGTGAGAATTCGGACTCGAACTATCATTTCCTGATCGCCGACGCAAGCGGAAAGAGCGTTGTCGTGGAATATTACCGCCCGGGAGAGGTGCCGCCGCTGAGTGATCCGTCAGCGAAGGATTGGACGATGAACCTGCTTGACACCGACCATGTCACCAATTTCTATCTGTCCGAGGGATGGCGGAATGTCGGAGGAGGAAAAGAGCGGTACGACAAGCTCCACGAGACATTGGAAAAGAAGAACCGTGTGATGACGGAAGATGAATGCATGTCTCTGCTTGATGCCGTGCACACAGATCTGCAATCCGAGGGAGGAGACATCACAAGCAACACGCAATGGTCAGTCGTTTACAATCTCACAAAGAAGACGGCGACTATCTGTGTGGACAAGGACTACAACCGCAAACTGCCTTACAGACTGTAATACCATGAAACACTCTCTTTTACTTTATCTGGCCATACCGGCGTTCGTGCTTACGCTTGTCTCCTGTTCCAAGGACAGTCCGGACTACGGTGACGAGGTCATCATTGAAGGCGACTACCGCAAGCCTTCCTCACTCGCCGACGGCGAGAAGATCGCGTTCCCGGCATGGGTCTCGGAAGGCCTCTCCAAGGACTTCGCGGACGCTGTCAAAGGCCGGCTGAAAGAGACGGCTCCTTCGGCTGACAATGCACAGGTGATTGTCACGGACATGGCCGGCTATTCCGGACTTGACACACTCAAGGGGCGCGTCGTGGTTGTCTGCGATCCGTCAAAAATCCTGCTTGAGCAACTCGGTGTGGAGGCGGGGAATTTCCTCTGTGTGGCTTTCCAGCAGGGACGCTCCGGCCACTGTGCCGTGCGGACTCCGGCGGAGGGTCTGGAGGTGGACGAATGCCTCAACGGCCTTGTCTCCTGGACCAACAACGCCATCCTGAACGTGGCCGGCAACTTCGACCCGTCCTCTTTCTGGGAGGAGTCATGCCTGTACACGACCTATTCTGACAAAGTCAGGGAGAAGATAACCAACGTAGCGGCCTCCAAACACGATTACCTTGAGGGCGAGTTTTTCATAGATGTGCAGTTGAAGGTCACACCGATGCACGGATTCAAGAGTGGTGACTCGGAGGCCATGGATTACTACCTCATGACCTCCACCGTTTCTGTCGTGTCGGGGAAGATGTACACGGGGAATTTCACCAAGACGCACGGCTTGGTGAAAGCGAGGATATGCGGTTTCTATCTCAAGTCTCTCAGTTCTAACATCTACATATTAAACACCGCTGGAAC
>ULWC01050642.1_pt1 | contig 31785 bp, 68 predicted proteins | sample 1959931 | NCBI WGS metagenome assembly ULWC01 (sample SAMEA4835801, study PRJEB28245) | human gut metagenome | biome: gut microbiome; material: fecal sample | place: Denmark | collected 2008
AAATCTACTCTATACATTTCAAACTAACCTCTCTAATTAGAGCATCATAATACATTTATAGTATAACATACTTCTTATATTTTATCAAGTAAAAGAAAAGACCCCCGGCCATAGGCCGCAGGTCTTTTACTACGCACTATTTAATTTTTCTATCCTTCTTTTGGATACAAATATATTCAGATTCCCAGTCTTCTTCATCGAGAGTACCTGTATGAATCTTCAATGAATAACTCTCTTCCGCTTCTTGAAGAGCATCTGTAAATGTTTTATAAGTCAGATAATCGCCGGCAATATAATCTAAATGCTCAAGAGGAATAACACAAATATCCTTATAGCTGCAAACATAAACATAATGAATATACGAAGCTAGTTCTTGTACCACTTTATAAGGTACATTAGCCATTTGAATACTGGTTTTATATATATTATCAGTTTCATCAATATCAAACGGCAAGCCCCAAGATACTACAATAATAGGCTTTTTATCGTCTTTTTGATACCATGTAGCTTCAAAACCCTTTTGCTGAAAATGTAAAACAACTGCATGACACTCTTGAAGAGTCATATTATTATATGCAGCCATTGTAACACAATTCTGATTATGCGGCTTATCTAAATTCTTATATATCTCTTGTGCCATATCATCAACAAAATTATGTATATTATTCATCACTACGCTCTTTCATAGCTACAAAATATCCCCAAGTATCCATTGTATACTTCCAGTTACTATTAACCTTTATACCACACAATTCTAACATATCAGGTATAGGCTAAAAATGCCTGCTGCCTAAAGGACACCAGACTTCACGTTCAGGACATACATGCTTATGAAGTTCTTCTTTGCTGACAATAATAGCAGTTCCATATGGCACAGTTTCAAGCATGTCATACACATAATCCATAATTTTAAACTGCCAGTCAATCATAGCGTCTTTTCCTCTTGTATCGGAGAATAACGGATATATATTATCACCTATCTACTGAAGTCCATCAATTGCATCAATGCTAGAAAGAATAGTCTTACCATCTTCCTTAACCATATGACAAGCAAAAGGATAATCAGAGAAATAGTTATCAGTTACAGGCAGATAGAGATAGTAATCATCCTCTTCATCTACGCCAGCGACCAAGACATCATCAATCAGGTCATACATAGTCGGCAGCTCAGTATCATTACACGTATCCCGATTGGTCGCAAGAATCTCAACCCGATAACCCGCGCACTTATAAATATAATACGCCGCAGATGCCACGAAATCCAAAGTCTAATAGACGTTCTCATACTTCTCATTAGTCAACAGCATATGCACTCCTAATCCCAATCGTTGACAGTCCAATAGACGCTCAAATGACCGCCGGGCTTATTATCATACTCGTCAGCATCATGCCAATAGTAATCACAGACACACAGACCAAGGTCCTCAAGAGTATTCTTGGCATCGAGCATTTCCTTCTCAGTTCCCTCGCAAACAACCCAATAGGCGCAACCAGCATAATAGTCCTTGCGCTCTTCAAGAAGCATATCGGCAGCAATGTTCACCAGAGGGGTGACTTCCTTCCAGAGCTTGTCACCATTGACAACCTCATATGCCGCATCCAGAAGACCGTCAATCTGTGCAAGAATCGTCTCAACCTTGGTCATATACTTTCTCCTTCTCTTGGAGGACTTTATCTTGTCCTCTCCCTTTCTCTATATATATTATATAATAATATAGAGCAGACCGCAAGAACTTTTTATAGGTCAATTTCCTCAAGAAACAGATGAATACAATACTTGCCGCCAACCTTGGCATAACTAAGACAATCCCAATGTGCTTTATAGCCAAAAGACGTGATAATGTAATTGATAGCCGCAATCACATAATCCATGTCACTCATGCAATTAGCAGGAATGTAGAAAAAATTAGGGCAATCTACATTCTCACGCATACGACAAATAACATCGACAGTCTTCGTGAGAATATTTTTATCCTTAATGCGGGCAAGAATAGCATTAAGACGAAGGTTATCATATTTGTTGATCATTTGAATTCCTTTCCTTGCCTTGCCTTTTTTTAATAATATTATATAACATTATTAAACAGACTGCAAGAAAAATCTTATGCGGCCAATGGCCTTATTCTTTCTTTTCTTGGATTACCTCACGCACAAGAAACACAGTTTCCCTTGCCGCATACAGAATCATACAGATACCAACGATAAAACCAATAACACATAGGACAGTGAAAATAAGCAGACTCATAGGAGAACTACCAATCAATGTCGTCAGTGTCATTATCATGTCCCCAACAGGAGAATATAAAAGACAAGACAGCGCATACTCCAACGATTGCACAAACAAGACAGACAGCTCCTAACACTTCATCAATCATAATCTTCATTATCCCATGCATCAATTACATTGCCGAGCCAATCATAGAAAGTTTCGCCGCTACCGCTTTCAATCTTATTAACATAATCAGCAATATTATCTGTATCGTCAGTAGCACTAAGGGCATCTAAAATATCATCATAGATATAATCCATATAACCTCCAATAGCAAAAAGGAGAATAGATTTCTCTACTCTCCTTGTGCGGCCAATCTAGTCTTCAAAATTCATTTCTTTTCGTTCTTGGCGCTCATAGTTTTGGCCGTCCTCGAAGCCTTCATAGTAGCCATCTTCACGACCATCTGCATAGCCAGTATCGTAACCATCTTGTCAACTGGTGACTTTATCGTTGTGTACATCGGTACAATATGTTTTCAAAACTTTGTTATATGCGCCAGCAGTCTGAAAATAATGTTTGGCAACACACGCATTAAAACCTGCGGACTCACTCCACACGTCGTTCTCAGCACACTTAGAGCGAGTAACCTTGCCGTCACGCCACCACACGATAGTCCAAGGATTATCATACTTGACGCGCTTAATCATATTAACTGAATTTTGATTAAACTTACGGCTAATCTCTTCCTCATGCTTTTGCTTTTTCTTAGTTAGCTTCTCATAGCCCTCGATAAGTGCAGGATAAAGGAATTCAAGCAAATCATCATCAAGTTCCATATCCATAATATTGCCTGCATAATCAGTCGCATAATTAAACTTGGCAAGGAACTTGGCATTCAAAGAAGCAAGCTGATGTGCGGCTTTTGCGCACTCAACTGTCTTAACATCTGAATTAGTCACAATATCGTTCTTATAAAATGAACCATCAAAATCACTGCATTTTTCTACGCCTATACCGACACCAAGTGTACCCATACTAGTTCTCCTTACTAAAGTCCTTCTGGACTTGCTCAAAATACTTATAAAGGTCATCGTTCAGCTCACACAACATTGCAATACGAATCCACGCATCAAACTTAGTAATTCCCTCTTGACCATGTCCAACGAACTCATACCAAGGCACCTCATCACCATATTCACTTTCAAGCATTTCACGAATATCCTCGTCAGCGAACATATTCGCAATCTTCTCACCATCAGGCTCATATGTCACAAGGAAGCAATCAGGATGTCCCGCAGATGAAGCGTTGCCAGTCACATCATCAGAATCATACATATCATCGAAGACCTCGCTCCAATCGGTGTCACCATCATAAGTGCCGTCCTCGAAGTTGGCAACAATAAAATTTTTTGCATCATCCTCAACCATGTTCTTGAAAGAAAGATAAATCCAACCCATTCTAATTCCTCTCTTGGAGAACTAATATATCAGATTAAAGGCTCTCAATACTGCCGACATAGCCCTCATAGACAAGATGATGCTCACGAAGGTTCTTGGCGGCAACTTCAGCCATGATGCGGTCAAGCTGTTCAAGGCTCTTGAACATGCACTCAGTATACTCAATGCCGCAGAAGCGACCATCGCCCTCGTAGAACTTGTTGAAGATGATGTTAGCCTTCATGTACTTAGCCATATTGGAAAACCTTTCTTCCTTGCCATTTCTTTAATTATATTATATAATAATGGAGGACGAACCGCAAGTATTTTTTTACTCTATTGGTCTATTACAACTTCCTACCGCAGATGGGGCAAAAGTTAATATCAATCGAGCTTGCAGCAGATTCACCATATTCATCATCAATGCAAATGAACTTGCGCTGCGGATTTTTAAAGACATCACAAATGGTAATAGAATAGCCCTCGCCCTCAGAATATTCATCATCAATCATGTTTGCGCCAAATCGAGCATCGTTGCTATGCTCACAATACTTGCACATATAAGAACTTCTTTCTCTTGGTTTATTTAATTATATTATATAACAATTTCAAACAGAACGCAAGAACTTTTTTGGACTAATGACGCATCATAATAGGATAAAATAACCGTTGATAAAGTATTTGACCGCAATCTTGCCACCACTTTTCACGGTCTGCTGGAATATATACAGTGACCATAATATCGCAAAGTTCCCAATAAGGTTTTATGGGTTCAACGCTACAATATGCAAAAAAAACGATATTTATTTAATAAATCAATCGCTTTCTTAATGTTTTTACGAGTGCGTTTATCACAGCCTTTATAAACTGAACACCACTCAAATTGAGTCGGCGGCATAAAAATTGTCTTTTTAAGGAAATATTTAAAAAAGACATTGGTTTCGCAATGGGTCAAAATATTCATATTACCTCTAATAATAATAACAAACAGTCACTTCTACTTCCTCAGTACCATCGCAATGATGTGCAGATTTAATGCCAATTTTATATCCAGCTTCGGCATACTTAGCAAGGACTTTAATATCGGCTTCGCTCAAATATAGAAGATAAAGGGTACAATACGTAGTATTATCATAGGCGCTGTACTTTAAAGCTGTGTCAATCATAGTCTCAAGACTGGTGGTATGTTCGTTTGCATGAGAAGGATTATTATGAAGGTATTCGCGTTTAAACTCTAAAGGCTGAATCATTAACTGCTCCTTAATAAGACAAAAGCTCCCACGTGTTGACCAAAAATGCTTCATTCGTATCGACTGCGTACAGAAGGACATGACCATCGCCGTAAATCTCTTCAATCTGGCAGATGATGAACTTGCGAGTATAAGGGTTAAGATACTGTACGTAATCGTTGCGCTTCATATACTTTCCTTTCCCTCTTGGTATACTTATATTATATACTATTATTTCACCATCTGCAAGAAAAATTTTAGACATGCAGCCAAAATTTTAATAGTAACATAGCAAAGTATCAACTTCATCTACAAAGTCATAGATATATTGACCAATAGAATCCCAGTCAATGCCACCATGATACGGAATAACGAACTTTGCAGTTGAATTATCAATATGACGATTATACTTCCAAATCGAAAAATCTAGCTTGTGTTGCGTTTCCAAATTATTGTCAGTAATTACTAAATCATCAACAGATACGCAACCTTTAAGTGATTCATCATCAAGCCAAACCATATTGAAAAACACTTTGCTTGGATTAAGTTTATTTACAGAAATACATGCGGGTTTCCAATCAAAATGACAAAGAGGACGCTCGCGGTATGCTTGCTCAACCTTGACGGCATATTCAGTCAAGCTCTTAACAATTTCATCAGTTAGATAATAACTCATGATTAATCCTTATCAAAATCATTTGCGGCCAATAGACAGTCAAGAACGTGCGCGGCATCTGCTACTTTTTCTAGAACTCCTACACAAGTTCCTGCACTATCTCCTTCATCGTCTCGAAAACATAGTACAAAATTATAAGCAGCAGAATCGCTATCGTCCAAGCTGCCATCGTTAGGATAGATATGAATATTGCAATCAGCAGTCTTATATGAAAGGCCAGAAGCTACACGAACATATAGATTATCCTCTTGCTTCTTGACGATATTAAGGATATACCAAGAATACTTGGCAACATTCTTATACATGAAATCGTGGATAAGCTGATTCATAAACTTGTTCATTTTACACTCCCAGCATATCACAAATAGTGGCGTAAATAAACGCACCTTCCATATAATTCGCACTATATACGTTTATATCCTTAACATAATCGCTGCCGAGCTTTGCAACAGTGAATCGCGGCACATACTCAAAATCATCGCAGGCAACGCAAGTTGTGACGGTCACATGCTTATCTCCAAAAGCATAAGTATAAGTCTGCCCATCCATACTTGCAATTGCCACATCTTTGTGGCACATCTGCATCACATGGTTGACATTAGCGAAAGCCTGGTTGATAATCTGCTTGAACTTCTTGCTGCTCTGGGTCATGTTTTATCCCTTCCTTATCTTTCTTTATATATATTATATAATAATATAAGACTGGCCGCAAGTATAAAATTATCGGTAGAGCATCTTAATTGCCATGTCGATAATGTCATTCATGTAGATGCTACCGACCTCGCATTTATAATCTTCTACATTAAACTCTAACGAATCGCAACCATCATAGAACAAAAAATGTACCCGACCAATAGGCCAGTCAGGGTCACGCTCAATGTACTCTTCAAAACAACTTATTGCGCAAGAGCAAAGAAGCTGATTGTCTGCCTTTTTCCGCACATCGAATGATACCACATTATCATACTCTTTAGGTTTACATGCTTTCCAGTTATACATATCGCCATTACTGCACTTGCCGTGAATAGTATCAAACAAAACCTTGGCGCTCTTCATTTTCTTTCCTCTCTTGGAAAACAAAAACAGGGGCTTGCGCCCCTGTTTACAATTAATATAGAGACAACTTGTTCTCTGGTACGTAAACGGTAGAGCCATTCAGATACTTAACGAGGACAGTTCCGTTGCTATTGAAGTGCAAAATCTTAACAACACTTACAAGACCAGCAGGGCCAGTATAGGTGACATAATCTCCAACAGACAGCTTAATCATTTTCGTCCTCTTCCTCTCCGTTATTATCATCAATCCATTCATGGTTTTCATTGAGGAATCCTGCTTCTTCAAGGTCATCTGCCATGTAGAACCAAAGATAATCGTTAATATCAGTCTCAGTGCTGGCTTCACCATCACCATACAATTCAGACTCTTCAATCAAATCAACGATATAATCGTAAGCCTTTGGATGGTCAATCAACTCTTCCAACCAAGTCTTGCCGCCAGACCATGCTTGAAAACGATTAAGTTCACATTCAACAACGTAACGCATATCTTTCTTCTTTCTCTTGGCTTTCTTTAATAATAATATATAATATTAAAGAGCGTGGATCAACTAGAAAATAGTAAGGATTTTCGATTCCTTTATCATATCGCAAAAGAGCATGACTGCAAAGTTCTGAACAGGACTCTCACCCATCACGCCCTTCTCACCTAGATATGTGCGGCCAATCTTGCTGTATGTAACATTCTTCCCGTTTTGATATTCACAATAAATATCAAAGTAGATAGGTACCTGTTTGCGGCCAACTACTGTGAACTTGATACCATGATAATAGAACGTGCTGCGCGTCTTGCCATTATATTCACCAATCAGCCAACCTTCATTATATGCAATAGTCTCCAAAGCCGACAAAATGTTAGAGATAAGATTGCAATTCATTAAATCTCCTTAGAGCTTGCGGCCACAGAACGGACAATGCTTAATCTCATGCGACCAACCGAGCTTATCAATGCCTCTATCATAATACTCGCCCATGAGATAATAGGCTTTCTCTGTATCCGAATAATGAATATACATATCAACATCAGAATCGGCATTATCGTAATCAGTACAGTCGATACTCTCGCCCCAGCGGGTATTCATCTTGAAATTACAATACTTGCACATACAATCTCCTTTAAAGATAATAGACATCTTCACGCTTTGCAGTATGGAATACGCCGTCTTCATCAACAATGACAAGGCTATCGCAGAATAGAAGAACATCAATGACTACGCCATATACATCGCCGTACAGAGCCTTATAAAGAACCATGGAGCCAATCATGTAATTTCCTTTCCCTCTTGGTCTATATATATTATATAATAATATATAGCGAAACGCAAGAATTTTTTAATTCGGCATCAGAAGATGTACAAAAGCGCCACAAGGCGAGATAATCCAAGGGATAATACTGGCAAATTCTATAACCGCATTACCCGCGAAAACTGTACTTAGGGCATAGCAGACGTAACTTGTAATTTCGAAAGCTTCATGTTTATTCCTTATATCACTTTTTTGATACTTTGTTAGCGGTAATTTCTCCCAGTCAGAATATTCCTTACTTTTAGCCGTACAAAATCGAGCTACAGCCAAAAGAGCAATAGCAAGAACGGCAAAGATGATAGCTCTACTAGCTTGTGCCGCAATAGCATACGAAGCATATGCGGGAATCACGTCTTTCGTGACAGCGCTTACGGCGATTCCAAGCTGATTTGCGATTTCTTTAATAACTTCTGCGTCCATTATTCACACTCCCTACTTAACAAAGAATTAATATAATTCTCGTCAATATCTTTAAAACTTGTATATGGAATTCTAATTAAATGTATATTGTTATTTCTACAATATTCATTTTTAACTTTATCTAGTTCCATTCTACGCTGAAACGTTTCTTCTCCACCAAAATAACTAGTAGGACGAAAGTGCTGTTCACCATCATATTCGATACAAAGATTGTAGTCAGGAAGATAAAAGTCAAAACGTAATTTTGCATTTTTATCACTAACACAATCATCAAATGTATATTGCCGTATAAAATTAACATTAAGATTAGTTAAAATCTGTTTAATTTTATCTTCTCCCTTTGATATAAAAGATTGACAGCCACAACTTGCTACATCGCCACTAACCACGTCTGAAATTCGCGCCGTAAAATGTTTTCCGCAAAACGAACACTTAAATTCACAAACCCAAAGTTTTGAAAGGCTATTGCTTTGATATAATCTTTTTATAAATTGATTCTTGTACGGGCCAACTTTTTCTCCTTCTATATGATTATGTTGACATCCACAGCTCTTACACTGACCGCTTTTAACGTCAGAAATTATTGCTTCAAATTCTTTGCGCAAAAACCGCACTGAAATTTACCCTTCCATTTTTTATTTGTCGTTGCATAAGTCCTATACAATAATTTATTGCCATAATCGCCAACAATATCTCCGTCTTTATATTTTCTTCTTTCAAGTGGCATCTTTCTAGGCAATTTAATATTATTTTTTCGACAATAGTATCTGATTTTGTCTGGCTCTATACCTAGTGTCTCAGATAATTGTCCGCTATCCCAATCGGGATGTTCTTTATTTAATGATAATATTGCATTTTTTATTTCTATTTGTTCAACCATGTTTTATCTTCTTAAAGCAAAATAGGGCTATTTCTAGCCCTACCATTAGTACCGAGGAATCCGTCCCTTGAACTTGCGCTCGCCGCATTTAGTAAATTTGTCGCAATCTAAGTAAGAACATACAAAGTTATTTTCTTCATCGAAGATACCGTTATCACTATGGAATACATATACATCATGCGGCTTCTCATACTCTTCCCAAGCATCCATATTGTAAGCAATATCATGTGCGAGGAAAAGCGCAATATCTGCATCACTATCTAGGATAGGGATTACCTTCATTCCACGATAGGAATCAACGCCATCTTCAAACCAGTCCATCACAACAAAAAACATATTTACCACTCCACTACTAAAACAAAGAATTTAATAAATTCATGATATATTCATCATTAATTTTATTCTTGTCTTTATACGTTATCCTTAATAGATGAATATTGTTATTTTCACAATATTTATCTTTTATATCATCTAATTCTTGTTGATTTTTTAATTTGTTTTCTCCACCAAAATATTTTATAGGTTTAAATGTTGCTCTCCATCATACTCTATGCAACAATTATAATCAGGTAGGTAAAAATCAAATTTTAATTTATATCCAGTTTTTGGATTTATACAATTATCAAACGATTTTTGTTTTATATAAGAAACATTATTATCATTTAAAATTGTTTCTATTAAGCGCTCATACCGTGAAACAATGCAGCCGCAAGAAATAGTCCTTCCTGTAAACAAATTAGAAGTATTTACATTATGATAATTACCGCATTCACATCTACAAGTCCATATAATCGCACCTGTGCTGTCTCTTGTACCAGAGTCTTCTATAACGGTTAATTTACCAAATTTTTGTCCCCTTAAATCTTTTTTATTTTTAGGCTCACGCCCTTTTCTTAAACATCCACAAGATTTTGTTGTTCCACGAGCAACATCAGATAAACAAGCTTGAAAGGTTTTATCGCACCTTGGACATTTAAATTGACAAGTATATTGACCATATTTATCTTTATATAATCTCTTTACTAATTGTACGCCAGTATCAAAAACATGACCGTCTTTATATTTATATCCACTCATAGCAAGCCATTTCCATATTTGTAAAGAGTATCATATACCATTGTGCGGGCATCGTTAGCAATCATAAAATACCTTTCTAAAACATTGCGCGACAAGTTACAACTGGGCGACCTTGCCAATCGCGCATACAATCTCTATTAAACCAAGTATCACAAGGGCGATACTTAGGTTCAAAATAAGGACAATTAGGACAAGACGCACGCAATGGTGCGATACTGCCTGTTTGTCGCCTCCATGCACAGCATACATCTCCATGAATACATGCGTCCATTACTCATGCTCCTTACGATAACGCTCAGCATCTGCCGCAGTCGCTAGAAAATATTCATGCTCATGGCCGGGCCAATTATATTCAACGAAGATACCCATCGAGCGTAGAATGGACTGCGCACCGCGAAGCTGCGTCTCATAACGTTCACGATTCTCAGAGAAAGCCTTTAGCTCACGTTCAGACTTGCTTTTTACAGAAGTGCTGATAATACTTCGCTCAATGTCTTTCATAGTATTAAACCAGCTTAGAACGCTTTCCTGCTGGTCTTTTGTAAGATAATTATAATGTTCTGGATAATCAAATGTACACATATCTACTCTTTCATTACTGTAATTGTAGACTCACTACCGAGTCTGTGTCTTATAATTGCATTATACCCAAGTTTCTGCAAAATTATACATATATCTTCACATTCTTTTTGCGGCATTTCATATACGCAATATTCAAAGCCAATAGATGAATTGGATGTTTCTTGCTTTTGGATAATATCTAAAATGCGTTTGAGGTCATATATGGTATCTTTTTTCATAATTACAAATTTACTCTTTGTTTCTTAGCTTATGGATACGTTCTTTAATTGAATTAAATACCAAAGAATCGCATCTGTACTCAATGATGTTTGGGTTGATAGTGCAATCGTAATTAATGCTGTCTGGGTTGATAGTGCAATCACGACACATCCTAGATTTACTAAAATAATTACATGAATTATCGCCGGAAATACACCTGTCTAAATCCTCTTCCAGCTTCTTCCAGCTATCAGGTTGAATAAGGTACATTTCATGAACGAACATTCTAACGTTATTCACACCATCAAATTCAACTGCCCACTCATTGTCTGTATTGGCAAACTTAGGAAAATATGCAAAGTTATCAACACGGTGTGATTCTCCATACTCGTCATATAGCGTCTCTGTATCTAATGAAACCTCTTTACCTTCGGCATCTTTGGGTAGCGTAATTTGAGTTGCCATTTAATCTCCTTCTATACAATCATATACTCGTCTACAAAACCCTTGGCCTTAGCGCGAGCAGGCATATAACGACCAGCCCACATGCGCTTGATAACATCATCAGGTACACGTTCAACACCTCCGCGATTAGCATTCTGCGGCAAAGCAATATCAAGACCACGATTGAAGTACACAAGGATAATCTTGTCGGCGTTCTTACCGCAATTCTCAACGGTCTTGCGAAGCGACTTCCAAGAAATATGAGTAGCATCTGCAATAACATTAATATCATTGCAAAGATTGTCGTTAATCTGACTATAGAAACCCTTAATAACATCACTCTCATACTTAAAGTAATCCATAGAAGGAAGAAAATCAGGGTCATTTGCCATATACTCAAAGCGAATATAATCACGAGAAACAATTTTGGCATTAAGTTCAGCACTATGCTCATGCGCCCAAAACGACTTGCCGCAACCAGGAATTCCTGCTAGAATATAAAGATTAGCCATGTTTATCTCCTTCTTTTGGCTTAATGTCTAATCGTAAAGTCGATGTGCTTTTCTTGCTTTATCATATTCCTGCTTTGGATTATATTCATCTTGGCATTCATGTGTTAAATGCCAAGATTTACATATCTTACATTTATATGGGCGAAGAACTTTAGAACTATTAACAAATACAGTCTTTGCCGCACACAATGCATCATATCGACAAGAATATTTTTTCTTTGATTTACAAGTATCTATGTTTTTATACCTTACATGAACGAAGCGACTATAAAGAAAACTTTTATCGTACAACTTTGTTGTATCTTCAATCATTGGGCGAGTATCATTATAGTATCCACAATCAACTTTGCTACCATGTTCTTTAATTCTATTTTGACATACGGTACAAATGAAAGTAGGCATTTTATATTCTTTCTCTTGGCCTTTTCTTTAAATATATTATATCATTTTAAATAGCTGTATGTCAATAAAAAAAAATAGGGCAACCTCTATAAAAGAAGTTACCCTACATAATGTGTGGAGGAAGTGACTGGTGACGCTCCAGATTCCCTGTTAAGGAACACATCGCTTTCGAGGCGAGTCCGAACGCTGGTTCGATTCCACTTCCTTATGGCGGCGGCGCTCTGCTTCCTAGTCGTTGCTCATTTCGGTCGCTGCTTTAACACCACTGCCAATATGCGGCGTTGCCTATTCTACCGCAAAAGCTGTTTTCGGCACAGCTTCAAAGCCACCGCCAATAGGAGCGTGGAAAACTCGGAGATACCGAGACTCGAACTCGGAATGGCTTTCACCACGACACCTTAGCAGGGTGCTGCGCTACCATTACGCCACATCTCCATATATAAACAGCATCAGACCTCTCTTTGTCAAGTTTCGCTATAAAGAAGCGCTGCGAGTTATCATTATTCTGTATCTAACGCTGTTTTAAACTAGGTTATATCTTATTGATAATCTTTTAACCAAGCCCATTTATATCCATAAGCTGTTTTTCTTACGCCGTTACAGACTTGTGTGATATGCCGACATTTCTTTATGTCTTTAAGCCACTTACCTGCATCCTTACAAGAGCAAAATGTTTTTAAAGGCTTGTTTGTTTCTTTGTCAATCATTATAATTGGTTTAGATAAATGCTCAGCTGACGTAGTTATTTTTATACCACATTCTTTACACGCAACTCTTACTGTGGCATAATCGCAATGAAAAAATTCACAAACTTTATACATTGTACCAAGTTCTAAATATTTCTCAGCAATTTCTTTGTAATCATAATACTTTTTACTATCGCCGCCTTTTGTGGCATTATATCCAGTATGACCATATGTGTTTAATTTAGCAATCCAATACTCTTCTCTTTTTGAAGAGTCTTCAGCAGAACATTCTTCTAATTGCTCAATATGAAAATGTTCAATACCATACTTATTCATAGCTGAATATAAAGGACGCTTATTGCATCTTTCTCTTTTACTGTCTGCAATATGTTTTCTAAATCTTCTTTCGAGTGAAAAGTTAGTTTTGCCAACATATTGCTTTCCATTAACATCATTTGTAATTACATAAATAAAAGCCATATCTTCCCCAGTTCCACCTCAATAATAATATTGAGTAAGCAGGCGCTGAGGTTTATTCGCTTTTCCTTATGGTAGCTACTCCAATAAGTAGCTTACTCAATTATACAATATAAAAATCGCATGATAGCGATTATATAATTTAGACCAAGATAGTGCAAGATTTTGGACTCGAACCAAAAATTTTCGCTAATCTGGCGATAATACAGTTTATAAGTCTGCTGTTTTACCATTAAACTAATCTTGCACTTTCTTGGTCTTTATAAACTATAATCCAAAGTTTACATGGACGATATTAAATTTGAATTAATGACCTCTTGCGTATCAATCAGCGCTCTAGCCAAACTGAGCTAATCGTCCATGCAATCTTTAGAATATAAATCTAATAAGTAACTGCTTTTTAAATTATTAGTGAGACTTTAGCCACTTCTGAACATACCAAAGCTGGCCGCATCCACCACCAATATCATCTTGACCAGCTGGGTCAAATGTCCTTACATTATAACCCTTTTCTAAGAACTTATTCTGAAACTTCTTAATAACATCTAAGTTTCTAAACGCCGCATCTTTCATAGTTTCATCAGATGCGCAAACTACGCTAAAAGTAAAATTAAAGATTACAGGAGAAAACAGGTCTGTAAGTTCTTTAAAGTTCTTATCTCCATTATTGGTTTCATCAATGCAGTAATTTAAGAACGGATGTCTACCAGTTTCTTTCCACCAAACAGTTCCAGCATCCCTAATCTTTTGAAGATTCATCTTCTTCTTGAATGGAATTAACACATTCCGCTCTGCATCATTGGACTTGTGGATAGAAAATTGTAGGCCGATTTTATCTATCTTTTTAGATAAAGCAATCATCTTTGCAAAAGTTTCATCATTATCGCATCCAATAGTAGAAAGCAATAATTGAGCATTACTAAACTTTTCGTGAAGATTGATAATTGCTTTCTCAACTTCTGTCCAATTTAACATAGGCTCGCCCATGCTCATAAACATAAACTGTAACTTTTTACACTTTTCGTTAATGTCATTAATTAAACCTTTATCAGTTAAGACAGTTACAATCTAGTCTACAATTTCATCAGCAGTAAGATTCCTAACAAACTTAGAGCCAGTGCCGCAAAAACGACATCCAACAGGGCAACCACTCATAACACTACAGCAAATTACAGTTCTATCATAGTAGCTATTATACTTATATAAAACCGCTTCGGCCACCATATCCTCTTTTGTAAAGACATACTTCCACACATCGCCGGAATTTCCTTCAAAAGTTTTAAAATTCGTAACAGCTACTTTCATTTAATAATCTTCGTCAAAATAATAATCTTTAAGCATGGCGGGAATACCGTCAAACAGCTCATGCTTACCAAGAGTCTCTAAAGCAACATCAACCAAGTCGGCATCATACATGTCATAAAGCAGGTCAAGATATGCGTCACGGTCAGATTCACTAATCTCCATTGTATTCCTCTTCGTCATACTCGCCATCATTGCACATCCAATCATTGACGCATACCTTTTCAGGTTCATCTTCAATCAGATGCTTGCGGCAAATACCTAGATACCAAAGGTCTGTAGACTCATAATATTTGCAATTGCCACAGATATTAGTAGCTTCAACCATTATTTCTTCTTTCTCTTGGTTTCTTTAACTATATTATAGCATATCTTTTAACCAAAAGTCAAGAAAAATTAAGCATAAAATTCGTTGAAATTATTAAGCCAATCCAAGAGAGCTAAAGATGTAAGTGGAGCCATATTCCATAACTGCTCAGCACAATAAGTGCTAGTATGAGAAGGATTCTTTTCCATAGCATTTACAACAAGCTCACAGAAAACAGCACGGTCAACCTTTTTAAGTTCATCGACAATCTTTTCAATATCCTTTTGCTGACTAAGATATACAATGAAATCAAAAATCATAGCAGTCATTTTATTAAGGTGCATACTACACATTTCACTCATACTTCTGTCTCCAAAGTTCACGTGCGGCCATTCGTGCTTCACGGCATTCATGCGAAGAATCATTCTTTCCTGTCTGCTGAAAAACATAATCTTCGATGAAATCATAACTATTTATATCAGTAACACTTTTTACAAACTTAGGGCAACATGTAGGCCACCAAGCTCCAACACGGCCGATTCTATAGAAGCACGAACCGAATCTCTCATGGCGCTTTCCTTTTGAAGTAACGTCACCTAACCAATGAACACATTCGCCGCATGTATGGTCAGAATTTACATCACAAAACTGAAAACAAGATTCACCAATAACATCGTGCATCTGACCTTTGCAAACGCAAGGAAAGAAATCATACCTTACGCGATTATTGCGACCTTCACAATGCTGCGGACAATGGCTTAATCCTTCACATGAAATTTCATATTCTTCTTTAGTCAGACTCATGTTTCTCCAATTTAGGATGAATTGCCCATTCGCCGCACCTGTCACCACTTTGAGGTGAAGGATGAACTGTATAGACATTATAATCTGTTGGGTCAATAATTACATTAGGCGGGAAACGATAGCATGAGCGTCCTCGATAATATTTACAATTATCACAAATCCTTTGCACCTTATGCTTGACTTCCATGTTTACTCTCCAAGCTCAATCTTCTTCTGCTGGACATCGAGCCAAATGTCATGGATGTTGACAGGAGTAAGGTTATTCGTGTCAACACCTACATGATATGTCCAATCAACAAGGCCCTTAGGAGCCGCATCATGGACATGACCATACAGAATTACATTGGCGCTGTCTCCACGCATTTCCTCGGGACGCTCGTGAATCATAATGAAACTGACATCGTTATAATCAAGGCAAGATACCTTGTTTTCGATAATCCAGCCGAGCTTTTCCATTTCTGCAATGCGCTTCTTGGTATCATGATTGCCGGGAATCACATGAATCTTGCCGTTAAGACGAGAACCATACTCAGCTACAGTCTCAAGTTGTCCCATGAAGCAATCACCAAGATGGTAGACAGTATCATCAGGAGATACAACGGTATTCCAGTTTTTGACAATAGCTTCATTCATTTCTTCGACCGTATCAAACGGACGCGACTCTGGACAGAACTTAATAATATTCTGATGTGAAAAATGAGTATCACTTATTACAAAGGTGCTCATTGAATCTCCTTTCGATTTCTTAAATATATTATAACATAATATATAGCCAATAGTCAACAAAAAAAATAGGGACTCAAGAGAGTCCCTACAAAAATATCAATGTGCGGAAAAAGTTTATTCAGTGCTGGATGTCATAAAAATTGCTATATGAAGTAACTGAATAATAATCACGCACATTTGCGTCTATATAGCTCGCACACTATATAGGCGAGAAAGGGGTTTACAAATAATGGCAAGGAAAAAGTGTAAAGAGTGTAGGTTGGGTTTGCCTCTTTCTAATGAAAGCTGCTCTTATTTGAACATATGACGAAGTAACTCTTTACTAATCACTTGCCGCACAAGAGAAAGCGATACGGAAATAGGTGTTTCAGTTTGAGTAATCAGCTCAGAATGGAGATTTGAAGTATCTGAAACATTATCACGTATCGCCTACTTTAATAAAATGAATGCGGGAAAAGGTTAAATCAGTTTAAACGTGCAACCGACACAGAGCTGGAGTCGAACCAGCGAGTACATTTTTCCAGAATGAAGTAACTGATTTATTATCACGCATTATAATAAATAAGATAAATGCTGAAAAGTTAGATTCAGTGTCTAATTATTAACATATCAAAATTAATGAAGTAACTGAATCTTAATCACGCATTTAATAAACGTTGGTGCCGCATCTAGGTACCGCCCCTAGCCAGTCTAAGACAGAAGATTTACAAGTGTACGATATACTGATATGTATCAAAATATCCACTGTGGCACTCAGTTATATCAGAATATAACTTTATATGGGATTTATTCGTAATTTTGTTTACTGGTATAGAATACATTAAACCAGTTGTACCATTTAAACAAAATAATAAATCTACAGGATGGTTTGTTACATTATCATATTCTTTTCCATTAGTGCCACCACAACTTCTTAAAGATATAGTATTATCTTTTGACGTTGTACATTTGCATTGTACAGTTTGAAAGACGCCATCTTTTTCAATAATTAAATCATACCACTGTGTATCAGACAAAGGAAGAGAGACAGTATAGCCATTAGAACCATAATATGCAATAGCCACTGACATTCCAGCCCTACCTCTATTTTTATTATTGTCTAATAGCATTTTCCTCCTTTATGCTTCTAGTATGCCTTGTCTTGGGTTCGGGAGTCGAACCCGAATGCCTTTCGGCGCTATTTTTTGGGAATAGTGCGTATACCGAATTTTCGCCAACCCAAGATAAGGCATACTAGTATATCTTTAATTGGTCTGTTTCTGAATCCCAAGCTGGTCAAAAAACTCGTCTGGAATAAACTTGTCATTCAAAGGCTGGTAGTCTTTCCAGATAATTAGAGGATACCAAGTCTTTGACCACTCGGTAAATTCAGCAAATTCATCATTATATCCAAAAGCAACAGCGAAACCAAACCAGCTTGGATTGACATGCGGGAAAGTCTTTTTGATAATTCCCTCGTTGTCAACAAAATCGCCGATACGACCGCAAATAGTACAAACGTTCCTATAAGCATAAGTCCATGTGCCAGCATGCTTATCAAAGTAATTGATAACAATACTCTTATCATAAGTGTGCTTATGATTGGCTTTCTTCACTGTCTTTTTCTTTTTACGAGCGGGAGCATTAGCCGCATCGTCAGGAATATAATCGTATTTAGTTGCCAATACTTCACCCTTATAAAGATACGGCATTTACAAAGCTCCTTTTCTGCTTTTGGATAAATTGAGTAGCTATCTACTCTGCTGGAATGGTAGGACTCGAACCTACAACAGCGCGGTTAACAGCCGCGTGCTCTACCATTAAGCTACACTCCAGCAGGGTAGATAAGCCACGTTTTGTTCTATTGGAGCGGCAAGATTCGAACTTGCGACACGTTGAATTAACAACATTCTACCAACTGAATTACACTCCAATAGAACGAATTACTTAGATAAAAGGACATTATGAAGATAATCGTCAGCTTCTTCAAACGTATCAAAGCTCTTGATAATTTCAAAACGAACAACAGAGCAATCAGTATTGACACGAATCGAATAGATGCCGCAAGTCTTTTCACGGCAGATAACGAACTTTTTCATAACTTCCTTCTCTCTCTTGGTTTATATATATTATATCATAATATAAACCCGAAGTCAAGAAAAATATGCGGAAAAATTGAATTCAGACTATAAGTGCGGCGTACCGCATCCTTAAAATAAAAATTGTCTTCAAGAAGTAACTGAATTCTCGTCATGCATATCAAATTACTAATTAAGAAAGAATGACACCCTGCTTTGCCTTGTTAATCTTGCGGCGAAGTTTGCGCATGATGCCGACATTCTCTGAGTTCTTACCTTTGCGATTGATAAGCATCTGATAACGCTGCTCCATCGTCTCGATTGATTGTGCCATACTTTCTTACCTTTCTCTTGGTTTACTATACTAGAAGAAAACAAATGGTCAAACCTAACAGCGTACTGAGCATTACACTTTTGGGTGTTGGCAATAAGCCGCAGGGTCACTGGTTTGTTGACGGTACTGTTGACTATCCTTTTTCCCTTTCCTTCTAGATATATTATATCAAATTATTTAACTGTTTGTCAAATAATTTTTTATAACGAGGTCGCGAGAGTCAAGAGTCGAACTTGAAACTGTTGCATATGAAACAACTGTGATACCTTTTCACCACTCCGCAATTAAAACGATAGTTTTCACATCTGCCGAGGTTTGAAAACTACCAAAATATACCAGATTCCTCTTCCCCTAGGCGCTTCTTTTCAAGTATGCGCTGGCCCGCATTGTCTACGGCTACAGAGACGGCATATATAAAATCTTGCAAGCAAGATAATATAATCACGTGGACGGTTTCAAACTGGGAAAACCGCCAACCCTTTAATCTATAGTCCCTGCAAAAGACTATAGAAGTCGGGAGACATTTACCTTGCAGCGATAACCTCTCCCCAAGCATTGGATATAACACAATCGCTAGGTGCTATTCTCACCAATTAAACTAACCGCCGTTAACTCGGCCTGTCCGGGAGTCGAACCCGAATCTTCACCATCACGATTTGTTAACTATATTATACAAAATTACTCGGCGTTTGTCAAGTAATTTTTTAATTATTTTGGCTGGTTCTGAGAGATTCGCACTCCCGTGACCACATTCAGAGTGTGGCATCCTAAGCTACTAGATGAAGAACCAATGGTCTGCTCAGCTTGACTTGAACAAGCAACCCCAAGTTCCCAAAACTTGAGCTCTACCAATTGCGCTATGAGCAGAAAATGGACAAATTTATATAGCGACTGCCCAAACCGCTAAATTGACTTGGGATAAGCACAGACGAATTCAAAGTTCGCTCTACTTATCACTTGGAGAGTGTCTAAGATTAGCACTCTGAGCAGGAAGTCAGATTTGAACTGACGTGTTCGTAAAGAAGCGGGCTTACAAGACCCGTGCCATCGACCGCTAGGCGATTCCTGCTCAGAATGTTAAAAGAAAAATGAGCCTGCAATACTCTAGAAATCTTGCAGGCTCTAACACCACTATTACAATATAAAAGTTGCGCAACAAAAATTATAACTTTTTGCCCAGAACTTTTATTTTGTAACTAAAGTTATTATACCATATTGGTATAACGTCTGTCAAGAACTTTTTTTAACTGTCAAACCAATAGACAACAAGAATATCCTGCGGAGTTAGATAATATGCTCCTTCAATGCTACAATAACGCTTAATGTCTTCGATGAAATCACCGACACTATCTTTAAGTTCATTGTTAGAGGAATGACTTCCGAGCATATCATTAACTGCATACTTGTGAGAGTCAATCATATTATAATGGTCAATAATATCAGCAAGCGTGACAACATTATATCCATATGCGCCACTCTCTTCCCAGTCTTCCCACTCTTTGAGAATCTTTCGCGGCACAAGACCATCATACTCAAGATACTTACCGATAGGATGGTCAGCTTCATCTACATATGTGCGTCCATTACCGTCCATGAGCCAAGAAAACAGCTCATAATTGCGGCCACAATAAGGGTCTGCATACTCATACGAAACAGCACCGTCGTTGTCATACTTAGTATACAGCTCTACTGGATAATACTTTTCGCATCCATTCTTCTGAGCATACTCGCTCGTCTTCCTAGCGAGATAAACATGAATATCCTGTCCCATAAAAAGCTCCTTACAGCGTGTCCCTGTCATACACCTGACGGGAAAGGTTTAAGTCCATAAGATTGGCGTAAATATCACTAAGTCGATTTGCAATATCCGCACGAGTGTTATTCTTGCACGAACGACCATTAAGATTCTTAATCTCGTTTTCCAAGTCACTCAGCTCAGAGTTGATAGCGTGCTGAACCTCGTACAAATCATCGCCGATAAGACCTTCAACACCAGTTGCGTACTATGCTTCATGATAGGAAAGCATCACGGACTCTAATTCATCATAGTTGAAGCCGTTCTCTTTCAAGCAAACGTCCAAGTCGCGCTTCGAGTCAATATTGTAATATTTATCTTTGACAAACAAATCCATGATACCTTCCTCTCTCTTTCTTTAACTATATTATATAACTTCTTAAACCTCTTGGCAAGAACTTTTTTTTAACTAAATAGCTTTAGCAGACGAGCGAAATCTTGGTCAAGAAGAGACTCATAGGAAGGACGGCTTGTGCGGACAGTCTTTGTATCCTTAGTGTCCTTTTCGATTTCCTCAATCTGCTTCTTGATTTTCTCAGCCTGAGACTTTAGGTCAGCGAGCTTAGCCGCACGCTCTTCGCGCTCCTTCTTAATCTTCTCAGCCTGCTCCTTATCCTTCTTCTGCTTGCGGCCATTGGATACAGTCATAAGCTCGCGCGTAAGAGTGCTAGTTAGCTCATCAATAACCTTCATAGCATCTTTGCCACTAGCTTTATGGTCTAGGTCAAGGCCATCAGAATCAGTTACATGTACACCGAGGTCTATAACACCATCCTCATTCGTTGTCATAGCTAGATTAAAGTTTAGACCATAAGATTCTGTCATTTACTATTCTCCTTTTAATTCTTTTGTTCCTTTAACTTCGTTAATATTATAACAAATATTTTTCTAGAAGTCAACTATTTTATTGAAAATATTTTAGTACCAACCATGAGACTGCCAGTGTGCGGCCGCATTTTCCCAGCTACCATATCTATTTGACACATATTGTTCAGCAACCCTGTCTTGATTTTCCTGCGACAAGTCTCCATTCAAATAGGAAATATCAAGCTGATATGCGCCATAGTAGCGTCCATTGGTGGCACTATAACTGCCGCCACTTTCTTTAGAAACGATGAAGTCACGCGCTGAACCGTTCCAAGAGTAATCAGCATATGAATAACTTGGAGCGCTATATGAACTAGATTGCTGATTCTGGTAGTTTGCCTGCGCAGCCGCTTTAGCAGCAGCTTCTTGAGCCGCACGTTCTTCTGCTTCTTTCTTCTCTTGGAGTGCTTTCTGTTTCTTATCTGCACCATACTGTTTCCAGCTATCAAGTCGAGCTTTATACTGCCTTAACTCTGTAATAGTGTCGCAAACAGATTGCTTCTCCATAATATCTTGAATCTCTAGAATATCATTCTGTTCAAGATAGTCTCCGTAATTTTGAATAATGTATATGACTTCATCAAACTGTGAGTCTTTCATATTACATTTATCCACTAGCCATGTCTGAGCGTTATCGTACCCATCTTCCTTATATGGAATCATAGCATCAAGTGTAGTTGTACGGACTGCCGCATTTGTAATTTCGTCATTAACGATGATTGCATCTGCTTCATTCACACAAAAAGCATTTGTCACGCCAGCGAGTGCCACTACGGATAGACACATAGCCAATGCTTTCGTTTTGTTTTTAATGAATTTCATTCGGATAATTCCTCTTTCTATTCCTATACGACAAGACGATTGCTTAAAAATATATAAAAAATGTGGGCAAAAGATTATAATCATTTGCCCAATTAGTTAATTTGTAAAACGGATTTGCTTCTTTTTTAAGACTTCGCCAAGAGACAGAAAATCTTCACACTTATTACAATGATTTGATAGACGCTTGCAGCAACGGCGTTCGCAGCCAATCTTGCTTGCGGTGAAACTTGGATGAATTGCGTCACAATGAAAGTCCATATCTATATCTTCGTTGATTTCGCTCATTTGACCATGCCAATACTTGTTGATAAACCATGCACGATATAAGACATCAAACTTTGCCCAATCATATGGCAGGCCGCATTCAAATTCAAAAACATCAAAGTATGGATTGATAATATCCATATCTTTTGGCATGAAAATGGGAGCCTTTGGATTAATACCACGGTCAAGTGTCATTGATGGCACCTGATTTAAAATTAGACGCATTTGAACGTTATTCTCTTGGCAAATGTCATGTACATTCTTTAGATTATAACATAAATCATCAGCAATATATACATCAGATACACCTAGATTGATAAAAGATTCAAGACAAGAATAAGTTGGAACCTTCATATCTTGATTAAAGAAAAACTTATATGAGTTCTCTTTAAGTTCTGCGGCCTTTGTAATATCTGTTGGCGCTACGCGGATATAAATCTTGTCTGATACTTTGTTAATTGACTTGACTGTAGGCATATGGATACCTTCTGGGAATTCAAGATTGATGCGAGTATCCTCATACTCCTGCACAAAGTCAATAAGGTCTTCAATTGAATTGCGAGATTTGTAAAAGAGAATGTTAAACTCTTTGATTTCATCGTTCAATTCGCCATTCAATTGAAATGGAATTGCCAATTTAATCATATATCATCCTTTCATAATAACCTATTTTATATTATATAGCAAAAAAGGGCAATTGTCAAGAGACAATCACCCTAAAAATCATTAAAGATATGCGGCCAAACGATTCCACAACCATTGCGGCAAATCGGAAGTCTCAACCTCATAAGAATCCAAGAGGTCATAGACAATATCGGCAGAAGCACGCCCGTCATATTCAGTTTCAATAGTCTGGATTACAGCATCGACCTTCTGCTCCATTTCTTCCTCAGAAGCAAGAAGCATCATTGGATTGCCCACAGAATTGTCCATGTGCAGCATTGTTAGTCCTCCATCAAAATGTCGGCAATCTTATACATATCTGCGGAAACTCGCTCTACGCGCACGCCATAGATGTTGTGAATCATATCAATTGCACCATCAAGATAATACCCGGAAATATCATCATGATGCTCAAGATAATAGTTTGCAAGGTGCAGAATAGCAGTGTTATAAGAAGCCATCATATCTTTTCCTCTCTCTTGGCTATACCATAATTATAGCATATGATATAGCCAATCGTCAAGATTAATTTTCAAACCAGTTACGCAACTCGATTACCGAAGGGCAAGTTCCTCGACCTTGCTCGCGGCACTCTTCCACGAACTCAGGAATTGCATCCATAAGACGAGGTTCAAATGCCAGCTTGGTCTTGATATTTTTGATAGTCTCAATATCACGTCCAGTCCAAACCTGCTGCAAAACTCCACGAGCCTTTTTCCAGTTCTTGTACCAAGGGGTCTTATATTTCACCATGAATCCGTCTGCATCCTCGAAGACAAAGCCCTCGATGTATGCACGTGCGGCCCACTTGTCAATGAAAGATTCAAACTCCTGCCAGTTAGCAATGACTTTGCTAAGAACCTTGCAATAGAATCCAAAATGTCCAGCTACATCAATAAGGGTATAGTACCCCGCATGGCTATAGTTGAAATCATTGTACACCAAGTCCAAAAGCACGAGGTGAGGATGCGAATACTCAACGATATGCGGGTCATGGATTGGGTCAATGCACTCGAAGACAGCAGTGCAGTCATTCTTGCGCAGATATTCTGCGAATTCCTCCTGCTGTGCAGTGGTCAACGTCTTGTCAAGAACGTCACGGATATATCCTGCGAAATCTCCCTCATTCGTGCTCTTGGATGCGATGAACAGCTTACCGTCCTCGGTCGGGTCGGCAGAAATCATCGCAAGAAATCCGTTAGACTTGACATATGCGCACACAGGAAACACAAGGTTCTCGCGTAGGCTATCCATTTCAGTCTCAGGACGCTCTCCGATGTTGAAGAACTTGTTGTACGAACGTGCAACAACCTTATTATCTTTCACGAAAAGTCCGCGCGCCTTTACATTGATGGAGTCCCATGCTTGGTTGAAAAAGCACTTGTTGGAGAAATTAAAAGACGAGATTCCATTTGCAAGATGCTTCTCGCGCACAAGCGAGCTATTACGCAGCATATCGATTTCGTTCATTTGTCTTCCTCTCTCTTGGTTTAATAATATTATATCATATATATAACTGTGCGGCAAATATTTTTTTCTACAAAAAAAGGGAGAGGAACTAGTCCTCTCCCTTTGTAGCATTTTCTTCAAATTCCATGCGCTCTAACTTTTCCTTACGCTTTGCCTTGTAAGTATCGTCTTTGCGCTGACGAATTAGCTTTGCTTTGTGGGAAAACTTTTCAAAAGTATCATCATCGTTATACTCAAGTTCGTCCCAGTCACGAATTTTCACAATAAATCCTTTCGAAGAAAAATACTGTCTAATATATAAAATCTCATTAAGAGATATTATATGTGGACTCCCCGGCGAGACTCCAACTCGCATGATTAAGTTTAGAAGACTTGGCTCTGTGCTCTTGAGTTACGGGGAGATATTTAATAAGTGATGATATAGACCTTGCGACTAGTGTCGTGATAAATTTGAGTCGCTTCTGCTAAATTATGGTGCAGTATAGCATCACCAACAGTCTTCTTAGCTTCATCATCGCCATATGCGAGAATAAAATGCGGAACAATTGCATCGTATGTATCACGAACAGGAACGCGCTTGCCATTAACGAAATCTACAAGGGTAGTATACTGTTCACACCATACAAATACAAAATTCGGATTGAGCTTTGTAATGTATGAATTCATTTCCTTGTCAGGAATAATAATACAATTCATTACTTAAATCGCTTTCCATAGTAATATGCGTATACAGAAAAAAGAAAAATAGAAACAATTCCTATAGTTACAATCAACATGTTATCACCTTAGTAAAGTTCTTGAAAAGCCAAACCATTATCATCTGTGTAATAGATATGGCGAATTCCTTTGTCTCGCAAAGCGTTAAGACATGCGGCGCAAGGAAAACTTCTGCCCATAAGAAGTGGCTTGCCGGGCGAGATACGATAAATATAAATGTTTGCCTTGCTATAATTGATATTTATATCAATACACTTTGGAATATTTAGCAAACAATCCATTTCAGCGTGCAAATAATCATGAATAGGCTTTCCATTATACCTAAAAGTCCTATATTTACGATTATACTTTTTCTGCAAAGGATTGGTCTTGCGACTATTATGACCAGTAGCAAGAACACGTCCTTTGTATGAGATTACCGCCCCGAGTTTGAAAGGTTCATATGTAGATTCCAGTGCCGCCTTTCGCGCCAAATCAAACATCTTCATATCATGCTTACTAAACTCAGCCATTTATTAAATCCTTTCACATCTTATATTATATATAATATCATAAGATGTATCCAGTGTCAAGAATTTTATTTCACAAAAGTAAAATTAGGATGATAGCCAATCGACTTGCCGCATAGTGTAAGCAAGTTTACACAATTTGAGATAATACGTTCATACTCTTTAGTGCTATTGGCATTCTCCAATAGAGAAATAGAAGCGGCCATAGAAGTTTTTGCAAACTCTACAGGGCTTAACTCAATATAGATTTTTGCTTCTGGTGATAAATCGTTCCAATTCATATGACCGCATCCTTTCTTAAACTAAATATATTATAGAATAAAATAATTCAAAAGTCAATAATTATTTTTCATCGTATGCGGCAAAAGCATTTAGCATTTTAGTGATAAGAGCGTGCCTTACAACATCTGCTTCTGTCATACGCACTACGCCGATACCAGATACATCTTTTAGACTATTGGCAAGATATTCAAGACCGCTTTCGCCTTTGGAGTCTTGCTGAACCAAGTCTCCGCACAGGACAATCTTAGAATCTTCGCCTAGACGCGTAACTGCGAGCTTTCCTAAAATCATATTCATATTCTCTGCTTCATCCACGAGAAGGAAAGTTTTATATAGAGAACATCCGCGCATATACCCTAGCGGCAGCATTTTGATTTTACCTTTTTCAATATATGAATCAAGTTTCTCACGCCCGAGAACTCGTTCAAATACATCCATCATAGGAAGTGCATATAGTGAAAACTTTTCATCGGCAGTGCCAGGCAGCGCTCCTAAATCTGCTTCGCCTTTTGCTGAAACCATTGGGCGAGAAATGACGATAGTATCTACATTCTTGTTGATAAGCTGAGACAGCGCATAGCATACAGCTGTGTATGTTTTGCTTGCGCCCGGAGGTGCAATACAAATAGTAATAGCATTGTGTCTCATACTATTAAGGTATTCAAGTTGACCTTCTGTACGTACTTTGATTTCTTTCTTACCATATTTAAGAATAGTGGTAGAAGAATCAGAATTATCAAAGATACCACCATCTGCACTCTGCTTGGCAAGAAGCTGTACTTCGTCTGTACTAATATCGTCCTTTGAGCAGGCAATTTCAATCAGCTTTTCAAACACCTCTTGGGCTTGATGGACAGATTTCTCTTTGCCAAAAATTACGATATTATTTTCTTCTTTAGAGCGTCCAAGATTAACACGCAGTGTATCGTCAATTTGCTCTTTTACTGCCCTTACATACCTATCTGATGGGCCTAGCACATTGACGGCATCAATACCACGAGGAATAGACACGTTAACTTGGATACTGTTGTTCAATAGAATCCCACCTTTAATCTAATACTAGCTCCGTATTCTTCTTATATCGCTCATAGTCCTCTTGCGGCATATCGAATACAGTAAAGATACCTGTCTTAATATACACGCCACCCATATTACCGTCACGCTTAATGCGACCGAGCATGTCTTTCCATCCGTCCTCAATCACTTCAACACGTTGTTTGTCTGGCGCTACGACATATGCAGCAGAATATTTGCGACCTTCTTCTTTGCTTACTTCACCGCTAAGATAAAGATACTGTGGAGTTTTACTAATATCTTCCTCATATGAACGATATATAGAAACTATGTTATCCATGAGGTTTCCTAAAACATAGATTTGAAGGATAGGACGCACATGCTTGTAATCACAAATGACAGTATTGAGCCAATCGTTTAAGGACATGTCCTCGCATTTAAACTCTGCGCCAAAATCGTCCATCAACATAACTTCAAAGTCAAGTTCTTCTTCATCATCTTCGATGTTAAAGTCAATCGCTTCGGAGATATAATATTCAATTTCATCATATGAAATAAGATTATCAAATTGTCCATATAAAGTATATGGAATATCATTTACAATAGTTTGAATCTTGCAATAACGCATATTAACCTTTCATCCTATAGCGTCGAGAGTATTCCATCATGCAACATGCTGCGCTTTGCGCAACATTCAATGAGCGGCAAGAGCCATATTGACGAATATAAATCATTTCATCACACTTGTCAATGATTTCTTTTGGCAGTCCATCACATTCATTTCCATATACAAATGCAGACTTCATTGGAATATCAGCATCATAAATATTCTGCGGATTATACTCTGGAATATTATCTACAGCAAAAATAGTATATCCAAGAGGATGAAGAATCTCAAGAACTTCATCGAAATCATCAGCATGATATACAGTTTCATATCTATGAGTGCTAATTGAACCACGCCTATCCCATTTCTTGCGGCCAACGATATAGACTTCTTTTCCAAGAAACGCATTATTCGCGCGAATACCACTTGCGATATTGATATTATAGTTGACATTCATGAAGATGGAGACAATCGGAAGTCGATTCTTCTGCAAATCTGCTTTAATCTCTTCGTCAGTCCACTGCTTGTATGCGTCAATCACATTACGCTTTGCTGTCTCACAGAATTCAGTGCTGCAACCATATTGAGTAATCATAATATCCTTTACATATTAATTAGAATAGTAAGCATTAAATATCCATAGTTCTTATCAACTTTAATATTGAAAGTAACAACATCTGCCTTTAAAATCGCGTCATGTTGTTCCTTTATCCATTCATTAAACGGAACAGAAAAAGTGCTCATTTCAGGAATGTTATACATCGCAAATGAAATATATAAGTTATTTCGCATATCATCATCAATAGCATCTAACAGACAATAAACATTCATATTTACCACTCAATCAATGAAAGCTGGTCAGTAAGGCGCTGGGACAGTTCATCATCTTCAATATAGAAAATATCTTCCTTGTCATTTACAAGATAATTAGAGATAATCTGCCCAAAACGCTGGTCAGGGTACTGCTCCCAAAGGTCTTGAAACTTTACAAGAATATCATAGATTCTATTTACATCACGCATAATTGTTCCTTTCAAATATAAAGTCAAGAGACTCCTACTGGTAATGCTCCAGTTTAAACGCCTTTGCAGGGCGCTGCATAACTTTTCTGCCAAGGAGTCTCTTGACTTTATATTTGTATTATATTATATATAAAGTCAAAAGTCAATTAAAACATTTCAAGAAATGCCTTATAGATTTCAAAACGAAACTTTTCAAAACGTGCGGCAAATGCAATATACGAATAGCCGCACATAAAAAGTACATATAGTACAAATAGACAATCTGCCATTACTACTCCCTAGAATTAAACATGAGACATGCTACAGTGTAGCCAAAAAAGAAACCAATAGCAAAACAAATCATTACTTAATCTTGACCTTCCAAATATCATCGTATGTGTATGGAACGTTGTCAAGATTTTTCTGCTGCGGACTTGCTTTAGCGCGAATCTTTCTAGTCTCTAAAGCTATATGCTCCATATAACATTTCCCAGCAATTGCCGCAATCACAAGAACAGTGATGCAGATAATTGTAATAGCATCAATTCCCATTATTCTTCCTTCTCTTGGATTTTATTTAAGTCTATTATATAGCAAAAAAGTCCCAAAGTCAATAGAAACTTTGGGACTAATTTATATTATTTTGTATTGACTACTGGCGTTGACCCTTGCGGCACAACTACAGTATTGCCATTCTTTGACATTTCCTTTAGAGCATCAATGTACTCTTGGGTTAGAACATTATCAGTTAGAGACTCATTAAGAATACGGTTTGCTTCTGCTTCTTTCGTAGCTTCGATAACCTTAGTCTCACCCTTAATCTTTGCAGTTTCCTGCTGGTTTTGAGCCTTGGCTTTCTCTACTTCTGCGGCCTGAGAATCAGCATACGCGTCAGTAATAGACTTAGCATAAGAAATATCCTGAACGCTTACCTGCTCAACAGTAAGACCAATCTTAGACCACTTCTTTTCAAGAGCCTTTTGGACAGCCTTGGTATACTGAGCGCGGTCAGTTAGCATTGTAATGGTATCGAATTGACCAGAAACTTCACGTGCTACAGAACGGAGGTCATTAGCTGCATAATTCTTGGTGAAGTTCTCTTGGGTGCCGTATTCAGTGTAAAGATACTCAGCTGTCTTCGGGTCAAGGCTATAGTTAATCTGAATATCAACATTAGCAGAAGAACCTGACTTATCATTTACAGTTACGCAAGGACCCTCAGCAGAACCACCATCATAGGAGTATTCTGTGTCTTTACCGTAAAAGTTGATTAGGTTATTACGTGTATCAAACGTAATCACATCATTCCAAGGCGTAGTAAAGTGAAAGCCTGCATCTGTAGTAGACCCAGCTAGATTGCCGCCAAGAGAACGAAGAACAACTACTTCACCTACGTCTTGTGAGTAGACACAGCCAAGGCCAATAGCAATTAGACCAAGCACGATAACTACCGCTCGTAGCCCTAGTGGAACACGCTCTTCATGTTTATCTTCTTTGAAGAAAGGTAGACATGCGGCAATTTCTACAACCGTAATGATTACACCAATAATAAAAATAAGAATTTTAAACATTATGACCTTTCATCATAGTTGACTTTAATATTCAATTGTAAGACTAGATTGCTTTTAATTGGTCAATGATTGGCAAGATTTGCATATTGCTTGTGCCGATAGCGTAGTTTTGCTGCTCTGAAATAAATATAATCTTGTCAAACGGTTCATCGTCTTGTGGCGAAACTTTGCATCTATACATTTCTGCAATTTCCTTTTCACTTAGACGATGATATTTATCACGATTCTTATTGCGCGCAACTGCTACATTTTGTGGAGTTTCAACCCAAACGCAAATAACTTCGCAGCCATTGTAATTTACATTGTTGAAAAACTTATCGCGCTCAACGCGATTGATATTGCGGTCATTCGCCACAACGTAACGATGTGATTTTAAGGCAATGTTAACTGCGTTATAAAAGCGCTTGTCAACTGTGTCGGCTCCTTCTGAATTATACATGCGGCAATTATCTCTTTTGATTGCCATACAGTCTTCATGTGAATCTTGAATTGCCTTTGCAAATACAGACTTACCGCTCTGCGTTACACCGCACATTAGAATTAGCGTATGCTTCATTTTTGCCTACCAATAGATAGTATACTTACTAATCGTAATATCAATTCGGTCAACGCCACGGAAATAAGTTACTTGATAATGTTCATTGCGTGTTACGTCATAGCCAAGAGACTCTTCAAGGGATGCAAATACTTCCTTCTGTGGATTGGTGAAGTCTTTCTCTGCGGCAGGAACGATGCTACCGCTCTGAATGATTTCTTCGTAGAAGTCAGATACATGCGGATAGAAGTCTACACTATTCTTACCATCATTGGCTGCTTTTTCAATATCTTTCATTACAATATTGAAATAATCATATTTTTGAACTTGCTTGAACCGCTCTTCCCTTTTCTTCTTTAGAGCGACATAACGCATGTCACGTGCTTTTTCTGCTGTAATTGGTTCCATGTAATATCCTTTCTTTTATGCGTTGGCTATATTATAAACCATAATCATATTGTATGTCAATACTTTTTTAGAAAGAATTTTAATTAAAAATTTTTCTTGACAAAAGACTTGAAAATCATTATACTTTTAACTGGGTT
>ULWC01005733.1_pt1 | contig 31174 bp, 35 predicted proteins | sample 1959931 | NCBI WGS metagenome assembly ULWC01 (sample SAMEA4835801, study PRJEB28245) | human gut metagenome | biome: gut microbiome; material: fecal sample | place: Denmark | collected 2008
AGGACCTCATTTTGTTCACGGGCGGCCTCCCGTTTGTCCTGCACGGCCTCCCGCTTGCTGATGCGCCGCTGGAGCAGCCAGAGCCCCAGGGAGGTGACAGCCGTGGGGATGCCCAGCAGAGTGAGCAGGCCGCCCAAAGATAGCTCAATAACCATGCGGTCCTCCTTTACTCGCTGGCCTCAGTCCAGCCGTAGACGCCGGGCTCCCAGACATTGCCGTCAAGATCAGAGGTCCAATGCTTGCTGTTATGGCGCACCTTGGCCCCTGCTGCATAGGCATCATGGGCCCCCCGCGGCTGGCTCCAGGCGGGCCACTCCTCCGCAGGGTCACTGGTGATGGACCACAGGGAGGCGGCATTGGGCGGCTCCCATCCCGTCTGGGAGGTGTGGGCCTGCACGCAGCGGTAGAGCTTGCCCTCATATTGCCGGAGCTGGCCCACGGTGTAGTTGACATTGGCCGCCCATTCCGCAAAGAGCAGGGATTGCTCGGAGGCGGTCACATCGTCAATGGTCCCGGCCTCTGCCAGCACCACAAAGGCGATGGCGGCGGCGTCCCGCTGCTGCTGTTCGTAGAGCTGGGCCTCATGCAGCGCTTTGAGGCTGGTGGTCTTTTTCTTAACTGCCATTACTGAAAAGCACCTCCAATGCTGGTGATGTAGCCGCCGGTGTTGCTGGTCCCCCGGCCCACATTGACCTTGAAGTTAAAAGCAAAGCCGTTGGCGGCGGTCTGGTTGGTGAAAACATGGTTGTTGCCGTTCTTCACATCCTGGGTGGCGTCCTCCCAGACGGGCTCCGTGTCGTTGGCGTTGTTGGTCACCAGGACCTCCAGGTCAGCATCCGCCGGGATGGAGCCCAGCACATTGAGCACCATGACCGTGATGGTGTCATCGGCGTCCATGGGCTCCGCCAGAGTGATGGAGGCCTCATAAACGGCCTTGGTAAAGGTCACGGTGTAGGGGGTGCTGTCCGCCTTGGTGTCATTGGCCACCACCTTGATGGTGTGGGCCCCGTTGAGGACTTTCTGCCAGTTGGCGGCGGTGACACACTGGACCGTGTTGCTCTGTCCCAGGGTGGCGGTGTAGGTCCGCTTGAGTACATTGTCCAGGTACTCTTTCACCGTCACCGTGTCATTGTCGGCATCGGTCACGGTGTAGGTCAGGTCAAAGCCGTCCTCCTTGGTCCCCAGATCGGTGCCGGAGGTCGTGGAGCTGGTGATGACCGGGATGGCGTTGTTGTCCACCGTCCGGGTTTCGCTGGTCACATAGGTGCTGGTGGCGTTGTAGCTGTCATAGGAGCGCACACGGTAGGCCACGGTGTTCCACCCGGCGGTGATGGTGTCGGTGTAGGCCAGGGCGGAGCCCTTATAGATTTGGGTCCAGGAGCCGCCGTCCACCTGCCGCTCCAGCTCATAGCCGCTGAGGTTGCCGTCACTGTCAGAGGCGGCGGTCCAGGAGATGGCCAGGTTACTGCCGCCACGGACCACGGCGGGGACGGTCAGACTGCCGGGAGCGCCGGGGGCCCGGTTGTTGGTCACCGTCACCGTGCTGCTGGTTTTCCAGCCGCTCTCAAGTCCGGCGGCGTCATAGGCCTTGACCCGGTAGGCCACGGTGTTGGTGCCAAAGGCCACGGTGTTGGTGGTGCTGGTGGCGGTGCCCTGGTAGATTTGGGACCAGGAGCCGCCGTCCACCTGGCGCTCGACAATGTAGCCCTCAAGGTTGCCCTCTGCATCCGTGGAGGTGCCCCAGCTCACGGTGATGGTGCTGCCGCCGTCAATACTGTTGGGGACGGAGATGCTGGCGGGCGTAGAGGGGGCGGTATTCTGAAACACAGAGCCGTCATCGCTCACATAGAGGGAGGAGGGGAGAGTGAAAGCGGGGCGGGACCCGTAGGAGACGTAGCAGTAGCTGTAGTAGACATTGCCGTAGGAGTCCAGATAGACGGCGCGGTAGGTATTGTTCGTGTACGGGGAGCGGGTCCATTGGGTGTTGGTGCTCCCGTTCAGATGGGCTACCTGGAGCGTGCTGGCGATGGGCAGGGCGGAGCCCTCCACATTAAACCAGCTTGCAGACTGGCCCAGCTCAGTGGCAGACAGAGCGAAAACAGCCCGCTCCAGGGTGCCCACCGTCCAGTTGCCGTTGCCGGGAGTGTAGCGGATTTTGGTGGTGCCGATGAGGGAGCGGATGTCAGCGTCCAGCATGTTCTTGTAGGTGCTGTTAAACCAGCTATCCAGGTCGCTGCTGGCGTAGGCGTTCACATTGCCGTTGTCCCACACCCGGTTGTCATAGCAGTCCTTGCGGACCACCAGCGTCCTCCCGGCCCCGTTGAGGCTGCTTTCATAGTCGTGCTTGGCAACATAGAAGTCCACCAGCGTGCCGTTTTCTTTCAGCTTGATAATGCTGCCGGTGGACTTGTTGCCCAGGGTAGTTGTGGCCATTAGATTTCCTCCTTTAGAATGTTTTGCACACGGTCCCGCACCTGCTGGCGCAGGGACCAGGTGTTGCCGTGAGCGGCGTGGGCGTCCCAGGCCTGCCAGCTTTGCAGGATTTTTTCACGGGTCACAAGGCCCGCCGGATAGTCCTGCTCCCACCGGCGGAGCTTAGAGCGCATACGCTTGATGCTGCTGTGCCGCAGCTTGCGGATGACTTTGCCCTCCTCGGTCAAATAGGAGTGAAAGCCCAGAAAATCAATTCCGTTGCGGATGGGGAAAATCTGGGTTTTCTCATTGAGCTCCAGCCCCAGACCGGCCATAAAGACCCGGATTTCCTTGAGGCAGAATTGCAAATAATCTTTGTCCGGGTGGATGAGGAAAAAGTCATCCATGTACCTGCCATACCAGCGGATGTGGAGCCTTTCCTTGACGAAGTGGTCAAACTCATCCAGGAACAGCAGGGCAAAAAGCTGGCTGGTCTGGTAGCCCAGCGGCAGGCCGTCCGTGCTGTCTATGTAGGTACACAGCAGGTCAAAAACGATGGGCTCAAGGTCCAGCTTTTTGAGCTTTTCCTTGAGCTTGTCGTGGTCAATGGACGCAAAGAAATGCCGCACATCTGCCTTGAGGACCCAGCCCTCCGCCGTGCGGTATTTATTCCAGTATTCCGTGAAAAATCCACGCAGCCGGTCCAGGCCGAAGTGGAGCCCTTTGCCTTTCTGGGATGCGTAGTTATCCAGGATGAAACTGTTGGTGATGCGCTCATAGATGAGGTTGTCCACCAATGCGTGCTGGACCACTTTGTCAACAAAGGCTGGGGCCTGCACCAATCTCTTTTTGGGCTCGTAGACATAGAACACACGGAACAGTCCGGGCCGGTAGATTTTGGTTTGCAGGATGTAGACAAGGTTGACGATGTTGGCCAGCAGGTGGACCTCATAATTGGCGGTGGCGGCCCTGGAGCGCTTGCCCCGTCTGGCCGCCAGGTAGGCTTTGTAGAGCACCGAAAAGGTGCATATCTCAGAGAATTTCAGCACGGGTCTTTGCACCCCTGTAAACATGCGGGCGGCCCCCTGTCATCCCGGCGGCGGGCCTCCCTCTCCTTGTGCGCCGTGTAGGTGCCGCAGGGACAGGACCAGCAGCACCCCGCCGCCTCGGTGTGCGGTGGGGTGCATCGGCGCAATGTATTTGCCTTGGTGTCAGGGCTGGATGTGACCTCCTTTGATGTGATGGATGGCGCTGCTTTCGGCTTTGGGCCTACTCGGTCGGACCTTACCATCAGAGCGGGGCGGGACCCGTTGGAGTTGTTGCAGTTGTTGTTGACATTGCCGTTGGAGTTCAGATAGACGGCGTTGTTGGTATTGTTCGTGTTCGGGGAGGTAGAGGTAAATAAACAGGTCACACCCAAATACACGGCCTTGGTGGCCGTTGTATCCGTTTACTGAGGCCGTATGGCCTCCGCAATTTGCAGGGCCATTTGCCCCATTTTGGCAAGCTCCTGGGCCGCCTTGGCCTCCCGGAGGGCGGCGGCACGGTTGCCGTCTGATTTCCTCCAGTTGAAAGCCTTTTGACGGACCGGGCGCACCAGCTCCGCCCAATAGTGGCATTGGTCGCCGGTGATGTACTTGCGGCCATAGCTGAGGTTGATGAGCTGCTCCATGGTCTGGCACTCGATGAGCACGCCGTCCAGGTCCTTGAGCCGCTCCTCATACTCGGTTTCAAAATAGCGGCCATTGGCGGCCTCACAGCCCTTGAGGATGCGGACGGCGCAGTCCTGGAGCTCGGCGCACAGGTGGAAAGTCTGGCTTTTGGGAAAGTGAGGCTTTCCGTCATCTTTCACCTTGTCATAGAGGAGCTTTTCCACAAGCTGGTCACCCACCATGATGTAGGCCTTGACCGGCTTGTATTCTGCCTCTTTCTGCTTGACCCGCTGGATGGTGTAGTCCAGCAGATCGGAGGCAAGAGGGATGATGTCATAGCTTGGCATTAAAACTCAATCCTCGCATAGGTTTCATTCCAGACGCCGGTGACCACCACGCCGGTGAGGGTCCCAAAGGTCACCTCAAAGCTGTTGCCGGTGACATTGGTGCCATATTTCAGCTCCAGCACGGAGAGGCGGCTGTCCAGGCCGCTGAGGTCCACACGGATGTCCGGGTGGGAGGTTTCGTCAGTGTTGTGGTCATCCACGGTGTCCGTGATGTCCTGCCGGATGTCCGGGTGGCTGGCCGGGTCCGTGTTGTGTTCGGCAATGGCCTCCTCCAGGTCCTCCGGGCTCACCGTGTCCAGGGACGGGGTGATGGTAAACTCCAGCACGGAGCTGTCCACCACAACAATGTGCATGAGCATGGTGAGCCGCCCGTCCACGCCGGTGGAGATGGCCACCTTTTCCGTGTCCGGGGTGTTGCAGATGGCAATGAGGGTGCCGTCCTCATCAAAGAGGCCCATTTCACGGACAATGAAGTTGCCCACACTGTCATCAATGATGATTTTCACATCCAGCATGTTGGGGACAGAGGCGTTTTGCTCGGCGGACACGATGGGCCCCCGCCACAGCTCCCTCACAAGCTCCGTCTGTTCCGTGCTGGGCAGGTAGTAGCTGCCCCCGCCGTCACCGGCGGCGGCCTGGGTGATTTTCAGCTTGGTCCCCGCCAAAATGCAGTTGGTGATGAGGGTGGACCCCGCCGTGGTTATCCTGGTGCCATACTTTCTTTCCTGGTCAGGCATTTCCGCTTTCCTCCTGTTCGTATGGATAAATTTCAAGGGTTGCACGATATTCCAGAGGCCCGGCTCCGATGACGCCGCCGGTGCTCTCCAGCTCATTGGTCAGCAGGGGCCACAGGTCCATGTGCAGGGAGCGCTCCGTGTAGGCCCCCAGCCGGACGCCGCCGGTGGATTGCAAAAGGGCGGTCATCAAAATGTGGATGTTCTCCGGGCGGACCGTCAGCAGCATGTCAAGGATTTCCCCCGCCAGCCGGTCCGCCTCCGGCAGGACCGTGTAGTCAAGCTGGATGTCCAGGGTGTAGTCCTGGAGAGAAACAGAGTGGCCGTCCGGGCCGCACAGGCCCGCCAGCCAGTTTTTCAGCCAGCGCAGGGTGTAGGGCAATTCCAAATTCCACTTGGCCTTGATGCGGGCCTTGCGGGCCTCCAGGGTGTCCGTGTCCTTGGGAAAGAGCCGCAGCTCTTGCTCCCACACGGCCACGCCGTCCTCATCGGCGTCCTCAAGGAATTGGTTGGCCAGCACCCTGGTGATGGCGTCCCACGCAAGGGAGATTTCCGGCTCATTGGCCCCGTTGATGACTTGAAACTCCAGCACCTCCCGGAGCACCGGGGGCAGGTAGTTCAAAAGGTGCCTATCCATCGGTGACCTCCCCTCTGGCGGGGATGCTGTCCGGGCCCAGGGCCAGGTTGTTCTCCTGCCCGTTGATTTTGGTGCCGCCAATGTCCGTTATCATGTTGGAGCACTCGGAGAGGATGCGGCTTTCAATCTGGGAAATGCGGACGGTCAAAAAATCAGAGCTGGCCCAATCCTGGGACAGCTCCACAAAGTAGGCGTCAATGACGGCCTCCACATAGCTCTTGACGGCATCCCAATCCCACCCGGAGGCATAGGTGAGGTGGAGGGCAATGTCCACCTCCTCCGGCGTCACGCCGGTCACATGGACCACATGGCCGATGGGGGCCAGGCCCAGGCCCTCCCCGGCGTTCTGCTCCGGGTCAATGGCCGTCTGGATTTCCTCCAGCAGGGTGGGTGTGGGGGCCTTGTAGTCAGAGGCCATGATGACCAGCTTGACCGTGCCGCCCACCGTGAGCTTTTTCTCCTTGGCCGCCGTGTAGACTGCCGTGAGCCAGGTGGCCACAGAGCCGCTCACCGTGGAGATGGTGCTGGTGTACCAGCTTTCCACGGCCTCATCCGGGATGAGGCTGGCCGGGGAAATGTCGCCATTCCAGACGGGGTGGATTTTGAGGTCCCCCACGCCGGGCATGGCCAGCACTTTCTCCCGGTAGTCGGCCTGGTTGCCGCCAAAGGCCTGGGATTGGAAACTGTCCAGCACCCGCTGGCGGAAAGCCTCCGTTTCCTCCTCATCATCGCCAGGGATGAGCAGCTCCACCAGCTCCGCATGGGTGAGCCCCTGCACATACTCCACCGGGATGAGGGTGCCGCCGTAGTTGTTGGCCGCCGCTCCGGGGGTTTCACAGGTAACCTGGTGGCTGAGGCCGGTTTCCGTGTCCTCCTCCGGGTCCATGCGGGCGGTGACCACAAAGTTGAGGTCCTCGCAGGAGAAACGGGTCCCCTCCGGGACCTCAATGTTAAACTCCGCCCGATAGACGGCGGGGCTGGCCGGGTAGGGGTCCATGTTGCGGTCATGGGCTCGCTTGATGAGGTACTCACGGGGGGCCGTGATGATGTAGGTGGCCTGGAGCACAAAGTCCGCCGCAATGTAGAGCTGGGCCAGCTCTGCCATGGACGGGGCCACGCCGTTCATCACCATGGAGCCCTCCCGCTTGTCCACCGGGGAGGCCACCCTGGACAGGGCGCTGGCCAGCAGCGCCTCATAGGTCCTGCTTTCAAACATTCAGATGTCAACCTCCTTTTGGGCGCTCACATCGCCATAGATGGTGTGGACGGTAAACCGGGCCGTGACCCAATTTCTGCCCGTTTCAAATTCCCAGCCGTCCAGAGAGGTGATGCGGTCATCCTGGAGCAGGGCCTCCGTGATGCGCCGTTTTATCTCGCTCATGGCGTAGTCTTTGGGCTTGCCTATCAGATCGGACAGCTCGGAGCCGTAGTTGCGGGAGTAAATGGGGAAAGCGTAGCGCTCCACATTCAGAATGAGGTAAACGGCCTGGAGGACGGCATCCCGCTCATCCGTCATGCCTCTCACCCGGTTGCGGTCAATGTCCAGCTTGTGGGTGTAGCTGGGCTGGGTTTCCACCGCAAAGGTGATGAGGTCCAGGTCATCCCCCGTGGTCGGTAAAGTTGCCATTAGGTCCTCGCCTCCCATCTGCCCAGGACAATGTACTGCTGCCCGCCGTCACACCGCAGGAGGATGACCTTTTCCCCCATCTGGAGGGCGTTGTGGACTTTCCACTTTTTCCGGCCCTGGTAGCGGTGCTTGTGGGACGCAAAAGCGGCATCCCCGGCTCCGCCGCTGGTTTCCTCGGTTTCGTGGTATTCCGGCATGGTGGTCATCTCCACGGTGTAGTCCCTCACGGCGTCCGTGAGGATGAGCTGGGCCTCGGTCAATATCTTCTTTTGGTCAACGGTGATTTCAAGCGGAGAGGTGGAGGTCACATAGCCATAGCCCCCGCTCATGGGAGCGCCTGCCTGGACGGCCTCCACGGCGGCCCGCTTGACCAGCCGCACCAGTTCATTGATGTCAAGTGACAAATGTACCACCTCGCATTTTGAGCTCCATGAGGTGCTGCTCATTGTTGAAAGTGTGCTTGACCTGCTCCACCATGAGGTAGTTTGACACATTGATGTCACCCAGCCCCAGCATGACCACCAGCAGGGTCCCGGCCCTCACCCGGATGTCCCCCAGCACATCTTGGAGCTTGAGGGTCCGGGTTTTGGTGTTATAGAGGCTGAGGAGGGCATCCGCCATGGCCTTGGCATTGGTGGTGCTGTCCAGTTTTTCATAGTATTGCAGGACGCCCCATTGGTTGATGTTGGAGCTGTCCTGGGCCACGAAAATCTCCCGCTTGCCGGTGTCCTTGTTCTCGTAGGAGAGCTTGATTTTGTCATAGGTCTGGGAGGCGATGGAGCTTTTATAGTCAAAGTCCCCAGCCGTGTCCTCATCAATCAAAAGCCCCAATTTCATGCTGCCGATGTTCTTGAGGGTCAGCTTGCCCACATCATCATAGAGCACATACATCTGGGAGGTGGCCTTGAGGGTTTCGTCCAAAGCCGTCTGGATGATGTCAAAGAGGGTCTGGTTGTCCTCCACCCGGCTCCCGATGGTGTAGCCGGTGTCCTCCAGGTCCCCCACATTGAGCTGGAAGTCCTCCGCAATCATGCGTATCACATCGGCGGCGGTCTTGTTGGTGTAGACATAGGTGTCCTTGTTTTTGAGGTAGTAGAGCTGGTCATATACGGTGATTTGGATGATGTCATCCGTGCTGCCTTTGCGGGATTTTTCAAAGACAAAGCCATAAAAGACGGGGGTGCCGTCCACGGAAAAACGGCACGGGTCGCCCTCTTGAAAGCTCAAGCCCGGTGTCTTGACCACCTCAGCAATGAGCTTTCCCGGCTGTCCTTGGCGTTCCCACTCAATGCTCACATTCTCCACCACGGGGGGCAGCATGATGGTCCCCTGGTGTTGTATCAGCAACTCATAGGTCATGGGATGGTGAGCACCTGCCCCACATAGATGAGGTTAGGATTGCTGATTTTGTCCGTGTTTGCGTTGAAAATCTTGTTGTAGTCGGCCCCGTTGCCGTAATACTTGGCGGCGATGGCCCACAGGCTGTCACCGGCCTTGACCGTGTAGGTCTTGGCCGTGGGGGCCGTGCTGGCGTCCCGCTCCTTTTCCACCGTCACGGTGGGCGTGGTGCTCTCCGCCTTGGGCTCCTCCACGGTCACGGTCTTTGTGCCGTAGTCCCGCCATTGCTTGAGATTGACATCCACGGCCACATCCAGGCCCTTTTTGCCGTCCTCGGTGATGTTGTAGTCCTCCACGCTCACCTTGATGTTGGTGTCAAAGAGCATCCCCCCGGAGGGGGACATCCGCACCAGCATGAATTGGGTGGTTTCCTTGTTGGCTTTCATCTGCTCCAGCAGTCCCAGGTAGTAGTCCGGGGACCGGGAGCCGGTGAGCATGGGCAGGTCAAAGGGGACGGTGAGCTCCGTGAGGCCGGGGGCCCGCAGGAAATTGACCTCTCCCTCATTCAAGAGGACCAGGGTTTTGTTTTTCCCCTTGATTTTCACCTGGAGCTTTTCTGGGGTGGGCCAAAGGGCCCCGCCCAGATAGCAGGTGTAACTCATCTTGTCACCCTCCTTTTTTCCATTGGAAAAAACTCCGTGTTTCCGGCATGGGGCAGGGTCTACGCATGGACGCCCTCCGCCGCCGTCAGCAGGGCCTCTGTAAAGCCGTCTGTAAGGGTAGAGATAACGCCGTCCAGGTCAGCGGAATTGCTTATATTGTTGCTTATGGTCTGTTCCACCCGGACCTCCGCCGTAGTGAAACGGTTGACGGCCTCCCGCTCTGCAATGTCCCGCAGGTATGCCAGCTCCTCCGCAGAGGTGCTGAGGGCGTCAACGGCGGCCCCGGTGTTTGCGGCAGTCTGGCCGGTGTTGGCCGTGATGTCATCCAGGGAAAAGGCGTCCAGCCCCAGGTCAGAGCCGGTGCCCACGTTGAAAAAGCTACCGACTTTCTCATCAATGCCTTTGCCAAAGTCATTTCCGGCGGCCCAGGCGTCACCTACATTAAACCGGTGCTCAATGAGAGGGGCGTTTTTGTCCAGAGTGATGGCGTTCTCATTTTTGCCCCAGGCGGTGACCTGGCTTTGCAAGTTTTCCAGGCCAGCGGTCCAGTTAGTTCCAAATATGGCGTCAATGATGGTGGTGACCACCTTTCCCAAATTCAGAAACCACCCGATGATTTGACCGATGAGGTTTGCAACGGCTCCGCCAAAGCTGTTGAAACCGCCGTTGCATACATTGAGGACCCACTCAACAATGCCCAGGAACGGGGCCACAAAGATGCTCCATACCGCATTGATGATGTTATTCAAAACGGCAATGACCAGGTTTCCGATAAAGGCACCGGCCACCGCCACGGCCCCGCATATTAGCCCCGTTGCGGAGATAGAGGAGCCGGTGACTTTGTTTATCACGGCCACCACGCCGTAAAGCAGCGCAATCAACGCAATAATGAGCATAATAATCCAGGTGATGGGAGAGGCCAGGAGGGCGGAGTTAAAGGTGAACACCGCAGCGGACGCCGCCGCCGTGTTGCCGGTCAGCACTCCAAAGCCGATGCTTAGAAAGTTGACCACGCCGTGGTAGACTGCCGTGGCCGCAGAGGCAATTTGCGTCCAGTGAGCCGCCACCTGGAACACCAGGAACGCCGCCCCCAGGCCCAGGACAAGCGGGGCAATTATGCTGATATTGTTTGCAAGCCAGTTAATCCCTGTGAGCACCGGGTCAAGCACCTTGAGCGCCACATTGCCCATCTGGGTCCATACCTGCCCCCAGGTCATGGGCATACTGTTGAAACGGGCCTCCACTTCATCGGCGGTGGTGAAAAGCGCCGCCTTGATGACATCGGCGGTCAATAGGCCCTCCGCCGCCCAGTCTTTCATGGCCCCCTCTGCTCCCTGCACATTCCTCATGTAGTCCTCAATGGCAGAGGCTAAAAGAGGCGCATTTTCGATAATAGAGCGGTATTCATCGCCCTGGAGCCGCCCGGAGGACATGGCTTGTGTGAGCTGATACATAGCGGCGGCCTGCTCCGTAGCGCTTGCCCCGCCCACCGTGAGGTTTTTATTGACCAGCTCCGTGAAAGCAATGAGCTCATCATTGCTGCTGAATGCGTCCCCGGCGGCGAGGCCCAGCTTGGAAACGGCCTCCGCCGTGCTTAGGTATGCCGCCCTGGAGCGCTGGGCGGATGCCATGATTTTCTGCTCCAGGGCCTCCACAGAGCCCCCGTCATCCACAAGGAAATTGAGGCGGGCCGTGGTGCTGGTCATCTTGTCAGACAGCCCCAGGAGCGCTTTTATACCGGCTCCGGCGGCCAATGTGGCCACAATGCCTTTGACCTTGCCCAGCAGGCCGCCCGCAGCATTGGTGCCGTTGCGGAGGCCCTTGTTGAGGATTTCCTCCTGCTCTGCCGCCCGGCGGTAGCCCTCCGCCATTTCATCCACTTCACGGTTGGCCTGCACCAGCGCCGCTCTGGCCGCCTGGATTTGCGCCGTGTCCACAGCACGCCCGGAGGCCCGCTGGACCTGCTCAAAGGCATTGAGGGTGGTGTTGAGCGCCGTGTTGATTTTTCTGAGCACGCCGCTGATACCGTCATTGAGGACCATCTGAGATCTGATTGTTGCCACGGGTTCACCCCCTCTTTTAAGAATTAGGCCCCCGCCATGCAGCGGGGGCCCCTGTTACTTCCGTTTGGCTCTGCCTTTTCTCATCTTGCTTTTCAGTTCGGCCTCCCGTTTCTTTTCATCCTCGCCTCTCACTTGGATGGAGGCGATGACAAAAGCCTTTTCCTTGACGGGCAGGTCTAAAAACTTGGACGGCTCCCAGCCAAACTTTTGCAGGCAGAAATGGGCAAAGTTGGCCTCCGGGTCACCGTCCAGGATTAGTTTTTTGCCTCAGCCACCATGTCATCATCGGTCTTGAAACCGTTGACCTGGAAAACCTCCGTGACATAATCGTCAAACTCGCCGCCAATGAGCAGCTTGCCAATCAGCTCCTCCGGCTTGGCCACGCCCCAATCGTTCTGGAGTGCGGCGTTGTTGAGGTCCGGGAACACGGTGCAGCGGGCCGCCACCTTTGCCTGGAAAGTGTAGGTGTCAAGCTGCTGGGTGTACTGGCCTTTCTTGCCGGGCACGGGGACCTGGCGGATGCAGGCGGAGCGGATGCGGGCGTACTCATCGGCGGAGATGCAGCAGATTTCCCACTCCATGGGCTTGCCGTCCTCCCCCTTGATACGGGGGGAGGCGGCAAACTTGTGGTTTTCAATCTGCTCGACATTGGCACGCATGAAAGCGGACAGGTTACTCATGGATTTTTTCCTCCTTGTGTGTTATGCGGCCTTACATGTAGGCCGGGTTGGTGTACTGTTCGGGACGGGTAAAGCTGTCACAGTAGCCCTCAATAGACTGCTCGACAAAATCACCCTCTGCATTGAACATGGACAGCAGCACATCACCGTCCAGGATGCAGTTGTTGTAAATCTTGGTGCTCCGGCCCACGGTGGTGGCGGGGTCATCGTTGGAGGTCTGGATGTCAAAGGTGGGCATCACGCCGGTCTTGATGAAGTCCTCCACCACCTTGTCAAAAATCTCCGTGCATTTGTAGATGGTCATGGAGAAAGACAGGGCAACGGTCTGGGCCTTGTGGCCCACCACAACACCGCCCAGCTTGTAAACCTCAGCGGTGTTGACGGATGCCGTGCCCTCAAACTCCTTGGCCATGAGCATGGAGTAGCGGGTCCCGTCAATGGTGACAAAGCACTCCGCAAAATTGGCGCTTACAGCGTCCTGGGTGTTCATGGTCGGCTTGGACATTTTCCTTTCCCTCCCTTACTGGATAATCACGCTCATGTAGAGCTGGGCCATGGCGTTGATCACATTGAGCCCGTTGACGATGCAGAGGACGGCTTTCTTGCTGTCACCCTGCTCACAGGTCACAATTTCCGGGTCAAAGTTCTCCACGGCCCGGATGTCATCAAGCTGCTGGATGAGCTTGGTGATGTCCCCCCACAGGGAGGAGCGGCCAGAGGCGTCATTGGGTACGGTGCCCAGGTACTTTTGACCGAACAGCACCGCCACATCATTGGCAATCTGGTCACACACCCGGATGGTCTGGTTGCTCTGGAAAATCTCCCCCTTGGTGTCGGACAGGGTGAGCAGGGTGTTGATGTCCTCCAGCACCCGCACATCACCGTTGACATTGTGGAAGATAAACTTGCCCGCCTTGAGGGCCGCCTCCAGCTCCGCCTGGGTGTAGTCGGTGTTGATGGTCAGCTCACCATCATACTTGAAGTTGGTGAGGGACTTGTTGACCGCACAGCCCGCCTCAGCACCGGCCACCCAATACACCAGGGAGTGGGTGGGCACATTGGCAATGGTGGGGTGGGTCACGGTGTTCCACACGCCAATGATGCCCTCATAGTCCGCCGTGCTGGGCTGCCAGGCCACAAGCTGGAATTTACTGCCCACCTCATCCCGGACACGGCTGCAAAACTGCTGGTAGAGCCGGACGGTGGTGGCATCCGATGCCGGGCAACACAGGGCGTTGTAGGCATAGGGCTCAATCTTGTCCAAAAAGGCCTGGTGGGCCTCGCCGGTGATGGTGGTGGCGTCCGCCCCGTTGGCCAGAGGCATCCCGGCGGAGGCCTCCAGGGTGGCGTCCGTCTTGAAGTCCACCCAATCGTTGCCCACCAGCTCGTCAGCATCGGCCACGGTCTGGGTGTCGGCGGCCACGCCGTCCACATAGGTGGTCACATCCCAGAGGTCCTCATCATCCACATTGGCGGCCACCACAATGGTGATGTCATTGCCTCTCACGCCGCCATACTTGGCCGTGGCCAGGGTGTTGGAGGCCTTGGTGGCCCCGGAGCCCAGGCGGTAGCAGTAGACGGTGGTGGCGTGGGTGAAAATCTCCCGCAGGGGGAGCATCTTGGGGTGGTCGTAGGCATAGCCGAAAATGACCTTGCTGTTTTTCTGAAACTCCCCGGAGGTGACGGCGAAAACCTCACCCTCCGGGCCCCAGCTCAGCTCAAAAGGCGCTGCCGCAAAGCCTCTGTCAGAGAGGGTAGCGGACGCCCTGGGCACACTGGAGAAATTGACATAGTAACCGGGCAGGACCTTGTTTTGGACCTGCCAGGTGCCGCCGCCCAGCGCCATATTAGTTCACCTTTCCTTTCATGTACTTCTCAATCAGCCCGTCCACCTCATTCAAGGTGTAGGCCTTGCCGTCCTCCAGCAGAGCCCGGATGAGGTCCCGCCGGTTGGCATATCGCTTGGAGGCCACAAGCTGCTCCTTTTTGTAAGTAGCGGCCCCGGTGGCCTTTTCGCTGTTCGTGGTCTTGGCTTGCGCCATGTTTATCCCTCCATTTCAATATCAAGGGTTTCCATAAGGACCGGCTCCTGGGGGATGTAGGCGTGGTGGTCATAGCTCACCAGCACATGCAGGACGCCCTCCTCAATGGTCCATTCGCAGTTGGTGCAATGGATGAGGTCCCCCTCCGGGGTGGTGATGTCCCGCAGGAGCATGGTGAGCTGATCTGCCACCTCGCAGCACTCCGCCACCCCCACCTTGGGGTAGTAGATGACATCCAGGGTGGGGGTGCGGAGAAACCGCTCTCCCACCTGCTTGCTCTGCCCGGCGGAGGGCATGACCACATTGAGGTCCCCAGGGTTGAGGCCCTGCTTGACATTCCCGCCGTGTACCTGCACAGCAGGAAAAGCGGCGTGCAGCGCAAGGCTCACGCCGTCATAGATGCTCTTAAAACTGATTTCAGACATTGAAAGCCTCCCGCAGCAGCGCCTCCAGCTTTTTCTCAATGACGGCGGGGGCCACCCGCTCAAGGTCCTTTTCAGACAGGGTGAGGAAATACCGCCCGGCCACCCAGCCGCCTCCGCCACGGGTGCGGTGTCCAAACTCCACATAGCTGGCGTAGTGGACAGGGTTGATGACCTCGATGTAAAAGGTCCGCCCCCTCTTGAAAACTGGCAGAGCGTTGGCGTAGGCGGCGGGGTCTACTTTCCCGCCGCCCGCCGCCTCCTGCTCGGTCCGGGCGGTCCAGCCCCGGCGCAGGGTGCCGCCCTTTTTTCCGCTGCTCCGGGGGTATTGCCCCACCGGGGTGCGGGGGATGACCAGGGCCAGCAGCCGGGCGGCCAGCTCTTTGGACACATCCTCGCAAAATTTGTCCAGGTCCATGTCCTGGAGCTTTTGCAGGTTATCCCGTAGCTTTTGGAGCTGCTTGTAATCGACATCGCCCCACCGCATTAGGCCCACTCCTTGAACAGCTCCAGGGGGACCTCCTGGTGGCAGGTGTAAACGGCAGGTTTGCCGCTCCGCTCATAGTCACGGGTGACGCCGTTCTGGGTCACCGTGATTTTAGAGCCCTCCGGGATGTCCACGGACGGGTCAATATAGAGCGTCACCGTCTGGGCCACCAGGGCCGCCTCCTCGGTGGGTTCGGTGCTCTTGACGGTCTGGTGGGAAATGCGGCAGGGTAGGCCGGAGGCCGTCACTTTCTCCACCGGCTCCGTGCGGCCATTGGCAGGGTTGAGCACACCCTGCCGCACGGTGACGGTGGCCAGGCCGGTCCAGAGGCTCTGGATGGCCTTTTTGTAGGCGGCGGGGACTACCATCTCAGCCTCCGAAAAGCCGCCAGGGTGCTCTCTGCCGGGTGCATGAGCTGGGCCAGCATGGCGTCAAAGCGGCTTTCCGCATTGCTTGCACCATCGCTGGCCCCGGCAAAGGTCACGGAGATGTCCCCCTCCGTGATACTCTTGGCGGGGGCGTTGAAGTCAAAGCCCTCCAGCCCGTCAAGCCCTCCGGCGGCTTTCTTATCAAACAGGAAATGACCGGCCACCATGTCCACAAGGGTGTAAAAAAGAGGAGGCGGGAGCTTTCGGTGGTTGATGTTCGCCAAAAGCTCCGCCTCACACTTGCGGATGGTGTATTTAAGGCCGGTTTCGTCATCGTCCGTGACAGTGTAGCCCAGCATGGCCAGCCGGTCCACCACGGCCTCATACACGCCCTCCATGTCCTTAGCCTCTGGAGAGGATGCGGGCAATGGGGATGGCCTTGTGGGCGATGTAGGAGCGGTCCCCCTCATCGCTCTCACCAGAATGGACCAGGCACCAGTTGGCACCGTTGGCCAGCTCTGCATCCGTGGGGGAGAGAGTGGTCTGGCTGGTCTTTTCGTAGGAGATGCCAAAGGGAGAGAACACCTTACGCTGGCGGGTGTAGAGGGTGTCCACACCGCCGTCCGTCTTGGGGTCACGGGCCATTTCATAGGGGACCTTGGCACCGATGTCCTCAAAGCTGATAGCGCCCTCGCCCAGCACATAGGTGGTGTAGCGGGTGCCGGGGACCACATAGCTGTCCGCCGCAGGGGTGCCCTCGCCAAAGTAGGGGGTGACCTCCGCCTGGTTGATCTGGCCGGTGGTAGCGCCGGAGGCCTTGACCTGGAGCGCCCCCTCATCGGTGGAGCTGGCGGGGAAATAGCCGTCCTCAGCGGGCATGCCGTCATCCACCACCACCGTCTTGCCGTTCCAGGAGTAGAGGGTGAGGTCACGGGTCACGCCGTCCTTGTCGGTGTACTTGAGGGCGGTGAGCAGGTTGAGGTTTTCCAGGTTGGTGGCAGGGACAGAGTGCATGAACACAAGGGAAAATTTCTTCTTGCGGTCACCGCAGGCCTGGGCAGTGGCGCTGTTCATGGTGGTGGCCTCCATGTTGCCCGCCACCTCATAGGTGTGCTTGGCCACAAATTCAGCGCTCTGGCCGCCGGTCATGGCAAAGACGCCCTTGAGGACAGCCAGGATGGTGTCCTGGTCAATGTCCTGCCAATACTCGGAAACCTGCTGGGCCACATTGTCCATCCAGTCAATGCCGCCGGTGATGTCAAAGGAAAAATCCTTTTCGGTCCAGGCCTTGGCCCGGCCAATGACCACCACGCCCTGCTCAAAGGTCTTGGTGGAGGTGGCGGTGATGTCGGTCTGGCCGTCATAGTTGACAGCATCGCCGTCCAGCAGGCCCCGCATGGCGATGCGGGCATAGCCGGTGCCGCCCTGGGTGCTGAAAACCTCCCGGATGTCGGGGTTGCCCGCCAGCGCTCTGGACTTCCGCATTTCATTGAGGCGGGTGCGGGGGATGCGGTCCACCGCATACTTGAAAGCCTGGGGGTTGAAAGACTTGGCATCAAACTTGGTGTTAGGCATAGTTCAATCTTCCTTTCTGAGAATTAGTCGGTGTTGGGCTTGCGTTTGCGGCCCTTGGGGGCCTCTTTGGTGCCGGGGGTATCGTTGCCCTCCAGCCCATCCGCCGGGCCGTCCTGGGCCGCCTCCGTGCCCGCAGGGGCCAGGCGGTCCATGACTTCCTGGACGATGGCCTCCGCAAGCTCCTGGGTCAGCCGGATGGCCAGCTCTTTGGCCAGGGCATCCGTCAGCTCTTTCACGGAGGAGATGTTGTCCGCAATGTACTGCACCACGGCCTCCTGGGTGCGGGGCAGGGATGCGGCGGGCTTGCCGGTCAGCTTGGCCGCCAGATTTCTCAAGGCGTCCTCAAAAGACACGGCTTTGGCAGGGGTTGTGATGTTTCGCATGTTGTCACCTCATTCCAGCTTGGCGTCCGGGTTTTCGGCCAGGAAAGCTGCCAGCTCGGAATAGGACATCTCAGAGGGCTTTTTCCCCTCGCCGGGTTTTCGCCCGGTGTCGGGGTCGCCGGGTTTCCAGCCGGTCAGCTTGGCCCCGGTGCTCCCAAAGAGAAAGTCCGTGTTGGCGTCCTTTTTCATGGCCTCAATTTTGGCGGCCAGGGTGATGCTCTCATTGTTCACCTTGGCCACCACCTTGCCGTCCTCAATCTTGGCGTCCTTGAGGTAGTCGGCCAGGAGAGCCCGGACAGCGGTGCTGTTCTTGGCTCCGGCGGCGGTGAGTTCGGCGTCCACGGCGGCAGTCAGCCGGATGGTGGCCAGCTCTTTCTCATAAGCGGCCTTATCCGCCTTGTTCTGCTGCTCCAGTTCGCCAATCTTGCGGGTCAGCTCCTCGTTGTCGCCAGCGGACTTTTTCAGCTCCTCAAGCTGCTTGGCGTGTCCCTTGGCGGCCTCCTCAAGCTGGCCCACCTGAGCCTCCAGCTCCTTGACACGGGTGTTTTTGGCGTTGAAGTCCGCACGGGCAACAAAGTCCTTGCCAATCGCCTGGCAGGCGGCGGCATCCATGTCCTCCGTGTAGGCATCGCCAATGATTTCCTTGAGCCATAAAAGTTTCATGTTGCGTTTACCTCCTGTTATCTGCTTTCCTTGTGTCCGGCCAGTCCCGGTATGGCAGCGCCCCTGTTGGTTTCCGCCGGGGCCCGGCGGTATTTGGGTATGAAAAAAGCACCGTGCTTTTCAGCACGATGCTTTTATCATCGGGTCAGTAAAGGATGTCTGGGTCAATATCCAGCCCATCCAAATTGTTCCAGATAGAGGGGAGGATGTCTTTGCCGCCCTCAAGAGCCGTGAGCAGGTCCTCTTTGGTGTAGCCGTCCGGGGGGCCGTAGGAGGTCCCGTTAGCGTCCAGATACACCAGGCCGGGGCCCGGCTCATCCCCCACAAAGCGGCCTCCAAAGGCCTGTTCATAGGCGGTGACGGCCTCCTGGAGCTCCTGGTTGGTTGTCACATCGGAATACTTAATCATGGCGTTGTCACCCCTTTCAGCAGTTTCTCAAACTCCGCCAAAGCGGTGGGAAAGTATTTCTGCATCAAAGCGTAGCGGTCAGCATCGAATTGAGCGGCAAACATGTGGGCAAAGGCCTCTTTCTCCAGCATCCCGGAGTAGGTCCAGTGGCGTGTGTTCCAATGGCCGTATGTGCCAGCGCACTTGTTGCGGGACATCCCGCCGAACAGATCGGAGATTGCATTGGGCAGCGCTCCACGGAGCTCCTGGGAAATGACTGCATAGGCGTCCGTCTTTCTCTTTGTGCCGTGAGCTTTCATGGTGGCCTTGACATAGGCCTCAAAGTCCTTTTTCAAGGCATCGCCAAAGTCCGGCGTCTGCATGGATGTGTAGCCGCTCCCGGCGCACGACATAAAATCAATATAATGGCCGTGTTCATGGAAAAAGGTTGTTGCTGGGCCTCTGGGGTCCGTCATGTCGTTGGCAAAATTCATTTTAACCTTTTGGATGCGGCTGTCAAAATGCGGCGTGCCGGAGAAAGCCCCATCCACAACGGAGCCGGGCTGGACATAGCGCTCAAAGACAGCCTGGGCCGTCTGATTGCCGGACGCATAGTGTTGCTCCAGGGCGTCCGTGTAACCGCTGGGGGATGCGGGCAAGGCCTGCACAACACTCTGGAAATGCGTGGTTGCCTTTGCGGCCATTGTACCACTCCCGGAGGCCACCTGTAAACCAGGAGTAGGTCCCTGCACAAAGCTCTGCCGCCATTGGGCAAAGGTGGTGTTTGCCGGGACCTTTGTGGTGGTGCCGTCCGGGTTGCGGGTCCAGCGCTCCCCCAGGCCCTCCATGTCCTCAAAGTAGGGGGCGGTGCAGCAGCGGCACCAGGGATGGAACGGCGGAGCGGTGAGCCCCACCTGGTAGTCCGACATCTTGAACACCTTGCCGTCCAGCGCCGAACACAGGCCGCAGGTGTCCCGGTCAAAAGAGGCCACAATCCTGTATTTCTCTACGCCCAGGGCGTTGAAACAGTCCTTTTGAGCGGCGCTGGAGAAATAGGCGCTTTCCGTCATCACCAGGCGGCCCGCCTTGGAGCGGGACACCTCAAACTGCTTGGAGATGGCGGAGATGGCCCGGTCTGGAGCCTCTCCCCGTATAATCATCTGGGTGAGCTGGGTGTTGACGCTGTTCACAAGGCTCTGCTTGTTGGTCCAGCAGCGGTCCCGGAAAGTCTGGCCGTCCGTGGTCCATGGCCGGGAGAGGACCTTGGTGATGGTCCCCTCATTGACGGCCTGCATGGTCCAGCCCACGCCCAGGCCCTTTTGGACCTCATAGGCCGTGTGGTAAAAGCTCCCGGTGTAGGATTGCCGGGCGGCCCGGTCTATGTAGTCAAGCTGATTGGAATAGAGGAGCTCTGCCTGCTGCTGGAGCTGGATTTTGAGGGCATCCAGCCGGGAGATGTGGACCCTGGCGCTGGCGTTCTCCAGCTCTTTCATCCAGGCCCCGGTGAGGGCGTTTTCCTCACCGTGCTTGATGTAGTCCTCAACCGTCCAGCGAAACTCCGCCAGCTCATCACTGTTGAGCAGCCGCTTGGCGTCTGCCAGGGTGATGTCATTGTTGACGGCAAAGCGCCTGTACCATGCGGACATCTGGCGCTCAATCTCAGCCTCAGCGGCCCGGAATTGGGCATCCAGGTTTTCCACATAGGAGTATGACTGGTCCAGCAGGGCGTCCCCCATGTTTTTCATGCGCCGGGCCCAATAGTCCGCATTGCGCTGGAGGTTATTCCTGGGCATCGCCGTCACCGCCGTCCTGGCCGGTCACGGGGTTGCCGGAGCCGTCCCCGCCGTTCTGCCGGTTTTTCATAAAGGCGGCCTGGTAGGGGTCGGCCATGGCCTCCTCCTTTTCGTCCTTGATGCGCTGGAGCTCCTGCTCCGGGTCGCTCACCCAGGGGTGCATCTTCACAATGGTTTCATCAGAGAGGATGCCCACAGAGTTCTTGCAGTTGTTGATGACCTCGGTTTCATTGATGAGGACATCCCGGTCAAAGATGACCTTGACCTCCGTGCCCTCAAAATTCCCCCGGCCCGTGTTGGCCAGGTGTTGGTTGACAAACCAGAGCAGCTCCTCCATGGAGGCCTGAAACTCCATTTCAATGCCGTTGGCGTCCAGGTCAATATCAGAGTACATGCTCTGTATATTCATCTGGTTAGGGTTGCCGCTCATGCGGTCATCCTTGGCGTCATAGCCCCTGGCGTTCTCAATGATGGCATCCTTGAGCAGGGAGAGCAGGACCTTGTAGTTTTCGGCGTTGACCTCAATCTGGAGGGTGTCCACGCCGCCCTCAGAGCCCTCATAGGAGCGGACCTTGATGATGCCGTAGGTGGCCAGGTTAGCCCGGAGCCGCCCCAGGTCCTCCCCGTCATAGTTCTTGATGACCAGGATGGTGGAGTGGATGTCCTCCTCCATCTGGTTGGCAAAGTTGGAGATGATGTTGTTGTAGGCGTCTTGCAGACATTTTACCCTGGACAGGAGAGGGATTTCATGGTGGGAGCTCTTAAAGCACACCAGGGGGATGCGCTCCCAATTATAGCTGGTTTCCTTGCCTGTCTGGGGGTCCGTGGTGGTGATGTAGGGCCCGGACCGGGCAAAATCGTCCGGCTCAAGGGTCCCGTCGTCCCGGCGGACAAAGCAGTCCACGCCGCCGCCGTGCATGACCTCCACCTTGACCACATCCCTGGTCTGTTCGGTTTCATCGTACTCCAGCACCACATAGACATGGACGGCGGCATCCAGGATGGTGTGGTCAGCATCCGCCCAAAAGGGCAGGACCTCATCCGCCGGAAAGCGCTGGAAAGCCAGCTCCCCGTTTTGGTCGTAGTAGGGAAATACCCAGCTCTTGCCGCCAATCCAGGCCCCCTCACCAATGTTGTGCATGGTCCGCTGAAAGCGGGACCCAAACACGGTGGAGAGGGCCGCAGCATAGGCCTTGTTCTCCGTGTCAAAGGAAAAAGGCCGCCCAAAAGAATAGTTGGTTTTCTGGTCCACCATCATGGCATAGATGTTGTTGACCAGCCGGTTGTTGGGCAGGTGGTCCAGCACCTTGACCTTTCCATCATCGTCCAGGGCAATGCGCTTGCGGCGGAGCACATCCTGGGCCCCGTCATAGTAGGCCTCACCCGCAAGCTGCCGCTTGCGCTCTTTGGAGCCCAGCCAGGCCGTGATTTCAAGCTCCAAAAAGCGCTTGTCCGTCATGCCCCGGCGGAAATTTGTGGCCGCCCTGGCCACGCAGTCATCCCGCAAATTAAGCACCACCACCGTGCATCACCTCCTTTGCTTGCAGATCGGACGGGGGGATTAAATCCAATGGGCCGGGCCTTGCTTTTCTCCAGAGTGAGGGTCTGCCCAGGGAGCTCCACCTCAATCCGCAAGGTGCGGTATGGCAGGCGCTCCGCCCATTGTTCGATTTTATTCAACACATACTGCTGCTCAAACATGGCACACCTCAAAAGCTGAAAAGTTGCGGCCCAAAAATCTTGTGGACAAAATAGCGCACATCGTCCATAGCGTGGTCATTTTCCTTGATGGGCCGGTCCATGGGGGCCTTTTCGTCCCAGCGGTAGAGCCCAAACTCCCGGATGCAGTCCGTGCAGCCGGAGCAGATGAAGATGTCCCCGCTTTGGAGCCGGGTGGCCACATCCCGGATGCCGTCCAGGACGGCGTTGGAGGCCTTTTCCACATAAAAGCGGCCATGCCGCCGGATGGCCTCAATAAAGCTGGCCGCTGAGGGGTCCACGATGACGGCCCGGATGGGCAAGTCACCGGCCAGGCGCTCCAGCTCAAAATAGTGCTCCTCATCGGTGCGCTGGCGGCCCTCTTTGCGGCTGTCAAAGTAATACTCCCGCATACGATACCATTTCCCGGAGGCCCGGCCCCAGAGCCCCATGCTGGTGGGGTTTACGGTGCCATAGTCCACGGAGATGTAGTAGCGGTCATAGGGCCGGGGCACATCCGGCACCACATGGTAGTCCTTGTTGAACATGGTGTAAATCAGCCCCTCCGCCACCACCCAGAGGCCCCGGATAAAGCGGTCATAAAACACGCCGGAGTATAGGCTCTCATACCTGGCCTTGACGGCGGCGGAGAGGCTGAGGTTGTCATCCATGGTGAAATGGAGGTGCAGCATGTTCCGCTTGCCTGCCTCCAGCACCCAGGTGAGATAAAACCAATGGCTGGGCCCCTCCGGGTTACAGTTAAACCAGAGCTTGGAGCCCTCCACGCTGCACCGGGCACAGGCCTGCTCTACAAAAGAGCGGGGCATGAGGGCCACCTCATCCAGCAGGACGCCCGCCAGGGTGATACCCTGGATGAGGGAGGCGCTGCTCTCATCCCGCCCGCCGAACAGATAGAAGTTATTGGAGCGCCCGGCGGCGCTCACCACAATCTTGTTTTCGGTGCGGTATTCCCGGAAAGAGAACACCCCGGCCAGCCAGGTGGGCAGGTTGGTGGTCACATTGCGCCGCAAGCTCTCAATGGTCTTGCCGCACAGGGCAAAGTTTTGACCTTGAAAGCGGCACATGGCCCACATGATAAAGCCCACCGTCATGGCCACGGTCTTGCCAGATCGAATGGAGCCGTCACAGATGATGCCGTCATAGTCCCCAAAGCCCGGCCTATTCCACCAGGTCATGGCCAGGTTTTGCCGGGGGCTCAATTTCTGGTATCTCATCCGTGCCTATCTCCTCTCTGGTGCTTTCCTCAATCACCTCAAAGATGTTGTTTTCCTGCTCATTTGCGGAGCCGTTGTTGGCGTCAAAGACGCCCAGGTGCTTGCCCAGCAGCTCCAGGGCCCTCACCTTGTCGTGGAGCTTGATTTCCGTGCCATATTGGCCCTCCTTGATGGAGGCAACGGCCTTTTTCTTTTCCTCCGGCACCTCATCGGTGGGGGTCAGCCGGACCAGGCCGTTGTGGGTGATGGTTGCAAAGTCGGTGCCGTTGGCAAAGGCGATGGCGGCCAGCTCCTCCAGCACCCGCTCCTGGGTGATTTCCAGCTTGCCCCGGAGCTTTGCCTGGCGCTTTTGGATAGCGGCTTGGATTTCAACTTTTTTCAACAGCCGTTGGCCCATGCTGTACGCTGTCTTTTCGCTGTACCCGGCCCGCTTTGCGGCGGCGGTGGCATTGAGGTCCACCAGGTACTCATCCACAAACCGCTTTTGCTTGTCAGTCAGCTTTGCCACACTCACCACCCCAGAACATAGTAAAAGGCCGCCCTCCCCGCATAGGGGGAAAGCAGCCCGAAAAATCATAGGTGAATGGCGGCAGGGGTCTGGTTTTCAGCTCCGTCACCCTGCCGCCACCCTCAAAGGAGGTAATACCATGATGAGGCATACACCCGCAGTTACATTGTAGCACACTGTGTAGCGGACAAAACGGACAACTTGCTTTAGTTCCGTTCCAGATACCGTTGCACAGCTTTTCTGCATCCGTCCTCGGTATTCCCCCCGCCGATGCAGGCGGCCACCTGCCGCCAGGGGAGTCCATTGATAAACCGATAGGTGAAAATCTGCCGGAGGAGGCTGTCATCAATGCTGGAGATGTAGCGCTCCAGGCGGCTCCGCTCATAGAGGCATTGCTGGTGCTTGGCCTCAATAATGCCTCTCAGATCGGCAATCTCCGCCGCATACTCACCCACCTTGTCCTTGACGCCGGGGGTGTGAGGCATCCCGGTGAGGACCTGGGAGCCCGGCAGGGCCTTGACCTCCAGCTCTTGGAGGCGGCGCTTGTCCATCTCAATCTCCCGGTTAAGATAGTAAAGCTGGGACAGTTCTTTTAGGGTCATGTGCTCAGTCCTCCGTTTTCTCTCCAGTCCACACCGGCTGGCAGTTGCCCTCACCCATCATGCACACCTTGGCGCACACCTTGCACGGGTCACCACCGGCCATGACAAAGTGCAGGTCCTTGATGGCCTTGTCCACCGTGCGCCGCAGGTCGGCCAACTCCTCCAGGTCCTCCCGTGCGTAGGAATGGGCCTCAAGGCTGGCGATGTTCGCCGCCTGGTCCTCAATCTGCCGCTCCAGGGCCTCCATTTTCTGCCGGTCCACCTCATGCTGGATGGTCAGCCGGGCGTTTTCCCGGATGAGCTCATCACAATACACCTGGTCACCGTTCAAAATCACAGTTGGGTTATTCATGCCACACTCTCCTTTACCTTGCGTATTCTGGCCTTGAGGGCCCGCATGACAGCCTCATGGGTGTCTGCCCGGTCCCGTATGGTGGCCATGACATCCTCATCCTCACAGCCCTGCACAATGAGATAATGCACAAACACCTTTTCGTAGGGGGAGCCCTGCCGGTACAGGCGGCAGTTGCCCTGGTCGTTCAGCTCGAAACTCCAGTTTAAGCCATACCATACCACATGGCGGCCACCGGCCTGGAGGTTGAGCCCGTAGGCGCAAGAGGCCGGATGCACCAGCAGCACATCCACCTCTCCGGCGTTCCAGGCCTCCTCATCCTCCACGCCCTTATACACCCGGACCCGCAGCTTGTCCGCCCGGCCCCGGTTGTACTTCTCCAGGCGCTCCAGGATGCGGTCCTTGTCGTGCTGGTAGCCGTAGAATGTGAGGCAATGCTCCCCATTGAGTTGCTCCAGCAGCTCCGTGTAGGCCTCCAGCTTGCAGTCATGCACCGGGACCACCTTGCCGTCATTGCCATACACGGCCCCATTGCAGAATTGCAGCAGCTTGCCCACCAGGACCCCGGCGGTGCCCGCCGTGATGATGTCCTCATCCACCTCCAGCAGCAGGTCCCGCTCAAACTGGTCATAGGCCTTTTTGGCCTTGGGGTCCAGCATGACGGGGATTTCATGCTGGATGAAGTCCGGCAGTTGCAGGTAGTCCTCCGCTTTCATGGAGATGCAGATGTCAGAGATGGCACCCAGCACGGCGCTCTCCGCTCCGTCCTTGGCCTTGTAGGAAAAAATCTGGGTCCGGCTCCGCTGGTCCGGGTCAAAGTATCTCTCCCGGTAGGCGGAAAGCGTGGGCCCCAGACGGGCCCCGCCGTCCAGGAGGTACACCTGGGCCCATAAGTCAATCAGCCCCTTGGAGGACGGCGTGCCGGTCAGCAGCACCACTTTCTTAATAAACCGGCGGATGCGCTTGGCCGCCTTAAACCGCTTGCTCTGGGGGTTTTTGAAACTGGTGCTTTCATCGAAAACCACCATGTCAAACGGCCAGGCCTGCTGGTAGTAGTCCACCAGCCACTCAAAGTTTTCACGGTTGATGACATAGACATCCGCCGGAGTGTTGAGGGCCTTGATGCGCTTGCTGGCGCTCCCCAGAACGGTGGACACCCGGAGATGCTGGAGGTGGTCCCACTTAGCTGCCTCCTTGCTCCAGGTGGCCTCCGCCACCTTTTTGGGGGCCACCACCAGGACCTTGGCCACCTGCCAGCGGAAATACTTGAGGATGTTGACCGCAGACAGGGTGATGACCGTTTTGCCCAGCCCTGGCCGGAGAAACAGCCCCACCGTGGGGTCCTCCACCACCCGCTGGATGCAGTAGGCCTGGTAGTCATGCGGTATGTACTGCATCACCAAAAACCTCCCTCAGAAACTCTTTCACGGCGTCCATCCCATAAAGCACCCGGACATCCGCCCCCCGTTTCTCCAGCTCGCCTCTCTGCCATTTCTGGACCTTGGCCAGCCTCCCAATCTCGGTTTTCAGCTCCACATACACCGTCTTGCCAGTGGGGGTGATGATGATGCGGTCCGGCACACCAGGATTGCCGGGGGACACGAATTTATAACACAGGCCGCCGTGCTCTTTCACCTTGCGGACCAGGTAGCTTTCAATGCTGCTTTCTCTCAATCTTTTCAGCCTCCAATCGGGTCCTGCAACAATGTAACCTCGCGCGCGTACTTATGCGCACACAGGCGGTTTAGAGAATTTTTATTTTCTCTAATCCTCTAATTCTCTCTATTTTCAAAATCAATAGAAATGAATGTTGCAATGTTGCAGAGCCTTAAAAAGTCCAGTGTTTTCAAGGGTTTAGGCCGTAACATTGCCCGTAACATTGCCCGCAACATGTTGCAGGCAGATGTAACATTCAAAATCAATGTTGCAGGCAATGTTACACTAAATGTTACGCCTCTTTAGAAAGCCTCTCTGGGCTCCGCAGTAGCCAAAACGCAAGGCGCTTTTGCTCTTTTCCCAGCCGCCGGAGGCCTCAATGATGCTGTTGATTTCCGCCGTGTCGGAGTAGCGGATGTCCTTTTGCTTGCCGTCCAGGGCCTCACACCACACCTCCAGGGCACACACCCGGTCTCGGTCCACCAGCTTGACCTCACCCTGCACACCGCCGCCCCAGAACATGCGGCGGCGGTCCAGCGGCCAGCTCTGCCAGTCCTCCGGGACCTGCTTGTCCAGAAAGTCCATGATGATGCCCTCCCTGGTGCTGGCCTCCCGGTGCTCCTCCTGCTTTTGCTTGGCGGCATCCTCCAGCTCCCCTTTGAGAAAAAGGGGCTCTCCGGCCCTCCAGCGGACCACGGCCTCCGCCCATAGCTGGTCAATCTCCTCCGGCAGATCGGACCACACTGTTTTTGTGTGCGGGACCACGCCCACATCCACAGGCCAAAAGCGCCGGTTGCCGGTGCGGTCCTGGAGATAGTCAGAGGTGTTGGTGGTGCCGAAGAACACGCAGCACCGGGGCAACTCCTTGACATGGCGGCCATAGGCGGCCCGGAAACGGTCCGCCCGCAGGGAGAGAAACTGCTTGATGCGGGCCACATCCGTCCGGCGGAAAGCGTCCAGCTCGGACACCTCCACCAGCCAGACGCCCTGGAGCAGCTCAGAGGCCTCCTTGCCCTCAAAGGTGCGGATGCTGTCATTAAACCAGCCCCGGCTCATCTTATCCAAAAGGGTGCTTTTGCCCAGGCCTTGCGGCCCGGAGAGGATGAGCATGGTGTCATACTTGATGCCGGGGACCATAGCACGGGCCACGGCGGCGGTGAATGACTTGCGGGTCACGGCCCTGGTGTAGGGGGTGTCAGCGGCCCCCAGGTAGTCCACAAAGAGCGTGTCCAGGCGGGGCGTCCCGTCCCAGACAAGGCCCTTGAGATAGTCCTGTATCTCATTGAAAGCGTGGGCGGTGGAGTGCAGGGAAAGCGCCCCGTCAATCTTGCCGTTGCCGGTGATGTGGTGGTAGCGCTCCATGTACCAGTAGAGGCCCTGGTTGTCGTTGTCATCCCAAAAGCGGCGGCCCGTCCGGGCGTCCCATGGCAGGGCCCCCAGGACCTCACCACGGCCCGCAAACTGGTTGAGGGCAAACTTGCCTTTGAGGAGCGGGTCATGCTCCAGGATTATCCACACATTATCAATGGTTGACTTGGGCAGGCCCGTTTGGGTGTTCACGGCCAGCTTGCCCATCCAGTTGGCGGGGTCCTCATCGTTGGTGCCGGTGACGCCCTCAAAGTCCTGCACGGCCTCCTGGTAGCGCTCCTGGCTCATCAAGGCGGCCACATCCTTGTCCTCCACGGCCAGCTCACACATGGCCTTGTAGGAGGGCAGGCGGTTGGTGGGGGTGCCCGGCTGGGCCTCATCGTCCTTGTCCCCAAAGCGGTGGAGGCGGACCATATCAAAGGCATTGACCAGGCGGTTGCTGCACGGGTCGGTGGCGTGGTGGGAATAGAGGAATTTGCCGTTGTCGTAGATGACAGCGCCGCCGGTGGTGGAGCCGCCCAGGTAGGTGTAGCGGCCCGGCATGTTGTCCACCGGCTCATAGATGCCGGGGATGAGCTCATCCATGGCCCGGTAGATGTCATAGGTGCGGCAGAAAGCGCCCACCACGCCGGTCTTGCCCTCCGGGTCCCCCTGCTTGACGGCCAGCTTGGGCAGGCTCAGAGCGCCCGGCACCTGGGGCCAGGCGGTGCAGTCCGTCCAGTCATCGTATTTGGCCAGCAGGCCGTTGGCAGAGAGCAGGGGCTTGTCTTTCCACACATAGATGTATTGGCTGTCAGCGCAGCAGGACGGCCAATACATGAGGCGGGACACCTCAAAGGTTGTGGGGTCCATGAGCTCCAGGCCTATGTACTCCGCCATTTTGCGGGCACAGGGCTCATACTCATCCGCCGTCATGGTCCTGTCCGTGGGGAGCAGAACACGCAGGCGGGGAGCCGCTGGGCTGTGCTTACGGGTGCTGTAAATGCAATAGCCGCAGCCCAGGGCCTCCACCCGGCGCAGGACATCCTCCGTGCCCCCGGAGGGGATGTTGTCCAGGTCCAGGGTGATGACATCACGCCCGGTCACATTGTTGGCTTTGCGCCGGGGCCCGGACAGTGTGCCGGCCATAAAGCCGCCCACATCCTTGAGGTCATCCTGCTGGGCCTTTTTCATATTCAGATATGCCGCCAGGGTTTCCGTGCCTCTGGCGGGGGCCTGGAGCCGGGCCCACAGCTCGGAGATGAGCATGGTCTGGGCCTGCCAGGTCATGGCCCGCCGGTTGCTCCCGGCGGATATTGTGATTTTGCGGTCGTATTGCATGGGGCGGCACCTCTTAGTCGGGTTTTTTCAGCTCATGGCTGGAGGCCAGAGAAACAGCGTCATGCACGGTCTTGGTGGTGTGCTCATCCAGCCATTTCCGGCACAAGCTGGTGGAATAGTCCTGCTCCCCGGTGTCCTTGATGATACGCTCACGCAGGCGGAGGAGCTTGGCCTCCTTGGCATCGGCGGCGGCCTCTTTCAGATCAAACAGGAGCTTTACCTGCCCCAGCATGATTTCCACATCGGCCACCTCCTCTGCAATCTCCTGGAGGTTGCTGTGGCCCCGGAGGTTTTTGGAGAGCTCCTTGGTCAGCTCCGCCATTTCCTCCATGCAGATGATGAGCTGGTGCTCTTTGCCGTAGGCCTCAACGGCTCGCTGGCAGACGGCGGTTTCCCATGGGGTCATCTAAAACACCTCCCGGTCTTTTTGTCCTTGATTTCAATGCGGGCCAGCAGCTCAAAGCCGCTTTCCGCAATGATAAACTTGAGCACCTTGATGAGAAAATTGACCTTGCCCTCCAGGGCGGCGTCCTCCTGCATGATAGGCCGCAGGGCGTTGTAGGCGGTGGGGTCTGGGTAGACGGCCTCGCCTTTATCGTTTACCATGTGCATGGTCCGTGCCTCCTTTGATTTAGATGGCCGGGACTTTGAACGCCGCCAGACAGACACGCTTGAGTGCGATGCCGTAATAATTCGGGTCTGTTTCAAAGCCTATGTAATTCCGGCCAGTGTTGATTGCCGCCACCGCCGTGGACCCGGAGCCGATACAGTTATCAAGCACGGTGTCCCCCTCATCGCTGTATGTTTTGATGAGGTACTCAAGCAGGGCAACGGGCTTTTGTGTCGGGTGTAGCCCCCCCCCGTCCTTTGTCGGTGTTAAACCGCAGGATACTCCGTGGGTAGCGGGTGCCGGTGTTCACGGTCTGCTTTTTCTTGACATTGCCGGTCACATCACCGCTTGTCCCTTTTCCGCTGATATAGGGCTTCCCCTCTGTCATTTGCGGGTGGTAGAGGTGGCGCTCACGGCTGAAAACAGAGATGATTTCATGGACCTTATAGGGTTGGTATTTACAGAGCATGAAATTGGCACCCTGCTCTTTTTCCCATATCCAGTCATAGCGAAACTCTTTGAGATTGCTGTGCCGGAGGGCGGTGGAAAACGGCTCTGAGCCGAAAAGGACGATGGCCCCGGAGTGTTTCACCAGGCGGTGGTACTGCTCCCAGAGCGGCTCAAAGGGGATGCAGGTGTCCCATTTGCAGGCGGTAGTCCCGTAGGGCAAATCACACAGCACCATGTCAATGCAGCCGTCTGGCAAGCCTTTCATGCCCTCAAGGCAGTCCATGTTGAAAATTGTGTTGAGCGGAATTTTGCTGGCCATGGGTGCCTCCTTAGTCTTTGGTGAAGTAGTAGCCCACCCACCCGGCGGCTTTGAGGGGCAGGTCCGGGGCCCAGGGCACCGGCTCCCCCATGATGGAGCAGACGGTGGAGAGCATGGCGTCCTCCGTGTCCCAGGGGGCCACATCAATGACCACCTCATCATGCACATGGAACACCACGGGGAGCCCGGCGGCCTCCAGCCGGTCAATGGACAGGGCCAGGCAGTCACGGGCAATGGCCTGCACGCAGTTCTCCACCAGCTTGCCGCCGTAGGTTTCGATGCGTTTCCAGCGCTTTGTTTTCTGGTCCATGCCCATGTAGGAGATGGAGGGCCGCCCCCATTCATTCTGGCCAATGCCGGGGCTGATATAGTAGAGCTTGCGCCCGGAAGGGAGCCGGATGGTGAGGCAGTCGGTGCCGTTGTCATAGTCGTACTCACGGGCCAGCAGCAGGCCGTTGACGCCGGTACTGCCGCCCTCGGTGATGACCTGGACAGCGGCATTGTCCATGGAATACCACAGGTCACGGATGCGCTTGTTGGCCTCCCGCCAGCGGCTCACGATGTCCGGGAGCTCCTCCTCGGTGAGCCCCATGTCCAGGGCTCCCATGGTGATGAGGGCCCCGGTGCTGCCCTGGTAGCCCAGGGCCAGCTCTGCTACCTTGCCCTTTTGGCGGAGGGCGTACTCCGGGCGGCCTTTCTTGATGAGCTCCAGGGGGACGCCGAACATTTGAGAGGCGGATGCCTCATAGATTTTGCCGTGGGTGCGGAACACCTCCAGCCGCC